>OLRO01001126.1_pt1 | contig 16287 bp, 7 predicted proteins | sample 1673131 | NCBI WGS metagenome assembly OLRO01 (sample SAMEA3136757, study PRJEB25190) | human gut metagenome | biome: human gut; feature: human-associated habitat; material: faeces | place: Austria | collected 2013 | reverse complement strand
GAACAGGATGTGGATAACTTCCGTCACAGCCTGAATGGACTGTGGAAATTCCATTACGCAAAAAATTACAACTCTACGATCCCGGGATTTGAGAAAACAGAATATTGTTGCAAATCATGGGATGATATCCGTGTACCGGCTCATATTCAGATGGAGGGATATGATGTACCGCAGTATGCCAACGTACAGTATCCGTGGGAAGGTCACGAAGACATTCATCCGGGTGAGATTCCGGAGCACTTTAACCCGGTTGCAAGCTATGTGAAATATTTTACAGTGCCGGAACATATGAAGGGTAAGAGACTGTTTATTTCTTTCCAGGGAGCAGAGAGCGGACTTGCATTGTGGCTGAACGGAGCATTTATTGGGTACAGTGAGGATTCTTTTACTCCATCTGAGTTTGAGTTAACAGATTATCTTAAAGATGGACAGAATAAGCTGGCAGCACAGGTATTCAAATGGACAGCAAGCAGCTGGTGCGAGGACCAGGATTTCTATCGTTTCTCTGGAATCTACAGAGATGTTTATCTTTATACCGTGCCGGAGGTTCATGTCTATGATCTTAAGATCCGTGCGATTCCGGATGAGACCCTTAAAAAAGCAAGTCTTGAGATCGTGACAAAAACCTGGGGAAAAGGAAAACTGAAACTTATACTTTCCAGAAAAGGCGAGATCCTTTTGCAGGATGAAAAAGCTCTGGACGGTGAAGATACCTGTACATGGGAAATTTTGAATCCTCTGCTCTGGAGTGCGGAAGAACCGAATCTCTATGATCTTGACATGGAAGTGTATGATGAGAACGGAATGCTCCAGGAGATCATTCCTGAAAAAGTCGGTTTCCGCCGCTTTGAGATGAAAGACGGTATTATGACCCTCAACGGCAAACGTATTGTGTTTAAGGGAGTAAACCGTCATGAATTCAGCTCTGTGAGTGGAAGACACGTGTCCGAAGAAGAGCTTCGCAAAGACCTTAAGATCATGAAACAGAACAACATCAATGCGATCCGTACCTGCCATTATCCGGATGCATCTTTGATCTATGAACTCTGCGATGAGTACGGAATCTATATGATCGATGAGACAAATCTGGAATCTCATGGTTCCTGGGATGTGGCGGAATTTACAAAGGATTATACTCATGTTGTTCCTCACAACAAACCGGAATGGCTGGATATGATGCTTGATCGTGCAAATTCCATGTACCAGAGAGACAAAAACCACGCTGCGATCCTGATCTGGTCCTGCGGAAATGAATCTTTTGGCGGAAAAGATATCTATGAAATGTCTCAGCTTTTCCATAAGAATGACCCTACCCGTCTGGTACATTATGAGGGACTTTTCCATGACCGCAGTTATAATGATACCAGCGATATGGAAAGCCAGATGTATCCGTCTGTAGAAGCAATCAAAGAGTTCCTGGCAAAGGATGACAGCAAACCGTTTATCTGCTGTGAGTATACACATGCCATGGGAAATTCCTGCGGTGCCATGCACAAATATACTGACCTGACAGATACAGAGCCTAAATATCAGGGTGGATTTATCTGGGATTACATTGACCAGTCTATTTATAAGAAAGACCGCTATGGAAAAGAGTTCCAGGCATATGGCGGCGATTTCTTAGAGCGTCCGACGGATTATAATTTCAGTGGAAACGGTATTGCATATGGCGGTGACAGAACCCCGTCTCCGAAGATGCAGGAGGTCAAATTCAATTACCAGAATATCACGGCGGAAGTAACGAAAGACTCTGTAAAAGTTATCGACAAAAACCTGTTTGTAAATACCGATACGTTCCGCTGTGAAGTGACTCTTGCAAAGAATGGACATGTCCTTTGTACAGAGACACTGGAGACATCCGTAGAGCCGTTAAGCGAAAAAACATACGCCCTTCCTTTTGGAAAACAGCAGAGAGCGGGCGAATATACAGTGACCGTATCCTTCCTTCTCAGAGAAAAAACACTCTGGGCAGAGGCAGGACATGAGGTTGCATTTGGACAGTATGTTTACAAGGTAGAAGGAGAGGAGAAAGCTCCGGTTTCCGGTGTGGAGATCGTGAGAAGCCTTCACAACATCGGCGTTCGCGGAGAGAATTTTGAGGTGATGTTCTCCGTTCTCAATGGTGGGCTGGTTTCGTATAAATATGCAGGAAGAGAAATGATCGAGGCAATTCCGAAGCCGAATTTCTGGAGAGCACCTACAGATAATGACTGTGGAAATCTTATGCAGATGCGCTACGCACAGTGGAAAATTGCCAGCATGTATTTAAGCCACAAAGAATACAGAAAAGGTGCATACGGTCCATCCAATTCACCACAGACAGAAGAAACAGACCACTCTGTAAAAGTAACATTTACCTATCTGATGCCGACCACACCAGCCAGTGAGTGTCAGCTTACCTACGAAGTATTCGGCGATGGAAAAGTGAAGACAACTTTAACTTATGATCCTGTAAAAGAACTTGGCGATATGCCGGAATTTGGGGTGATTTTCAAATTCAATGCAGATTACGACAATGTTCAGTGGTATGGACTGGGCGAAGCTGAGACCTATGCAGATCGCAAAAAAGGTGCAAAACTGGGCATTTACCAGAACAAAGTTGTGGACAACATAGCAAGATACATGGTACCGCAGGAATGTGGAGCAAAAGAGGAAGTACGCTGGGCGAAAGTCACAGATCGCAAGGGCAGAGGAATGTACTTTGAGATGGATGGAGAATCAATGATGTTCTCCGCACTCCCATACACTCCACATGAGATGGAAAATGCCATGCATCCATACGAACTCCCGCAGATCCATTACACAGTAGTACGCGTAGCCAAAGGCCAGATGGGAATCGGCGGCGATGACAGCTGGGGAGCATATACCCATCAGGAATATCTGTTAAATGCAGATGGAAAGATGGAATTCTCCTTTAGCTTTAAAGGAATTTAATATAGTTTATTTGTTAAAAAAGCCATTTTCAGTCAGAAAGTGGCTTTTTAAATAATGCTGATACATTTGTTGAAAATAAGTGGAACAGGATGTATGATTACAGAGAAAGAATAAATCAAATGCATTGTTGCGTAAATAACTGTGTTAATTGCGTAGACGAGCTATTTAGATAGAGAATAGTAACAATAATATTCAGATTTGACATACTGTACGAAAAGGGGAAATTATCTTATGTATCAGGCAAATGAAAAACGTTATGAAACTATGAAATATCACCGTTGTGGTGCCAGTGGACTGATGCTGCCGGAGTTATCTCTGGGTTTATGGCATAATTTCGGAGACACCGGTGTTTATGAGAATATGAAGCAGATGTGTTTTACAGCATTTGACAATGGGATCACTCATTTTGACCTTGCAAACAACTATGGCCCACAGCCTGGAAGTGCGGAGGAAAATTTTGGAAAAATCCTGAGAGAGGAATTTTCTGCATACAGAGATGAGCTGATCGTCAGCACAAAGGCAGGCTATGATATGTGGCCGGGACCTTATGGAAACTGGGGCAGCCGCAAGTACCTGATTGCCAGCCTTGACCAGAGCTTAAAACGGCTCGGTCTGGACTATGTGGATATTTTCTATCACCACCGCATGGATCCGGATACACCGCTGGAGGAAACCATGGGTGCACTCGACCAGATCGTGCGAAGCGGAAAAGCACTGTATGTCGGTCTGTCCAACTACGACGGGGAAACGATGAAACGCGCGGCTGCCATCTTAGAAGATCTGCACTGCCCGTTTATTATCAACCAGAATTCCTACAATATCTTTAACCGTACCATTGAAGAAAACGGTTTAAAACAGGCCGCGGCAGATGGGAAGAAAGGAATTATTTCTTTCAGCCCGCTCGCGCAGGGTATGCTGACCGACCGCTATCTAAACGGTATTCCAAAAGACAGCCGTGTCAACACGGACGGACGTTTCCTGCATGCGGATCAGTTTGATGAAAAGCGGATGGCAAGTATCCGGAGCCTGAATGAGATTGCGGCTGCCCGTGGTGAAAGCCTTGCACAGATGGCACTCAAATGGGTCATCCGTGACGGTGTGGTCACTTCCGTTCTGATCGGAGCTTCCCGCCCGGCACAGATTCTTGAAAATCTGAAAGTGTTAAACTCTGCTCCGTTTACGGAGGAAGAATTGGAAAAAATTGATCAGTGTGCACTTTCTCTCTAGGTAAAACAAAAACCCCGGATATTTATTTCCGGGGTTTTGTCTTTTCCTGCATCTGCTATTTGACTTTGACTTTTAATTTTAAAACTTTGGTCTTTCCATTGTTTAAGGTTACTGTCACGCGAATGGACGCAGTTCCTTTTTTGTTCGATTTTATGGTACCCTTCTTGTTTACAGATGCAATTTTTTTGTTATTGCTCTGATAAGAAATGCTTTTTACATTGTCCATATTTAAGGTGGCTGCCAGAGAAACCTTCTTTTGTTTTCCCTTCTTCACCTGAACGGTTTTATTCTTCAATGTAACCGTTTTTAATATTTTCGTTGTGACCTGATCCATATCTTTCTGATCCATAAGGACATAATCCTTATTGGAATCTGCTGAAAAATTCACATTTCCGGCTTTTGTAACCGTATAACTCTTGTCGTTTACAAGGACATAGGCACCTGTCTTTTGATCTTTTGCACACACATACAGCTTGTTTCCGGTCTGTATGTCTGCTGTATTTACGGTCAGTGTATAGCTTATGTTGCCAGCCGGATCGGTGACCCGGATCGTCACATCTGTGTGTTTTCCATTGTTTTCTTCCATGGTTTGTTTTATCAGATCAGCGGTCACCGTTGTTTTGATGGCTTTATTTTTCTGGGTTCCGGTAACGGTCACGGTTGGTGTATTTTGTCCGGCCGCGTTTCCATCGGACGGTGTTTGTGTACCAGCTGTATTTCCGTTAGACGGTGTTTCTGCATCGGTTTTGTTTCCGTTGGATGGTGTTCCCCCTCCGGCTGTGTCACCACTCGAAGTATTTCCTCCACCACCTCCGGAAGATGAGCCGCCTCCGGTCGTTCCACTTCCTCCGGAAGATGAGCCGCCTCCGGTTGTTCCACCGCCTCCGGTGGATGAGCCGCCTCCGGTTGTTCCATCGCCTCCGGAAGATGAACCGCCTCCAGAAGATGAGCCGCCTCCGGTTGTTCCACTTCCTCCGGTGGAACTGTCCTCTTTGATTGTAACGGTCGCGGCTTCACTTGTCACTGTTTCGTAATAAGTCTGTCCATCCTTATCATCCGGCTCATATACTGCCTTAAACTGATAAGAACCGCCACGTTTTAAGCCTGATACAACCGTATCGGCTTCCCCATATACAAGTTTTTCCTGTGCCTTTATTATGGTTCCGTCCTGATAAAAAGAAATCGAACCAAGCGGAATACTGCCATTTCGAACTCCATCTACCTTTGCATACAGATGTACGGAATTACCGTTTTCTGTCTCTGCCGTAAGACGAATCGATGGTTTCGCCGCTGTAATGGTAAAGGTTCCGACTTTTTCCGCTATCACATCGTACTGGTTCCCAGTTACTTTAAACCAGACCTCATAGCTGCCCGGCTGCACCGGAACAACATTTTTCCCATCCTGCCGATAGAAAACTTCAGGCTTTACCTGCGAATCTACCGTCTGTCCGTTGTCCGTTCGGACTACATTTACCGTGGAAACAAAGCAGCTCTGTTTCAGCCCTGTGTATGCAGCTGTCTGCTGGATGGTATCATACTGCATCTTTACGGCAATTGGATTTACCGACACGGTTTCGTTTGCCTGGGAAGGAAGTGCCCTGTATTTTTCATTGGCTGCTCCTGCATAAGAAACTGTAATTGCATTTTCTCCCATATGAAATCCGTTTGCCTCTGAAACCGAAATCTTTATGGCTGCCACTCCGTTTTGAAGCGTGATGCCGGATACTTCATAAGGGGTCTGGTTAATGTATACCGAAAAACCAGCAGACGGCACGTTCTTTCCCTGTAAGTTGCTATCTGTATAGACCGTCTGCACGGTAAGATTCAGTTCATCCTGCATGGACACGGCCGTTGGTAATCCATTTATCGTAGTGGTTGTTTCCTTTGAAGTAGCCGTCGAACCGGATGTATCCGGATCTTTGTTTACAATCAGAATTACGTTCTGTTCGATCTGTTCATCTGCTGAAAATGGACGGATTGTGATATAGTAGGTTCCTTCTTTTACCGTAGAACTCTCAGCCGTGCGATAGCACATGGGTGTGATCGCATTCTTCTCTATTCCCGTTTCGAACATCAAATTAAAATTCGGAATACAAATAAAACTACCTTCATCATTCGTAACCGTCTCTGAAGAAAGTGTTTTCCCGTTAAATGTTACTTCATATTCCATCGGAACAACCCCTAGATCCCGATCATACTCATCCGTTTGCTCCAGCCAGGCTACCTCTGCCAGATATGGTTTTGGATCCTTATTTTTATACTCACCGACTTTTGAAATCTCCGAAACCGTTGTAGTAATTACCGGATTTTTTATGGTCATATTTTTTACCGCAACCGGTTCATTCCCTGACAACTCACTGGTTTTCCAGATTTCTCCGTTTCCAGACGATGTCCGTTCCAGTGTCATTCCCGCCTGTCCGTCTGTCGGTGTAAAAGAAACCGCCGTATCCGCAGCCCTTCCAAGTTCCAGATAGGTATGACCATACTTCGCAATTCCGGATTTTCCATTTCTTCCATTTAGGGTTTCAAATGTAAGTGCACCCGTAATGGTATCTGTAACATTCAGCGTCTGTTCTTTTCCTAAGATCAGTCGGTTTCCTGCTGAATCCGCACTCACAATCGAATGTACCTGTGGAGTTTCCATCTGGGAAAGATCAATCGCACTTGCCCCTTCCAGCCTGACCGTACAGCTGTCCAACGCTGCCGGTGCAAATGTTCCACCGCCCTTTACTGTGAGGTTTCCTACTTTGCTTATACCTGGAATTCCGGTATAGGACTGGTCGGTATCCATGGTCAGAAATGTCTTCCCTGCGTGATTTTCAGATACTCCGTACACCTGTTTCGTATCGGAACCGGTAAGTGAAATTTCCACATCGCCGGAAACCGTATATTGTCCATCCGCTGCCGGTGGATCCGGCTCCTGCGTGGAAAACCAGTCATCCTGATTTACATATGGTTCAATGGCACCGGATGCATAGATTTCTCCATTTTGCGTACCGGAAACGTGCGCAAGCACGATCTGTGTCTTACCGTCATATGTTCCGTTCATGGAACCGGCATAAATATTCCCCAGATTGGTACCACCACCCGTAATCAGAATCTGTGCCTCTGATCCCGGATGATTCCCCATATTCTTTCCATTCTCATAAAGGGATCCGCCAAAGATATCTACATAGCGGAATCCGCTGTCGCACGTAACATTCTCAAGAACAAGTTTATGCCCATTTGCAAAAATTGCATCGTGCAGACGATTGGAAAACCGCAGCGTAATGTTTTTAAATGTCACATCCGTATTCAGGATAAATCCCCCCTTACGGTTGGAAAAAGTATTTCCATTTCCGTTGACGGTCACGCTTTTATCAAAAATAAACGGTTCCGCAGCCTCGGCATTTAAAAAAGCACCACTTCCCAAAATTGAGATTTCATCCCCATTGCCGGCAGCCGCATAGGCATCCTCAAATAAATTGTAGGGATTTCCATAGCTTCCATCTCCGGAATGGGTAGAATTTCCATGTTTAAATTCCGTATAGATCGTTCTTGCCGCTGTCTGCACAGCCTCCTGCGCCTTTGCCGGCACGACAGGCTGCACGGTAATACACATGGTGAGCACGATAAAAAATGCCCATAGACGTTTTGCTACATTGTCTGGTTTCATCTGATTGTTCTTTTTCATCCATTTCTCCTGATAATAAGAACAGGGGGATGAGTCAAAAACTCATTCCCCTGTCACTTCATTGATAGTCTCTACCATCATCCTAACATGGTTTCCTATCATCGTCAACAAATTTATGACCTGTTTTTATACCTATATCATCTGCTGATTTTATATTTTATTATTTCTATCTGTTCTATCTGTGTGATATCAATCTTCTGATTGAAAATATAACGAGCCCCACAATATTTCATTTCACTTGCAGATGCATAGCCATCTCCAAGCTCTTCAAGATCTGTATCATCCATGAAAGGATGTTTCTTTTTTTCAGTTCCTTTTCTGTCATCGGTAAGAGGTAACTCTCCTATGGAATATTGCTTTCCGTCTTTTGTTGTTGCAACTACATGATAAAAACACCCTTTTTCTCTCCAGTCATTGACGGGACAAATACTTACCGTATAAGGTGTAATTTCAACAGGGATTGTTTTTTTTGTTTTCTTAACATCCGCTTTTAACATCTTCTCCTTCATTGGAACAACTTTTCCATTAACCAAAACATTTTTTAATGGCGTATTTGAATTATCCGGTGATTGAAATCCCTTATATACTTTCGGATTTTTCCACGCAGTATCATCGGAATAAAAGCCGCACACATTGATCTGAATACCATCACCTGTATCTATTACATCCACCTTACTGGTAGTATCTAACCCACCTAACCAATAATTTGTTCCTTCCAAAGATTTTACGTTCGGAAGGAACACCTTTGCACGCATAACCTTCGTATTTGAAGCAACCTGAATTGATGATATGATTATCTTTTGTTCTTTTCTGCCATCATCTTCTCTACTGTTTGATTTTGCATCAGAATTTTTTCCACACGCACACAGACAATATAGCATTGTAAAAATTAATAAGTACAGACTGATTTTCTTCATTCATAATCCTCCAATTTCTTTTTCTTTAAAACACTAAGGATTAATATGCTTCCTATCACTATAATTCCAATGCCAGCCACATATTTCATCGAACTTCTGCTCTGTACTCCAGCTCCTGTACTTATCTCAGAATCTTCAATATAAGTATCTGAAATCTCCGCTACAGACTCAAATGAATAGACACCGCTTTCCACATTTTGAGTTTCCGGAATTTTCTCCATAACCGGATACTGATACCCCAACGAAATCCAGATACGTGCTGTTTCATCATCCATCCCAAGTGCAACCGGCTGCCTCATTCCCGGTTGACTTCCCACCAGTACTACTCTCGTACAGTCTGATAATGTCTCTCGTTTTTCCAGAAGTGTATCATAGTAAGGTTCCACTGTATGTTCTGCAGTCTCTGTAATCATCCATTTTCCGGCATGATTTTTTACTTCTTCCTGTTCTGCTTTTGTCAATACAGACTTTGCTTCTTCACGCAATGGAAGTCCTTTGGCTACGGTAAACATTCCATATGTCTTTTCCATTTTAAAAGGAATGACCCATACATAATTTGCACTTTCCAGAGCACTTGTGAGTTTTTTCGTATCTGCCGTCTGCAATTTTATAAGATTACAATCCACATATACTTTTAATGCCTTGTCATAATCGATGGTTGCATCCGGCTCTTCTTTTTTCATTTCATCCTGTAAATTACTGATTTCTGTCCAATCCCTGCTCGTTATTAACTGATCCTGATCTGAAACCGGTATTTCCGCGGCATACACAGCAGAACCTGCTATCGTATAAATTGTAATCATCATAAGCATTATTTTTAAAATATTTTTCATGGCTATTTCCCCTCTCTTGTGTATACTATACTTCATTTTTCCCATTATTCTTTCTGCATGTTAAAATTGGTTTGATTTTCGTCAAAATCTGCATTAAAAATCCCATAGCATACACCATGGGATTTTTTCAAAGATATAACACAATCTGAACCTCAAATATATTTTCATCGATATTTATAGATTTCCATCCCCCGTATTTGTCTACAACATCTGAAATATTCTGCATACCGATTCCATGCAATGCCTGTTGTTTCTTCCTTGTCAGTAAACGTTCTCCCTGTTTATTGACTTTTCCATCAAACGTATTTTTCACCTGTATCCCCAGAATTCCCCTGTCATATTGTATCCGAATCTCCAAAAAACGATCTTTTATCTGCTCCATTGCCTCAATTGCATTGTCCAACAGATTTCCAAACAAAACATTCCAGTCATATCCATCCACTGGCAACTGGCACGGAATCACAATCTGCGACTGAATCTGACAGGACATTGCCTTCGCTTTTGCCAGTTTATGATTCAAAATCATATCCAGTTCCAGATTCCCCGTATTCACATACTTATGCTCCGTCTGCAAATGCTCACTCATTTTATTTACATATTCCTGTGCCTTATCATACCTTCCTTCATTAAAATATGTCTGCAGAAGATACATATGGTTTTTCATGTCATGCCGCAAAGAATCCAGCTTTTTCTGATTCTGCTGCATGATATGCATCTGCTCCTGATAGGCCATCATATGTTCCTTTAAAAGCCGTTGCTGCATTTTATCCTGATAAGCTTCTCCCAAACGGTCATACAAATAGAACATTCCAAGATCTACAACGATCATAATAGCCAGTGATAATACTGTTTTTGGCGAATTTTCGCCGGATACACTCTCAAGAGCATATATCCAGACAATATTTCCGGCTAATACAAGAATCATAAAGTAATAGTTCTGTGTTTCCATAACCCTTCGCCGACATATCACCTGTCTTATTCCCATTGCTATGAGCAGATTGACCATTGCCCCTGTGATGGTTCCCATTGCCCGCCCTTCGGAAAACAAAGAAAAATCTCCCAGATAATAATACATGATAAATTCTATGGTAAGCCCCAGCAATACTGTAAAACAACCTGCCATTATTTTCTGTAGTATACTTCCTTCATACAATATACCTTCTGCCGCCCAGAGAAGCAATACCATACTCACCGTAGTTCCCATGGCATTTCGAAAACCAAATGCAACAACTGTATTAATAAGCCATACGAGCACATAAACAATATTTGCCATCCGTGGCAGTTTTCTTTTCTTTTCCAGAAAAACATCCGTCACTTTAAAACTTACATACACACTTAATATGTTACATACCGCTTCAAATATTCTTTCTATGTTATTCACCCGCCACACCTCATCTTTTCCACAATTGCATGATCAAGGTTATTTTTCATAGACCGACTGACCGGAATGTCATCCCCATTGATCATGTGTACGCTGTCTTTCTGAAAAGATTCTGCATACCGCAGATTAATGACATAAGATTTATGTACCACACAGAATAAATGCGGATTCAACGCAGGAATAACCTCCGAAAGTTTTCCATAAACACATAATGTATCATTTGCTGTTACCACTTGAATTTTTCTGGCAAGGCTCTGCAAATAAAAAACAGAATGTTCTTCTATCCGTATCGAATTTCTTCCTTTCCCAATTTCTATAATATGTGGCTGAAACTGATACAGCCTTTCATATTCATCTAATATATAATCTACTCGTTCCTGTTGTATGGGTTTCACGAGGAAATTCATTGGACGCAGATCAAAAAGCTGCATGGCATACATTTCTTTTGCCGATACAAAAACAATCTGCATGGATTCATATTGGATCTGGGATCGAATCCAGTTTCCAACGATAATCCCCGAGCTGTCCCCTAATTCAATATCCAAAAATAACAAATCATACCTTTCGCTTTGCTGCAGTTTTTGAATAAATTCTGCTCCACTTGTATAACCGTCAACATCCACTTTTATTCTTTTCATTTCTGCAAACCGAAAAATACTTTGTTCCAATTTATAAATAAATTGTATATCATCATCACATATTGCTACTTTTATCATTGTATATCCTGTAATTTATTTTCCTCTCTATTTCAGGATTTCCTGCAGCCGCGCATCTGTATGCAGGAGTTCCTTCGCGCGATCCCTATATTGCTGCTCATGCAGATACGTATAGCGGAACGGTTTGATCGACGGTGCCAGATCAACTGCTTTCTCAAAATCCTCCCGCCGAAGATCCAGTGTTTTTACATAATCCCAGAACCCCGTCTGCATAAAAATTGTGTCTACCCTCCGGTAACGATGATCCTGCACAACACTCATCAGATAGGTTGCAATGCCAACCTGAATCCCATGAAGCTGCGGATGCTCAAGCATCTTGTCCAGCGCATGGGAAATCAGATGTTCGCTGCCGCTCGTTGGCGCACTGCTGCCCGCAATCTCATTTGCAATTCCGCTCATTGCAAGAGAATCCAGAAGTTCCTTTAAAAACAGATCATCCTGTATCGAAGTAAACGGTGTGCGCACAAAACTGTTGACTGCTTTCTTTGCAATCATGACAGCAAAATCATTGACTTTTCCGTACCCATGTTCTTCCTCAAAAATCCAGTCATACAGTGCCGTAATTTTTGATACCATATCGCCGATTCCGGAATATAAAAATTTCTCCGGTGCACTGCGGATAATCCTTGTATCCACCACAATCCCATATGCAAGTTTTGCCGGAACGGACTTGCGGCGTCCTTCCACCAGAAGGGAAGCACTGGCACTTGAAAAGCCATCGCTCGATGCCGATGTCGGGATGCTGATAAACGGCAGATTTCGCAGAAATCCACAATATTTCGCACCATCAATCACTTTTCCGCCACCGATGCCGATGACTGCCTGCGTCTTCGCCGGCATGGAAAATGCAAGACTGGTCAGATCTTCCAACCGCACGGTATCAAGTTCCTGATATTCTAAAATATCAATGTCCTCCTGCTGCAATGCTTCCATAACGGTAGAACCAAACATTTCTACAAGACCGTTTCCAAACAATACAACTACTTTCTGTAACTGTAACTCTTTTAAGTAAATCCCCAGATTGTCCAATGCACCCGCACCGATCTTTAAAAGTGCCGGAATGGAAATGTGTTTTCCTGCCATAATAAATGTTCTCCTTCTCATTCTCTTTTCTATTGATTTTAGTATAAACAAAGGTTCCTGAAATTACAATCAGTTCCCCGAAAAAACGCACACGCTTCTCTTTACAATTATGGGTAAGAAAAAAGACGATTTCCTGCGAAACCGTCTTTTTCTTATTAAAATTCTGACGAAACTCCTGTAAATTTACTTTGTCACTTTGATCGTCATCTTTACAGTCTTTGTCTTTCCGTTCTTTAAAGTGACTTTTACTTTCACCACTGCTTTGCCAGCTTTCTTTGCGACAATTGTACCATTTTTATTCACTGTTACAACCGACTTTTTGGAAGATGTATAAGTGATCTTCTTTACATTTTCCATGTTCAGGTTCTTGTCAAAAGTAACTTTTGCCTTCTTTCCGTTTGCAACCGTTTTCTTGATATCCTTTAATGCAACACTCTTTAAGATTTTACTGCTCAGAGCCTTTGCATCCTTCTCATTCAGCAGTACATAATCACCGGCATCTTTGGTATCCACTGTCACCGTTCCGTCTTTGGAAACCTTATAAGTCCTGCTGCTGATCAGGACTTTTTCTCCTGTCTTTTTATCAACTTTTACAAGTGTCAGCTTTTTGCCTGCCTGCAAATCCTTCGCATTGACAGATACGCTGTTCATCTCTTTGCCGGAAGCGTTCTTCGTTGTCTGGGTAATCGTAATGTCGCTGGTTCCTGCCTCTTTGACTAATTTTGCAACCACATCTGCTGAAATTGTAGTCTTCTTTGTCTCGGAAGTATTCTTTACTGTTTTTTCCAGCTGTGCCCGGGCATCTGTCACTTCTCCCTTATCGTTCTTTTCAACGGTAAGTGTCGCATTTGTATCTTTTGCAATATTCTCAAATGTTTTGTCCGTTTTCCGGGTTTCTGATGGTTTTGTATCCGGTGTTGTTGTGCTGCCGGAATTTCCACCAGAGGTGCTGCTGCCGGAGGAAGAATTTCCGCCATTATTTCCACTCTGGCTGGTCTGTTTTACCGCAATCAGGCCATCGGCATCTGCTTTTGCAGCTTCTGCATCACTGATCGTTGTTCCTTTGAATGCATCAAAGTAAAGTACCGATTCCACATCTACCGCGGAACCTGCCGGGTTGGAATTACACCAGAGTCCGAATGCCTGCACATCTTTTAAAGCATCCCCACTAAGTTTTCCACCCGTCTTCCCTTTAAAAGCGGAGAATGGAACGGTTACTTCATAGGCATCTTCTGTCTTCGCAAGATTGGTCAGATATACTTCATACTCTTCTCCTCCTGCCTTGATCTGTACAACAACCTTCTGCCCTTTTCCATCAAGTTTTGTCCAGAATTTCAATGCATTATAGGCTGAAAAATCTGTATTGCCCAGACTTGCATTTACCAGACCCGTCCAGACTTCCGAACCGGTTGTTTTTAATTTGTAATGAAATGCAGCACCATATGTACCGTCTGCCTTATGCTCCTGATCCAGCGTAAAGGACGAACTGCATCCAGCGGCAGAATTTCCACCATAAGCTGCGTCCAGAAGTCCATTACTCCCGACATAGTAGTCAAAATTTTCCAGCACACCTGCCGGAGCTTTGTCCTTTTCTTTTCCGATACTCAGATTTGTGATCGTGGACAGTTCTTTTCCATCTGCAACAAGTGTAATGGATGCTACATCTGTTTTTCCGATCTGATCCATTTCCTTTTGTGTCAGCTGCGCCGTATAGAATCCGTCGGAGCCTTTTGCAGCCGGCAATGTCAACTGTTTGCCTTTTGCCGTATCCTTTACAACAAACGATACCTCACCGGCATTGGAAACACTTGCCTTTAACACAGTTGGCTTTAAAATCGTATCCATATCAAACGGTGCTACCATGTATCCGCTGACATCTTTGTAATTATCCGTCTTTACTCCTGCGTACTTATCGATATTGCCATAGAAATTCGTACCGTTTCCAAATACTGAATCCTCATTGTTGTAGTAAGAAATGAAATCATTGATCATTTCCTGTCCCATGGTATCACTGTATTTATACGGCACATAGAAATTGGTATCGCTGAAATTTGCCCATACCATATAATATGGCATGTCGTTTTCCTTTGCGATATCATTCACTTTCTGATACCAGTTCACACCCGACTTTGCCTCACTGACCGGATTATTTTTTACAAGAAGCCCTTCGTTATCACTTCCATCCTTTTTCATCACACGTACACCGGTCTCCGAAATCGCAGCCAGCTTGTTATGCTGTTTTGCAAGTGATGATACAACCTGACAGGTCTGATCCAGATGATCAAAGAATGAAGTATCACTCTCTGCCGGATAAGTATTAAAGTCGTTGTAATAATCAAATGCCAGAATGTCTACACAGGCATCTCCCGGATACCGCGACATATACTCTGCCTCGGTCTCCAGCGGTCCGTTTGGCGAATACACATAAAGCATATTGTGCACGCCTTTGGATTCCAGATAATCTCTGGTATATGCATACAGACTCCTGTAACTTTCTGCGGTGTTTGCACTGCCCCACCAGAACCAGCCGCCGGTATCCTCATGGAATGGCCGGAAAATCACCGGGATATTCTCCTTTTCCAATGCATTGGCATAGAATGCAATCGTATCAAGATATGCCTTAAATACCTCATTCTTCTCTCCACCAGGCAAAATCTTCTTTAACGAATCACCGGATAAATCTTTTGCTTCATTAAAATCACAGTTATAGAAATCGTAGGTTCCATCTGCATTCTTTTTAATCTTTGCATTGGTGAAATTCGGCATATGGGTGGATAAGGTAACGATTGCACCGTTTTGGGCCGCCTTTTTGCTGTAGTCAATGGAACTCTGCAGTGCAGATGCCGCATCCGTACCACCAGCCTCGCTTCCAAACAATGCCAGGGAGTCAATGCCGAAAATACCGCTGACGGAACCGGTCACATCTTTTACATCTCCCAGATCGTTGTTTCCTACGGAATGGCTCACATCATTCTGATGTCCAAACAGTACCTGATCACTTTCGGTCAGTCCCTGCAGATATGCATACAATGCCTTTGCGCTATTGCTGGCATCCGGATCTGTCATGGTCAGGGTTTTATCTGTTGCTTCTGGTTTTGCCTGTGTTCCGTCTGTATTCGGTGTTGCGGTAATTGTCACAAAATCACCACTGGCATCCTTCTGGGAAAGTATCAGATTATCCAGATAAACATCCCCTGCAAAGGAACTGTTGGCTCCGATAAGTCCGATTGTCAGATCATCCATTGGTGTGGCAGATGGAGAAAATCCTAAAGTAACTGTAACTTTCTTATATCCGTTTCCTGCATCTGTTGCCTCGGACGAATCTATGCTGGTATCTTTATTGATTCCGCTGTTGGAGAAAAATTTTATCTTGGAAATATTACTGCTTTCCGGATAAATCAAATCCACACTCACCTGATTATAATTGCTGATATCAGCCGGTGTCTTCGGTGTGAATTTCACTTTTGCCTCACTCCATGATTCGCCGGAGTTGGCTGTATAATTCAGGCTTACTTTTAATCTT
>OLRO01001085.1_pt1 | contig 16879 bp, 15 predicted proteins | sample 1673131 | NCBI WGS metagenome assembly OLRO01 (sample SAMEA3136757, study PRJEB25190) | human gut metagenome | biome: human gut; feature: human-associated habitat; material: faeces | place: Austria | collected 2013 | reverse complement strand
CCGCAGACGATCCCGACGTGACTGTCATCCGCATAAAAGACGAGATCGCCGGGCAGTGCGTCTGACCATGAAACATTGGTGCAATACCCATGCTGCGAGGCTGCACCACCGCCGCGTCCGGGCAGATACGCGCCATTCGTGGCGTTATAGAACGTCCAGTCCACAAAGCCAGAGCAGTCCAGTCCGAACGGCAGCACCTTGCCGGTCGAACCGCTGCCGGGTGCAGTGACTGTCGTCGGCGTTCCCCAACGGCTGTCCCATCCGAGGACGAGACTTTTGCCGCCCCAGAAGTACGTCACCTTTCCGAGAAGCTGATACGCCGTCAGGACAATGGATTCTCGCAGCGGATCAAGATCATCCGGCAGCGTGCCTTGGATGTCCGAAATGTCGACGGGGCCGATGGGCATGCCGCCCGGTTGATAATTACCGATCAGGGAAAGGAAAATGTCGTCGTAGTCCGGCTTCAGCAGTTCTTCGAGCATTTCCCGCTGCTGGGCAGTGAAGCTGTATTCATCTGCCATCTGCATGGCGTCCTTGATCTGCACAGAGATATGCAGCGTTGTAATCCGCTCGCCGTCTACGGTTCTGGTCGTCAATTCGTATTCGAGCTTGTTGGCATCGAAGAAAATTTCCCGCAGAAGCTGGAGTTTTTCCTCATCCATCGTCATAACGTCCCGCCCATGTTCTTCGTCGGTCGAGACCTTGACCGCGTACACGGCCAGCACATTCCGCCAGTTCTGCAGCATGGCCGCTTCTATGCCCTCCTGCATATCCAACTCGTCGTATGGATGATCCTCCATGATGCGGTAGATTTCGTCGGTAAACTCGCCGTTCAGTGTCGCAACCGCGTCCGGAATCTTGATCTCTGTGCCTGTGTCCTCCCCGGCAAACAGGATTCCGAGCGGTGAGGCAAACAGAAATCCTACCAACAAAATCACGATCACAACAGCGACCGCCGCCGCGCCGCCTGTGCCGATAGCTGCGACCAACTTTTCTGCCGCTGCCGCAATTGCACGCAGGACTTTCTTTCCAGCCTCTTTTGCTACCTTCGCCGTTTTGATCGCCGTATCTCGAAGTACCTGCCCTTTGCGAATGACAGTTGCGGCCTGCTTTGGAGGAGCTATCGACGCTTTGCTGGGCAAGGCTTTTGCGGCAGGTGTGGCGGATTTGATTTTCGCTTTCGAGGCCGTTTTGATCTTCTGCTTTTTTACGAAAGCCGGACGCGCCTGTTTCTGGACGCGCACAGGTTTTGCAGGAGCAGATTTTTTGCCCGTTACTTCTGGAACAATTTCGCTTGCCGGTTCCGGTTGACATAATTTCACGCCACTATGAGACGGTTTTCGTATAGCCTGTTGTGGGTTTGCCTGCACGGGCGTTACCTGTGTCGGTTGCTGCGCTGCAATGTACTTTTGCTTGCTCTTGAAGTCCGGAAGCGGTGGCTGTGGAACTTCCGGCTTCGTGGGTTCTATATCGGCGGGCATGGAAGCTGTCTGCGGCTGGCGTGTTCGAATCTGCGGCAGAGCTGGCTGCTCCTGCTCCGCACTATGGGAAACGTGGAGTTTTTGCTGTTCACGAACAGTTTCCCGTGTACGAATGACAGGCGAAAATGTTTCGGAATCTGTGAGCATATCTTCAATACCGCTCGCTTCTTCATCGAGAAGATGTTGTTTTTTCCGTTTCTTTCGGATGTACTCTTTCGTCTTGATTTCAGGAAGCGCGAACTGTGTGGTATCCGGTTTTAGCGCAGCAGGAATTTCTCGCAGAGCCGAAACAGGCGGTTTTTCTTTTGGTAGAGTCTGTGCTGATGGCTGTGCCGTTGGAGCTGTCGCAGACGCAGACGGTTCCGTGCTGACAGGGGCTTTTCCAAGCGACCGCTGTTCTACCGGTTTTGCTTTCCCAGCAGGCTTTTCTCTTACTGATGTTTCCAGTTCACGCACAGACTGATTTTTTTGCGATTGGTGAACAGTTTGCGGCTTTTCATGAATCTCCGAAGTTGGATGTCGGGGCTGCTGTACAGGTGCGTCAGCAGTCGGTGTATACTCCCGCATCTTGGGCTGTGGGATATTTACGGGAGGAACAGGCTTCTCCTTAACTGGAGAAACCGCCTCTCGGACAAAACGCTCCGTTAGCGATGGTGTCGTTTCCGTAGAAACAGCCTTTACGTTTTCATGAATCTGCGGAGCTGTATGCTGGGGCTGCTGCACAGGTGCATCAGCGGTCGGTGTATGCTCTCGCATTTTAGGCTGGTTGCCGCTTGCCGGAGAAACCGGCTTCTCCCTGATTGGAGAAGCCAATTCGCGCACAGACTGATTTCCCTGTGACTTGCTTTGTGGTGGATATTCCCTCGGTGCCGCAGTAGGCTGCCGGGGGTGCCGAGGCTGCTCGTGTTGTAGAACAGATTCTGTCCTGGCTTCCCGCTGCGGTTCGGATTTCGTTTTCGGCAGCTTGTGGACAGCCCTTTCTGCCATATGTTCGGCTTGCCGCACGGCATGGTCGGCGGTGTCCGTGATCTTGCTGCTCTCATAGCGGTCTTCCGGCTGCCCGTCCTGCGCCGCATCGCGCAGCTCCTGCCGAAGCTGCTGAAAGGAAGCATCTGTGCCGCGGCGGAATGCTGCCTGCGGTGTAGATTTGAGCGTTTCGGCGGCGCGCTCCTTCAGCGGCGATTTTTCTTTTACCTCCCGCATTACGACGCCTGCTCCACCCGTTCAGACATTTTTGTGGTCATCAGCTGATACAGCCTACCGTTTTTCGGGAAATGATCCACAAATGGCACGATGGTGCTGCCGCACTTGAGAAGTCCATGCCCAAAATCTACACCTGAAATATACGAAAGCTGATTGTCCGAAATATTGAGCAGCCGCGCCAGCTCGATTCGGTCCGTACCCGCCTGATTGAGCATGAGCAGAAATTCACTGTTCGCCAGCATCGTTCGGGCAGTATGGGATTGCAGAAGGTCGTCGACGTTCTGCGTCAGCCCTGTGCCGCAGGCCCCGTATTTGCGCATCCGTTTCCAGAGGGTGAACAGGAAATTCGCGCTGTACTCATGCTGGAACAGCAAATAGATTTCATCAATATAAAGCCATGTGTTTTTGCCGAGCTTGCGGTTTCGGATGATGCGGTTGAACACGCTGTCCAGTACGACCAGCATGCCGACCGGCAAGAGCTGCTTGCCGAGGTCGCGGATATCATAGCAGAGGATTCTCGAATTGGTGTCCACGTTCGTGTACTTGGCAAACGTATTCAAGCTGCCCTCCGTGAACAGCTCCAGAGATAGCGCAACGTCCCGCGCTTCCGGTTCCGGCTGCTCCAAGAGCGCGGCGTGGAAGTCTTGTAATGTCGGCACAACGCCAAGATAACCGTTTCGGATAAACTCGCGGTAGACCTGGGCAGTACACCTGTCAATGATGGATTTCTCCTTCGCAGACAGCTTCCCAGCCCCTACGAGCTGCTCGCAGAGAGACAATAAGAATTCGGATTTCAGCACGACGGGGTTGTCGCCGTCGTTGTAACCGGATTCCATATCGAGGGCGTTGATATGATTGGGCGAGGTTGCGGAGATTTCAATGACCTCGCCGCCCAAGCCTTCGACCAGCGGGCGATACTCGGCTTCAGGGTCGATGATGATAATGTCGTCATTCGTGGACAGCGCGATCTCCGTGATCTCGCGCTTGGCGGCAAAGGATTTGCCGGAGCCGGAGACACCGAGAATGAAGCCATTGCCGTTCAAAAGCTCCTTGCGGTCGGCCAGAATAAGATTCTTGGAGATGGCGTTCTGCCCGTAGTAGATGCCGTGCCGGTGTCGAATTTCCTGCGCCTTGAACGGCATAAGCACCGCGAGGGCTTCTGTCGTGAGTGTCCGCAGCGCGTCAATGCGCCGCAGGCCGAGCGGCAGCGCAGTAATTAACCCATCCTGCTGCTGAAAGCTCAGCTTTGCGAGCTGGCACAGGTGCTTGCGCGCAATGGATTGGAGCGTTTCGGTGTCGCTGTCCAGCTCCTCTTTGCTGTCCGCCAGATGCACGAGCGTGACCACGGCGAACAGCATCCGCTGGTCGCGGGTCGTGAGATCATCCAGCATCTCGCGGGTTTCCTTGCGCTGCTGTTCCAGATCGTAAGGAACGACAGCGGAGAAGTTCTGGTTGCTGTTCTGCCGCCGCTGCCAGTTGGTGACGTTGGTTTCCACGCCGAGCAGCTTGTTCTCCACCTCGCGCACGGCTTCATCGGTCGGCACGGGGATCATGTCAATGGAGAGCATCATGCGCCGGTTGAGATCGGTCAGCTCCAGGATCATGCTGTCTTTGATGTAGCTGGCATAGTCCTTGAGGAACAGAACGCGACCGTATTGACTGCCCATTTTGAAATAATCCCGATGAAATTCCAGACTGTCCGGGCAGATCGTGTCCTTGAGATTGTGCCCGCGCTTCATGGCCGTTTGCAAATCAAAGGGCAAGGATGATTCCTCTGGTCGGAAGAATCCGCGCAGGACATCCAACCGCTCGGCAGCGTCCAGCTCGTTGGAGGACGAGTTGAGACGCGAGAGTTTGGAGGATACTTCGCCCGTCACGCGAGAAAAGAATGTGCGCGCTTCGTCTACATTCTTTTTGTGAACGGAAACCGTGAGAAACCGCTCCTGTTCCACGCTGGCGGAGCTGCCGGAGATTTTGCCTTCCAGCATCCCGTTGAACTCGTTCACGAATCCGTCGAGGCTGTCGCCGCGCTGCGGAAGCAGGACGGTATCTTCAAACGCTTGTCGGTTGACCTGCTTGTTGCAGATCGTGAGCTTGGTGGTCGAGCCGCTGTCCAAAGCGTTCAGCAGTTCGCTGTAGCCGAGGAACATCGCGGTCTTGTCCTCTTTGGATGCGATGGCGTAGTTGATGTCCGAGAAGCGCAGCGTTCTGGAATATTTCGTGCCGAACTGAAAAATCCCATCCGCGAAGACTCGCTGGATGGGAATGACATCCTGTACGCTGCGCGGGATTTTGTAGGCTGTGCGATCCTGCTTGATGGTGTTGTTGAGCGTTTTAATCAAGCGTCAGCACCTCCCGCATGGAATTAGAATCCAGCAGCAATTCTGCATACAGATTCTGCGGATGATACGACAGCGTTCGCGGGCAGAGGATCTCCGAGCGGATGACCGCCAGCAGGAATCGCTCTGCGGGCATGCCGTTGTAGGTAAAAAAGCCGCACATGGCAAACGGGAACGCCGCCAGCATGCACACCCAGCCGACCTCTGCCGCGCCGATGAGCGGCTTTAGACTGAAGTACGCGCCCACGGCCACGCCGATGGCAAGCAGCGCGAACACCATCTGCCGCAGCGATAAGCCGAACAGAATGCTCTCCTGATACCGCTGGATCTCTTTGTTGATTTTCACTTCGATGATGAATCCCTCCAATTTTTCTGTTTTTCTTGGATTGACCCTTGAACTTTTCCTTGTTCCAAGCTAACATGGCACAAATTCTCTAAAGGAGGTTGTGCCATGTTGATGATTGTATTTGGGGCAGGCAGTTTGCTCCTGTCCGTGTTATTTCACGCCGCGTCGCTTCTGCACCTCGGTCTGCCGCTTTTGTACGCGCTGATCGTGCCAACGCTGTTCTCCGGCTGGTATTACAGTCACTACGCGCTGGCGAATAGGATCTGGTATGCGCTCATTGTCCTGGGGCTGATTTCGTGGGCCGTGTCGCTGGTGCGGAAGATTACGGGCAGATTGTAACAAGCGCATGCAAAAAGTGTTTGACGCCATATATGACACCATGCTATAATAAGACTGTACAGAGAGACAGAGGTGATGCGCCGTGTCAAAATGGGATAAACTATTGGCAAGAATCTGCGGCTTGTCGCGCGACCTTCGTTTTGACGAGCTGCGCAAGGTGCTGGAAAGCTACGGCTATGAAATGCGTCAGCCAAACGGTGGCAGCAGCCATTGTACGTTTCGCAAACCCGGCTGCGCACCAATTACGATTCCCATGCACGAACCGATCAAGAAAGTCTACGTTATGATGGTAAAAGAAGTTGTAGAAAGCGAGGTGTCAAATCGTGAAGACGATTGAGTATTATATGAATCTTCCGTACCGTCTGGAGCTTGTTCCGGACACGGAGGAAGGCGGTTTTGTAGCCTCGTATCCGGAGCTGCGCGGCTGCCTGACCAGCGGCGAGACGGCGGAAGCGGCGCTGCAAAACGCGCAGGACTGCAAACGCGAATGGCTGGCTGCCGCGCTGGAAGATGGCTATGAGATTCCGGAACCGATGTCTGATGACGAGTATTCCGGTCAGTTCAAGCTGCGGCTTCCGAAGTCGCTGCACCGCGCACTTGCGGAAAACTCCAAACGCGAGGGTATCAGCATGAACCAGTATTGTCTGTACCTGCTGACAAAAAACAACGCTGAATTTCGTCACGGCGCATAATAAATAAATCATAAGATGCAGAACCCTCCATCCAACTACGGATGGAGGGTTTCTTATCCAAGTCCCATCAATTCCCGGATGATGCGGTCGGACATTTTAATGGAGCCGACGAGCACCAGCATATTAAACACCAACTCGCCAATGTAGTTCCAGACGACCGTTGCCGGGGCAAGTCCTTCCGCTACGACAGGCGGGCTGGATGCAAATTGCGAGAAAATAATACAGGCCAGTAAAATGACACAGCCCTCCAAGCAGATGGCGGCGTAGCTCTTGATAAACGCCATGCCGATACTGCTGGAGGGTTGTCCTGCAAAGCTCGACAGCGGGATCGGCGCAATCGCCGTCGCCATATAGAGCTTAAAAAAGCGGCCGTAGACGGTCAGAATCATGACGAGTGACAGCACCCAGATAAACAGCGAACCGAGCAGCGTCACTGCCCAGAGCGGAATGCTCTCCAGCAGGCCGACGTCTTCAATCGTCGATGCGATCTCGGCTGGCAGTGTGGATGCTTCCATTGCCGAAAGACCGGACGCACCCATGATCGTCTGGATCGCGCCCTGCGCAATCGAGAACAGCGCCGTCATCAGCTCCATGCCGTAGGTGACTGCCGCCTGTGCCAGTACAAAACGGATGAAGCATTTGAATGCCACTTCCGGGCGTTTCAGCTCCGTAAAGCTGCCGCAGGTTTTCATCACGCCAATCACAAAGAACAGAACCAGAAGCGCATACGCGATTGCTTTTAAGGCATCGTTGATTCCGACAATCACATTCCAGATCCCGCCGCCTTTGAAATTCTCCGGGCTGGTGGTCAGCAGCGCCCAGATCTCGGACAGCTTGCCGTTCCACGTTTCCAGCGAGGAATTGAGGTTATCTATGATCCAGTTTCCACTTGAGATGGTATCACCTCCAGTTGTGTCGGGGAGAGCATTCTCGCTCTCCCCACGGTGTTATCAGCCGGTGATCAGCGTCAGGATCTCCTTGGTGAACGTAATGACGATACCGCCGGCAACAGTCAGGATGCCGTTCGCGCGCTGCGACGGATCGTGCGACTTGAGAGACAAACCGACCTGCAAAATGCCAAAGCCGAGCAGAATTAAGCCGACGGCGCGAATCAGGGAAAAGATGAAATCGCTCAGGTTATTCACGACCGCCAGCGGATCGCCGTCTGCCGCGAACGCCGGGACAACAAAAACCGCCAGCATGAAAAACACGCTGGCGAAGATCGAGTAGAGCCGTTTTGCTTTGGCTTCAAATGGTTTCTTCAATGAAATTCCTCCTTTGATGGGTCTAGGTGTTCTGTGATGCCTGCTCGGAACAGCGGACGACCGATGTAAATAGGCGGTTTGGTTCCATGATGGATATAGGGCGCTGCGCCGCCGAGGGAACTGTGTGAGATCGCTGGATGGTGCATGAGATCATACTTTTCATCCATGACCGGGCTTGCGCCGCGGATGAACAGCAGTGCATAGCGGTTGTCCAGCTTTCGCACCTCGTCAGGGGTCAGCAGCTCGCGCCCGGACATCTGGAAATTGGTTGAGTAAGAACCGGATTTGCCCTTCGTCTGCCCGTGCGTTTTGGTATCAATCGTGGCCTTGCCGAGCATCTCGGACACATATTTGTGCGTACTGGACTCGTTACCGCCAAGATACAAAATGGTATCGCAGTTACCTGGAATTGTCTCCCAGCTATCCTTATACAATTCTTTGATCTGTGCCATATTCTGAATGATCACACTTGCGGAAATGGAACGTGAGCGCATCGTCGCAAGCTCACGCGTGAAGCCTGGCAGCGGCATGGCAGCAAACTCGTCCAGCACGAAGCGAACGTGGCGCGGCAGCGGGCCGTGATGAATTTGGTCTGCGCTGTAATAGAGGGCTTGAAACGCCTGTGCGTAAAGCAGGCTCACAAGGAAGTTGAACGTGTTATCATTGTCGGGAATGACAGCGTAAAGAGCCACTTTCTTCTCGCCCAGCGTGTAAAGGTCCATATCGTCGTGGTCGGTCAGGGCTTGGATCTGCGGCAAATTGAAAGGTGCAAGGCGGACAGCCGTACTCACCAAGATCGATTTTGCGGTTTTGCCCGCGGCTAATTTGAAAACCTTATATTGCCGGACAGCGACGCTGTCCGGTTTTCTGCGCTCGATGGATTCAAAGAGCAAATCGAGCGGCGAAACATGCCCTTCATCTTCCTCTCGCACCTCGGCATATTCCAGCACGCGCATGACCATTGAGAAGTTCTGCTCATATTCCGGGGCTTCCTGAAACAGCATGAGGATGATGGCCTGCAGGAGTGCGGTTTCGGCTTTGGTCCAGAACGGGTCGGACTCGTGGCTGCCCTTCGGCGTGGTAGACTGGATCAGGTTGTTCACCAGCTTCAGCACGTCCTTTTCGTCGCGCAGGTAGCGGAACGGGTTATATCCGTCCGACTGTTCCAAATTCACAAGGTTCAGAACGCGCACGTCGTAGCCTTGCTCTTTGAGGTAGCCGCCCGTGGCAAGCAGCACTTCAGATTTGGGGTCTGTTATGACATAATTGGTGTTTGCGGTCAGGATATTCGGCAGCACAAAGCTGCGTGTTTTGGCTGCGCCGCTGCCGCCGATGACCAGCACGTTGAGCGAGCGGCGGTGTTTGTGCGTATCCAGACCGAGCCGGACGTGCTGCGTCAGCGGAATGCTCTCCTTCTGCGCGAACTGCGCGTTGACGGATGCAGGCGTAGCCCACGCCGCAGAGCCGTGTTCCTCGCCGTCGCGGGTCCTGCCCTGATTCGTCCGATAAAGCAAAACTGCCATGCCGTAAGCAGCAAGGCAGATGAGGATGGTGGGCAGGCTTTTGTCCGTCCACACGATATTTGTCGGCTGCTCCAATGCTGATGTCAGGTTCCGCAGCAACTCTGGCAGCCCGCCGCCCAAGGACTGCGCCAGCAGGAGGGCAAGCCAGACGACGGGAATTATTCCGATGAGGTAAAACAGGGTGTCGTTTGATTTTCGGATAGGCATCACCTCGGAAAATGTTTGCAACTAAAATCAGTTGCAAAATTGTTTTGACTGTGCTATGCTGACTACAGAAACGAGGGATTGATTTGAACAATACAATGCAATATAAGGGGTATGTTGGAAGCGTTGAATTTTCCGAAGCCGATGGTTTGTTTTTCGGAAAGGTTCTCGGTATCCGTGCATTGATCTCCTATGAGGGGACGAACGCCGCCGAGCTTGTCGCTGATTTTCATGACGCAGTTGACGATTATCTGTCTCTGTGCGAAGCAGAAAACAGCGAGCCGGAAAAAGCCTATAAGGGCAGCTTTAACATCCGGGTATCACCGGAGCTGCACAAGCAGGCTGCGATTTGCGCAATGGCGCAGCAGGTCAGTTTGAATACGCTGGTCGAGGATGCTCTGCGGGAGTACGTTGCGGAGCGAAAAGAAGCCGTATAATAATAAATCGATGGCGCTGACGAAGCATACCGTCAGCGCCATTTTTATATCCCGTTATCTTTCAAAGCCGGTACTCCGTTTCAGATGCGTTTGCTCTGGCAGTCCTTTCTCCATGAACCGTTCCATGAGCACCTTTTTCTTTTCGTAGCCGGTGAGAATGGAATCCACGAACGCGATGCTGTCGTCTTTGGCGTACAGCTCTGCAATTTCGTTCCGGCAGGGCAGCAGCTCTATACGGACACGGCTGCGGTCGGTGACGAGCTTGAGCAGCTCTGCTTCGGTCTTACGGAAGCTGTTGACCGTGATCTCTGTGCAGTTACTGCGCTCCGGCAGGCGCGGGGCATCCCAGAACATCGAATTGCCGGAATCAAAGATCGGTGCCATCCGCACAAATTTCAGTGTCCGGCTGTTGCGGAGAACACCAAAGTTGTTGAGATGCCGGTCTGTATTTGTCAGCACAAAATCCGTGAGGATCTGATACTCAAGGAATCCGCGCACACTCTGCTCTGGCAGGCCATGCGTTGTGCAGACGTGGATAAAATGCTCATAGGTCGAGACGGCATTGTCCTTTTTCTCGGAATCCACAACGTCAATCGCCGGTATAAATTCCAGCGTCTCCGACGCGAAATCCTCGCAAATACAGCCGTACTGCTCGCTTGCACTGCCGATGAGCTTGACCGGGCGATACCGCACATGGTTGGAAAAGCCCTGCTTTTCATGCAGCATGGATGCCAGCACTTCATTGAGACTTTGCTGGGAATTTGCGCCGCGATTGCCTTTGAGCAGGCAGCGCGTGTCGTCAACGATCAACCACTTTTTGATTAGGTCACCTTGCAGCGATGCGCTGGGCGAATACGCTGGTGTCTGGGTGCTTGTCGAAGCTGCACCGTGAGGATGTTGGATCTGCATGGATTCCAGTGGATCGCGAAAGCTGTTGGAGAACAGGCTGACGTCTTTCCACGTCAGTTCGCTGCCGTTCGGCTTGATCCAGTAGTGGTCAGAGAGACTGAGACCGAGGTTCCGCACGAGCAGACTCTGCGTTGAGGGGATGCCCTCCTGCTGCAAAAGCGCGGCAATGTTGCCCTGACTGATAGGGACGGCACGGCGCAGCCACCATTTGCGCAGACTGTCCGCGCCCTGACTGCCGCCGAGCGGCAGCAACTCTGGGTTTGCACCGGGCGTGACCTTGAGGATAGCACCAGACAGGTCGTCGAGCTGCAAAGACGCAACAACATCGTCTTTGTGCATCAGCTCATAGCTTTGTTCTGCCATATGCGCCACCTCCCAGCTTTTGTTGGTTTGAGTATATCACAGTTTGGCGTGCAAATCCATCCAAACTGTGCTTATTTTGTGATCTCACTGTGCGTTTTTTCTCTGGTCGGAACACGCGGTTCGACACCGGACAGCTTTTCGCGGAAGGACTGAAGCTGCTCGCCAATGGACGGGCGGTCATTCTTCGAGTTCTTCCTGCTCGTAGGCGAGCTGCTGCCGGTATCGTCCGAGGAGCGTTCCGACCGAGACTCTTTTTTTGATGAGCGTTCCTCCTGCGCTTTCTCCAACGAACCGAAGAGACGCTCGAAAATAACATTTGCCAGATCCAGATCGGTCGTCGGAATAACGAGATCAACAGGCGCGTCCGGCTGCTCCTTGTCCTGGATACCCGCGAACAGTACCTTGTCCTTCGCCTGACGGCTGAATTCCCGGTACTGCTCTGGTGTCAGGGAAAACGTGCGGATGTCGCGCGTCTGCTGGAGAATTTTCTTGAGACTGGTCTTGCCGTAGACCTTTTTATGATTGCGCGCCAACGCCAGCAGCATCGCCGCGGCATTCTTTGCCGCAGAGCCTGCCAGCTTGACCGCAACCTCGCCGCCGGATAGCATCATGTGAACGACCTGCTCGGCGGCTTCGCTGTTTCCTACGTTGATGGGGAATCACCTCCTGTTTGTGAGTAAATGCGCTGTTTCTTTTTCATGTAGGGATTTTTCTTGGGCAGCAATGTCCTGCTGCATCTTTGCTGTGGAATCCGCAATCTCACGGCACAGCTTGATCTTCTGCCGCTCGGCGCGGATCTGCTTGTTGAGCTGCGCAAGCTGCTCGTAGATGTCTGCTTTTTCTTCTGTGAGGGTCTGCCGTGAAAAACCACAGGCGTCCAGTACCGCTTTCGCTTCTGCATACTGCGCGTACTCGGTCTCCATGCCGGAGAGACCTTCTTCATAGAGAGCTTTGCTCACAGCGAGTGATTCTTCCGTCGCCAGCGCGTCAAAGAGCTTCTTGCGCTTTTTCTTACGGACGTTCAAAATTGTGCGCTGCTTGGCAAGCTGCGTGACCGCATTCTCTGCCCGCTGCATGCTAGTCCGGGAGATCCCGGACTTGTTACCGTAAAAGGACTTGAACTGATTCAAAAAGCAGACTGTATTGTATATGACCGGCTCTCGGCACCGGAGCTACTTTCCTACGCAAAAGAGGACTGTGAGTTTATTTATGTAGGAAAAGCAGATCGGCATCACACGCTTTTGCAGGAAGAAATCAATGAACTTCTGGTCACGAAGGCAAAGGAACATGCCTGCGTGGTCCGTTTAAAAGGCGGAGATGTCTATGTATTCGGAAGAGGCGGCGAGGAAGGGGCTTATCTTCGGGATCACGGCATTAAATTTGGTGTGGTTCCGGGCATCAGTTCGGCAATCGCGGGGGCTGCCTATGCAGGAATTCCTGTGACACATCGTGGGCTTGCAACTTCTTTCCGGGTGATTACCGCACACAACCGGCTGGATCAGACGACAGATATGGATTTTGCCTCCATGCTGGATGAGAAGGAGACACTGATTTTTTTGATGGGCTTAAGCAAAGTCGGTGAGATTGCAGAAGGTCTCATACAGGCAGGTCGTTCCCCGATGACTCCGGCAGCAGTGATTTCGCATGCGACGACAAGCGAACAGCGAACCTGTGTCGGCATTTTACAGGATATTGAAAGACGCGTTGCGGATGCGGTACTCACTTCACCGGCGATGATCGTCATCGGTGATGTGGTACGTCTGCGCGAACAGCTGCAGTTTTTTGAAAATCAGCTGCTTTGGGGAAAACGTTATCTCGTTCCGAAAATCGGAAGAAAACCATCTCGTCTTGCAGCATTGTTGCGTGCGCAGGGCGCTTTCGTGCAGGAAGTGACCGTTGGTGAGATCGCAGGAATTCATGCATTGTACGGAGCGGCGGAACTGGCAGACGTGGATATGTTTTTATTTACAAGCCAGAATGGCGTGGATTGCTTTATGGATAATGTATTTGCCTCGAAGCTGGATGCGCGTGCACTTGGAAATGCAAAGATTGCGGCAATCGGAAGCAAGACAGCGGAGCGTTTAAAGAACTATGGGCTGCGTGCAGATTTTGTGCCGGACCAGTATCATTCGGATGCACTTGTGCCACAATTGAAAGAATATATGCAATATACATTTGGCAATGACCCGTTTCATTCGGTATCAGTGTGGTATCCGACGGCGAAGAATGCGGATGATATCCTGATGGATGATCTTGTGGAAATCTGCCAGTGCGGCAGACTGAATGTATATGAGAATAAAGCATGTACATGGAATTTACAAGATGGATTTTCCGGTTATGACGGCATTCTCTTTACCTGCGCATCATCGGCAGAGCGTTTGTTTGGTGATGTATCGCGGCAGGAAATAAAAGAACTGGAAAAAAGTACCCGGCTTTATGCAATCGGACCAAAAAGCAGGGAAGCATTGGAAAAAGCAGGCGCTTCCTATGTCGTGGAGGCGTCGAAAAATACGTATGAGGGACTGTTTCATGCAGTATTGGAAGAAGGTGTCTTATGACCTATGCCAATATCATCGTAGATATTTCTCTTGATAAGCTGGATAAAACGTTTCAGTATGCGATTCCGCCAGAGTTGCAGGAGCAGATTCATCCGGGCGTACAGGTGGATATTCCGTTTGGAAAACGCACGTTGACCGGATATGTGGTGGAAGTGACGGAAGAACCGGAATTTGATGTGGATAAAATCCGTCCTCTCATAGGGATTCATGAAGGAAGTGTGCCGATGGAATCCCAGCTGATCGAGATGGCGGCATGGATTCGGAAAAACTATGGTTCAACAATGAATCAGGCATTGAAAACGGTTCTTCCAATCAAAAAACAGACCAGACATGTAGAGCATAAAACCGTAAAGCTGCTTCTCGATGAGACGCAGGCACAGCAGAAACTTGCCCTGTTTGAGAGTAAACATTATAAAGCGAAAGCCCGTCTGCTGCGGGAACTGATCGCACAAAAAGAAATTGATTATACTATGATCACACAGAAACTGAATGTGTCGGCAGCTACGATCCGCAATCTGCAGGAACAGCAGATTCTGCAGATTGAGACAACAACCTGTTACCGGAATCCGGTGCAGCATCTGACACAGGAAGGGTATCATCTGACGCTCAACGAAAATCAGAAACAGGTCGTGGATCAGATCACAGAGGATATGGACAGTGGACATCCGAAAACATATCTTTTGAAAGGTGTGACCGGAAGCGGCAAGACAGAAGTGTACATGGAACTGATTGCACATATTCTTGCAGCGGGCAGACAGGCAATTGTACTGATTCCGGAGATTGCACTGACCTATCAGACAGTGATGCGTTTTTACAACCGTTTTGGTGACCGTGTTTCGATTATGAACTCGCGTCTTTCCCAGGGAGAACGTTACGACCAGTATGAACGTGCAAAAGCCGGGGAGATCGACATTATGATCGGTCCCCGCTCGGCGCTTTTTACTCCGTTTGAAAGACTTGGACTGATCATCATTGACGAGGAACATGAAAATTCCTACAAAAGTGAGACATCGCCACGTTATCATGCCAGAGAAGTGGCAATCGAACGCGCCCGGATGAATCAAGCAACGGTCGTGCTTGGTTCCGCTACGCCGTCCATAGACAGTTATTACATGGCACAAACGGGCAGATACCAGCTGCTTGAAATGACACAGCGCGTAAAAAACCAGGCGCTTCCAACCTGTGAAGTGGTAGATTTACGACAGGAATTGCGGGATGGAAACCGTTCCATTTTAAGCAAACGATTGCAGGAACTTATGGAGGACCGTCTGGAAAAGAAGCAGCAGACGATGCTTTTTTTGAATCGAAGAGGTGTTTCCGGATTTATTTCATGCAGAGCTTGCGGATATGTGGTAAAATGTCCTCATTGCGATGTATCTTTAAGCCAGCATGCAGGTGGCAGAATGGTCTGTCATTATTGTGGATATGAAGAAAGACAGCCGAAAGTCTGTCCTTCCTGTGGAAGCAAATATCTCGGTGGATTTAAAGCGGGAACGCAGAAAATCGAGATGCTCGTAAAACAGAGATTTCCGCAGGCGCGGGTGCTGCGTATGGATTTTGATACGACCCGCACCAAAGATTCCTATGAGAAAATTCTGCAGGCGTTTGCCAGCCAGGAGGCAGATATTCTCATCGGAACACAGATGATTGTAAAAGGACACGATTTTCCAAATGTCACGCTTGTCGGTGTCCTTGCGGCAGATATGTCACTGCATGTGGCAGATTATCATGCGGCGGAGCGGACGTTTCAGCTTTTGACACAGGCGGTGGGACGTGCGGGACGAGGACAGCTGCCGGGGCAGGCGGTTATCCAGACTTATGACCCGGAGCATTTTGCCATTCAGACGGCAAAGGCGCAGGATTACGAGTCTTTTTATCAGCATGAGATTGTGTACCGCAAAATGATGCACTATCCGCCGATCTGGAATATGCTGCTGGTACACTGCATGGGGAAAAATGAGCAGATCACGCAGCAGACTGCGCAGCTTATGGCAGACAAATTACAGTCTGCGATCAAAAGAAGCAACAGACCGGTGATCCTTGTCGGACCGGCCGATGCGACGATCGCAAAAGTAAATGATATATACCGCAAAGTTTTGTATATGAAAGCAGCGGACTACCAGACACTCGTGGCACTCAAGGATGCATTAGAGCAGTTTGGAAAGAAGACGAACGCGTTTTCAAACGTAACTATTCAATTTGATTTCAACCCGTCAAGTGGTTTTTAGGAGGTAAAAGATGGCACTTAGAACAATTCGCGTACAGGGAGATCCGATTTTGAACAAGGTATGCAGACCAATCACAGAGGTTACACCAAAGATCCGTACTTTAGCAGAGGACATGATCGAGACCATGTATGAGGCAAACGGTGTAGGACTTGCAGCACCGCAGGTTGGCATTTTAAAGAGAATCGTAGTCATTGATGTAGGAGACGGACAGGGACCATATGTGATGATCAATCCGGAAATTCTGGAATCTTCCGGAGAGCAGACCGGTGATGAAGGCTGCTTGAGTGTTCCGGGAAAAGCAGGTCAGGTGACACGGCCAAATTATGTAAAGACAAAATATTATGATCTGGATATGCAGGAGCATATTGTGGAAGGAACCGAGCTGTTTGCACGCTGTATGTGTCATGAATTTGAACACCTTGACGGACATCTTTATGTGGAAAGAGTCGAAGGTGAACTCCATGATGTTGTATATGAAGAAGAGGATGATGAATAATATATGAGAGTAGTATTTATGGGTACACCGGATTTTTCGGTGGGTGTATTAGAAGAAATCATTCGCGCAGGCCATGAAGTGGTTCTTGCAGTGACACAGCCGGATAAGCCGAAGGGAAGAGGCAATGCCATGCAGTTTCCACCGGTCAAGGAGTGCGCACTTTCCCACGGAATTGAAGTGTTTCAGCCAAAGAAGATCCGTGAGGATGCGAATGTAGAATATCTTAAAAAATTTGATGCGGATATTTTTATTGTTGTGGCATTTGGACAGATCCTTACGAAAAATATTCTGGATATGCCAAAATATGGTTGTGTGAATGTTCATGCATCACTTCTTCCGAAGTATCGTGGCGCGGCACCGATTCAGTGGGCCGTGATCAACGGAGATGCCATCACAGGTGTTACAACGATGCGTATGGATACCGGCATTGACACCGGTGATATGATCGCAAAACGCGAAGTGCGTATTGCGGAGGATGAGACAGGTGGAAGCCTGT
>OLRO01001083.1_pt1 | contig 16885 bp, 10 predicted proteins | sample 1673131 | NCBI WGS metagenome assembly OLRO01 (sample SAMEA3136757, study PRJEB25190) | human gut metagenome | biome: human gut; feature: human-associated habitat; material: faeces | place: Austria | collected 2013 | reverse complement strand
GAGTGCAGACGGAGAGCACCTGCGTCTGGCCGCGGGTGAACAGGCCCGAGCCGTGGACGCGCGGCAGCACGCCGACCTCGGCGGCGAGAGGACGGATCTCGTTCTTCTGACGGCCGTCGACGCGGTGGCCTTCGAGCAGCCACGCCTTGACGATCTTCTTCTGGAACTTATAGGTGATCTCGTCGAGGAACTGATCCATATCGGGATACTCCTCGAGGAACTTCTCGTGCCAGTGCTCGATCATCTCGTTCCAGCGGGCCTCGCGGACGTTCTTGTCGTCGGTATCCATGGCGGCCTTGGCCTCGTCCATGAAGTCGGCGGTGATCTTGTTGAACAGCTCGTAGTTGAAGTCGGCGTGGGGGTACTCGAACTTGGGCTTGCCGATCTCCTGCACCATCTGATTGATGAGGGCGATCTGCTTCTGGTTCTCCTCGTGGGCCTGCTTGATGGCCTCGAACATGACATCGTTGGGGACCTCGTTGGCGCCGGCCTCGATCATGACGACCTTCTTGCCGGTGGAGACGACGGTCACGTCCAGGTCGCTGACCTTGCGCTGCTCGCTGTCGGGGTTGAAGACCAGCTTGCCGTCCACCAGGCCCACCTTCAGGGCGGCCACGGGGCCGTTCCAGGGAATGTCGGAGATGGCCAGGGCGGCGGAGGTGCCGATCAGCGCGGCGATCTCGGGGGAGCAGTCGTGGTCCACGGCCATGACGGTGCACATGACGGACACGTCGTTGCGGAAGTCATAGGGGAACAGGGGGCGGATGGGGCGGTCGATGACGCGGGAGGTCAGGATGCCCTTCTCGCCGGGACGGCCCTCGCGGCGGTTGAAGCTGCCGGGGATACGGCCCACGGCGTACATCTTCTCCTCGAAGTCCACGGACAGGGGGAAGAAGTCGATGCCGTCCCGGGGACGGGGGGCGGCGGTGACGCAGCAGAGGACGCGGGTGTCGCCATAGCCCACCATGACGGCGGCGTTGGCCAGCTCAGCCAGCTTGCCGACCTCCAGCGTCAGGGGACGGCCGGCCAGATCCATGGTGTACTTGTGGTAGTGGGGGAACTGGCGCTTGGTGATGATCGTTGACATATCGTTTCTCCTTTTTTGTGAAATGGCATTCTGCCCGCGACCTATCGCCGTTAGCACTTGAAAACGCTCCGAAACCCTGAATTTCGGCGCATTTTCAACTGCTAATGGTCAATTTGTACACGGCGCAGAATGTGAAAGAAGGGTGATGCGCAAGCGCACATCACCCTGTTTCAACTTACTTACGCAGACCCAGCTTGGCGATCAGGGCACGATAACGCTCGATGTCCTTCTTGGCCAGGTAGTCCAGCAGACGACGGCGCTTACCGATCATCATCTGCATACCGCGGCGGCTGTGGAAGTCATGGGGATGGACCTTCAGGTGCGCGGTCAGCTGGTTGATACGCTCGGTGAGAATGGCCACCTGGACCTCGGGGGAGCCGGTGTCGGTCTCGTGGGTGCGATTGGCCTCGATGATGGAGGTCTTCTGGTCTTTCAGCATCATAGTCGTGTTTCCACCTTTCTTGAAATACGCCCGCAGCCTGGGCCGTGGGAGAGATGGAACGCTCCACAGGGCTAAGGCAGGGGTCGGACGCGCTTAGCGCGTACTTTGAGATGATACCACAGAAAATCACCGTTGTAAAGTGGTTTTTGCGGCATTTCCGGGGATTTTTACGCCGTTACCTGAATGGCGGCCACGGGACAGCTGTCCGCCGCCTCCTGCACGCCGATCTTCTGCGCGTCCGGGATAGGGTCCACCGTCACCCGGGCGGGCTCGCCGCTGTTCAGCGCAAACACCTCCGGGCACAGCCCCGCGCACAGTCCGCACTGGATGCACGCCTTCTCCAACACCATTGCCTGCATGGAACACACCTCCTTTTGATTGATGGAAGTATTTTCCCCGGTTTGCGGCGGGGTTATTCAGCTCTCCGCGATGTGCCGGGCGAAGGCCGCCGCCTGCGCCTCGATGCCCGGCAGCTTCACAAGGCTGCCGCGCTCATTGGCCGTTTCCAGCAGGGAGAAGCGGGGCGGAAGGTAGAAGGACTTGTTCATGTTCAGGGCGGAGATCAGCTGGCGGGCCAGCAGGTCGCCGCCGGAGTAGCCGGAGACGATCAGGCCGAAGATCCGCTTGTCGTACATACGGGTCTGGCGGAACAGGGCCGTGAGCCGGTTGACGCAGGCGGTCAGATTGGCAGCCAGGGCATCGTTGTAGTTGGCGCAGAGCATGACCAGGGCGTCGCATTTCCGCACGGCGGGATAGACCTCGTCCACCATGGGGCCGCCGTAGAAGCAGCCGCCCTGCTCGCCGAAGTGGAGACAGGCGGTATAGCTGCACCCGTTGCAGTCGGCCATGGTGCCGTTGCGGAGGCAGATCTCCTGCACGCCGAGGTCCGACGGAAGACCAGCCTTCACCAGCTCCCACAGGGCCAGGGTGTTGGACGTGGCGCGCTGGGAGGCGTGGAGAGCCAGCACATGGCGGATGGGGGCGGGCTTTTCCCAGCCGTTCAGGCGGGAGAGCAGCTCCGCCACGGCGGCATGGAAGGCCGTGACCTCATCGGTACCGCCGATCTGGGCCTGGGTGCGGAAATTCCGCAGGGAGCCGGTGGCCTCCACCAGCGGGCGGCCGAGGAAGCCGCAGCCCGCCTGGTTGGCGGCGAAGACCATGTCCCGGGCCACATCCTTGGTGTAGAACTCGCCCACGCCGGTGACGATGCACGCGCCGATACTGTCGGAGAGCAGGTCTGTGCTGCGGCGCAGGCGGGAGAGCATACGGTAATAGGCCATATTGCAGCCGCCCTCGTCCAGCGCCACAGCGAACAGCAGACGGCGGCCGGCCAGGTCCTCCAGCCCGTCATCGGGGTCGCGGATATCGCTGCCCGGGGGCAGCAGGGGCACCAGCAGGTCCCGCAGGGCGGGGCTGTGGTCGTTTTCGGGGAGCAGAACGGTGAGCATGGCGGATACCTCCGTTATTCTATGGCGTTCAGCTTGGCGCGGGTGTCGTCGATACGCTTTTGCAGGGCGGGCGGCAGGGTCAGCGGCTCCGTCTCGATGCCGGCGGGGGTCAGACGATTGCGGCATCCCATGAACACCTGGCCGTCGTAGACGGAGGAATAATGCCACTGCCCCCGCAGCAGGGCCAGCAGGCTCAGCGCGCCGGAGGACAGGGCCGGGGCCACATAGGGCTTGTAGCCCAGCTTACGCATCTCCAGATTGGCGTGGGCCACCTTCTCCGTCAACTCACGGGAGAGGGCGTCGTCGTAGTGTGCAATGGAGTTGGCCAGCACCAGGTCCTCGCCGTGGGGGCCGAAGGCGCGGCCCTCGGTAAGGTAGGACGCGAAGCGAGGGTCCCGCCGGGCGTAGTACAGGGCGCGGGCGTGCATAACGCCCAGGCCGAAGCCCCGGACCTGGGCCGGGGACAGGCCGCTTTCACGCAGAACGGCACGGCAGAGTGGGTCCACCGGATCGCTGACCACGCAGAACAGGCCCCTGTACCGCCTGTCCCGGGCCATGCGGGCGTAGACGGACACCAGCTCCCGGTTCAGGCCGTACTGGGCCATGCGGACATCCCCCGCCGTAACGGAGGTATCCGGGATCATCCGGGAGGCGCAGAACAGGAACACATCGCCGTCGAACAGCTGCTCCGGCGCGATGATGTCCACCGGAGGCAGCGCCGCACCGTCCGGGGACTGTATCTGGTTCAGCTCGAACTCCCAGCGCTCGGAGACGCCGGGGCGCACGTCGCAGATGCCGACGGAGCCTATCACGTCGCCGCCCATGAGCCGCAGGCCCATCAGCAGCGTGCTGCCCACATCGCCCAGGGCCAGCAGGGTGACGCGGCACTTAGACGGGATGCGCGGCAGGTTGGTATCGTTGAGATCGATCATAGTAGCTTCTCCTGTTTCTATCTTTTTGCCTCCGGCGGGGTGCTGACGCGCAAATTTCACGCCACGGCAGGCCCCCTGAGGAGCAGAGATGCCGGATCTTGCGTCCTGCCGATGACGAGGCGGCGCCGCACAGTCTTGATAAAGGTTCAGATTTTGTGTCAAGACGAGGCGCGGAGGCGCAGGCCCCCCCTTGAGGAATAGAGAATGTGCCGGATTTTGCGTCCTGCCGATGGCAAACCGACGAAGGCGTACCGTGTGTACGTCGAGGAGATTTGACGATGGCAGGGCGCAAAAGGCGCGCTTTTACCTGGGGCGCATACGTTTCAGGAGCTCTATATCTCCCTCAAGATACGTGCTGGCGGCGCGGGAGAGATCGTAGGTCATGCAGCCGCCCTTGTCGGGACAGAGGGGCAGGATGACCGCTTCGCCGAGACGGCTGAGGGTGAGGTTGCGGGCGTAGAGGGAACGGAATTCCGTTTCAAGGGCCAGGAGGATATCGCGGGCATTCTCAAGGCAGCAGAGGGAGAGCTCCCAGGCGGTCTCGTCGTCCATGCCGGTGTATTCGGGGGCGGCGTAGGGCAGGATGCGGTTGACGGCGGGCTGAAGGCCGCCGGGCAGGGCCTCGCTGCGGCGGACGGTATCGCCGCCGATGAAGGGATAGAGCGTGGACTCGACGAAGCGCAGGCGCAGGTTGGGCAGGTAGTAGATGGCGTCCACGTCGTAGCCCAGCTGCTCCATGAGGTCGCGGCCCATGCCGGTGAGGTAGCCCACCAGCACCTGGTCCACGGGGGTGTTCGTCTCGGCGAGCAGCGGGGCCAGGCGGCGGATGCGCTTGCCGTCGTGGAGCATATCGTCCACGAGAATGACGGGGCGGGCAAAGGCGTGGATGGTGCGGACCTGGTCGGGCAGGGGCGAGTAGTCGGGGTAGGCTTCGATGGAATAGGTGCTGAGGTCCGGCTCGTAGACCTTGTCGGTACGCAGGGTCTTGGTGACGGTGTTGGGCACGGCCACGCCGCGGAGGATCTTGCCGTAGGGGACGCAGATATCCGGGCCGAGGACGCGGGGCGTGGTGGGCTCCGCGGGGACGCCGTTGCGGCCGGTGATACGCTGGAGCAGCCGGTGGTAGATGACGCCGGCGGACAGGCTGAGCACCAGAGATCCGGGCTGCAGCTTTGTCAGCGCCGCCTGCAGGCGGCGGTGGGCGGCGGCGATGGCGGCAAGCACCCGGGGCGAGGAGCTGAAGGGCGCCTTCACCGCGGTGTCCACGTTGCGGCTGAGGACGATGGGGCAGCGCATATCCACGGCCAGGGCGTCCGTGCTGTCACCAGCCGGGACGAAGCCCTGGAGCGTCAGCAGCTGGCGGCCGTAGCCGGAGACGGCGCCCTCCAGGGGAAGGTAGAGGGCATAGGTGAACTCACGGCTGAGAGCCAGGGTCAGCACCTCGGTGATGAGCAGCTGGCAGAAGTCGCTCTGGCGCTCGCCCCGGGGCACGAACAGCCCGCTGATGAGCAGGGTGCGGCCGCCGGCGTTCTGGCGGACCAGACCGGAGAGGGCCGGGTCGCCCAGGCGGGCGAAGAGGCGGGCGGAGTCCAGGCAGGCGTAGCTGGCCGCGCCCAGAATGGTGCCGTCGGTGTCCCGGCAGACCATCACGTCGTCGCCGCGGCTCTCGATCTGCGTCCGCAGCGCCGCGGCGGTGGGCACGGAGAGCATGGTGCGGAGGAATTTCTCCGCCGTCTCCGGCGAGGCGGGCAGGAAGCTCAGGTCCTCGGTGCGGAGAACGGGCTTGTCCTGGGGCTCGCGGAGGTACAGGCCGCGGCGATAGATGAACTCCTGCACCGTGGGATCGATGAGGTTGGAGATGTCGCGGTTGGCATCCACCGCCTCGCGGATGCGGGTGGAGCTGATCTCCTCCAGCTGGGGCGGGAGCGTCAGCTCCAGCACCTTGCCGGTGATGCAGCTGTAATCCGCCGGCTCGGCATCCGGCTCGGTGCGGCGGAAGATCACGTGGTCGAAGGTGTGGATGGAGTCCGGCGTGACGGACTTTTTGTAGGACGAGGCGTGGAGCACCACGTCGCTGCCCACCACGATGGACACGCTGCGGCCCGGGAAGGCGGCGCGCAGCTCGTGGAGGTTCTCCGGGTTGGCGATGTTCACCGGGAAATCCTCCGGGAAAATGCTGACGTGGAACACGTCGGCCACGGCCATGGCGGCGATGCGCCGGCGCAGGCGGTAGGGCTGGGTCTTTTTGGACCAGGAGAACTCGTCGATGGCCAGCAGGACCTCGAAGCCCTGGTCGCGGATGGCCCGGACGATGCCCTTGTGGGACAGGGTGAAGGGGTCGAAGGTGCCGGGGAAGAAGGCCACGGGGCGGGGCGCGCCGAAGTCAAAGCCCTTGTGGAACAGGCGCTCCTCGGTGATGAAGCGGTAGAGCTTGCCCAGCATGGCGGCCCGGTAGTAGAACGTCAGGCCCTCGCCGGGGAATTCGTCCTGGGCGGAGAGCAGCTTGCGCTGGGTGAGCATAAAGGCGCGGCGCTTTTCGTGGCGGCCCAGCTCTCCGGAGCCGAAGACCCGGCGGCCCAACACGAACAGGGCCTCCTGCCGGGTAGCACCGTCAATGCCGCTGAGGCCCCGCATCAGCAGGCCCAGCAGCCGTTCACGGCGGCGGCGGTAGGCGTCGTCCGTCTCCGGGAAGCGGGAGCGATAGGCATCGTACGCCTCATAGATGACGCCCACGGTATCCAGCACGGAGGCGGTAACGCGGCTGTCGGAGGAGCTGAGGTTCACGCGAAGGTCGTCCAGCACCTCATCCAGCTCCGCCGGGGGCAGCCACAGGGCAAAACGGCCCAGGTAGTCGGGGATATACTTGGTGAACTCCTGCTGGCCCAGCTCCAGGCCGCGGCACAGCTCCACCGCCACCTCGTTGCGCTGGTCGGCGGTTAGTCGGGGCGCCAGGGCCAGCAGGGCGTTGCCGGCGCTGTGGCGGACGGTGACGCGGTCGCTGACCTTGATGAGATTGGACAGGTGGGTGGCGATATGGAGGGCGGGGCTTTTGCCGCTGCGGGCAAAGTCCGTCAGCAGGCGCAGGTTGCCCTGCTTGGTGATCCAGGGGGTGGCGGTCTTCAGGTTGTCCAGGAAGATCTCGGAGACCACGTCCTCCGGCAGAAGAAGGGGCGCGCCCTGAGAGAGCACATCCTGCTTGAGATAGCGCAGGGTGCCGCTGTCGCCGTCGGGGACGGCGGTCACGGCCTCCAGCGCGCGGCCGTCCTCCGGGTACAGGCGGGCGAGACGGTCCAGCAGCAGCACGGCGGCCATGCGGATGGTCAGGTCCTTACGCAGGGACAGGGCGGCGGCAAAGTCCGTCATCTGCCGGGCGCGGCTGGCCGTATAGGCCGTATCCGGCAGAGCGGCGGCGGTATCCAGCAGCTGGAAGGCGGTGTAGTCGTCCAGATCCTCCGGCCTGCGGTAGTAGGCGAACACCGGGGCCAGGAAGCGCTCCTCCCGGCCGGGGCAGTGGCTCAGCAGGGAGCCGACGGCGAATTTCAGGGTATAGCCGATCCAGCGGCGGTGCTGGGGCATGAGCTTATGGTCGGGATACAGTATCTTGTCCAGATAGAGCCTCCACTGGTCCACGTCGGTGATGGCCCGGGGGTCCGGGCGGATGTCGGCGGGGCGCTCCTTGGCGTAGCCGGCGTGGAAGCCGGCGATGATCTCGCCCAGCAGCGCCGCCGCCTGACGGCGGATATCGCCCTCGCGGTGCATCAGCAGCTCGTAGAGGAACGTCAGGGTCTGGACCTTCTGTGGGATATGCAGATAGAGGGAGTAGGACTCCATCACCGCCAGATAAGCGCGGAGACGGCGCCAATCCGTCTCGCCGCGGGCCTCCTCCAGCAGACGGGCGAAGCTGCGCTGATCGGTGAGGCGGTGCATCAGCTCCATATTGTGGCCCACGCAGCGGAGCGTCAGGGCGCGGAGGGCCTCGTCATCGGTCATAAGGGCGGTGTGCTTCTCCGGCAGCGGGGGCGTATCGCCGCCGGACATGGTGACATCCACGCCGCAGCTGACCATGAACTGCTCGAAGTCCTCCAGCCGGGCGTAGACCCGGGTATAGCGCTTCTGCTTCTCGCCGTCCACGTCGTCCAGCTTGTCCAGGATCACCTGAAAGGCCTGAGCCAGGGTGGAGATACGTGTGATCTCCCGGCCCTGCGCATCGTGGAGCTGCTTGACGCGGAAGTCGGCGTAGATCAGCAGCAGCGCCTCCACGGAGAGGTAGTCGGGCTCCAGGTCCCAGACGGAGTGGTTGGCGGCCACATGGCCGATATCGGTCATCCGGCGGCGGCGGAACCACTGGTCGGTGTAGAAATAGTGCAGGTAGGGCACGCGCTCGCCGGGGCGGCAGCCGAACTTGCCCAGATCGTGGCCGGCGGCGGCGCCGGAGACCAGGGCCACGTCCACGGCCACGCCGCTTTTCCGCAGGGCGCGGGCGGCGGTGACGGCGAGGTGGTGGACACCGGCGATATGCTCAAGGGTGCGGTAGGGCGTGACCTCCAGGCCCAAACGCATCAGCTCATAGACGAACTCCCGCCTCCACAGGCGCAGGAAGCGCTGATAGGACGGGGCACAGGGACTGCCGGCCAGCTCATCATCGGTCAGGAAATCGAAGGTCCAGGCCGGGTCATGGGGCAGCAGCTCCGCCTCGGCGGCAAACAGCACCTGCAGCACCGACAGCAGGAACACCGCACCGGGGGCAAAGGGCTCCGTATCGGTCTTTTCCGGGTAGAGCAGGCGGCGGGCATAGTCGTAGGCATAGGCCAGCCAGCCCTCGGACGGTTCGCCGGGGCACAGCGTCTCCAGCTCCGGGCGGCAGAGGGCCAGCACGTCGGCGCAGCGGAGGCGCGCACCGCTGAACAGCCCGGTGAAGCGCTGCATATAGCCCTCGGTCTCGAGGGTGCGGAGCAGGGCGTCCCCGGGGGCAAAATAGTCCGCGGCGGGACGGTCGGAAAGGCGGCGGCGCAGGGCCAGGTCCATCTGGCGGATACGTTTTTTGTTCATGGCAAAACCTCCTGCCGGTGGTATCGTACGCGGGCCGTGTCCGCCGAAAGGCGCCCGTACACCGGTAAGATGTCCGGGATGGACACGGCACACCATAATAATAGGACACTCCCCCGCACGCTGTCAATATTCCGCGGGGCGTTTTGCCACCGTTTTGATACGGAACCTTAGTAAGGTCTTAAGCGTGTGTTCACGATTTATTCACATTTTGAGGGGCAGGCGCATGATATGATATTGTCGGGGGCAGCGGCGGAACGGAATGACAATTTCTGCCGTCTAAGTAAATAGGAAAATCATCCCGCGGGCGCGCGGGAAGGAAAAAGGAGAACACGACATGAAAAAAGCGGCTTTTGTACTGGCGCTGGTGATGCTGCTGGGCTGTGTGTCCGGCTGCGGCGCAGCGGAGGGCGAGGCCTCCGTGCAGTCGGTGTCTATGATCTGCGGGCTGGGGTCCGTAGGTCTGGCGGACCGGTTCGCAGGCATCGTCAGTCCCCTGGGCGAGACGACCATCAAGAAAAACGACGCCATGACCATCGACACCATCAAGGTGAAGGTGGGCGACAGCGTGAAAAAGGGCGACGTGCTGCTGACCTATGACCTGAGCCAGATCCGCACCGACCTGGAGATGGCCCAGCTGGAGCTGGAGCAGCTGAACGCCACGCTGGAGGACCAGCAGGCGGAGCTGGAGCGTATACAGAAGCTGATGGACAGCACCTATGACGACGCCACCAAGCGGCAGTACGCCCTGGATCTGCGGGAGCAGAACGTGAAGGTGCTGGAGACGAAGGCCAACATCGCCACCAAGAAAAAGGACATTGAGAAGCTGAAGGCCAACACCGCCGACAGCACTGTCAAGTCCCCGGTGGACGGCGAGGTGCAGTCCCTGAACCCGGACGGCGGCACGGACAACTCCGGCAACGCCCTGCCGTTCATGACCATCGTGGAGACGGGCGGCTTCCGCATCAAGGGCTATGTGAATGAAAACAACGCCAGCGTGCTGACCGAGGGCACGGCGGTGGTCATCCGTTCCCGGGTCAGCGACCAGACGTGGAAGGGCAGCATCAGCTCCATCGACTGGAACAACGCCCAGCAGAGCCGCAGCGACTACGGCGACAGCGACACGGCCATGTCCAGCAAGTACCCCTTCTATGTGACGCTGGAGGGCGACGGCGAGGGCCTGCTGATGGGCCAGCACGTGTACATAGAGCCGGACTACGGTCAGGAGGACACCCAGGACGAAAGCCTGATCAACCTGCCCAGCTACTTCATCAACGACGCCGAGGGCAAGCCCTGGGTGTGGGCTCAGAACAGCAAGGGCAAGCTGGAGAAGCGGAGCATCACCCTGGGCGAGTACAACACGGAGACGGACACCTATCCCGTGACGGACGGCCTGACGGCGGAGGACTACATCGCCTATCCCGACGACAGCCTGAAGGCGGGCATGACGTGCATCACCTATGACGACGCCACCTTTGACCCCAGCGCCAGCGGCGGCGAGGTATACCCCGAGGGCGGCGGTGAAAAAATCGACGAAAACGTGCCCATGGACGGCATGGACGGCGGCGATATGCCCGCTGAGAACGACACCGTCACGGACGACGGCAGCACCGTGACCGTGCTGCCCGGCGGCATGGCGGAGGCCACTGCGCCGGTGGTCACACCGCCGATGGAGGGCTGACCATGATTTTGGAAATGCGCGATATATGCAAGGACTACCCCATGGGAAAGTCCGTGGCACATATCCTGAAAAACGTGAACCTTGACGTGGAGGAGGGGGAATACCTGGCTATCATGGGTCCCTCCGGCAGCGGCAAGACCACGCTGATGAACCTGATTGGGTGTCTGGACGTGCCCACCAGCGGCAGCTATCTGCTGGGTGGGCGGGACGTGACCACCTGCAACAACAAGCAGCTGGCGGAGGTGCGGAACAAGGAGCTGGGCTTCGTGTTTCAGAGCTTCAATCTGCTGCCGAAGCTGACGGCGCTGGAAAACGTGGCGCTGCCCCTGCTGTACGGCGGGGTGAAGAAGGCGGAACGCCTGGAACGGGCCCGGGCCGCGCTGGAGACGGTGGGGCTTTCCGACCGGGTGGAGCACCGGCCGGACCAGCTGTCCGGCGGACAGTGCCAGCGGGTGGCCATCGCACGGGCCATCGTGGGCAATCCGAAGCTGCTGCTGGCCGACGAGCCCACCGGCGCGCTGGACAGTGCCAGCGGCGCGGCGGTGATGGAGCTGTTTCAGCAGCTGCATGACGGCGGCTCCACCATCATCATGATCACCCACGACCATTCCATCGCCAACCACGCCGCCAAGGTCATGACCATACGGGACGGCGTACTGTCGGGAGGTGACGACTATGAGTGAGAAGCTGACGCTGCGGGAAAAGCTGCATATCGGCGAAAAGCGCCCCGACGGCGAGAAGCCGCGCATGAGCAAGAAGCTGAAAAAGGGCATTATCGCCGCCGCCTGCGTGGTGGGCGTGTGCGGCGCGGTGTGGGGCGGACTGACCATCGCCCGGAACGCCCAGCGGGGCGACGTGAACGTATACGCCGTCAACGAGTGCGCCATGACCGACTACTGGGGGGACACCTCCAACACCAGCGGCATGGTGACCACGGACAAATTGCAGAAGATCTACATCTCCCAGAGCCAGACGGTGAAGAAGGTGTGGGTCAAGGAGGGCGACAGCGTCAAGAAGGGCACGGCGCTGGTGAGCTATGACTCCACCCTGACACAGGCCACCGTGGAGCGCGCCAAGATCGACTATGACCGGCAGACGGAGAACCTGGAGGTCATGAAAAACGAGCTGGAGCTGCTGAAGAAGGCGAAGAACAAGGAGACGCTGCAGGCGGAGTATGATAAGCTGGAAAAGGAGCTGAACAAGCTTATCGAGGACGCCACGAAAAGCCCGGACGATGAGAGGGACGTGGTGGATCTGAGGCACATTGCCATCGACGGCATGAAGCTGGGCACCGGCAGCGGCAACGACAAGGACAACGCCATCTACTACTACCGCACGACGGACAGCGACGGCAGCTTCGCGCTGTCGCAGGCCGACCTGATGGGTATTTTCAGCAGTCGGGGCAAGACGGACGGCACGCTGTATCTGGTGTTTGTCACCCGCGCGGGCAACAAACTGGGCGGAGCTGTGATGGGCAACGAGGGCTATATCCTGACGGCGGTGACGGAGGATGTGCCCAGCGGCGGCGAGACCGGCGGCGGTGAAGCCGTCGGCGGCAGCCAAGACCCGCAGCAGTCCCCTGCCGGCGGCGAAGGCGGCGGCACAACGGCCAAAAAGCTGGTATCTGTGACCGTCAAGCCGTGGAACAACGGCTTCAAAGAGTTCACCGACGGCGCGCCGGATTACGGCGACAAGAAGGCCGAGATCGAGAAGCTGCAGCGGAAGATCGCCCAAATTCAGGAGCTGCTGGATACCTCCATGACCCAGCTGGATCTGAACAAGGCCATTCTGGAGAAGGCTCAGGCGGTAAAGGAGCAGGAGGTCAACCTGAAGGTGGCGAAGCTGAAGCTGGACAAGAAGCTGGCGGAGCTGGGCGACGGCAACGTGTACGCGGAGTTCGACGGCACGGTGAAGGCCGTGCGGGACCCGGACGAGGCCTATAACAACAGCGAGGCCGTGGTGGAGCTGTCCGGCGGCGGCGGATATTACGTCACCGGCACCCTCAGCGAGATGGATCTGGGCAGCGTGCAGGTGGGCGACAGCGTATCCATCAGCAGCTGGATGACCGGAGCGGCCTGCGAGGGCACCATCGTGTCCATCGACGACTATCCCACCAGCAACGGCAACAACTGGGGCGACGGCAACAGTAACGTGTCCTACTACCCCTTCAAGGTGTTTGTCACCGAGGACGCGAATTTGCAGCCCAATGACTATGTGGATATACAGTACCAGAAGGACACCAGCGCGGAAGAAAGCGGCAGCTCACTGTATCTGCAGAGCATGTTTATCCGGACCGACAACGGCAAGAGCTATGTGATGGCCCGGGGCGAGGACGGCAGACTGGAGCAGCGGTGGGTGCAGACCGGCCGGGATCTGTGGGGCAGCTACACCCAGATACGGGGCGGGCTGACCATCGACGACTATGTGGCGTTCCCCTATGGGCGCGACGTGGTGGAGGGTGCCCACACCCAGGAGGCCACGACCGACCAGCTGTACAACTACGGCATATAAAGGAGGCGGGATAACCATATGTTGGAAAATATAAATCTCGCCTTTCAGGGCGTGTGGAGCCACAAGCTGCGGTCGTTTCTGACCATGCTGGGCATTATTATCGGTATCGCCGCGATCATCACCATCGTGTCCACCATTCAGGGCACCAACGAGCAGATCAAGCAGAACCTGATCGGCGCGGGCAACAACGTGGTGCGGGTGACCATCGGCGCCACGGACAGCCAAAACTATTTCGACCTGAACTACTCGGCGCTGCCGGAGGGTATCGACCCAGTGACCCGGGAAATGCGGGATGAGATGGAGAAGCTGGGCAGCGTGTCGCTGGTGAGTATGTACTACTCCCGGGATTGGTGCGACAACGTATACGTGGGCAATACAGCGTTCAGCGGTTCGCTGTACGGCGTGGACGACCACTATCTGACGGCCGTGGACTACGCGGTGAACTACGGACGCTCCTTCACGGCGGCGGACTATGAGAACCGGCGGAATGTGGCGCTGATCGACGCGAAGTCGGCAAAGTCGCTGTTCCAGGGCGAGAACCCCATCGGCGGCACCATCGAGATCAACGGGATGCCGTTCACCGTGGTGGGTGTGGTGTCCTCCCGGTCCAGCAGCGGACCGGTGATCAACAACTTTAAGGATTATCAGATGTACGCCGGCAGCACAGCGGGGACCATTTTCATCCCGGACGTGTGCTGGTCGGTGCCGTACCGGTATGATGAACCCCAGTACGCGGCGGTGCGGGCCACCAGCACCAACGACATGACCGCCGCCGGTGACAATGTGGCCAAGTATCTGAACGAGAACGCCATCCGGACTACGAAGTACAAGTACGAGTCCAAGGACCTTCTGCAGCAGGCCAGCGATCTGCAGAGCCTGTCGGAGTCCACCAACAAGCAGCTGATCTGGATCGCGGCTATCTCGCTGGTAGTGGGCGGCATCGGCGTGATGAACATCATGCTGGTGTCCGTCACCGAGCGCACCCGCGAGATCGGATTGAAGATCGCCATCGGCGCGCAGCAGAGCCGCATCCTCTGGCAGTTCCTGACGGAGGCGGCGGTGCTGACCAGCATGGGCGGCATACTGGGCGTGGCTACGGGCATCGGCCTGGCGGAGATGATGTCCCACATCATGGGGACACCGGTGGCCATCAGCGTACCGGCGTGCATCATCGCCGTGGCCTTCTCCATGGTCATCGGCGTGGTGTTCGGCCTGGTGCCGGCCATGAAGGCATCGAAGCTGAACCCCATCGAAGCCCTGCGGAGAGAATGATACGCAGAAAGAAAAGACCGGCGAAAGCCGGTCTTTTTCTCTGTCTGCTCCCGGCGAAGACACAGCGAAAGCAGAAAACAGCCCCCGGCAGGGGGCTGTTTCTTTATTTACTGCGGCAGCTCGCCGGGGGCGACCAGGATGATCTTGTCGGCCCGGTCATAGTCGCTGTACGCCTCCTTGGTGCTGCGGAGGAGCGTACCGTCGCCGGCGTAGACGTTGCGGTAGGTCTGGACGGCGTAGCCGTTGTGGCCGTACTGCTCCACCTCGGTGGTGCCGGGGGCCACGGACTCGGACTCCTGATAGACCGTCTTGCGCTCGGAGTAGGAGAGGAACTGGTTGGTCATCTCCACATAGTGGTCGTCGGTCTTGGTGCCCAGCAGGGTGATGGTCAGCTGGTTCGTCTCGTCGTTGTAGCTGGTGGTGATCTTGATGGGGTAGTTGGTGCTGTTGCGGAAGGCAAAGTCCGGGCCGCCCCAGCTGACCGTGGCATCACAGCCCGTGACGGGCATATAGCCGGGGTCGAACATATGGGCGTAGCGCAAGACGATCTGCAGGTCCGCCATGAGGGCGGAATAGTACAGCGTGGAGGATACCTGGCAGATACCGCCGCCGATGGAGGTAACGGTCTTGCCGCCGGAGTAGGCGGCGGCGGGCTGGAAGCCCCGGGCCTCGGTGCGCTGGCCCACAGTGGCGTTGTACCAGAACTCCTCGCCGGGGTTATAGATACGGCCGTTGATGGCGGCGGAGGCCAGCTTGATGTTCTGGCGGCGGCCCCAGGGGCCGGCGCAGGTGGTCGTGCAGGTGCCGATCACGTCCCGGAACATGGCCTGCTCCAACTCCTCGGTGGCGGCGGGCGGGAACTGCACCTGGGCGTCAGCCAGGAATTCCTCGCCCGGCTGGGCGGCGTCCAGTTGCTTTTGCACCGTCTCCACATCGAACTGTACGCCCACGCGGGACTGGGTGGGCTTGCCGGTGGATTTGTCGCAGATGGCGGCGGCCATGGTGCCGGCGATCTCGTCGTGGAGCGCCTGCACGTCCATGGGCGCGGCGGTGTGGGCCGCGAACACACATTCCACGGACCGGGCTGCCGCGGACAGGTCGCGGCTCTCGAAGCGCTGCGCCAACTCGGCGCGCAGCGCCGCCGCGTCCAGCTTCTCGCCGTCCTGCGGCTTGGTGATGTACAGGCCCTCACCCTCCGCCAGCCGGTAGCCGCCGTCCGTTACGGTGCAGCCCACGGTGTCGGACAGCTGTTCACAGGCGGCGGTAAGCTTCGCCTCGTCCACGTCCAGCTGGGGCGTGACATCCACAGCCCTGAACCAGCTCTCGATAAAGCGCCAGCCGCCGCGGAGGAACGCGGTCACATCGCTGCCCCAGCCCCGGTCCTGCACGTCGCAGCCGGCAGCCTTGGAGACATAGACGGGCAGAACGGTGACGCCCAGGTCGGAAAGGGTGGTGCTGCCGATCTCCTGCCCGTCACGGGTCAGGCGGATGGTCATGCCGTCCAGCAGGGCACTCCCCTGCTCCGTCCAGCGCTGCTCGGCCTCCTGCGCCGACAGGCCGGACACATCCATGCCCAGCACGGAGGTATTGGGAAACGCCGTGTGGGAATACAGCGCGTTGGCGGCCACACAGCAGCCCGCGTAGGCCAGCACCAGCACCGCCGCGGCGATGCCGATGATCAGTCCGGCTCTTTTGCCGGGGGTCTTGGGATGCTTTTCTTCCGGGGCCGCGCGCTTGCCGGCCGTCTCCGGCGCGGGATCGGCGGTAACAGAGGACATATTCAACTCGTCGCTCATGGTGTCCCCTCCTTTGTATCATCAGGTTTGGGCAATACCGGCAAAATGCCGTGCCATTACTGCATTGTATCACGGTTTGTCAAGGAATGGGTTACAAAAGCGTTACGACACATCTTTCTGCGGCTTTGCGCGGGGAATGGTGACGGTGAGGCAGATGGCGTCCTCCGTGTCCCGGCGGGAGACTTTGGCGCCGACGCCGGCGGTCTGCATGAGCCGGACGCCCCGGTCCACGCTGTTGAGGAACAGCCGGACGTCTTTTAGGATATAGGTGCTGCGGCGGCGGGGCTGCGTCGTCTGGTTTTGCGCGACCAGACGGTCTATGTAACCCTCGGCATCGGCGACGTTCAGCTGGTTTTTGCCGATATGCTCGACGGCGGCAAGGCGCTGCTCCGGGTCCTCCAGACGCAGGAGGGCACGGGCGTGGCGCTCGGTCAGGCCGTAGCGGTGCAGAGCCTCCGCCACCGGCTCCTCCAGCCGGAGCAGGCGCAGCTTGTTGGCCACGGCGGACTGGCTGCGGCCCAGCTTTTCCGCCGCCTGCTGCTGACTGAGGCCGTAGCGGCGGAGCAGGCGGGCGATGGCGGCCGCCTCCTCCAGGTCAACCGGAACAGTCTTGACAAATCCTTCTACCAGGAAAATTCCCATCGGAAGTCCGAAGGAAACATACGGCAGA
>OLRO01001081.1_pt1 | contig 16938 bp, 17 predicted proteins | sample 1673131 | NCBI WGS metagenome assembly OLRO01 (sample SAMEA3136757, study PRJEB25190) | human gut metagenome | biome: human gut; feature: human-associated habitat; material: faeces | place: Austria | collected 2013 | reverse complement strand
CCAGTCGGCGACGAAGCGCTCAAGACGGCCGATGGCGACCGGCTCGCCCTTGTTGCCGCGGACACACTTGGACTCGCACTGCGTCTCCTGCGGACATACACGGCCGGACAGGGCGGGCAGCGAGTTGGTATCGGTGATGATCTCATAGGCCTTTTCGAAGTTGCCTTCGGCGACCTCATGGATGAACTCGGGAATATGAATATTGACCGGGCAGCCCTCGACACAGTGCGGCTTCTTGCACTGCAGGCAGCGCTTGGCCTCATTGATGGCCATTTCGGCGGTATAGCCCAGGGTGACTTCCTTGAAATTCTTGTTGCGGACGTTCGGGTCCTGCTCCGGCATCGGAGTCTTGGTAGCCTGCATATTAGCCATGATTGTTCCCTCCCCTTACTTGATGAGCTCTTCGCCCATCTTCTGGATGCGGCAGATATGGGTCTTGCGCTCTTCTGCTTCTCTGTCACGATAGACGCTGTTGCGGCTCATGAGTTCGTCATAATCGACCTTGTGGCCGTCAAAGTCCGGGCCGTCGACGCAGGCGAATTTGACCTCGCCGCCGACCGTGACACGACAGCCGCCGCACATGCCGGTGCCGTCGACCATGATCGGGCTCATGGAAACGGTGGTGGGGATGCCGTAGGGCTCGGTGGTCTTGGACACGAATTTCATCATGATGGCAGGGCCGATGGCGAAGATCTCGTCATACTGGTTGCCCGCGTCGATGAGCTCCTTGAGCGCATCGGTGACAAGACCCTTCTCGCCGTAAGAGCCGTCGTCCGTCATCAGCTTCAAAACGCTGGACGCCGCGCGGAACTTGTCCTCAAGAATGACGAGGTCCTTATTCTTGAAGCCGACGACCGCGTGGACTTCCGCGCCGCAGTCGTGGAACTTCTTCAAAACGGGGTAAGCGATGGCGCAGCCGACGCCGCCGCCCACGACGCAGACCTTCTTCTTGCCTTCGGTCTCGGTCGGGCGGCCCAGCGGGCCGACAAAGTCCTGAATGTACTCGCCCTCGGCTTTATGTCTGAGCTTTTCGGTGGTGGCGCCGATCGTCTGCACGATGATGGTAACGGTGCCCTTCTCACGGTCGAAGTCGTGGATGGTGATGGGGATGCGTTCACCGTTTTCATCGACGCGCAGGATGATGAACTGGCCGGGCTCGGCCTTCTTTGCCACCATCGGCGCCTCGATCTCGTAGAGGGTCACGGTGGGCTTGAGTGCTTCTTTCTTCACGATGCGATACATGAATGATTCTCCTTTTTGTTGAGATTCAGCGCCGTGCCGTCCGGGGAGAACGGCAGGCGGGATTCCTGGACGCAGCGCCGGGAATATGGAATGATGCTATGTTTATATCATGAAAGTTTTCTTGCGTCAATAAATATCAAAATTCTGACGATGCAGGAAAACTTGCATTTACGAAAAATACTTGCAAAAAACTAAAGCAGCGTCACGCTGCGGCCCTCGGTGCTGATGAGGTCCTCCTCGCGCATCTTGCGCATCTCGCGCATCATGGCGCTGCGGTCGGCGCTGATGTAGTCGGCAAGCATGCTGAGGGAAAACGGCAGGGGGAACGTCCGGCTGCCGTGCTCGTCGGCGAGCTGCTCGAAAAAGCACAGCAGCTTTTCGCGGATGGAGCGGCAGGCGAGCACCTCGATCCGGCGGCTCAGATGCAGGGACTTTTTCGAGAGCAGTTGGAAGAGGTTCGTTACGACCTGACTGTGGCAGGCGCAGGCGTTTTCGCAGCGCTTTGTGATCTGATCATAGCGCATGAAGATGACGCGGCAGTCCTCGCGGCACTCGATGAGCGCGCTGCCGTCGCGAAAGCCGGTGAACGCCAGCTCCTCGCCAAAGACGCTGCCCTCGTCCATGCTTTCAAGCACGGTGTGGTTGCCGTCGGCGTGCAGGCGCAGAAGCACCGCGCTGCCCGAGAGCAGCACGCCGATCATATCCTGCTGCTGCCCGCAGGTGAGGATGGTCTGTCCTGCGCTGAAGCGCTGCTCGTAAGCGCTGAAGCAGCGCAGCATATTTTCGCACGATGCTTCGTCCACGCCTGTAAACAGCGCGGAATCGCGGCAGTCCATCGCTCTCCCTCCCGTAAGGCCTGCTGCTTTACCGGTGCAGCGCAGCCGTTGACCTATTGCATTATCATATACCAGAGAGGAAAAAAAGTAAATGACAATTTCGCGAAAAAATCGGACAAAAAAGCGTGCGATCCCTGTAAAAAAGCATCCGCCTTATTTGGCGGATGCTTTGTCCTTGGTTTTGCGCGCATAGTCGTAAAACACCTGCGCAATGGGCGATAAAATGCTGTTTTTGTGCTTGACGATATAGAGCTGGCGGCGGAAGCGCGAGTCGGGGAAGGGGAAGGCGAGAAGCTTTCCGAACTGAACATAGTCCTGCGCGGCGCTCTGCGCGATGAGACCGACGCCGAGCCCCTCGCTGACCATCTGCTTGACGCTCTCGGTCGAGCGGATCTCGACCGCGGTGCGCAGCTGGGCGATGTCGATGCCGAGCTCATTTAAGAGTTCCTTGCCCGCCTGATACGTGCCGCTGCCCTTTTCGCGGCTGATGAACGTCTCTTCCTTGAGCTGCTCGATGGGGAAGGGCTTGCCCGCAAAGGCCTGATACTTTTCGGTGTTCGGCGTGATGAGCACCATCGGGTCGCTGGCAAAATCCTGATAGACGCATTTGTGGCTCGCCACCATCGTGCCGCAGAAGCCGATCTCCACACTGCGCGTGGCCACGAGCTCCACGACCTTGGGGCTGTCCTCCATCTGGATATTGAAGGTGATGTCCGGATAACGGGCGCGGAAGTCCTGCAAAAGGTGCGGCAGATAATACTGGCTCGGCACCGTGGAGGCCGCGATGGAGATCGTACCCTTCATCTCCTGCGAGAAGTTGCGCAGCGCGATGGCCGCATTCTCGCGCACCTGTAAGATCTCCTTGGCGTATTTGTAGAGGAGCTTGCCCGCGTCGGAGGGGTAGGTCTCCTTCGTGGTGCGGACGATGAGCTTGATATTCAGTTTTCTCTCCAGTGCGGAGACGTGCGAGCTGATGGTCGGCTGCGTCAGGTGCAGCAGCTCCGCGGCGCGGGAAAAGCTGCAGTTTTCCACCACGTAGACGAACGCTTCGAGCTCTTTGATATCCATATCAATGTCCATGAAGTTCCCCCGTCAGACCGGCAAAAGCAAAATGTTTTGCGTTGATAGTGCGTTGAATGCTTATTTTTTAACAGTATACACAGTTTAGCGCCGTTTGTCCAGAGAGGGAAACGGCATTTTGCAGGATTTTATGCATTTTTTGCCCGTGCGATGCACCGCGCGGGCAAAAAATGACGACTTACTGCTTGTCCTGCGCCAGCGCCTCGCCCAGCGCGATGGCGAGCTGATCGGGGCAGGAGGTATTCTTGAAGCCGCAGCGGATGCCGCGCATGCGCGCGATGGCATCCTCGGCCTTCATGCCTTCGACCAGGCGCGAAATGCCCTGAAGGTTGCCGTTGCAGCCGCCGATGACCTCTACGCTCTTGATGGTGTGGTCGTCGTTCAGCTCAATGTGCATTTCCTTGGAGCAAACGCCCTTGGTGCGGTAGTTATAGGTCATTTCTATCTCTCCTTTTCTGATAGTCCGCGTCAATCATAGCACATTCGCCCTGCGTTCGCAAGGGATGTGCCGAAAAAGGAAAGAAAAAGAAGATGCGGCAATTCGGGGTGGTATTCCGCGAACAAGCGTGCTATAATTATCCTGTTAGAATATTGCCATTACAGAACAAAACGCAAAAGGAGTTGTTTTTTATGTCAGTTTTGACCGCCGTTGTTCTCGGCCTTGTGCAGGGGATCGCGGAATTTTTACCGATCTCGTCCTCCGGCCATCTCGCCATCGCGGAGCATTTACTAAGCATCCAGGGCGCGAGCAACGTGCCCGGCTTTTTCGATGTGTTGCTCCACCTCGGCACGCTCGTGGCGGTGTTTGCCGCTTACTGGGACGATATCCGCGATATGATCGTGGAGTAGTCAGGCAGCTCATCCACAGAGAGGAAGCGGAAGTGTTTCCCACTCCCATCTCACCAAAACTGAGGACGTTGCAACCAGCTTCCTTCACCCGGTCCACACATTGTGTACCTCGCTCCAGACACAAATCCATCTCTTCGGGAGTCATCGCATCGCCGTACAGGAAATTACGGGTACCCCGGCGTACCTTCATATTGACAATTCCTTTTTCGTAGGGCAAGTCGTAATCCACTCCGGCATCGACAATCACCAGTCGGAAACCGTGCTGGCGACACAGGAAATTGATGCCTGCCCCTCCGTGAAGGAAATTGCTGATTTGCTGCCAGGTAATTTCTTTAGGAGATGCACTGACTCCTTCTTCCACAATACCGTGGTCGGCCGCAAAAAGCAGGTTGTGCGGACATTTTAAGGAAGGTGACAAAGTCTGCTGTATCATACACACCTGCAAAGCCAGTTCTTCCAAACGCCCCAGAGAACCCTTGGGCTTCGTCAAGTTGTCAATCTTTTCACGGGCTGCCTGTTCCAGCTCCGGACAGGCTATAGGAGAAATAGTAAATTTACGCATGATTTATCCTTTCACTTTAAGCGGAATACCAGAAACCATCAGAACTACTTGGTCGGCTTTGGAAGCGATGTACTGATTCATCCAACCCTGCAGGTCGGTAAATCGGCGCTGTACTTCATTGGGGGAAACGCCTCCCATCCCAATCTCATTGGTCACAAAGATAAACGTCGCCTCCTGTGCGGTAAAGCGGTCGAATTCCCGCTTCAAGGCCTCCAAGGCCAAGGTTACATCCTGCAGCTCCACAAAATAGTTTGTACACCAAAGCGTCACACAGTCGATTACGGCCACCCGCCCAGCGATGTCGTGACGACTCAGTTCTTTTTCTTCCTCGATGTTCGTCCATTCCGGACCCCGGTTCTGCTGATGCCGCTCCACCCGCTTCCGGAATTCCTCGTCCCAGATTTTCGCCGTAGCAATGTACACCGGCGATGCCGTCAGTTCATGAGCCAGCCGTTCGGCATAACTGCTCTTTCCCGACCGCTCACCACCTGTAATCAATATAATCTTTTTCATTTCTTCCTTACCGTCGTTTGAGGCTTCCGTGGTTATATAATAAAAAAACTGTCTTAGGACAAATGCCGCACTCCGTAGCCGGAACAACGCATCCGTTTGTCCTGAGACAGTTTACTTTCTTCTCACCGTACGCTAACCGTACGTATTTCGTTTATTCGGCCGCTTTTTCTGTTTCTACAAAATCAGTTTCTCCGTTTGAAACCAGCAGGTTATACCACTGAATCAGTTTCTTGATGTCGCTGGTATGTACACGGTCGCGGTCGTAATTCGGCAACACTTCCGCCATAAATGCATGCAACTCTTCTGCAGAGGCTTTCTTGTAGTCCAACGCGGTCACGTTACCGTTTTCTTTTTTCTTGACAGATTCCAGCACTTCACTCAGAGGCACTTCCTCTGCATCCGTATACATTGCGATATCGCCCAATGAAATTACTTTATCGCTGGCATAAACTGGAACTCTTTTCTTTTCTGCACTGACGGTTTCCACAATCAGCATATTTTTTGCCTGAGAAATCAGTTTATACAAACCAGGTTTCCCTGCAATAGCTAAAATAGTTTTCAACATTTTTTCCTATATGATTAAAATTAATTACAAGTGACAAAAATACAACGGACGAATGACATACACAAACTATCTGCCCGTTTTTCTACTGGCAAGCCATGCTTCCAATGCAGCAATCTGCATCTCCAACGACATTTTTTCATCATTAAAGAGAACATAATCGGCTCTCCTTTTCTTTTCCTCGTCGTCCATCTGTGCGGCAATGCGAGCTTTAATCTGCTCTTCGGATGCCGAATCACGAAACATGGCCCGCTTTATGCGCAAATCCAAAGGAGCATACACCATCACTACATAATCTACCGCTTTCTGAAAACCCGACTCAAACAAAATGGCGCTTTCCATCATCACCACCTCTGCCCCTACTTTCGCCTGCCGATTGGCCCACGATTGAAAATCCTCATACACACATGGATGGATAATTTGATTGATGTGCCCGGCATGCTTTGGAGAAGAAAACAGGTAGTTGGCTACCAAAGACTTATTCAAGGTTCCATCCGCTTGATAAACCTCCGTGCCCAACAAAGCCGAAAGTTCCTTCCGTATCCGAGGGTGTGTTACAGTCAGCCGTTTAGCTTCCCGGTCAGTATCATACAATGGTATTCCTTTCTTCTCTAACAGATGGGCTATGTATGATTTTCCACTGCCAATTCCTCCGGTAATTCCAATTTTAATCATCCGCTACATCCCCATTTTTTACCGCCTTTTCCACGGTTTGCTGTTCTATCAGATAATCCACTGATAAAGGGCTTATGCGAATATGAGTAACCACATCCGGATACCGTTTTAAAGTAAGTTGCAATTTCTCAGATTTATTATTCACCACATCACTATAGGATACTCCCACAAGAAAATCATGCGCCTTCACCGACTTAAAATTTTTCAATCCTACCTGAAAAACCACTTGTACTTTAGAAGGAAAAGTTCGCAACACTTTCCCTTTAGGAAAATCGATTCCAACAACTGGTACTTCCAATGTCTTTTCAGAATACATATCCACACAAGCAGTCACATCTACCGATGAAGGTACAAACTTCACACCATGAAGTTTTTGCAAATTAATATGTTTCTTAAGAGTATCGGTCACATTAGTCCAATGAAATGGTTGGGTGTAAGCCGTCAAGATAGAATTCAGCACTCCTGGAGGAGCATACACAACGACAGAATCCGGAGACACTTTCATCTCCGACACATAATACTGCCGCCCCGCTGAGACCTCTCCTCCCACAGCTACAGGAACTTTCTTTGCAACTCCTTTCGAGTAAATATAATCCAACGTGTCAGGACGTACAGACAGAAGCTGAGTAGAATTATTCAACTGGGCTGTCACCTTCTTTACGACCTCTGTCTGCGGAATACGTACGTAAGAACCTTTATCTTGATAATCCTCAAAATTGAAAGTCAGCGGAAAAAAAGTTTTTCCCAACATGTAATTCAACAAGACCGTACCTCGATCTTCTACCTTTACCTTAATTTCATTCGGAAGTTCTGAGGTCATCACTACTTCCTTCGGTACATTCTTCAACCGCACCGGAATCTTGAATTCTGTTTGATACACATCATTCATTGTTTGTAAGAACCAAAAGCACAATGACACAAAAACAAAAAACAGAAAAATCAGGAATTCCCTGCTCTTTTCACTGAGCAGGAAATTCCTGATTTTACGAATGATAATCAAGTAATATCTCTTTATGTTCTTTCCATCGAACATAGCCATAATGACAATTATTTCGCAGGCTGAGCCTGTGCATCCGCATAAATAGAGTTTTTATCTACTTTAATTTTTACACCAGCAGCTATTTCAACTACAACTGTATTGTCTTCTACTTCCTTTATTTTTCCATAGATACCTCCTGCAGTCACTACAGATTGGCCTACTTCCAGGTTTTTACGGAACTTGGCAATTTCTTTCTGCTTCTTGTTCTGAGGACGAATCATAAAGAAGTACATAATGGCGAAAATCGCCACCATCATAATAAGGAAAGAGTAATCTGCTCCTCCTTGAGCCTGTAATACGACAGCTAACAAATTCATACGTTTTCTCGGTTTAGATTAATAATAGTCTGACAAATATATCAGTTTTTAGTCAGCTTATTTTCCTTTTTCAATTGATTAACAATCCCATCCAGTGTACCATTGATGAATCCTCCACTCTTCGGAGTACTATACAACTTCGCTATTTCCACATACTCATTCAAAGACACATTCACCGGAATATTCGGAAAACTGAGAATTTCAGCCAAAGCAATCTGCATAATAATTACATCCATTAATGCCACACGATCCAAATCCCAGTTCTTTGAGTTCTCACTAATCAAATGACGATAATAATCCGCATTCAAAATAGAGCGGCGGAACAAACGACGGGCAAAATCCTGATCTTCCTCATCCTTAAATTCAGGAAGAAGTTCCTGTTTTTCTCCATTCTTCGGATCAAAACGCTTGATAGTCTTCAAGACAAAAGTATCCACGATTTCCTTGTCATCATTCCAATACAAGCTCTGATCTTCCAATACTTCATCTAGAGCTGCATTATTAAAAATAATCTTCTTATAAACTTTTCTCCACAACTCACGGTCTTCATCATAAGACGATGTTTCACTTGCCATATATTCTTTATATATGTCACTCTGCATGATTTGCTCACACAAGTTTTTAATAAAGTCACCTTCATTTTCCCACGTTTTCTTTTGGGAAGCAGCAAAAGCATTCAATTGTTTATTCACTTCCAACTGTGCAATGAAACGGTTTTCTACAAATTTCATGTTGGGAGACAAATCTTCCTTGGTAGGAACCAATTTATTTTTCGCAGCATCCAACCGCTTGTTGGCATACCGGGTTACTTCTACCATTAAAAGCAAAAGATAGTTATACAAATCATACGCTTTGGATAAACTGAAGAACAACTCTTTTTCTGCAGTATCCAAATTTTTACCGCCGTTCTGATAATACGCATAAATTATCTGAACTATCTTCAGACGAATAAGAACTCTGTTGATCATAATATATAAACAAAACTACATTTTTAGGTGTGCAAAAATAAGTAATTTTCTTTTACAGCCCACCATGAAGTACCATATTTTTTCTTTTTTTCAGAGATTCGATATTTTTTCTTCATTCTCTCTTGCCACATTGCAAAAAAATATTCAAATTTGAACGCATTTTTATTAGTAACAGTGAGTTATGGAAGAACTGAAAAAGAAAAGTACAACTATTGAAAACGACAAAGAAATCGTATTTTCCAAAGCGATTAAGGCAGGAAAGCGAATTTACTATCTGGATGTAAAGAAAAACCGGAAGGAAGAAATGTTCATTGCTATCACAGAAAGCAAGAAAGTGGTTTCGCTTGACAAAGACGACCCTCAGGTGAATTTTGAAAAGCACAAAATATTCTTATATAAAGAAGATTTTGAAAAGTTCATGCACGGTCTGCAGCAAGCTATCGACTTTATTGGACATGAACAAGGCGAGCTGACCGCTGAAGACCATGCAGAAACGCCAAAAACTGAAGAGGAGCCACAGCAATCGGGAGAAATCAAAATCGACATTGACTTCTAAAAAAGGTTCAGCGAATCAATTTACAGCTGAATCACAGGATTTTATTGAGGGGAATTTTGGAATATCAAAAAAAATACATACCTTTGCGCCGCTTTTTCAAGCTCATCGTGTGATATACCACATCGTGTGATGGCGAATTAAGCAAAGAAAATCAACTTAATTTAGAGTAACACAAAATTTTTTAGAAAATGAAATCAATTGAAATCAAAGGTTCTTTGAGAACTGAAACTGGTAAGAAAGCCACTCGTGAACTTCGTAAAGAAAATGGTGTTCCTTGCGTATTGTACGGAATCCAGAAAGATGAAAACGGCAACCAAGTTGCTACTCACTTTACTGTTCCGACAGAAGGCTTGCGGAATTTGGTATACACACCGCATATCTATGTAGTAGACTTGAACATCGATGGTAAGGTTGTAAATGCCATCATGAAAGATATCCAGTTCCACCCTGTAACAGACAAGATTCTGCACGTAGACTTCTATCAGATTGATGAAAACAAACCTATCGTAATGGAAGTTCCTGTAAAACTGGAAGGTTTGGCAGAAGGTGTGAAAGCCGGTGGTAAATTGGCTCTGCAGATTCGTAAATTGAAAGTGAAAGCTTTGTACAACATCATTCCGGAACGTCTGGTTATCGACGTAACTCCGCTGGGATTGGGTAAGACTGTCAAAGTAGGTGAATTGAACTACGAAGGTTTGGAATTGCTGAACGCAAAAGATGCTGTAGTTTGCGCAGTTAAATTGACTCGTGCCGCTCGTGGTGCTCAGGCTGCTGCTGGTAAATAATTCAGTAACCTACACACTCAAAAATCCTTTCAATGAAATACTTGATTGTTGGACTGGGGAATATCGGTGAAGAATACCGTGAAACCCGTCATAATATAGGATTTATGGTATTGGACGCCTTAGCTAAGGCGTCCAATATTGTTTTTAGCGATGGACGTTATGGAGCCACTGCACACCTGTCGTTAAAAGGACAACAGTTAATCCTGCTCAAACCGTCCACCTATATGAACCTCAGTGGAAACGCTGTACGCTACTGGATGCAACAGGAGAAAATTCCTCTGGAAAATGTGCTTATCGTAGTGGATGACCTGGCCCTTCCCTTCGGTACGTTGCGACTAAAAGGAAAAGGAAGTGACGCCGGACACAACGGCCTGAAACACATCGCCGCTACCTTAGGGACTCAAAACTATGCCCGCCTTCGCTTTGGCATTGGCAACGATTTTCCAAGAGGAGGACAAATCGATTTCGTATTAGGACACTTCGACGAGGAAGCCATGAAACTGATGCCGGAACGCCTGGAAGTGGCACAGGAAATCATCAAAAGTTTCTGCCTGGCCGGACTGAACAATACCATGAACCAGTATAACAACAAATAAGCACATGCCAGAAGCAAGAATAGATAAATGGATGTGGGCCGCACGTATCTTCAAGACAAGAACAATTGCGGCCGAAGCCTGCAAAAAAGGAAGAATCTCCATCAACGGCGCGCAGGCCAAACCAGCCCGGACGGTCAAACCGGGGGATGTGGTACAGGTCAGAAAACCACCCGTTACCTATTCCTTCAAGGTGTTGCAGGCCATCGAGAAACGGGTGGGCGCCAAACTGGTTCCTGATGTGATGGAAAACGTCACGACACCCGACCAATATGAACTGTTGGAGATGAGCAAAATCAGCGGCTTCGTAGACCGCGCAAGAGGTACCGGACGTCCTACCAAAAAGGAACGAAGAGATCTGGACGAGTTCTTCACACCGGAATACATGGATGATTTTGACTTCGACTTCGACGAGGAAGAAGACAGTGAAGAAGAATAACGCAAAAAAACATTCAGAAAAGAATCGGGCTTCGTAAGATATTCCAATCTTGCAAAGCCCGATTCTCTTTATTCCCTATTCATTCCGCCATCTCAGGCTCAGGAACTTCCGATACCGCAAATAAAGTCTTCAGATCTTCTTCCTCTCCTACGACCCATACCACATCACCTTTCTGCAAGGTGAAGGAAACCTCCGGTTGCCGGAGCTTGCTGTCATCTGCCGATTCGATTCCCACTACCAAACAATGATATTTATTACGGATACCGCTTTCCCGGATGGTACGTCCGCAGAACGGCGATTTACGCGATACCACAAACTGCTTCAGGTACATTTCATGTTCCTCGAAATCCTCATCCGTATGTCCTTTTGCAACCTTTTCCAGCTGGGAAGAAAAGGCGGACAACTGCTCATCGGTACCGATTACCTGCAATTTGTCGTTGGGGAAAATGCGATTCCCTCCGCCTGGAATATTAATCCGATGCGCTCCCCGGATGATGGAAGCCACATGCACCCCATATTTCTTTCCAAAGTCCAGCTCCATCAAGGTTTTCCCGCCCCAAAGCGAATCGGCCGGGATGACAAAATCCGACAAGTGCAAGTCTCTGTCGAGCAAGCGCCCGGCATATTCCGGCTGGCTTTCTCCCAAATACGCCTTACGCATCTCTTTCGAACGTAAGTTCTGCACAAACGTACGTTCCAGCCCGATGGACTGCTTTTTCAGGAAACGGGAAGCAATCATGAGCAATACAACCAAAATGGCGATACCTGCCATCAGTGCTACGGAAGCCTGGAACAGATGTTTGATGATGTAAATTACAAACAACACGGCCAACACAATACGCAGCAACACAATGGATATCAAGGGAGCATGATTGAAACGGCTGTCCGCCCACAACGCTTTAAACTCGATAGAATGGTTTTTCTTCATAATCATGGCCCGCAGGAAAGGCGCAATCAAGGCAATCGTCACCACGGCTCCTGCCACCTTTCCCCAGAAATCCCCCGCAGCAGATACCAGCAGCGGAAGGAACAGATTGAAAGAGAGTACCCCCATCGCTACGGAAAGCACCAGGTAAATCAGAGTGATACGCACGATAGATATCAGGAGATTCTTCCAGTTATTCTGATGGTTTACCGGTTGCACACCAGCCGTGTAGCGTTCCAGCAAATGCCGCCAGAACACCGGCAAATGACGGTCTATGAAAGTATAGGCAGGCCCCGACAGACGAATCATGTACGGAGTAAGGAAGGTCGTAATGACGGATACCGCCACTACAATCGGATACAGGAAATGACTCGTGACATGCAGACTGACACCCAATGCGGCAATGATGAATGCAAATTCACCAATCTGCGTCAGACTGAATCCGCACTGCATGGCAATCTTCAACGGCTGACCGGACAGCAACACACCTCCCGTACCGAAAATGGTCTGTCCTACCAGAATGGCCACCACAATAGCGAGAATCGGCCAGATATATTCCACAATCATGTTCGGGTCGACCATCATGCCGACCGATACAAAGAAGATGGCCCCAAACAAGTCTTTCACCGGAGCCACCAGCTTGTCGATATGCTCCGATTCAATGGTCTCGGCCAAAATAGAACCCATGATAAAGGCCCCGAAAGCAGGAGAGAATCCCACCCTTGCCGCCAGCACCACCATGCCGAAACACAAGGCCAACGACACAATCAGCAACGTTTCATCACTCATCAGCTTACGGGACTTCTTCAGGAACAATGGGATGAGGTAAATCCCCACCACAAACCACAGAATCAGGAAGAACACCAGTTTGCCGATGCTGTAAATCATCTCACTGCCTTCAAAGTTCTTGCTCACCGCCATTGTGGACAACATCACCATCAACACGATAGCCAAGATATCTTCCAGAATCAGGATACTGAGCACCAAGCCCGCAAAGCGTTGCTGTCGCAATCCCAAATCATCGAATGCCTTATAAATAATGGTCGTGGACGACATGGCCAGCATACCTCCCAAATAGATACAGTCCATCTGCTTCCAGCCGAACAGCCATCCCACGAAAATCCCGACCATAATCATACAGAAAATAATGGTACAAGCCGAAATAACCGCCGAGCCCCCCACCTTCATCAGTTTCTTGAAGCTGAACTCCAGTCCCAAGGCAAAGAGCAAGAAAATCACGCCAATCTCCGACCAAGTCTGGATATTGTCGGCATCCGCCACCGAAGGAGTAAACGTGAAATGAGGACTGCATACAAAACCCGCTACGATATATCCCAACACAAGGGGCTGTTTTAATTTTTTAAAGATCAATGTGATAACTCCGGCACTAATCAATATTAATGCCAAATCACTGATAAGAGGGGCCAATTCCGACATAATAGTTGTATTTTATTTTTGCGCAAATGTAACTATTTCTACTCAAGAATCGTTCCTTATCTTGATAAATAAATATGAATATGAAACAGAAATTTTTGAATCCGATGGGAATGTTGTAATTTTGTCCCATTCTAAATAAAGAACAAATGAATACCACTAAAACTACGCAAATATTCCCTGTGCTGGAGATGAGCTGTGCCGCCTGCGCTGCACGAGTAGAAAAGACCCTGAACCGTCAGACAGGGGTGTATCATGCCAGCGTGAACTATGCGGCTGCCACCGCCACCGTGGAATACAATCCCGAAAGCTGCTCACCGGAAGTGCTGAAGAGTGCCATCCAGGCAGCTGGCTACGACCTGGTCATCGACACCCGCGCTAACAAAGAAGAAATTGCAGAAGACGCACACGTGCAGAAATACCAGAAACTGAAGTTCCGCACCCTCTGCTCCCTGGCCTTGTCTATCCCTGTAGCCATCATCGGCATGTGTTTCATGGACTGGGCTTATGCCAACTACGTGATGTGGATACTGGCTACCCCCGTGGTCTTCTGGTTGGGACGGGATTTCTATCGCAACGCCTGGAAACAACTGAAACACCGCACGTCGAACATGGACACGCTGGTGGCCGTCAGCACAGGCATCGCATATATCTTCAGCCTTTTCAATCTGTTCTGGCCGGAATTCTGGACGAGCCGCGGCATTCATCCCCATGTCTATTTTGAAGCCGCCAGTGTCATCATCTCGTTTATCCTGCTCGGACGACTGCTGGAAGAGAGAGCAAAAGGCAACACGTCTGAAGCTATCAAGAAACTGATGGGACTGCAACCGGCCACCGTTACCCTGCTGAATCCGGACGGTACTCAAAAAGAAATACCCCTAGAACAAGTACAAGCCGGTCAGCGTCTGCTGGTGAAGCCCGGTGCCCGCATTCCTGTAGACGGTACGGTAGATGAAGGCCGTTCGTATGTGGATGAAAGCATGCTCACCGGCGAACCACTTCCCACGGAAAAGTATCCCGGAGAGAAAGTCTACGCCGGCACCATCAACCAGAAAGGAAGTTTCAGCTTCACCGCCGACAAGGTAAGCAGTGAAACTGTGCTGGCCCATATCATCCGCATGGTGCAGGAGGCACAAGGCAGCAAGGCCCCTGTACAACAGTTGGTCGACCGCATTGCCGCCATCTTTGTCCCCACCATCCTGAGCATCGCCCTGCTTGCCTTCCTGGCATGGGTTCTGCTAGATGGTCAGAACGGCTTTACCCATGGACTACTGGCCGCTGTCACCGTGACCATCATTGCCTGCCCCTGCGCGTTGGGACTGGCCACGCCGACTGCCATCATGGTGGGCATCGGAAAAGGCGCTGAAAACGGTATCCTGATCAAAGATGCCGACAGTCTGGAGACCGCCCGCAAAGTCAACGCCATCGTCCTCGACAAGACCGGTACCCTGACCGAAGGACACCCGACCGTGACCGACCTCTCCGCCGGCCTGTCGCAAGCCCCCCTGTCACGCATCCTTTTCACTCTGGAAAGTGCGTCGGAACATCCGCTGGCACAGGCCATCGTACACCATCTCGCTGCGCAACCTCTCCCCATGGAAGGATTTGAAAGCCTGACGGGACTGGGCGTACGTGGAAAAATCAACGGTACCTATTATTATGCCGGCAACCGTCGCCTGCTGGAGCAACACGGGCTTGCCATTCCCGCTTCCCTGACCGAGGAATCTACCCGCATGAGCGAGGAAGCCAAGACCGTCATCTGGCTGTCCGATGAAAAGCAAGCCTTGGGAGTGGTGGCCATTGCCGACCGCATCAAGCCGACCTCCAAAGAAGCCGTCATGCAATTACAGGAAATGGGAATCTCCACCTACATGTTGACCGGCGACAATCCAGAAACCGCCCGGAAGATTGCGGAACAATGTGGCATCACCCATTTCCAGGCAGAAGTGCTTCCCCAGCAGAAAGCCCAGTTCATTCAGGAACTGCAACACCAAGGGAAAGTGGTAGCTATGGTGGGCGACGGTATCAACGACAGTGCCGCACTGGCCCAGGCCGACCTCAGCATCGCCATGGGAAAAGGCAGCGACATTGCCATGGACGTGGCCAAGATGACCCTGATTTCCTCCGATTTGAACAAAATCACCGATGCCATCCGCCTTTCCCAAGCCACGGTACGCACCATCCGCGAAAACCTTTTCTGGGCATTCATCTACAACCTGATTGGCATCCCCGTGGCGGCAGGTATCCTGTATCCCCTCAACGGCTTCCTGCTGAACCCGATGATAGCCGGCGCTGCCATGGCCATGAGCAGTGTGAGTGTAGTGAGCAACAGCCTGCGGTTGAAGCGAAAAAAATTAGCACATGCCCATGCATCGGCAACCGTTGCGGAAAAGATACCTCCCGTGGAAGTACCACCAGTGGAAACACGACCTATGGAAGTACAAGCTCTAAAGGCACAACCGGAACCCGCACAGCCGTCAGCCGCTTCCTCTCCTGCCCCAGCTATTTCCAGCGTCCAGAAGACCTACCTGGTGGAAGGCATGATGTGCGACCACTGCCGCACCCGGGTAGAAAAAGTGCTGAACACCGTAGAAGGCGCCACCGCCCAAGTCACTTTGACTCCTCCGGAAGCTATGATTACCTTTCGGGGAAAAGTACCGACAGTGGAAGAGCTGCAGCACCTGATTGACGAAAAGGCCGGTGATTATACCTTAAGTGAAAAAAACTGATTCCATCTGTTTTTATTCCACAGTTCCTCAGAATCAAAAAAAGTCGTATCTTTGAAACAAAAATTCAAACATACGACTTATGAAAACAATTCATTGCATTTACTACATAATTTTAACTGTAGTTTTTTTCCTGATTACTTCCTGCAAAGACAAATATAGCCCGATTTATTTGGTCAGTGTGGCAGACCATGCACAAATTACCGATGGCTATTTGGAACTCAATTCATTCAGTACAGGAGATAAATACCTGATTCGTGGAGGAAACGGTAACTATCTTATCAAAAACGAAAATGAAACAGTCGTTGACTACCGTTATGATGGAGATACTCTTACATTGCTTCCCGTCAGCATCGGAAAAGCCCATGCCGTCATTGCCGACCGTTCCGGAAACAGTTATTCTTTATCCATTTCAGTCAACAATCCTGAAGACATTTATGTAGTAGACAGCCTCAGTTCAGAAGTTGAAGGAGATGATCTTACCAAAGGGGAAGAAGCCGAATTGAAAGCCCGAATTTTTGAAGATTCTCCGGTACAACCTGGCGGACGCTTCCAATTTACCTATACAGATGCTTCTCTCGCCTACGGAGATGTGAAACTATACCCTGGAATAACAGGAAACTATACAATTGGACTTTTTGAACGTACCCTTAAATACACTGAAGACACAGGTGAACCTTATCAACAAATTAAGGCTGAAATGGCTGGAAGTACCCGCCTGCAATATACATTCATGCTGATAGAGAACCAAACACCCTCTTCTTCAGACACAACATCCCACAAAGAAGAAAACACAACCGTCAGCCTTATCAAGGAAGAGGTTACCGCACAATATAG
>OLRO01001055.1_pt1 | contig 17215 bp, 17 predicted proteins | sample 1673131 | NCBI WGS metagenome assembly OLRO01 (sample SAMEA3136757, study PRJEB25190) | human gut metagenome | biome: human gut; feature: human-associated habitat; material: faeces | place: Austria | collected 2013 | reverse complement strand
AACGTCATCCGCGAGACCAAAGCGGTCGAGTACGCAAAATAAGCTGCAAAAACTCCCGTGCCATCCGGCACGGGAGTTTTTTCTTTTATCGCGCGGCCTTTTCCATCAGCTTGCGGTAGACCGGCAGCATCGCGGGCTCGGAGACGGCGGCCAGCACCTCCGCCGTGTCCAGCCAGCGCACGGCGCTGTTTTCATCGGGCTTGCAGCGGATGGGGGCCTGGTCATCGGCCTCGAGCAGATACGTCGCGTTCAGGTGCAGGTGCGCGCAGACGAATTTCCCGCGCTTCACATGCGGCGCCACGTGCAAAATTTCCAGCGAAAAGATGTCCCGGGAAACGGGCACGGCCCGGATCCCGGATTCTTCGCTTGCCTCACGCAGGGCGACGGCGAGCAGATCCTCCTCCCCGTCGGCGTGTCCGCCGAGCCAGGCCCAGGACTGGTAGAGATTGTGATAGGCCATCAGAACCTTCGTCCGGTCCGGATTCACGATCCAGCATGAGGCCGTGAAGTGCGCCGTGGCGTTGTCCCGCGTCAGCAGCACCGGGAAGGTGTCGATGTCCTGCAGCATTTGCAGCCGGTCGGCGGTCTCCTGCTCGTTATAGGGGCAGAACGCTTCGATCTGCGCGCGCAGGCGCGGGCAGTCAGTCATGCTCGTAGGCCATGACCTTGTCGATGCGCCGCTGATGGCGCTCGGCATGGGAAAATTCCGTATCCAGCCACACGTCAACGATCTCCAGCGCCAGCATCTCGCCCGTCACGGCTGCGCCGAGGGCCATCATGTTGGTATCGTTGTGCTCGCGGGTGAGGCGGGCGGACATGGGGTTATCGAGCAGCGCACAGCGGATGCCCTTGACCTTGTTGGCCGTGATGGACACGCCGATGCCCGTCGTGCAGCAGACGATGCCGCGGTCGCATTCGCCGCTGGCGACGGCCTGCGCGGCCGGGCCCGCGAAGTCGGGGTAGTCGCAGCTGTCCTTGGTGTAGCAGCCGAAATCCTTGTAGGCAAGCCCACGCTTGTCCAGATGCGCCATGATGGCCTTCTTGAGGTCCAGTGCGCCGTGGTCACATGCAAGTGCGATCATAATTGTTTCCTCCTGCGGTTTTGATTTTATTGTCATTATACCGCAGCGGCCGTGAATTGCAAGAAAAACTACTGCACCCGGTATCCGCGCTCGAGCAGCGACAGGATGTACACCCAGAACACGCCGTCCGGCGCGCGGAAATATTCGCTCTGCGGGATCTCATGGAAGGAGATGACGGCGTTCTGCTCGTCGAGCCACGCCTGATGCTCCTGCTTATAAAATTCGTCCATAGCTGCCTCTCTCTCTTTAGTAATTGGAAACGTAGATGCCGGACACGGACCCGTCATGATCGAACTTGATGTTGGCAGAATCCGCACCGGACTTGATGATCAGGGTGTAATAGCTGGGGTGGTAGATCGAGCTGTTCCAGTCCAGCACTGCCCGGTCGCCGCTGACCAGATCCTCTCCGTAGAGAAGCTGGGAATAAAGTTCTTCCGGCTGCCAGTCTGCCGTCGGGATCGTATCCAGTACGCTCTGCAGCCCGTCGCCGAGCTTGATGCCGCGCAGGAAACTCTGCGTTGCCAGCTCTGTGGTGATGACGGAATAGGAATCCAGCCGCAGGACGCCCGAGCTGTCCGCGGAGAAATAATAGCTCACGCCGTCGACGGTGAAGTTATCCCCCGGCGTCTGCCCGCGATACACGCGGCTGCCGCGGTACGCCTGCGCCAGCTGCAGCGTCGTCTCATAATCAAGGCCCAGATACACGCCGTTCGGCAGCGTCAGCTCGCAGGGCTGGATGGGCATGGTGCTGTCGGTCGCGACCGTTTCGGGTGCAGCGGGATTCTCACCGGAGAGGGTCACGTTTGAGTAAGAGTTGGAGTGCCCGATGCGCAGCTCCGGCACAAAGATATCCAGAGACCACGTCGAAAACCGCCGTCCGTGCGCCGGATCCTGCGACAGGCAGCCGACGCGCAGGAAGCCGCCACCCACGTCATAGTGCATGAACCAGTAGGTTCTGTCGGCTCCCAGATCCAGCAGATGCTCCGTTCCGTCCGCCATCTCGCAGGACAGGGACGTCTTCGTGTGCAGGTGGCAGCTCTCGTCGCCGTACGGGCAGTCAGTCGCCTCCGTGCGCACATAGAGCGTGTAGCCGCCCGCCTGCGCCAGCATCGTGCGCTTCTGCGCCGTGCCGTCGGCGTTCAGCGGGTAGAAGCTCATCGCCATCTTCCGCAGCAGCGGCTCTTCGAAGCAGGACTGCAGGTAGGAATTATAGCCGGAAGCGTCCGTCTGGTTTTCGCCCTGATCCCAGCGGATGCGCACCTCAAAGCAGCCGCCCTCCGCGCCGTAGAGATAGACCGCCGACTCGGGGCCCAGCCCATAGACCGTGCAGCGCGTCATCGCCAGCCCGGCATAGCCGCCCGCGTCATAGCTCGCGATCTGCGAGGATACGGGCACGGACGGGTAATAGACGACCTCGAACGACGCGCCGGTCTTTTCGCTGTACCACAGCCGGCTGCCCAGATTCCGCAGCCAGCCCTCCGCGGGGATATACGCGCCCCAGTCGCCGCCGCCGGATTCCGTGGCGGCCGTGAAGACCGCCGGTACTGTGACGGACTCGCCATAGCCGTCCGTGCCGGTGAAGAAATCTTCATTGAGTGCTTTTTGACTGCTCTGGTGGGCAAAGTCGAGGAAGAAATCGTGCAGATAGGCCGGAAGCTCGTCCAGCGTCTCGTAGCTGCCGAGCGCCGTGCCGTCGGTGTCGTGCTGGACAGAGAGAATCTGATACCGGTCCTTGCCGTACAGGCAGACGGCCAGATACCGGCTGCCGTCCAGCAGATACGCCCGCCCGTCGATCATCGACATCCCACGCTCGGTGGACAGCAGGACCGTATCCGGGTCGATGCCCTCCGGCGAGACGGCGATCTGGAAGCTCCACAGCTGCAGCGTCCCGCCCGGCGCAAGATCGGGCAGCTCCGCGAGCTGCTCGAGGCTCACCGCCTGCGCGTCATGAATGGTATCCGTCACCGTCTCGGAGCCGCTTTCGGTCTGGACTTCATATTCGACCTGCTGCGAGGAGGTCGCCTGTGCGAGCCACGCGTCGGCAAAGGTCTGCATGGACGGGTAATCCGCGTCCAGAAGATCGGATGTAGCTACCGGCGTGACGTCCACGGTCTCCGCCGGAGCGGCTTCCGTCTGCTCCTCGCGCTTCGGGTCAGTCAGGAAGCAGACCGCCACGGCGGCAGACACGATCACCGCCGCCAGCACGAGCCAGAACGCGGGCTTTTTGTAGTTCAGGACAGATTTAATGCGAGATTTGACCCCCGTCTCGCCGAAGGCGAGCGGGCAGGCCGTGATGAGCTTCCGCGGTACGCTGCACGCGAGCAGCGCGCGGGAATAGGACGCCTTGCACCCTTCACCCAGCTCCCGCACGACCTTCTCGTCGCACGCGGCCTCAATGTCGCGGCAGAACAGAATGTACGCCAGCCAGCAGACCGGATTGAACCAGTACGCGGTCAGGATCAGATACCCCAGCGGCTTCCACAGCTGGTCGCCGCGCCGCAGATGTGCGCGCTCGTGCGCGAGCACCATCGCCTGCGCCCCGGCCTCCAGCCCGAAAGGCAGATAAATGCGCGGCCGGATCACGCCGAGGATGAACGGCGAGGAGACGAACTCCGACTGGTACACCTTCCCCTCCAGCCGCACCGCCGTGCGCACGCGCAGCCGCAGCCGCAGGGCGGAGATGGCCGCGTAGAGCAGCAGCGCCGCGATCCCGGCCAGCCAGACGCACGCGGCGACGAACGTCCAGATCTGCAGCGGGTTCGCGCTCTGCGCGGGGCTAGGCGTGAACGCCGCGGCCAGCGGGGGATTGACGATCGCGTCGACCGCCGGGATGCCGCTCGTGATGGCGGGCTGCGCGGAGACGATGATCTCCGGCTGCACCGGCTCGGCGCTCGGGATGAGACTCAGCACGCTCTCAATCGACACCGGGCACACCAGCCGCACCGCCGCCAGCGCCCACAGCGCGCACAGCAGCCACCGCGGAGCCTTTTTGAACACCAGCCGCACGAGCACGACCGCCAGGATCAGAATGCCCGCGGCCAGACTGCGGTTCAGAAACCCGAGAAAGATGTCGGTCATTTCTGTGCCTCCTCAAATCCGTCGATCATGGCGCGCAGCTGATCGACTTCGGACTGCGACAGCTTCGTCTTGCGCGCGAAGGCCGCGACGAACGCGGGCAAAGACCCCTCGAACGTCTTTTCGACCAGCGCGTCGAGCTCCGCCGCCTGCGCCTCGTCCTTGGATACGAGGGACGAGACCAGCCCGCCCTCGTTCTTCACCACGCCGCGCTCCGACAAACGGTGAATGACCGTGTACGTCGTCGTCCGGCTCCAGCCGAGCTTTTCCTTGCATATCTTCGCCAGCTCCGCGCTGGATACCGGCTCGCGCTCCCATAAAATCAGGCAGAAACGGTATTCGCTCTCAAAGATCTTCGGTGTGGCCATGGGCAGTCCTCCTGTCTAATGCGTTAGACCTTACTTGATGCTTTGAGTCTAACGCATTAGACGAAAATTGTCAAGAGGAAAAAGGAAAGATCTTCCGCCGCGGCGCTTATCCCAGCGCGCCGACCCAGATGAAGTCCCGGTCGCGTTCCGGTGTGGGAATGTCGGTCTGAACGATCGTGAGTTCCGCGGCCACTGTCTCGCAGACTTCCCATTTTCCGCCCAGGACCACCACGCACAGCTTGTCCGGGTCATAGAGGAACAGATACTGCTGCTTTTCATCGGTCTGCCCGTTTTCATCCGGCTTGGGCCGCTCGATCGTGTTCTCCATCCATGCGGCGTACAGACCGTTGATCGTGCCCTCCTTGACGAGCGTGGTATCGCGCCCCCACAGCAGCAGATCGACGCCCGCAACGTCGTTGGCCGACAGACACTCCACGCTGCAGTCGTCGTTGCTCACCTTGTCATGATAGTTGATGCATGTGACAAGCTCCTTTGCCTGCTGCTTTTCCTCGTCGGAAAGCGAAGACAGGAAGTGCTGGCCTTCATACTGGTCGGCATAGGAAAGCGACTCGTACAGCGTGCTGGTCAGCCCGGCATCAACACCGTTCACCTGCTGCGGGTGCTGCGAAATGCCGCAGAAAAAGCCCTCTGTTTTCCCGTCCGTGTCAAAGGTGACGGCACCGTCCTGCGTAAAATCGATATCCTGCCGGATGGTGGTGCCGTCTACATCGCGGAAGACGCTTTTCAGCGTATAGGGCTGCTCCGCCGGTTCGACGGAGGCATAATGTACGATCGCTGCCGCGCCGCACAGTACCGCCACGGCTGCTGCCGCGATCAGCACGAGGCGGAGCGGGCGCTTTTTGCGCGCATTCGGCAGCTTCGCCATGGTTTTTTCGAGAATGCGGGCTGTGTCGGCGTCGCGGCGCAGCTCGACGGTATCGTCTTCATAGTCCTCAAACAGACTCTGCACAGAGATCTTCAATCTGGATCGCTCCTTTCTGTAATTCGGCCTTCAGCGCCTGCCGCCCGCGGGCGAGCCGGCTGCGGACCGTATTGGCGTTCATATGTTTTTCCTGCGCGATCTGCTCGGCAGTCTGGTTATAGTAGTACCGGCGCAGAAACAGCTCCCGGTCCTCTTCGGAAAGTCCGGCCAGCGCCCGGCGCAGCAGGTCGCTGCGCTCCTGCGCCTCCAGGAGCTTCTGCGCGTCGCGCTCGTCGACGAGAAGATAGTCCTCGTCCGGCACGAGCTGCAGCCGCTGCTTGCGGAGGAAGCTGATCGCCTGGTTGCGCGCGACACGGCCGAGCCAGCCGCGCAGATGCTCCGTCTGCAGCGTCCTGCCCGCCTGCCAGAGCGCGACGAACACGTCGGAGGCCAGCTCCTCGATATCCTCCCCGGCGGCAAAGCTGCCGAGCTGGTTGCCGATCACGGCGGCAACGTAGCCGCTGTAGCGGCGGATGGCGGCCTCCAGCGCGGCGCTGTCCTGCCGTTTGAGTCCCCGTAGGATCTTCTGATCGTCCGTATGAAACCCTCCTTACATCTTGCGTGTTTTGAGACGTCTCACCTATATAGTCGCAGAAAACAGGAAAGTGTTGCAAGAAAAATTTTTGCGCGCGAAAAAGGCCGGGAGTGGATCTTCACTCCCGGCCTCTGCCGGAAAAAACAGCCTGCCCGGTGAAATGGTGCCGCCGGGGCGTCGGCTGCAAAGAAACCGGGCGGTGATTCAGACTCCGCCCGGATCAGCGGGACGCGGAACCTGGGTCCTGCCTGCCTTCTGCCGCTCCGGCGAAGCGCGGCGGCTGATCTGCGCGCACCTGCGTATGGATCATCCGGCGGCAGATCCTGCAAAAGCACTGCCAACGATCTCTCTGGGCCTAGTATGTGCAGCGCGCGGGAAAATACACAAGGCGGGATTTGACTTTGCAGGCGCAAAACGGTAAGATAAGAAAAACGAAAAAGGAAGCGAAACACCCATGGAAGACTTCAAAAATTTACAGGAAACGCAGCTTTCGTCCCAGCCGATCTTTGACGGCGACGTGCTGCACATCTTCAAGGATACCATCCGCCTGCCGAACGGCAAGCAGGCCACGCGCGAATATACCGTCCACCACGGCGCGGTTTGCATCCTCCCGCTGCTGGAAAACGGCGACGTGCTGCTCGAGCACCAGTTCCGCTATCCCATGGGCGAGGTCATCACCGAGATCCCGGCCGGCAAGCTCGACTACATCGGCGAGGATCCCGCCTCCGCCGCCCTGCGCGAGCTGCGCGAAGAGACCGGCGCGGTCGCGGGCGAGCTGATCCCCCTTGGCAGGTTCTACCCCACCTGCGCGTATTCGACCGAGGTCATCCACATGTATCTGGCCCGGCAGCTCACCTTCGGCGAGCGGGAGCTGGACGAGGATGAATTCCTCAATGTCTTCCGCCTGCCGCTGCGCGAGCTGGTGGACCGCGTCCTGCGCGGCGAGATCCCCGACGCCAAGACGCAGGCCGCCGCGCTCCGCGTCTGGTGCATGCTGCAGGAAGGGAAGCTCTCGTGAAGCGGGCGCAGCTCTACGTCTCGTCCATCGGCGAGGACTGCTGCGAAAGCGCGCGGGACTTCGGTGTCGGGATCGAGCTTGCCCAGTTCTGCACCGCCGCGCGGCTCGACGGCGCGCCGCCGGAGCCGTGGGAGTGCCCGCTGGACCGGTGTCTGGCCGCGGCGGACCGCTTCGTGCTCCACGGCCCGTTCAACGAGCTGACGCCCGCCGCCATCGATCCCATGGTCCTGCGCGTGACCGAGACGCGCTACCGCCAGGCCATCGGAAAGGCGCAGGAGCTGCGGACGCCCAAGCTGGTGCTGCACGCGGGCTTTCTGCCGCTGGTATATGATTCAGAATGGTTTGTGGAGCGGTCGGTCATCTTCTGGCGGCGGCTCATCCGGGAGGTCCCGGAGGGGCTGACTGTGTGCCTCGAAAACGTGCTCGAGCCGGAGGCGGCGCTGCTGACGCAGATCGTCCGGGGTGTGGACGATCCGCGGCTTCGCATCTGCCTCGATCTTGGCCACGCGAACACGTTCGCGTCCAAGGAGCCGCCGGAGGCGTGGCTGCGCGCGTGCGCGCCGTTCCTTTCCCACGTACACCTGCATAACAACGAGGGCGGCCGCGACCTGCACGCGGCGCTCATGGACGGTAAGATGGACTGCGCCGCGCTGCTGCGCCTGCTTGCGCAGCTCGCGCCGGAGGCGACCTGTACGCTCGAACTCATGCAGGACCGCCCGAGCCTTCGCTGGCTCGAAGAACAGAATCTATTGGAGTGATACCATGACAGAGAACGAACAACAGCTGCAGCGCCTGCTTTCTGAGATCCACCCTCTGTACGAAGCGCCCATGCGCGAGGCGAAGGCCCGGCAGGATGCGCTGGCCAAGCCGCCCGGCAGCCTTGGGCTGCTTGAAGAGATCTCCATCCGCCTCGCGGGCATCACGGGGACCGTCAAAAACGAAGCCTCCCCCACCCGCATCTATGTGCTGGCCGCCGACAACGGCGTGGTCAGCGAGGGCGTCTCGTCCGCGCCGCAGTCGGTCACGCGCGCGCAGGCCATCAACTTAACGCGCGGCCTGACCGGTGCGTCGTGCCTGGCGAAGCACTTTCACGACGGATTGACGGTCGTCGACATGGGCATCGCCCTGCCCTATACCTGCCCGGAGATCCTGGACCGGAGTCTCGGCAAGGGCACCGCCAACATTGCGGCCGGCCCCGCCATGCCGCGGCCGGCCGCGGTGCAGGGCATCCTGACCGGCATGGAGCTGGCCGCGCAGGCCAGACAGGACGGCATCCGCCTGCTCGGTGTCGGCGAGATGGGCATCGGCAACACGACGACCTCGTCCGCCGTCCTCTGCGCGCTCAGCGGAGAATCCGTCGAGGCCGTGACCGGCCGCGGCGGCGGACTGACCGACGCGGCATTCTGCAGAAAAAAACAGGTGATCGAACAGGCGCTGGCCGTCAACCGGCCGGACGCGGACGATCCGATCGACGTTCTGTGCAAGGTCGGCGGCTTCGACCTGTGCGCGATGACGGGCGTCTTCCTCGGCGCGGCGCATGCGCGGCTGCCCGTTGTGGTCGACGGGTTCATCTCGATCGTCGCGGCCCTGTGCGCCGCGCGGCTGTGCGAAAACGCCCGGGGCTTCTTCTTTGGCTCGCACGTGTCCTATGAGCGCGGCTACAAGGTCGCGGAGCAGCTGCTCGGCCTGCAGCCCTGCCTGCAGCTTGGCATGCGCCTCGGCGAGGGCAGCGGCTGCCCGCTGGCCTTCCGCGTGATCGAGGCGGCCTGCGCCGTCATTAGCACCATGGCTACCTTCCCGGAGGCCGCCATCGACGATACCTACCTGACCGAGATCCGAGAAAAGGACAGTTTTACCGTATGAATTACTTTCTTTCCGGCGGCGCGAAAAACGGAAAATCCTCGCTGGCGCAGCGGATCGTCTGCGCCCAGCCCGGTCCGCATTATTATCTTGCCACCATGATCCCGCATGACGACGAGGATCTGCTTCGCATCCGGCGGCACATCGACGACCGCGCAGGGCTTGGCTTTGCCACCGTCGAGTGCGGTACGGACATCCTCTCCGCGCTGGGCCGGATGGACCCCGACGGCGCGGTGCTGCTCGACAGCGTGACGGCGCTGCTCTCGAACGAAATGTTCCGCGCGGACGGGACGCTGGACGCGGACGCGCCCGAACGGCTGGAGCGCGAGCTGCTCGCGTTCTCCCGCCAAATGCGCTGCTGCGTGTTTGTCAGCGACTATATCTACGCCGACGGCGGGCAGTATGACGCATGGACAGAAGCCTACCGCCGCGGCCTTGCCCGGCTCGACCGGGCGCTCGCCGCGGCGTGCGAAAACGCCGCGGAGCTGTGCTGCGCGCAGACGTACTGGTACAAAGGAGGGTTTGACCGGTGAAAGAAAAACTCCGCAAGCCGCTGACGGCCTTGATGATGGCCTGGGGCACCTATCTTGCCATCCCCTGCCCCTATAAGGTGTGGGACGACGCGCTGCGCCCGTGGCAGATCGTGTGTCTGCCGCCCGTGGGGCTGGTGGTCGGCGGGATCTGGGCGCTGTGCGCGGGGATCTTTGCAAAGCTCGGCTTTACCGGCTTTCTCGCGGCCGCGATCCTTGCAGCAGTCCCCTTCCTCGTGACGGGCTTTTTCCATCTGGACGGATTCCTGGACTGCTGCGACGCGATCTTGTCGCGGCGCGATCTAGCCACCCGGCAGAAGATCCTGAAGGATTCCCGCGTGGGCGCGTTCGCGGTCGTGAGTGCGGTCTTGCTGTTTTTGCTGTCGTTCGCGGCGCTGGCGGACTGCTCATTTTCGCTGATCTGGCGGGCGCTGCTGCTCATCCCGGTCGTGACGCGCTGCATGGCGGGCGTCGCGGTGGAGACCTTCGCGCCCATGCAGACCAGCCAGTACGCCGGCTCGTTTGCGGCCGGGAAGACGAAGACGCATCGCCGGATCCTGCTCGGGATGTATATCGCCGTGATGTTCGTCGTGTTTTTATGGCTGTTTTCAAAGCCCAGCTGCGCGCTGGCGGTCGCCTGGGCGGGACTGACGACGATCCTCGCCTGCCGTCTGGCCAGACGGAACCTCGGCGGCATGTCCGGCGATATCGCGGGCTTTTCCATCACGCTGGGCGAGCTTTCCGGGCTTCTGATCCTAGCGATCTTCTGAGAGGTAACGATATGATCCTGATCATCGGCGGCGCGTATCAGGGAAAGACTGCATACGCAAAACAGACCTACGGCCTGCAGGACGCGGATATTTTCACCTGCGAGGGCCTTGCGCTGGACCCCGCGGCGCGGTGCGTCCGGCATCTCGAGCGCTTTGCCCTCGCCTGCGTGCAGGCGGGGAAGGAGCCGGCGGACGAGCTGCGGACGCTCGATCTTTCGGATAAGATCCTCCTCTGCGAGGATATCTCCTGCGGCGTCGTGCCCATCGACCCGGAGCAGCGCGCGTGGCGCGAGGCCGTCGGCCGCATGAACGCCATGCTCGCCGCGCGGGCGGAGCGGGTCACGCGGATCTTCTGCGGCCTGCCCATGGAGCTGAAGGGATGAGGCACCTCACGCTCATCCGCCACGGGCTGACCGAGGGAAACGTGCGGCGGTGGTACTACGGCGCGCTGGATCTGCCCCTGTGCGAGGCCGGGGCCGACGCGCTCCGCGAAGCTGCGGCGGCCGGGCTCTATCCGCCCATCGGGCAGGCGAAGATCCTCACGAGCGGCCTTCTGCGGACGGAGCAGACGCTGCGGCTCCTCTACGGCGACGTGCCGCACGAGGTATGGCCGGAGCTGCGCGAGATCAGCTTCGGCATTTTCGAGGGCAAGTCCTATGACGAGCTGAACGGCCGGGCGGATTACGCGGCCTGGCTGGCGGGCGACTGGTTCGGCAACGTGCCGCCGGGCGGCGAGTCCTTTGCGCAGGCGCAGGCGCGGATCCTCGCGGGGCTGGCGCGGATGCAGGCGCAGGGGGAGGATATTCTTGCCGTTGTGCACGGCGGGACGGTTTTGACGATCATGCAGGCGCTGTTTCCGGAGGAAGAGAAAAACGGCTACGAATGGCAGCCCCGCCCCGGCGGCGGCTACCGCCTCGACCTCGAAGCCCACACCTGGACCCCCATCGGCATCCAACCCTAAATAAGGCTCCCCTCCCAGGGGCCGATTCCCCCTATCAGGGGGAAATGTCCCGAAGGGACAAAAGGGGTAGGGATGCTGGCTCGGCGCAGCCGAGACTGAGAGGTTGTAGCAGATTTGCAGCTAGTTGCCGTTGAATCATTGCAAACAATAGAAGGTGCAGGCCAGATTTGTTGGTCTGCACCTTTTTGCGGGGAGCTTGATTCTCGAAAAACAACACAAAACAACAAAAACAGAATACAAATATCACAAAAAAGCATTTCAAAACTGCGGCGGGGCATGCTAGACTGGAGAAAACGACAGGAGGTTCTATTATGCAGCAGTTTGATTTGATCGTGATCGGCGGCGGGCCGGGCGGCTATCTTTGTGCGGAGCGCGCGGGAAAGACGGGCCTGCGCCCTGCGCTGATCGAAAAGCGCGCCCTCGGCGGCACATGCCTGAATGAGGGCTGCATCCCCACCAAGAGCCTGCTCTACTGCGCCAAGCAGTATCAGTCGGCGCTGCACGGCGCGGATTACGGCGTGACGGCGGAAAATGTCTCGTTCGACCACGCGAAGGTCGTCGCGCGGAAGGACGGCGTGGTCCGCACGCTGGTCCGCGGCGTCGGCGCTGCGATGAAGGCGCACGGCGTGACGGTCTTTTCCGCCGAGGGGAAGATCCTCGGCAAAGACGGGGAGAATTTCACGGTCTCGGCAGGCAGCGAGGTCCTTTCCGCCCCGCGGCTCGTGATCGCGGCGGTGCCGCCGATCCCGGGTGTGAAGGAGGGGCTGGCCTCCGGCTTCGTGATGACGAACCGGGAGATCCTTGCCCTGCAGACGCAGCCGAAGTCGCTCGTGTGCATCGGCGGCGGCGTCATCGGGCTGGAGATGGCCTGCTACTTCGCCTCCATCGGCACGAAGGTGACCGTAGTTGAGATGATGCCCAAGATCGCGGGCAATACCGACCCGGAGATCTGTGACCTGCTCATGAAGACCTATCGCAAGCAGGGCATGGAGTTCTGCCTGGGCGCGAAGGTCGAGGCGGTGACGGCGGCGGGCGTCGTCTATTCGGACGCGGCCGGGCAGCATACGGTCCCGTGTGACCGCGTTCTGCTCTCCGCCGGCCGCCGCGCGGATGTGACGGGGCTGGGCACCGAGGCGATCGGCCTCGCGCTCGAGCGCGGCGCAGTCGTGACGGATGCGCGCATGCGCACGAACGTCCCCGGCGTCTGGGCCATCGGCGACTGCAACGGCAAGCTGATGCTGGCCCACACGGCCTACCGCGAGGCGGAGGTCGCCGTGAACGACATGCTCGGCAAAAAGGACCGCATCGATTATTCCATCATCCCCTCCGTCATCTACACCACGCCGGAGGTCGCCTGCGTCGGCGAAACGGAGCAGAGCGCGAAGGAAAAGGGCCTCGACGTGCAGATCGTCAAGGCGCCGATGGCCCTCTCCGGCCGGTATCTGGCGGAAAACCCGAAGGGCGACGGCTTCTGCAAGCTGCTCTACGACCGGAAAAACCGCTGCGTCGTGGGCGTGCACCTGGTCGGCTCCTACGCTTCGGAGATCATCTACGGCGCGGCCATGATGGTCCATTCCAAACTGCCCGTCCAGCACCTCGACAAGATCGTCTTCCCGCACCCCACCGTCGGTGAGGTCGTGCGCGAGGCGCTGTTCCTCCTGTAAAAAGGACGGGGGCACATCCAATCGGATGTGCCCCCGTTTTTTCTTACTGCGATACCGTATAGAGCGCGTAGAAATAGCCCTTCTGCGCCATCAGCGCGTCGAACGTGCCGGACTCGGCGATGCGCCCGTTTTTCAGCACCAGAATGCCGTCGTAGCGGCGCAGCGCCGCCTGCTCGAGTGTATGCGTCACGACGATGCGCGTCACGCCGGTCAGGGACAGGATGTCGTCCGTGACCTGATGCGCCGTCTGCGCGTCGAGCGCGGCAGTTGCCTCGTCGGCCAGCAGAACGGAGGCATGCTTCAGAAGACTCCGCGCGATGGAGATGCGCTGCTTCTCCCCGCCCGACAGCCCGCTGCCGTTTTCGCCGCACAGATAATCCTCCCCGCGCTCGGCGATCAGCGTCGACAAACCGGAGAGCTCGATGGCCCGATCGACCTCTGCCGTTGGGAACTCACGGAACATTGTGATATTATTCCGGATCGAAGCGTTAAAAACAAAGACATTCTGCTGGATCATAGAAACAATGTCATATAACGATTCGCTGCTGATCTTTTTCACTTCATGCCCATCGTAACAGATCTTCCCGGAGTAATTCCCGTGGCTTGCCATAAGCAGATTCAGAAGCGTGGATTTCCCACTGCCGGATGCGCCCACAATAGCATATTTCTTTCCTGCATCAAAAGTGGTATTGATATCATGCAGAATGTCACAGCCTACTTCATAACCAAAGGTCATATGTTCCAATGTGATCCCGCAATTCAACTGCTTCGGAACGAGAGAACCTTCGTCCCGGACATGATCTTCCAGGGAATCAGCAAGCTTATCGATCAGTGCAGCTGCCGCCTTTCGGGATGCAAGCTGTTCCGGCAATTCGCGAATGGGGGTTATTACATACGCAGTCAAGTCAACAAAAAGGATCAATACACCCGGTGTGATCCCCCGGCCGGACAGAGCAAGCCACGCTCCGACTAAAAATGTCCCGAGCTGTGCGGTGACTCCGGCTGCTCCGGCCAACGTGCTGACGACCGTTACCTGCTTTCGCTTCTCGCATTTTTCCTGTTCCACTTCGGCATTGTTCTTTGAAAAAATTTTGAAAATTGCGGTTTCTGCTCTGAAACTTTTGATCACCGCAAACCCGCTTAAGCTGTCCTTTAAAGTAGCTGTTAATTCACTGTTTTTCTCGGATATTTTTCGCTCTGCTTTTTCGATGCGATTGCCAGTGATATAGGAAGCGCCTATGGGCAGAACAAAGAACAGGCAGGCAACGACGGTCATCATCGGACTGTATGCGATCATCATGATGAGAGCGCCGAGCAGCATGACAAGCGAGAACAGAATATTGAATTGCGCATCCAGATAGCTGTTTTCAATCGTTGCCGCATCATTGGAGAACGCAGATATGTAATTCGCGGTATTTTCAGCACCAAAGGCCGAGATGCTTTTTCTTGTCAGCTTACAGAATGCGTAATTCTTATATTGCTTCATCGCTTTTTCCATAAAGCACGGCTTGGAAAAGTAACTCGCAGTCTTCAGTAAGATGATCGCTGCAATGACGCTGAGAACGAACCAAAGCAGAGCAGACAATGCAAAGGAGCCGGGGACGCCGGACACAGCGTCGATCATTTGCTGGAGCACCCACGCGATATAAAGGTTCAGCGCGGAGGTGAGCAGGGACGAAAGGAGCGCGGCCGCAAATGCGATATGATTCTTTTTATAAAATTGTGCCGTATATTCTCTGCGTTTATTCTTCATTCTGAATCTTCATCCATCGTGTGAGCAGCATTGGTTCATCGCTGTCCGCAAGGATCGTATCAATGACATCCATGGCGGTACTGCCCATGTCATCATAGGCCGTTGCGGCTTCTGCTGCGGAAACAAACCGGATATTCCGTGCATCGTAATTCGGCTCCCGGTCAAAGGCAGTCGCGGCGACCTTCGCTTTTCTGAGACTGTCCGCAGCATCCTCCTTTTGCTCCAAACGCCAGAGCACATCCGCGCGGACCGCCCAAAGGGCTGCTTCGCTCTTGTCCAGATAGCTTCGCTTCTGCGGACACTTCAGCCCTGGATAAAACGCCAATGCCCAATCCAGTAAAAGCAGCGCGTTTTCATAGTCCCTCTGCTTGCAATATAGATTGAGATAGCCCATGACGATCTGCATATGGGTGACGGTCAGATCCAGCAGTGCGGCCGAAAGATACGGAAGCGCTCCTTTTGCGTCATTACAGGAAGATGCAAGCACCTCCCCGATCTTCGGATGATTGAGCCGGCAGGGATTGTTCTTCTTCAGGATCTCCAGACCTTTTTCGGTCTGTCCAAGGGAAATATACACCTGCGCCATTTCCAAATGAATGGATACCTCGCTGATCTCAGGGTCAGTATTCTGCCCGATCAGCAGGCAGGCATGGCGATACAGAGAAATTGCTCTTTCGGAATAAGCAGGGTTTTTCAGATACAGCCCCTTTACACGGTAGATCCTTGCGCTGCGATAGACGATCTCAAAGCAGTTCGGATACCGCTGCAGCGCTTTTTCTACATCGGATATCGCATCAACGGGATCGCTGCCATGAACATGATCTCTGTCATGAACATACTGCTTTAATCGTTCAATGACGCTTTCTCTGTCGTTGTTTCGAAGCTCATATCCAACGAGCACGTCCATGGATACCTGAAACAGGTCCGCCAGCTCCACGATGACCGCCAGCTCCGGCTGTGACAGCCCGGTATCACATAGTTAAAGATATTGGTATCATTCAATCAATTTTGCCGATAAAGCGGTAGAAGATTTCTACCTCCTGTTCCCGGCTTCCGTCCTCACCTTTGACCGCTTCATGGACAACGATTTTTTCAATCAGCGTATTCAAAAGTTCGGCGGTCAGTTCTGTTGGATTGACGCACTCTTTCATCAAGGCAATCCATTTTTCTGCGTCTGCGGCGTTCTGGCTTTCAGTGGCGATAGCGGATTGAAGCTGTTCAATCTTTTCGTCCAGTTCAGCCTGTTCGCTTTGGTACTTCCCGGACAGCATAGAGAAGTTGTATTCCGTGATACGCCCCGCCGCCCAGTCCTCATACATCCGGGCAAACAGGGTATCGACTTCGGCTTTCCGCTTCTCCGCTTTGTTCAACTCTGCGGCTTGCTTCTTTCTTGCGGCGGCCTGTCCCTTGTCATTGGCATTTAACAGCCGCTTCAAAAGCCGTTCTTCATCATGCTGTACCAGCCCCGACCAGTATTGCAGACGGGAGAGGACATAGGCGTAAAGCACATCATAGCGGATATAATGCATGGAGCATTGGCGTGTGCCCTGTCCGTACTTGCTACAATGATAATGGCCGTAAGGCTTGCTGTTCTGCCTGTTCTCCCCATAGGACAGCGACCAGCCGCAATCCGCACATTTTACCAATCCGGAAAAAATCTGTGTTGTACCGTCCTTGCATTTTCTGCGGCGGTTTGCTATCTGCTCCTGTACCTGCCGGAAAACCTGTTCGCTGATAATCGGCTCCTGCGTGTTCTCCACCCGCACCCATTCACTTTGGGGCTTGCGTATCCTCCGCTTGTTCTTAAAGGAAATGTTTGTTTCCCGGTAGTGGATGGTATGGCCGATATAGGTTTCATCTTTCATAATGCTCTTGACCTGCGCTATCGTCCATGCGTAGCTTTTTTCCTCCGGCGCACCCGCATAGATGTTTGCAAAAGTCCCGTCACGCTGGAAGTTGATAAATCCCGGTGTGGGAACCTTTTCCGCAATCAGTATTCTTGTGATACTGGCCGCCCCTCTGCCATGAATGGCAAGGTCAAAAATCTTCTCCACTATCCAGCGGGTTTCCTCGTCGATTATCAGCTTGTTTTTGATTTCCGGGTGTTTCCTGTACCCGATGGGAGCATAGGCACCGATACGCTGTCCTGTGGCAAACTTCGCTTTGAAAGCGGCCTTTACCTTGCGGCTCGTATCTTTCGCAAACCATTCATTGAACAGGTTTTTGAACGGGACAAAATCGGAAAGCCCTTTCTCTGTGTCCTCATTCTCCGCAACGGCGATGTAGCGCACCCGTTTTTCCGGGAACAGAAATTCCAGATAGTAGTCCATCATCACATGTTCCCGCCCGAAACGGGACAGGTCTTTCGTGACAATGCAGTTTACTTTTCCGGCTTCCATATCGTCCATCATGCGCTGAAAATCCGGGCGTTCAAAGTTCGTCCCCGACCAGCCATCGTCCACATACTCACCGACTACATGAAGCCCCTGTTCCTTTGCGTACTGTTGCAGGATTGTCCGCTGTGTTTCAATGCTTACGCTGTCACCATAGTTTTCATCGTCCCGGCTCAATCTCATATAAAGCGCCGTGTTGTAAATCGTAGTATTGTAAGGTTGTT
>OLRO01001048.1_pt1 | contig 17307 bp, 9 predicted proteins | sample 1673131 | NCBI WGS metagenome assembly OLRO01 (sample SAMEA3136757, study PRJEB25190) | human gut metagenome | biome: human gut; feature: human-associated habitat; material: faeces | place: Austria | collected 2013 | reverse complement strand
TTTGCCGGACCTCTCTTCCCGGGTTGCCGCTGGATGCGACGGCTTCTTTGCTGGGAAAACTGGATAACAATGCTTCTCCTGAAGACCTGGCACTGGGGCTGATGCACATGGTGTTGCAGTCTATCGGGCAGGCGGCTGTCTTGTCGGCTTTGGGTATGGGTATCCGCAATTTTGTGCTGATAGGTAACTTGACGCAGCTTCCGCAATGCCGTCCGGGATTTGATACCATCGGACGTATGTATGATGTGCGTTTTATTATTCCGGAAAATGCGGAGTATCAGACAGCAATCGGAGCGGCTTTGGCGTATATAAAAGAAACACACACCCGTCCGGTAAGAGGATAACCTTTCCGGACAGGTGTGCGGGAATCCTGCTTTCGCTCATCGCAGGATATCTGTGATCAGGTAAATCTGGCAGTCGGAAATGCCTTGCGTGGAAAGGGCTTCCTTGTCGGCCAGGAACAAGGATATGAACTCTTCGGTCGAGGCACAATCTGCCGCTGCCTTTCGGTAGTGTTCCAAGGCTTGTGGCACTTGTCCCATGGCCAGGTAGACGTGTCCGGAATTCAGCCAGTCGTTTGCCTGAGGTTTTTCCAGTGCCAGCAGTTTCTCGTACATTCGAATTGCTTCTTCGTATTTCCCAGACATGAAGTAACACCAGCCGATGGCGCGCCGTGCCTTTTCGGGGTGTGATTCCAGAAATTCAACTTTAAAAAACAGTTTGATGGCTTCGGCATATTCTTTCTGTGCGGCCAGGCATTGTCCAACTTGCATCAGGGTGTTGAGGTTGTCTGGGTCGAACGCAAGAACCCGCTGGAAAACCTGAGTAGCCTTTGAAAAGTCACCAGACAGTTTGTAGCAATGAGCCAGGTGCTTGAGGGTCCACAAGTGGTCGGGCTTGATGAGGTCGGCTTGCTGGTAGGCGTTTACGGCTTTTTCGTAAAGCTTGTTCTTCTGGTAAGCGAAGCCCAGTTTCTGCCAGGTTTCTGCCTGGTCGGGTTCTTTCTGTACCAGCGTTTCATACAGGGCGGCAGCTTCCTGCATGTAGCCTTTGGAAAAGAGGTATCCCGCTATCTGTTCGTGGTATTTCCCTTTTAGAATAAGCGGACGGAGCAACGGATTGTTCCAGAAATCCAGCTTGTCTTTGAAGATATCGTGCTGTTCGGTCCTGAATCTCCATAATTTATAGAAACGGTACAAGTTGTGTACATATTGCCGTTGGATGGCATTGACCTGTCGTTCTGCCGGATTTCCGGAGCCGTCAATTTCTTTAGGAATAATTTCTTCGCCGCTCATTTTAGACAGCATGAAGGTCTGCTGGTCATGAGGAAGTGATTTCATGGCCAGGCAGAATGAATATTTGTCGGAGTCGCAGAACACTTGAGAATTGACTACCATGCCCAGCAGGGATTGCTTTTCGAATGTTTTGTCCTTGTATATTTGATACAGGTCGGGCACTTTCATGCTGAACAGATAGAACCAGTGGGCTGCTTCCTGAAAAAACGGGTAAGTCTTTAGTTGGGAAAAGGCGGTCATGTATGTATCGGCGCCTTCCATTTGCAATTCGCCCAGTTCGCGGATGTGGTCGCCTATTTTTTCCAGGTCTTTCTGCCATTCCGGGTTCAGGTCTTCGATATCTTCTATTTCGATGGCTTTCAGTTCCGGTTTCCGCAGATTGGGGTTACGCATCATTTGGGGAATGATTTCTTCACGCATCTTCTTGTCTATTTTTTCTGTTTCGCGCGAAAGAAGTAAGATAATCTGGATGTCGTGCAATTGTTTCAGGAGTACCGGATTGTCTGCCATCAGTTTCAAGGCAGAAACAAGGTCTGGATAGAGTGAAATCCGCTCGGGCTGAAAATAGGTCACCAAAGCGATGCCCGTCAATGCACGTTGGCTGACAGCCAGTTCGCCAGACATCTGGCAGGCTGAAAGCAGCAAGGTAAATTTCCGTACATCGAAAATCTGCAAGAGGTTCAGCGTGAGGGCGCTGATCATCACTGCCTTGTCGTTCGTGGCCATGGAAGGAGACGTCAGCAACAGACGTGCCTCTTGGTATTCTTCTTCACTCCATTGGGTAGATACCCATATTTTATTGAACAGTTCGTCGACTGCATTTTTATGAAGGGTGTAGTTCTGCAATGTCTGCGCTTCTTTTTCCGTTTCGTTTTCCGGCGCGGGTGAAGGATGTCCGGCCGCTTCCAGCATGAAGTCGATTTCTTTGAATGAATGTGGCGGCACCTGTGCAAACTTCCGGAATTTGTCGGCATAGTATCCGTAAGCCTTTTCCTGCTCTTTCAGAAAGAACGTTTTGTCGGTCAGTTCATAGGCTTTGCACATCAGTTGCTGGTAGATGTTTTCGCGCTGAGGGTCCTGTGTCCCCATGGCTGTATATTGCAGCATATAATTATAAGTGGTTTGCTGTGTCTCTATCTGCGACTGCAGCTCCCAGTCATTGAGTGTATTGGCTGCTTCTTTTATATGGGCAAAAGCTTCTTTCAGTCTTTTCTCGTGTAAAAGTTGGATAATCTCTTTCTGCATGATGATTTCACAATGATTAAGTCTATAACATGGAAGTATCTTCTTGAGGATATCTTTCCGTACGAGACAAAAGTAGTAATTATTTCTTAGTTTTTTGTTTTGCGATGAATCTAAATGCCCTTTTTTTGAAGAAAATGTTGCTCTCTTTCCCATTCATAATGAAATGGTTATGAAATGTTTGTAGGAAATGGATATGAAAAAGCAAATTTTTTTGTCAAAGAGATAGGGGGTTTTTGCGGTAGCTGCGTTATGTAGATGAAGTCACCTAGCTAAGTGTAACAACAAAAAAACTAAACGCAGGACTTTCGAGATACCGGAATGACACAGAAATAAACCGAAACGGCAGACCGGGCCTGGAAGAACGGCATTTTAATTATGAATCATTAAAAACTAGACAGTATGAAATTTAAATTTATTGCATTATCTTTGTGTATGTTGGCAAGCGCGAACCTGGTAAAAGGACAAGAAAGTAAAGGCTTTATGCCTTCGGAAAACAAACACGACATTCGATTGTCGGTGAGCGACGGTCTGACTCAGGGATCGGTAGATGTACTGGGTATGGGATTGCTGGATGCGGTGGTTGGAACCAAACGTACGGATGCGAACTACAGTCTTGTATACGGCCTGGGCTATCGTTATTCTTTGGGCCGCTTTAGAGTGGGAGCTGATTTGGGATTCTCAAAATCGGACAACAAGCTGACGCTGGCGGGTGAGCAGACGCCTTCATTGAAGGAAAGCAATATGAACTTTCTGGTGTTGCCCGCTGCTGAGTTTGTGTACTATAAGCGAGGACTTGTAGAATTATACGGATCGGCTGCTGCGGGTGTCAACCTGAGTCGTCATAAAGAGGCCGCTCTGACAGAGGCGGGAAAAGCAGCTGTGAAAAAAGCCGATTTGAGCACTTCTTTTGCATACCAGGTAAATCCGATTGCCTTGAGAGTTGGAAATGACCGTATCGGAGGTTTTGTGGAAGCCGGCTTGGGCCACAAGGGATTCGTGACGGCTGGTGTAAGTTTGAAATTCTAATTGCTTGATTGACTTGACATGGTAATGAAAGCCCATAGAAAGGACATATTCAAATCCAGGTTTCAGGAACATTATTCAAGGCTGTGTCATATAGCCTATGGATATGTTTCTGACAGGGATGACGCGGAAGATATTGTACAGGAACTGTTTATCAGTGTGTGGAACAAGCAGCTGGATGCCATGCCGGAAAAGGAATTTGCGGCTTACCTGACTACCTCCGTGAAGAACAGTTGCATCTCCTTTCTGCGGAAGCGTAGAGAAGATACCGTATCGATTGAGGAGCATTCGGCTTCAACCAGTTGCATGCCGGATGAAGTGACAGATACAGATGAAGGAGAGAAATCACCGGAAGAAATTCTGCAGTCGGCGCTGGCTACCTTGCCTCCTAAGTGCAAGGAAATCTTCCTGTTGTCCAAACTTCAGGGCTTGAAATACCGTGAAATAGCCGGAAAATTAAGTTTGTCTGAGAAAACAGTGGAAAATCAGATGACAAAAGCTATTAAGTTGTTGCGCGTATATGTGGCTGAACATAGTTTTTTGCTGATTACGGTTGTCGCTGTCATTGTATCCATTATTATAAATTGTGAGTAAGACCATGAACAACAAAGAAGATATAAATGAACTGCTGGCCCGTTATTTTGCCAATGAACCACTGACTGTGGCGCAGCGTCGCGAACTGGACGAATGGATGACGGCTCACAAGCAAGAATTTGAGCAGATGCGAAAAGTGATGAATGCATCGCTGAAAACGACGGATGAGGTGGTCTTTGATGCAGAGAAGGCCTGGCAGAAAATCGAACCTCATCTGGAGGAGCGTGCAAAAATAATTCCTTTCAGGCAGAAAGCACGATGGGTCTTTTCTGTGGCGGCTTCCTTGCTGCTGTTGTTGGGAATCGGTGCTTTTTATTTCTTCCATTCCACTTCGGATGAGCAGATGATGCGCTATGCGAATACTGGAACGACGGAAAAGCATGTGTTGCTGCCCGACAGTTCGGAAGTGATACTGTATCCGGAAGCGACATTGGCATACTGTTTTTCCGGCCGGCAGGAAGGACGACGGGCGGAATTGAAAGGAAAGGCCTTCTTTCAGGTGAAGAAAATGCACGGCATACCGTTTAAGGTGGAGACTGACTTGCTGAAAGTAGAGGTGCTGGGTACTTCTTTCCTGGTCGACGTGGCACACAGAGACAAGGCAGGCGTATTTGTAAAGACTGGGAAGGTACGCGTCAAAGAAGCTTCGGCTGGTGAAGTGGGGATTGAAGCCAATGAAAAAGCGGAATTGAAAAACGGTACGTGGCAGACTGGAGTAATCCGGAATCCGCAGAGCCTGTTTGGCGAAAAGGAACGGGTATTGGTGTTTGAACAGACTCCGATTGTGGAAGTAGTCAGGGTGGTGGCCGAGAAAACCGGCATACAAATAGATTTGGGCAAAGGCTTGGAAAAGAACTTGATTACGACTCAAATCCACATCGATGAACCGGACATAGCCGGAGAACTGGCTTTCCTTTGTGGATGTAAGTGTGAAACATTGGTGAAAGGAAAACATTACAGACTTTATGAAAAGTAAATGGCTGCTCCTCTTGCTGTGGACGGTGTGTGGAATCGGACTCCAGAAGATAGAAGGGCAGGAAGTCAAATCAGATAATACGGTAGCGGAAGAGTGGATACAGGTCCATGCCTCTTCCGCTACCGTATTGCAGTGGTTCAACTGGATAGAAAAGGAAACTGGAATCGTCTTGTCGTATAATCCGGCACAGATTGAGGTGGACAAAGTCTGCCGGGTAGAAAAAGGCGGAAGAATGACGGTCGGAGAACTGTTACATCGGATATTGGCCGGTTACCGGGTGCAGACAGCTTTTATTCCTCCCTTGAAACTGGTGATTCAGGCTAGGAAAATAGAGAACTATTATGTCAGTGGAACCGTTTGCGAAGAGGAAAGTGAAGAGCGTTTGTATGGCGCCGTGGTCACACTGGAAGACAAGGACGGGAAACAATGGCATACGATTTCGGGTGAAAATGGCGTTTTCCGTTTGTACGTACCCGAAGGAATTTATACACAAAAGACATCTTACATGGGATATACGCCACAGGTAAGACGTGTCAGGGTGGAAAAGGATTGCTTTGTCCGCACGTACCTGAAACCGTTGCTTTTTGAGATAGAGGAGGTGACGGTGGAGTCTGGTCGAAAGGAGAACGAGCTGAATGAGCTGACTCCTTCCAATCTACTTTCGTTTAGTGGAAATGATTTGTTTTCACAAATTTGGATTTTGCCGGGGGTAACTTCTTCCTTGGCCGGACATAACTTTATGGTAGACGGAGGGGGATACGATGAGAACCAACTGTTGTTGGACGGCGTACCTGTGTTTCATCCCGGCCATTTCAATTCGCTGCTGCCTGTATTCAACGGCGATGCGGTAAAGAACATGGTTTTTCATAAGGGCTTTTTCCCGACCCGACTGGAAGGGCGCATTTCGTCTGTCACAGAAGTAAATTTGAAAGAAGGAAATAAGGAAGAGCATGTACATACACTTACGTTGGATATGCCGGCGGCTTCAGTCACGCTCGAGGGGCCGATTATCAAGAAAAAAATGTCGTATATGGTAAGTGCTCGGCGGAGCTGGCTGGATTTCTTTGATGGCCTTTTATCGGAAGAAAACCGCCTGAACCATGCTACTTATGATTACAATGCAAAGCTGTCGTATAGTTTTTCGCCCGTCAGTACATTGAATTTTTTGGCATACGGTGCCCGAGATAATTTTCATCTTCCGGTTATGGAAAACGGTGATAATGTATCGGTGTTGCGATGGGATAACCAGGTGTATCAGTTGTCTTACAGCACGCAGAAAGGGCGGTTGGGAAATTCGACTGCGGTGTTTTATTCGGCGCATACGAACCGGGCACGTGTAGAGGAACTGGGATATGACCAGGAAGGATATGTACATAGCGGCATCAAGTCGTGGAACGTGACAACAGATTTCAGTTATTCGCTGGAAAATCTGTTCCAAGCCCGTTGGGGAGCTAAATATACGTATGAAGTATATGATTTGGCTACCATGGGGGCAAAATTGCTGGTGAGACATGAACCGGTGAGCCAGGTGTCGTTATATTATGACAATCTGTTGCGAATTTCTCCCAATTTTTCTGTACAAGTTGGAGTACATGGAGTGGGCTATCTGCCGCAGCATCATCGGTCGTACTATAGCATTCAGCCTCGGCTGTCGGTGAAGTATTTCTTGTGTGAGAAAGACCTGCTTTATCTGAATTTCTCTAAAATGGAACAGTTCTATCATTACCTCCGTTTTGATAACCTGTCATTGCCTACTGATTTTCGCATGCCAAGTATTGATGGATTCAAGCCACGTTCTTCGGAGCATTATGAGGTGGGTTGGAAGCATTTCCTTGAAGACGGACAGGTGGAGGTTTCCGTGTATTATAAGACGCGCAGGAACGTGCTGGCTCTTCGGCCGGATGCTTGGATAGAAGATAATCAGTGGCAGCAGTATCTGATGGTTGGAAGAGGAGACAGCTATGGAGTAAAAGGATATTTCTATAAAAACTGGAAGCATTGGAACTTGCAGCTTTCGTATGCTTATACCCGAAGTCGGGAATGGTTTAAAGAGTTGCCGGAAAAAGGGAAAATGCCTTCTTTGTATGATATACCTCATCAGTTGGGGGGAGCTGTATCTTATCGGGTGAATACTCACTCTTCTTTTTCTGTGGGAGGTATGCTGCGTTCCGGAAAGGTGACGCAGTTGGATGATTTTTTTGATCCGTTGTCGTTTGAAGATTTTCGTGGAAAGCGGGATCCGCTCAACTATCGGGTGGATGTGGGGTATTCCTATCGGAAATCCTTTGGCGAGAAACTGCTGTTGCTTCGTCTGGGCATATATAATGTGGTGGGAAATCCTTCAGAGGAAGACATCCTGAACTTTTATTCTGTGCATTGGCGTAGCAACTGTTTGCCGTATGGAAGTATCAGCTTTAAGTTCTGAACCGTGAATTCTTGTTCCATTCTTCGTCTTTTTGTGTGCATATTCGAACCGGATTGATTATTTTTGCAACATCTATTGATGGAACGATGAGTATAAAAGAGCTTCAAGACATCTATGCCAAACATCCCAATGTATCTGGTTTGGCTTCTTTGTGTAGGAATAAGAGTGTAAAAAATGTATTTTTGGAAGGCATGCACGGGTCGTGCGCTTCTTTGTTTGCCTCGGCTTTTGTCAAGTCGGTGCCGGGTGTCTATGTGTTTATCTTGAATGACCTGGAGGAAGCCGGGTATTTTTACCATGACATGGTGCAGGTGAACGGAGATGCAGATATCCTGTTTTTTCCGTCTTCCTACCGTCGGGCCATTAAGTACGGACAGAAGGATGCGGCCAATGAGATTCTTCGTACGGAAGTACTGAGCCGGCTGGAACGGCAAGACCCTGTGGCGGTAGTGACTTATCCGGAAGCTTTGGCCGAGAAGGTGGTTTCCCGCAAACAACTTTCGGCTTCTACGCTTACACTGAAAGTGGGGCAGAAGGAAGACACAGGAAAGCTTATGGAAAAACTTTCCAGCTATGGTTTTGAACATGTGGACTATGTGTACGAACCGGGACAGTTTGCCTTACGAGGAAGTATCCTGGATGTCTATTCCTTTGCATCGGAATATCCTTATCGAATCGACTTCTTCGGCGATGAGATTGACAGCATCCGTACGTTTGAAGTCGAGACGCAGCTGTCGAAAGAGAAAAAGGAGTCGGTGAGCATTGTACCCGAATTGTCCACTTCGGAAGGGTCGGATATTTGTTTTCTGGATTTTATACCTAAGGAAACGATTCTGTGGGTGAAAGACTTGCTTTGGGTACGAGAACACATTCAGTCTGTACATGAGGATACTCTTTCTCCTCAGGCATTGAAAGCCTACGAAGGAGAGCAGACGGAGTTGATGAATCTTTCCCAAAAACTGATTGACGGGGCCGAGTTTACGGTGCGTGCCTTGGAGTTTTTCCGGGTTGATTTCGGGCATAAGGCCATAGGAACTCCTCAGGCACGGCTTGCTTTCGAAACTTCCGTGCAGCCTATTTTCCATAAGAATTTTGATTTGGTATCTAGCTCTTTCACGGACTTTCTGCAAAGGGGATACCGTTTGTATATCTGTTCGGATAGTGCCAAACAGACAGAGCGATTGAAAGATATCTTTCAGGAAAGAGGAGATCAGATTACGTTTGAACCGGTGGACCGTACGTTGCACGAGGGATTTGTGGACCATTCTTTACGGATATGTGTGTTTACAGACCATCAGATATTCGACCGTTTCCATAAATACAACCTCCGAAGTGACAAAGCCCGTAGCGGAAAGGTGGCCTTGTCACTAAAGGAACTGAACACGTTTGAGCCGGGGGATTATGTGGTGCATATCGACCATGGTATCGGCCGTTTTGCGGGACTGGTGCGCATTCCGAACGGGAATACTACGCAGGAGGTCATCAAACTGGTGTATCAGAATGACGACGTGGTGTTTGTGTCCATTCATTCGTTGCATAAAATCTCGAAGTACAAAGGAAAGGAAGGCGAACAGCCGCGTATCAGCAAACTGGGAACCGGTGCATGGGAGAAAATCAAGGAACGGACGAAGACCAAGATTAAGGACATTGCCCGCGATTTGATTAAGCTGTATTCGCAGCGTAAACAGGAAAAAGGATTTAAATACAGTCCCGACAGCTTCTTGCAGCATGAATTGGAAGCCAGCTTCTTGTACGAGGATACACCCGACCAGCTGAAGGCGACACAGGAAGTGAAGGCGGACATGGAGAGTGACAAGCCGATGGACCGTCTGGTGTGTGGGGACGTAGGCTTCGGTAAGACGGAGGTGGCCATCCGGGCTGCTTTCAAGGCAGTGGCCGACAACAAGCAGGTAGCGGTACTGGTGCCGACCACGGTGTTGGCTTTCCAGCATTATCAAACGTTTAAGAAGCGTCTGGAGGGAATGCCTTGCAAGGTGGAATACCTGAGCCGGGCGCGGACAGCCAAAGAAACCAGCCGTATTCTGAAGGAACTGGCCGAAGGAAGCATCAATATACTCATTGGTACGCACAAGATTATCGGGAAGAGTGTGAAGTTCAAGGACCTGGGATTGCTGATTATTGACGAGGAGCAGAAGTTCGGGGTGAGCGTGAAAGAGAAACTCCGTCAGATAAAGGTGAACGTGGATACATTGACCATGACGGCCACGCCGATTCCGCGTACGCTTCAGTTCTCACTGATGGGAGCCCGTGACTTGTCGGTTATCCAGACTCCGCCGCCCAACCGGTATCCGATTCAGACAGAGGTGCATACCTTTAATGAGGAAATCATTACCGAGGCCATCAACTTTGAAATGAGCCGTAACGGACAGGTCTTTTTTGTGAACAACCGGATTCAGAACCTGGGGGAACTGAAGGCCATGATTCAGCGGAATATTCCGGACTGCCGGGTGTGCATCGGACACGGACAGATGCAACCGGAGGAACTGGAAAAGATTATCTTCGATTTTGTCAACTATGACTACGATGTGCTGCTGGCTACGACTATCATTGAGAGTGGTATCGACATTCCCAATGCCAATACCATCATCATCAACCAGGCGCAGAATTTTGGATTGAGCGACCTGCATCAGATGCGGGGGCGTGTGGGACGAAGCAACAAGAAAGCTTTCTGCTATTTGCTGGCTCCTCCTTTATCGTCTTTGACTCCCGAAGCCAAGCGCCGTTTGCAGGCCATCGAGAATTTCAGCGATTTGGGAAGCGGCATTCACATTGCCATGCAGGATTTGGACATCCGTGGGGCCGGTAACATGCTGGGAGCCGAACAGAGCGGATTCATTGCCGACTTGGGATATGAAACTTATCAGAAGATTCTGAACGAGGCGGTGACCGAATTGAAAAACGAAGAGTTTGCCGACTTGTATGCGGACGAAATCAAGGCCGGCGAAGAGAAAATCAGCGGTGAAGAGTTCGTGGATGAATGTACCGTGGAAAGTGACCTGGAGTTGCTGTTCCCGAATGAATACATTCCGAGCAGCAGTGAGCGTATGCTGTTGTACCGGGAGCTGGACAAACTGGAACTGGACAAGGATGTGGAGGCGTTCAGGGCCCGATTGCTCGACCGCTTTGGCAAGATTCCTCCCGAAGGAGAAGAGTTGCTGCGCATCGTGCCGTTGAGGCGGCTGGCCAAGCGCCTCGGAGTGGAGAAAGTGGTGTTGAAAGCCCAGCGTATGACCCTCTTTTTTGTCAGCAACCTGGACAGTCCGTATTATCAGAGTATGGCTTTTGGAAAGATTATTGCGTATATGTCCAAGAACCCTCGTTACTGCAATTTGCGGGAACAGAACGGACGTCGGAGCATGGTAGTTTCCAAGGTGACCAACGTGAAAGATGCAGTCAGCATCCTGCAGGAAATTGTCAGCCTGGACGGAGAAAAGGCTCAGTAGGCCCCGGTTGTCTCAATCGGGTGACAGTGGAATTGCATTTTTGTTTCAGTAAGCTTGGGATGATTCTTTTTCGGGTCGGAAGAGAAAGACCGGGAGGAATAAACGGCTATTTTTATGCCTCAAATTCAAAAAGGCTTATGAGAAAAATAGGATGGATACTGCCGTTTCTGGTTTTCCCTCTGTGCATGCAGGGGCAGACGGCACGTGAAGAGATTGATGAGAATCCGGCACTGGCGGGAGGAAAATACTATGCCTATGAGGCACCCGATGGGCAACTTACCCTAGCTCCCGCGGGTTATACTCCTTTTTATATATCGATGTTTGCCCGTCATGGTTCGCGTTATCTGACGAAGGAAAAGAAATACACTCAGCCTTTGTCGCTTCTCCTTGCAGCGGATGAGGCCGGGGTGCTGACCGCAGACGGAAAGCGGGCATTGAAGGTGGTGGCTGCTTTGGCGCAGGAAGCCGAAGCACGTTATGGCGAACTAACGCCGAAAGGGGCGCGGCAACACCGGGAGCTAATAGACCGGATGTACCGGCATTATCCGGAGGTGTTCGCTGACGGTGTGCATGTGGATGCACGCTCTACCTATAAGACACGTGCCTTCCTTTCCATGGCAGCGGGTTGTGTGGAATTGAAGGGGTTGAACCCCAAGCTGCACATCACCACACAGGCCAGTGAGGCAGATGCCTATTATATAAAGTACAAGAATCCTTTGTATGAAGCACAGCATTTGGAGAACAGTGACTCGGTGTATCGTGTGGCAGATAGCGTGTATGTGCATCCGGCACGCTTGATGAGACAGCTGTTTCGTGATTCTTCTTATGTAGAGGCTCATATACAGCCGGTGAAGTTGATGACAGACTTGTTTGAATTGCACGGCATCAGCCAGAGCAGCGACCGTCAGCCCGATTTGTCTTTCCTGTTCACTCCGCAGGAACGGTATGATTTGTGGCAGCGCAACAACTTTGAATGGTACTATGAGAAAGGGGCTTCCCCATTGAGTGACGGCTGCATGTACAAGCTCGAAAAAAATCTGTTGAAGAATTTCATTGAAACGGCCGATACCGTGATTGCTTCCCGAAAGAATGGGGTGACGTTGCGTTATGGGCACGACACGAACCTGGCTCCTTTGGCGGTACTGATGGGCATCAATGACTTGCAGGCTTCCACGGCAGACTGGCAGCGTATTGCAGATACGTACCGTACCTATCGTATCATTCCGATGTGTGGAAATGTGCAACTGATATTCTACCGTAAGAAAGGGGTGAAAGAGGTGCTGGTCAAGGTGCTGTTGAACGAACGCGAGGTGAAATTGCCGCTTCCCAGTGAGATAGCTCCCTATTATGCATGGAAAGAGGTACGGAGATACTGGAAAAAAGTGGTGGAAAGCATTCAGCTTCCGGCAGAGATGAAGTAGTCTGGAGGCATTATACATATTGTAAGGAGAGGTATTTCTTTTTGAAAGGGATACCTCTTTTTTTATGTACGTATCTCTTGCCTAAATGTAACAGAAAAGAAATTTCTATGCAATAAGGATGAAAATAGGATGGGATACTTTTGCGGCAAATAAGAAAAGGAAATGAAAGCAAGTATCGTTTTGGCGTTGTTGTCACTGATGTCTGCAGGTGTGCAGGCCAGTGTAGTAAAAGGAAAAATCAAGGATGCACAGACAGGAGAGGAAATTATCGGTGCATCGGTAATGGTAAAGGAAGAGCCCGGAAAGGGAGCGGTTACGGGGTTGGATGGTAGCTTTAATCTGTCTGTCAACCGAGATAAATATACATTGGTATGTTCTTATGTAGGATACAAGAAATATGAGGTGACTGTCACACCGGACAAGAAAGAAATCGTGATTCCGTTGAAAACCGATGACGTGGCACTGGATGAGGTAGTGGTGGTAGCCTCCAATCCGGGAAGAACGGAAGCTGGGGCACGCGGCATTGAACGTCAGGCCATGAATGTGGTCAACGTGATGAGTGCCAAGGCCATCGAACTTTCTCCGGATATCACGGTAGCGAATGTGATTCAGCGTATGTCAGGCGTGACCATCGAACGGAACAGCAGCGGAGAAGGTCAGTATGCGATTCTGCGTGGTATGGACAAGCGTTACAATTATACCTTGATTAATGGGGTGAAGATTCCGAGTCCGGACAACAAGAACCGTTTTGTGCCGCTGGATATTTTCCCATCGGAGATGCTCGACCGTTTGGAAGTAACCAAATCGCTGACCGCCAATATGGAAGGCGACGGAATCGGAGGAGCAGTCAACCTGATTATGAAGGATGCGCCTACGGAACGGCAGTTTACCGTGAATTTGTCGACCGGTTACAATGCCATGTATTTCGGCCGTGACTTCCAGTCGTTCAACCACGGAGCCATCGTCAAACAGTCACCGTATGAACAGATGGGGATGCCGGAGGACAACCGGGTGACCATGGATAATTTCACGACCGACAACTTACGGATGAGCAGGAAAAAGCCATTGCCGGATTTGACTGCCGGGATTTCTTATGGCGACCGTTTCTTCCAGAACAAACTGGGGGTGATGTTGGCCGGAAGTTTCCTGAACACCTATCGTGGCAAGGAAAGCCAGTTGTATTATCAGCCGGGCACCACTCACAACGGCATTGAGTATCGTAATTACTCTTCCCAGCAGACCCGTATCGGGGCGCATGCCAAGCTGGATTATTTCATCAACGAACATCATAAGCTGACCTGGTACAACGGCTACATGGATATGCGTGAGGCAGAAGTGCGCGACGGACATGACGACAAGGAAGGGGCAGTACGTATGAAGTGGAACCATCAGTATATCATCAATTCAACTTTGAAAGGGGAACATTCCTTTTTGGACGATGGGGCGCTTCGCCTGAACTGGTCGGCCGTGATCTCGAAAGCCTACAGTGAGACTCCGGACAATGCGGAAATTTTCTTTCAAGGTACCCACGTACAGACCTCAGGAGCAGCTACCCGGCGTTGGGAACACAATTCAGATAAAGATAAGGCGGGATATGTAGACCTGATGTACAAGCTGAAACTGGACGGTGGTTCTGTCTTTGATTTCTCTGTCGGAGGTATGTACCGTGACAAGAAGCGTGATAGTTTTTTCAATGAATACACCTTCAACTCGGCGACAGGAGTGAAGGACCCACAATATCAGGGGGAAGACTGGAATAATTACGATGAGATTCTGTTTACTCCCTTGAAATACGGTAACATCAGTGACCCGTTGAACTACGATGCTTCCGAAAAGATTGGCGCAGGCTACGGAATGGTGAAATACACGTATCGGAAATGGGAATTCATTGCGGGAGTCCGTGTGGAACATACTAACCAAGGGTATGTCTTGAAATTCCCTACGGAAAATGCGGATCCAGAAGGAAACCAGAAATATACGGACGTGCTACCCAGTTTTCATGCGAAATACGGGGTGCATAAGAATGCCAACCTACGTTTCTCGTACGCACGGTCTATCAACCGCCCCAGTTTCTTTGAAATTGTGCCTTACAGCATCATCAATGAAGACTACAAAGAAAAAGGTAATCCGGATTTGAAGCATACCGTGGCCGACAACATTGACCTGCGCTATGAATATTTCCCGAAATCATCCGAACAGTTTATGGTGGGCATGTTCTACAAACGGTTGCAGAATCCGATTGAATATGGGCTGTTGAACGAAGGACAGGATACCTACTACAAGCCGATGAACTTCGGAGATGCGACCAACCTGGGCGTGGAAGTGGATATCATGAAATACTTCAACTGGTTCGGTATCAAGGCCAATTATACGTATACTCACTCTACGATTACGACCGAGAAGCGTACCATGGCCGGCAATGATGTGAAGACTGTTTCGCAGACCCGTCCGTTGTTCGGGCAGGCGGCTCATGTGGCAAATTTGTCGTTGCTTTTCAAAAGCACCAAATATGGTTGGGAAGGACAGATTGCCGGAAGTTACACCGGAAAACGTTTGAGCGACATTTCCAACTGGTATAACGATGATATTTGGGAAGACGGTTACATGCAGCTGGATGCGTCTGTAGAAAAGAGTTTCAAGAACGGCATCAGTCTGTTTGCCAAGGCCTCTAATTTGTTGGACACTCCTTTGTTGAGATTTATCCAAAACGGTCCGCATACAGAAGGTGTCACTTCCGAACGAAAGGATGGCAATGTCATTGAGCGCAAGGAATGGCATGGACAGTCGTTTATGCTGGGAATCAGATATAAATTATAATCAAATATAAATATTGACTAATAACTAATTTATTACGAAATGAAACTGAAAAATTATTTGCTGGCAAGTACAGTTTTGGTAGCGTTGTCTTTTATGACCGCTTGTACGGAAGAAGATCCAATCTCTAATAGTGACGGTACCGAGAATACGGATGGAAATGATGAGAACAATGGGGGAAACAATGAAGAGAACACTGACAATGTCATTGTTTGGCCTGCCGATACAATCGTAAAACTTGAGGGACATTATACAGTGCCCGAAGGAAAGAGCCTGGTGATTAAGGAAGGTGTTCAGGTGATTGTCAGTACAAATGGTGTAGGAGCCAACCACGCTCCGATTGAGTTTACTGTCAATGGTAACTTGTATTGTGAGGGTACGGCCGAAAAGCCGGTTTTGTTCTCCATTCCGGAAAGCGAACGTACGGAGGAAAATATATTCGCAGGTATGTGGGGTGGAATTGTCGCCACTTCTACTTGTGGTGAAATGTTAATCGATCATACGATTATTGAATATACAGGAGCACAGGTAATAGAAGGTTCTCCGGCTGCCAGTGCAGGTATCTATACAGCAGGTGACGATGCTTATCCGCAGATTACAACCGATAACATCAATGGGCGTTATGTAATTACCAATTCCATCCTGCGCAATGGTTGGTCAGACGGTATTTACTTGATGGGTGGAAATGCCATTGTAGCCAATAATATTTTTGCTGCTAACGGATACGACGGGGCAGAAGCAGTCAATGTAAAAGCTGGTTGCGTAGTAGATGTGGCAGGAAATGTCATGTTCAGTCCGAATACCAATGGCTTGAAGTTATCTAGTTCTGGTCAGAGTGATGAACGTGCGATGGCTAAAATCCAGGCCTACAACAACACCATCATCAATGCCGGATGGCGTCGTGACGGTGAAAAAGGAGGATGTGTGTACGTAGAAAAGAATGCGTTGGCAAATGTCTTTAATAACCTGATGGTGAACTGTAAGTTCAGAGCCATGACTCCTAACTACAAAACTCCGAACTTGCCGGATGAAGGTTACAACGACCAGTCTGTTATTGATTATAACTATTATGCTTCTGGAACTCAGAAGAGTGACGTGGTGTTTGCAGAAGAGTCTGGTGTAGCGTATGCTTGGGAAGGATATGCATACGCACATAAAAACTATTATGAAGGCGTGGTGGATGCACACAGCGTGATTACCAAAACTGCTGAAGAATGTGCTGTTAATGACCCGAAATTCGTGAATTTCCCGATTAACGAGGTAGCCTTGACAGATTATGTATACAATAATGCATGGGATTTCCATGTGCAGGCTGGTTCTCCGGTATTGACAGGCGCCTATGACGGAAATGATGCAGCATTGGCCCCTTATTTTGGAACAGAAGGCCTGAGCGTAAATGGCAAGAGTTATACTTCTCCGAAAGTGGAAGCTCGTTTCGGGGCGTATGGTACAAAATGATAAATTCCTTTTCTAGGTTTTGTTAAGGCAGTCTGTATTGACTGTATTTTCCGAGTGGAATAAGTCCGGACAGTATGTCTCGGGCTTATTCTTTGAATTCTCAATTCGTTTAAATGCTTGATTTATGATTTCATTGAAAAAACTTTTCTGGACATGTTGTTTGTCCTTGTCTGTACTGGTGGCGTTTGCGCAGGATGCTTCTGCATGGAAGTCGTTGGAAAAGCCGGTGAGCTTTCTGTTGGCCAATGACTTGGGGCGTAACGGTTATTACGACCAGAAGCCTATCGCCGAACTGATGGGACAGATGGCAGAGAATGTCGATATTGAAGCCGTGGTGGCTGCGGGGGATGTACACCATTTTGAAGGTGTCCGCAGCGTGAACGATCCGTTGTGGATGACCAACTATGAACTGATATACAGTCATCCGGAGCTGATGATTCCCTGGTATCCGGTCATGGGAAACCATGAATATCGAGGCAATACCCAAGCTGTATTGGATTACGCCCAGGTGAGTGCCCGCTGGGAGATGCCCGCCCGTTATTATACCAAAGTGTTGGAGAATGACGATGTCACTGTGCGTCTGGTCATGATT
>OLRO01001047.1_pt1 | contig 17321 bp, 6 predicted proteins | sample 1673131 | NCBI WGS metagenome assembly OLRO01 (sample SAMEA3136757, study PRJEB25190) | human gut metagenome | biome: human gut; feature: human-associated habitat; material: faeces | place: Austria | collected 2013 | reverse complement strand
AACAAATAAAAATGGAAATATAGTGATTGTAGCTAATTTAATAGGAGAGCAAACTAGTTACAATGATAATTCATTGGGGTTAATAACAGATGTAAAAATATCTGCTACAGTAATATTGAAAAAGGATATTGAGGGAGCAATAGAAAATGTAAATTTAATATATGCAAACCAATATACTTTAGATGGAAGCACGCAAGTTGAAGAAAAAAATAAACAAATAAAGATAGAAAATTATAAAGAAGAAGTATCAAACCAAAGTGAACAAATTGTAGCTTCTAATGTTGGAGATACATTAAATACTACATCAGAAAATGTGGATGGATTGAAAGTAGAAGTTGTGCCAGTAAGAGGTGATACAACTTTAAAAGATGGAGATACTGTTTATGAAGGAGAGTTTATTAAATATAATATTAAAGTGACAAATACTTCTGATAAACAGATTGATAATGTTAAGGTTGTTGGAACTATTCCAGAAGGTACTGTTTATGGTGAATTGGAAGTGGATTATAACGTTAAAAGAGGAAAATATGAATATAATTTTGATGATAATGTACAAGAAAAAGTAATTAATATAGGAAGTATATTAGCAGGAAAAAGTTATGAAACATTTTATGAAGTGAGAGTAAAAGGATTAGACAAAAACGAGGATAACAAAGAGGATAGTGTTAATATAAATGGTTATATAGGAGATAAAGTAGTAACAAATTATAATATAAATCACATTATAAAAAAAGCAGAAGCACAGGTATTTGTTGAAGCTGCAATAGATGAAGAAAAATATTCATTAAATTATACAATAGAAGCCACTAATATTAATAATGATGATTTAGTTGTAGTATTAACAGTTCCAGAATCTTTTGAATATAATGGAACTTTAGATGGTACTGTACCAACAATTAGTAATAATCAAATAACTATGAAGGTAAAATCAGGAGTAAAATACAGAATATTTGGTAATATACAAACAACTAAGATAAAAAATCAGACAGAGGAATCAATAGTATGTTTGAAAGCAGTTGCGTCTGTAAATTATAATAATAAGATATATAAATCTAATGAAAATAGAATGCAATATAAGTATGAGAATATTATAGTTGAAATGAGTTCAGAAAATGAAGGTGAATGTGTTAAATATAAAGATGAAATTGAATACCAAATAAAAGTTACTAATATAGGTAGTACAAATATTAAGGAAAATATATTTGATAGTATTACTACTATAGAATTAGAAGACTTTTTGCCAAAACAAATTATTCCAGAACAAATAAGTTATGAGAATTATACGGTAGAAGAAGAAAATGATACATATATATTAAAGAAGACAGAAAAAACGGTTGAAATAAATAGTAGAAGTAGTTTCGATAGCAATGAAAGATTGCCTGAAGTTGATTTAAGCCTTAATATTCCAGAGGGAGAATCTCTGATTATTAAAGTAAAAGTTAAGGCAGATATAGTGAGAGAAAAGACGAAAATAGAAAATAATGCAACAGTTTTTGGTGAACATATTAGTACAAAAACTTCTAATACAATTTCACATACACTTCTTCCATATGATTATGAAGATAATCAAGATCCAGATAATCCAGACAATCCAGATAACCCAGATAATCCAGATAACCCAGATAATCCAGATAATCCAGATAATCCAGATAACCCAGACGATAAGATCGAAAATTATAGTATATCAGGAATAGCTTGGTTGGATGAAAATGAAGATGGTAAAAGGCAAACAAGTGAAAAGCTTTTAGATGGTATAACAGTAATGTTAGTAAATACTGATAATTCAAGTACAATAAAAGCAAAGCAAGTAACAGATTCTAATGGAAGTTATAAATTTTCAGAATTAGAAAAAGGAAAATATATTATAATCTTTAATTATAATACAGATACTTACTCGTTAACAGAGTATCAAAAGAGTGGGGTATCAAGTAGCTCAAATTCAGATGTAACTGCAAAAGAAATAACATTATTGGGAAACCAGACTAAAGTAGGAGTAAGTGATGTTATAGTTGTAAATGCAAACGTTGAAAATATAGATATTGGATTAATAAAAAATAAAATTTGTGATTTAAAATTAGATAAATACATTTCTAAAGTAACTGTAAAAACTAATAATGGAACAAAGGAACAAGCTTATGATAATACTAAGCTTGCAAAAGTAGAGATTAAATCAAAAGAACTTCAAGGGGCTATTGTTGTTGTAGAATATAAAATAGTAGTTACTAATGAAGGAGAATTACCAACGAGTGTGACTAAAATAGTAGATTATATACCAAGTGGTTTAACATTTTCATCTGAATTAAATAAACAATGGAGCATGAATGTAAGAGGAGAACTTGAAACAAGTTTATCAGGACAAAAGCTGGAACCAGGACAAAGTACGGAAATATCATTAACACTTATAAAGTCAATGACAGTGAACTCGACAGGTACATTTACTAATTCTGCAGAAATAAGTGAAATAAGTAATTCTTTGAATATAAAAGATGAGGATTCTATACCGGGAAACAAAGTAGAATCAGAGGATGATTATTCGAAAGCAGAATTAATTATATCGGTAAGTACTGGTACAGTGGTATGTATTTTTATAATATTAGGAATAAGTATAATAGCTATAGGAATAATTTTCTTGAATATAAGATTTGGATTTAGAAATATAACTAAATTTTCTTTGATTTTTATTGTAAGTTTATGTTATATGTGTATAAACATTAAAGATGTAGATGCTTATCATTTTCCAGAAATATTGTATTTTAAACATGTTGAGGAGATTTATAGTCCAACGACATTTGATGGATACAAGAATTCTAATTATACAAATTGGTATATTAGAGGAGTTTGTAATCTTGATGGAGGAAATTATGGAGGAAAAGATGGAAGAAAATATGAGATATATAAGGAAGAAAAACTTAGGGGTTCACCAGAGCCAGAGCTAATAAAATCAGATAACATTTCTATAAATAGAGAAAATTCAGATGATGATGTAGTTGTGGAATATGAAAATGAAAACTACAGAATAGGACCACTTAAAATATCAGGTGATGAAAATAACAAATATATTTTTTCATTAATACTTGGAAATTCAGCAGGTGAGATTAAAGAAAATATAGAAGTTGAATTAGATGGAATAAATGGAAAAATAAAGACATATTATTTAAAAATAAATCAAAAGTATATTGGTAATAATAATATAACCAAAATTCGATGTGTTGCAAAGAGAGATAGAAATTTAAAGTACAAATATCAGCATTACATTCAGGCGTACTATAAACCTTTGTATAATCAAGCGAATGCTGATACTATGATAGATGGTTGGCCAACATGGGAAGGTAAAAAATATCAAAGTGTTCAAACAAATAGTAAGTTGATAACATGGGAAGAGACAGAGACAAAAAAAGATCAATTATCGGGTCCAATAGAATGGGAAATTAAAAATGGTGACTTAGAGGTTGAAAAGGTAGATAATGAAAATTATAATATTAAATTACAAGGAGTTAAGTTTTATTTAAAAAGAAAAGATGACGGAAAATACGTTAAAGAGGGAAATGTTATTTCATATGAAAGTAAAGCAAAAGATGCTACATTATTTGAAACAGGGGAAGATGGAAAAAGAAAAATAAAAGATTTAAGAATGGGAGAATATATAATTGAGGAAATCTCAAATCCATATTATGGATATACTAAGATGGAAACTTCAAATGTTTATGTGAGACCTGGAATGGTTAAGCAGTTTGTTTTTAAAAACACAAAACAAACAGGAAATCTTAAAATCAAAAAACAAGATGCAGATTCAGGTAAAATTTTAGAGGGAGTAAGCTTTAGAATAAAAAGAAAAGATAAAAATAAATATGTACAAGTTAAGGTAGGAGACGATTGGAAAAAAGATATTACAGGAATAGTACATGTAGATGATATGCAAACTGTAGATACAGAAAACGAAGCAACAATATTTACGACTAACAGTGATGGAATTATAGAAGTACGAAACATTTTAAAAGGAACATATTACGTAGAAGAAGTTTCAGTTGGAGATATATATTTTGGATATGAAGTAGATGATGATTATATAACCTGGAGTTATACATCAACGGCGAATGAGGATAATACCGGAAGTGGAAAAGGACATATTGCTACTGTAGAAGTGGGTATTATAGAATCTTATAATACAACAGAAACGCCTAGAGAGGAAAATATAAATGAAACAATAATATTTAAAAATAAAAGAAAATATATAAAATTGAGTGGATATGCTTGGGAAGACGAAAGAGTCGGAGGTAAAGACAATATACCAGGAAATGAAAAATGTGATGTAGAAGAAAATACAGAAGGTAATACAGAAGAAGATAAAAGGTTAGCAAATGTACTAGTTAAGTTATATAGTTGGGATGGAAGAACTCTTGGACAGACTATTACAGATGAAAAAGGTAATTATGTATTTGGAACAAAGTCAATGGCAGATATAAATGGGGATAAAAGAATAGACACAAGAGATGTAACTGAAATGGAGATAGCTATAATTTCGGGAAAAACAAATAAAAAAATGGATATCAATAATGATGGAATCATTGATAATGATGATGTAGAATATCTTCGACAGTACTTAGGTGGAAAAATAGGACTGATAGATGTAAAAATAGAAGATATATATAATTCAAAGACAAAAGCAACGGGGTATGTAGAGTTCACATATAATGGACTAAATTATGAAACTGTTAGTGTTAATTTACAAGAAGAAAATACAAACAAAGTAGCTGAAATAAGTTCAAATTCTCAAAATCAAGTTGATAAGTCTATTGATGGAACATATTTAGATAATAGGACAAGTTTCAATAAAAGTTGGGCTGTAATAGAAAATAATAAGAAAATAGACAGTGATGGCAATGTAGATACGTTAGATTATAATCATAATAATGATACAAGCAGTTTATCATATCAAGGTGGAATTACTGGTTATAATGAACAGAAATATCCTATTATTGTAAAAGATAATACTAACAATAATATTTTTAATATAACTGCAAGAACAGAAACAAATACAAGTGAAGATGCTTCATGTAAAGTTTTTGGACAAAATAAAACAATGGAGATGATATTATCAGACAAAGAACAATATATTGATACAATTGAAAATATTAATTTAGGAGTAACAGAAAGAGCGCAACCAAACTTAGCACTTACAAAAGATATATATAGTGCAAAAGTTACTGTAAATGGATATGAGCATACATATATGTATAATCAAAAATTTGTAGATAAAGATCAAAATGAGGATGAATTTAACGTAGATGTTAAATTTGGAGAAAAATTCGGAAACAAATCGTTTACAAGAGCAATTTACCCATCAGACGTAAAAGAAACACAAGATAAAGATTTTTCAGTAAAAGTAGTGTATATAATAACTCTAAAAAATGGATCAGGAGTATTATATTCTAAGATAAATAGTTTAGTAGATTATTTTGATGCACGATATACAATAGAAGAAAATGGCGCAATTGGCACAGGTTATGAAAATGGTAAGATTAAGGATGAAATTAGGTACAAATTAGATAGATCTTATCAAGATGCTGAATATAGAAAGTTAATCATAAATTGCGATACGAAAATAAACCCAAATGAAAGCAATAAAAATATTTATGTAGAATATACATTAACAAGAAATGGTGTAAAAGATATTTTATTTGATAAAAATGGGAACCAAAAAACAAATATAGAAGGACTAGAAAATATTGTTGAAATTAATTCATATTCAACATATAGTGATAAAGATTTTACAAAGAGTTATGCAGGAATAGATAGCAATTCTAATCCAGGTAGTACAGTTCCAGGAAATAAAGATACATATGAAGATGATACGGATTATGCACCAGGATTAATACTAGAAGTTGCAAATCCAAGAGAGATAAAAGGTACAGTATTTGAGGATAATGCAGTAGATCCAACAGAAGGAGGAACAAATAGAGAAAGATTAGGAAATGGAAAATTTGATGATGGAGAAAAAACGATATCTGGAGTGCAAGTAGGTTTATATAAAGAAGCTGATTTTGAGGAGATAAAAGATGAGGATGGAAAAATCATAGATATGCAATTAGAATCAGAAGCTAAACCTGTTGGAACGACTACTTATGGAGGAGATAATAAGGATTCAACAGGAAAAGATGGAGCATTTACGATAAAAGACTTTGCACCAGGAGAATATAGAATTGTATACTTCTGGGGAGATGGTAAGTATACCATTGAAGATTACAAATCTACGATTTGGACAAGTGATAATAAAAATGAGAAAGATGGAAATCCAAATACATGGTATAGGGTAAATACACATATAAGATATTCAGATGCAAAAGACAATTATGCTACAAGATTAAAAATTGATAGCGAAGACACAAGTATAGATAAAATGGACTCAATGACAAATATAGATAAAATGGACTCAAAGACAAATTCTATGACATTTGGAGTTGAATTAAAAGATGATATCTATAATAGAAAGACAGAGACCAGTGGAATTGATAAAGTTACATTCAGCATAGAAAATATAGATTTTGGTGTTATAGAGAGACCAAGACAATCAATAGATGTAACTAAGAGAGCAAAATCAATGAAAATCACATTGGCTAATGGACAAGTAATTGCAGATGCAAAAATAGTAGAAAAAGATGGAAAATTACAACTAGAACAACAAGTAAAAGGTGTAATATATACAGAGCCTTCAGATAAAAATAACCCTAAAAATGGACAAATAAAAGCAGAAATTGATAATGAGTTAATTCAAGGAGCAACAGTAGAAATTAAATATGAAATTAAGGTACAAAATAATAGTGAAATAGATTATGATTCAAAGGGATATTACTGCTATGGAGAAAAGGGAGAAGAAATTGTTAAAATTAAGGCTAGTGGAGTTTATGATTATTTAGATAATACAATGATTGCAAATGATGAAAATACAGAGTGGGAGACAAAGACAATAGTAAATTATAATGAAAAAGTTAGCAAACCAACTATAATGGAAGAATACTTTAAATACCAATCATCTTCAATAGATTCTTCTGGAAATACAGAAATAAGAGTATGGTATGAAGAATTTAAAGAACAATATGCAACTGCAATTAAAAACTGGAACATTACGGAAATTAAAGAAGCAAGAAAAAAGAAATTAGCAGATAAAACAATTCTACATAATGCTAATCTTGAGGGAGAAATAGCACCAGGGGATTCTAAGCAGGCAAGTTTAACTGCTTCGAAGATTTTAACAAATACAGATGAAATTGAATTAAATAATGATATAGAAATAACTGAAGCAACCAGAAATAAAAGAACTGGAAGAAAGGTAACACCACAATATTCATTTTTATATGATAGAGGTGAAACCGTAACAATTACAACACCTACAGGAGAAAACAAAAACTATATTTTAATTACAATAGTTGCAATATCATTCTTTGTAATATTAGGCACAGGTATAGTATTTATCAAAAAGAAAATTCTAAAATAATACATGATAAGATATCAGGACTGGAAATTCCAGTCCTTTTAAAATTAAAATTATTATTGTAAATCAATTAGGCCAGTTGTAACTTGTTCTACACCTGGTTTAACTTGAGTTCCAACTATAGAAATGTTGAATTTAACTCCATTTTCTGTAGCAGCTTTTCCTTCGTCAGTATCTGTTTTATCGTTTTCTGCTTGAGTTTTATTTTCTGTTGCTGGTGTTTCATATTCCCATTTCCAATAAATTGTTACAGTTTGTTCTTTTCCTACATCACCTTGAGCAATGTATCCAGCAAGTTCTGCATCATTTTTTAATTGTTTTGTGCAACCTGCATCAGAATAAAAATGTAAATTTGTTGGTTTTCCAGTCATATCAGTAAGTTTAATATCATATCTTACTGCAACTTCTGAAGATTTAGCATTTAGACCAATTGAAAAATGACCACTTGTTCCAGGAGCTATTCTTTCTGCAGCAACGTTATTTACATCATCCCAAACAACAACACCATCAACTGCTTTTGCTAAGTTGATATTTGCAATTTTTGTTGGATCAGTTGTAAAGTTCCATTTAGCAACTGTTGAAGCTGAGTTTCCTGAATAAGAATTTGTGTATTTAGACCATGCCCAAATACCAAATGATAAAACTGCAATAAGCAATATAGCTAAAATTGCTATTATTTTGCTATTGTTATTTTTCTTTTCTGTATTATTTGTCATATGTTCATCCTCCTTTCTTTTCTTAAGTACAAACTCATTATAACAAAGCGAAAAAATATTTGCAACCAAAAAACGACTCGGGAATTTAACAGTTCAAATATAAAAAAAGTCGATTAAGCATTGAAAATGCTTATTTTTTTCGTCAAATTTTCCAAAAGTCATTGTAGTATTTTGTGGTATGCGTTATAATGTGTAAAAATAAAAAAATGAGGTAAATACAAATGAAATTATCAATAACGCACACAAAAAATAATACATATTTTTATATGGTTAAATCTTATAGAAATAATAATGGAAAAAGCACGTCAAAGATTATAGAAAAATTAGGTACATTAGAAGAGGTAACTTTAAAGGCAAATGGTGAAGATCCAATAATATGGGCAAAAAATTATATTAAAAAGAAAACAAAAGAGGAAAATGAAAATAATGCAGTATATTATGAAAAACTTGTAGAAAATGAAGAACTTGATAGCAGTTTAAAAATATATAATATAGGCTATTTATTTATAAAAAATATTTTTTATAAATTACAATTAGACGAGTTATGCGACAAAATTGCAAGTGAAAATAAATTTGAATATGATATGAGTAAAATATTACAAGATTTATTGTATACCAGAATTTTATGTCCATCTTCAAAATTATCAGCTTTTGAGGAAGCAAAAAAATTTATAGAACAACCAAATTATGAATTACATGATATATATAGAGCATTAAGTGTAATCGCCCAAAAAAAGGAAAGTATTGAAAAATGGTGTTATAAAACATCTTTAAATATAATTCCAGAACGAAACACCAAAATTTTATATTATGATTGTACAAATTACTTTTTCGAAATAGAACAAGAAGATGAAGATGACACAGAAAAAAATAAAAGTGGATTAAGAAAATATGGAGTAAGTAAAGAGCATAGACCCCTTCCAATAGTGCAAATGGGACTATTTATGGATGGTAGCGGTTATCCATTGGCATTTTGTATTAATCCAGGAAATACAAACGAACAACAAACATTGACCCCACTTGAAAAGCAAATAATGAAAGATTTTGAATTATCAAAATTTCTTGTATGCACAGATGCAGGGCTTGGTTCATTTAAAAATAGACTTTTTAATACCAAAGGCGAAAAGGTTTATATAGTAGCCCAATCATTAAAAAACTTGGAAAAACACTATCAAGAAATAGCAATATCAAACAAAGATTGGCGAATAGAAAATTCATCAAAGAAATATGACTTAAGTGAAATAGACAAATATAATCCAAATGATAAAAATATATATTATAAAGAATTTATAATTGAAAGAAAAAAGAAAAATGAAAAAACAGGAAAAACAGAAAAATTAAAAGAAAGAATGATAGTAACATTTAGCACTAAATATGCTATTTATCAAAAGAGCTTAAGAGATAAGCAAATTTCAAGAGCCAAAGAAATAATAGAAAAAAATCCAGAGAAATATTTAAGAAAAAGTCAAACAGATGCCAAGAGATTTATTAAATGTGAAAAGATAACAAATGATGGCGAATGTGCTGAAAAATATAAATTATATTATAAAGATGAATTAGAAGAATACGAGCAACAATTTGATGGAATGTATGCAGTATGCACACCAGAAAATATGGATGGAGGAATTGAAGAAATATTAAAAATAAATAAAGGTAGATGGGAAATAGAAGAAAGTTTTCGAATAATGAAAAGTGAATTTAAAGCAAGACCAGTTTACTTGCATAAAGAAGAAAGAATAATAGCCCACTTTGTGATTTGCTTTTTAGCACTATTAATACATAGAATTATAGCTAAAAGCAAATTGAAGGGAAAATTTACAACAGAAGAAATAATAGATACACTAAAGAATATGATATCTAGCAAAATAGAAGGTTTAGGTTATAAACAACTATATTCAAAATCATCTATAACGGAAGCATTACGAGATGCTTTTGGATTTGATTTGGACAAAAAATTTATTAGTAATAAAAATATGAAAAAAATTTTAAAAGAAATTGAAAAATAAAAAAAAATTACTACAAATAAAATCAATAAAGGAAACCTGGAAAGCCATATGTTTGGCTAGTTTCAAGGTTTCCTATTTCTTTTAACTGTCAAATTCAGGAATATAAAACAATTAGGAGGTATATAATATGGGAACAAATATTCCAGTTGCAGACTATCAAGGAATAGCTAGAGCAGCTATTCAAATTCAAACTCACGGACTAAGCATGAATACACAAGTATCAAATGCATATAATGCAATAGATAATTTAAGAAGTTCATGGCAAGGAAAAAGATATGATGATTTAATAAAATTATTTAATGATGTAGCAGTAGATATAAATAACATGCTACAAGTTGCAATTGTAGATATTCCTACAGCAATGTCAACTGCTGCGCAGAACTATGCTAAAGTAGAAGGTGAAAGTGTGTCAATGGCAAATAATGGAACAGTTAACAAAGTTCAAACACTAACTGCTACAAATGCTGCTGATATCAAATATCTTGGAGATGCTGCTGAGACAGCTAGAAATACTATAGTAAAGTATTTTACAGAAATAAAAGACATAATGCAAAACATAAATCAAGCACTTAATAGTGTTTCTTGGGAAGGTTCTGCAGCTGAATCTTTTAAAAATACTATAAATACGTTATCAGGAAGAATATCATCAAATTTTGATACAATAAATGTACAATTTACAGAGCTTATGTCTTTGGCTGCTGAAGATTTTGCTGCTGTTGAAAGTAGTAATACTGTAAATTAGGCTTTTGCCTAATTACAGTATATTTTCTGTGAGAACTTTTGAAAGTTAGTAGAGAAAATATACTGTATAAAGGGGTGTTATATATGAGTGAAGAAGATGCAGTTAATTTATATAATAAATATGTAGATGTAATTAATACTTTAGAAAATAGCGTTAAATCTAATTTAAATTTAGCATTATCCAAAATACAAACAGCATATGAGGTGTTAAACCGAAGCTGGGATAGTGAAACAAAAGCATCTAAAATGAAAGAGCTTGAAGAAATAGAAAGAAGGATATCCGAAAAAATTAAATTACTTAATACTATGACAATAGAAATAAGTAATGTAATGAGCTCTCTTGAGAATAATTATGGTATATAATTTAAAAATTACAGAAGAATGAGGGGAAAGCACATGGGAACATTAAGAGTAGATGAAAATGAAATTAATTATGGTTTTGTAAATAATATGGATGGAGCAAAGTCTAATATAGAGTATGCAAATACTAAAATTAATTGGTTATTTGATAATTATTGTGTACCAACTGATTTCGCCTATTATAATTCATTAGTAAGAATGAAATCTGATTTAGAAGATGAAGTTACTAAAATAGAAAAATTTAAACAAGATATTTTAGATTTTGTTGCGTATCTTAAAGAAATTGAAGCAGAAAATTCAAATTTAATGAATTCTAGTACTGTGGCATCATTACTTTTAGATTTTAATAACAATAAGCAAAGTAATTCAAAAGAAAATAAAAAAAGCAATTTAAAAGAATATTCTTTTGCAGATTATGAAGAATATATGCAATATTTAAAAAATAGTCGAAATGTAGATGCAGTTGGAGTAGACTTTTATGTAGGAAGCAAAGTAGCCATGAAAAATGGAACAAAGTATACTGCAAATTCCTTAGGAGAAGGAAACTTTGGTATTATAGGACAAACTGATGGAAGACCAGAAGGCGACTATTACGTAGATAGAGTAGCATTATATCATAATGGAAAATTAGTTGCTAACATAGGAGAAGAAGGAACTAATATAGATGCAGAAATTAAAAAATATGCAAAAGAGCAAGGATGTAGCGAAAGTGAAATAAAAACAGTAATGCATATAAGTACAGGTGCTGAGCATGAAGGAGCAACAGGCTGGGTAGATGTATCTCAAATGACTTATAACGATTTTAAACAAAATAGAACTGAATACTATCAGAATGTTAATAATGAAAGTGGAACAACATCAAATATACAAACACGTGAGATTGCAAATAGAGTGGCAAAAGAAACTATTAGTGGTGCTACAACTGCAGCTAGTAATTTAGCAACAAAAAGAGGAGCATATATAATTGCTACTAATGCATTAGCTGGAATTAATAGTGCAGTATCTGAATCATCAAGTCAAAATGGTCGGATTTTCGAAAGAAAAAGAATCTAAGAAGAATTCGAAAAAAAATAAGAACGAAGATGAAACTCCAGATATAGATTTTTCTGATTTTTTTTCAATATTAAATACAGACACTTTTGCAGACTTTTCAGATGATTTTATAGGACCGAGACCATCAAAGAAAATGATTAAAATGCAATACTTGAATAAATTTGAGGAAAGTTTAGTGTCAACGAAAGAAAAGCTGCAAGAAGAAATAAAACCTTATGAAAGTGAAATAACAGATATTAATGAACAAATTGAACAATTAGAGAAAAAAAGGGGACCATTTCAGCGCTTTGGATATAATAAAGCTTCAGAAATTAACGGCGAGATAGAAGATTTAAAAGCCAAGCAAGAAAAAATTTTAAATGATCCAAGTTACCTTAATTTATTAAAAGATATAGCTACTGTTGATTACTATCAATCGAAAATAAATGATAGTAAAATATTAGTAGACTATCTTAATGACGATTTAGAGCTAGATTATGACTCGGATTATAAAGTGAATGATGAAAGACTTAAATCAATGCATAATAAATATACATTAAATGCAAATGATAGTAGTTTATATTTTTATGAGGGGTATGAGAAATATAATCCATTATTAATAGCACAATGTGCATATACTGAAGCAGGGGATAATAAATTTGGCAGTGCACGTGAGAGAGATGTTATGATGAATGGTTCTGATATTGGAGCAGAATATTTAGAAGCTTATGCATATATGACACAAGATCAAAGAAATATGTATAATTATTTATATGATTCAGAAGGATTTGAGTCTGCAGAAAAATTTTTATCAGCATTAAAGAACACAACAACATGGAAGGAACAAGCAGGAGCATATAAAGCTCGTGAATATATAATATCATTAGAGTTTGATGTAGATAATAGTAAAATGACATCTCAAGATTTTGAAAATTTATCAACTGATTACGAAGTAATAGATGGAAAATATGTAAAAAAAGATCTTTCAAATGTGGTTCTTAAAGATAAAAGTGCAAAAAATATTTTAAATACTTTTGATACAGGTTATACAGATGGAATATTTGGTTGGTGTGATGGCATTAAAAATCTTTTCATAAATGGGCCAGAAGCATCGAAAAGATCTATAGATGACTATAAAAATGCTGGAATTCTAGGATGTTTAAGCCAAACAAAATATTCTGAATTATATGAAGCAGGTTATTCAGGAGGTTATGAATTTATTCCAACGATGATAGGTTTAGCATCAGGAGGAATTTTAGAATCAGCTAGAGCGGTTCCAATAATAGGTTCTATATCAAAAGGAACTGCTACTGCAGGAAATTCTAAGCAAGAAGCTTTAAAGAACGGACATACTCCAAAAAAGGCATGGACATATGGAGTTTTAAGTGGATTAAATGATGCTGTAATGGAATACTTTTTAGGAAGTATACCAGGACTAAGCTCAGTTAAAAGTTTGCCAAGAAAAATGGCATCAGTAATAGCAAAAGGTGGAAAATATGCAACTGTACTAACTAAAGTATTAACTTGGTCTACTGAAACATTGGGTGAAGGTGCAGAAGAATGGTTACAAGTATATATAGATGCAGGCTTAAGAGCCACAGTGCTAGGAGAAGAAATTCATTTTGATGAACTTAATGATCAAGCATTAGAGGCATTTAAAATGGGTTGCATAATGGGAGGAATATTAAATAGCCCAGCTGGAAAATTAAAGCAAGAAATTGTATATGCGACTGTCGGCGGAGAAAGAATTCAAATTAATATTAGCAATGAAATAGAAGGAATTAGCAGTAAAATTGAAACTAATTCAATTGAAAATAATGCCATATCCGCTACAAAAAAGAAGATTATAAGTACTCAGTTAAAAGATACAAACAATGTAATGGGAAATATAAATGATGTAAACTTATTAGAAGCACAATATAATTTGAGTCCAAGCGAATTTTATCAAATTATAAATGAAGTAAGAACCGAAAAAGGTGATAATTCAAGTAAAGTTTCGTTTAATGAGTTTTACAACAAATTGGAGGAAAAAAATAACATTATATCTGCAGTTGACCAAGAAACTAAAAATAGGTTAGTAGATACAAATGATGTTTCAAATTTAACAGATGCAGAATTTTTAAAGAAAACATATAATTTAACAGATGCAGAATTTAACACTATAATTAAAAAAGCAAAGTTATCAAATAAAACAGGTGAAGTTCCATTTACTGAATTTAAGAAAAAGTTAGATGAATTAATAGATACAGAAATTGTAACATCAACAAAATTAAATCAAAAGATAAATGAAGGATTAAAAAATAAGAATGATGTTTCAAATACAACAGATAAAGCATTTTTACAACAATCACATAATTTAACAGATGATGAAATTAATAGTGTAATAACAAATGCGAGAGCAACTAATAAATCAAATAAGGTTTCATTAGAGGAATTTCAAAAATCATTGGCAGAATTAACTGAGCAAAGACTAATAAAGAATAAAAACGAGAGCACTAAAATAAATAATATAGAAAAGAGCATAAATTCAATAATAGATGAAGCAGAAAATATATTTGAAATAAAAGGAGAATATGCAAGAGAATTAAAGGGAATTTTGGATAAAATAAAATCTGTAAATCCAGAATGCTTAAATAAATTTTTTAAGGAATTAGATGGAATATCAGATAGTAAGGAAAAAATACGAATAGTTGATACTTTATGCAAAAGAATAAACAATGGTGCAATAGATATAGATAAAATATCAGTTGAAGATATAATGCGTATATTTAATGAATTAGAATTTAGCAAAGGAGTATCTTATGAAAAAATTCCGGCAGATAAGATTGAATATGCAGCAGATTTATGGAGTGAAGGATATGAGCCGTTAAGGAACTTTTTGATAAACTGCATGAATAATGATATTCAAACTTATGCATGTTGTTCTGGACATGATATAGATATATTGAACTGTGACAAATTACATAAACCATATATTATGTTCAGTCTAGAAGATAGTAATACTATAGAATATATAAAGAAAATATGTCAAGATTCGTATTTCAAAAAAATATGTTTTAGAAATCTTGATGGAAAAATAACTGTAGCTATATATGGTGATGATTTCTATAATAGATCACAATTTTTTTCAAATTTGGAATCACATATTGATAGTAAAGATATAATACTTAGTTCAAAATCAGATGCTATAGATAGTATAATTGATTATTTAAATAGCACAAAGAATAAGGATTTATCAGAAGTTTATGGTTTTGAGTATGATGCGGCAAGAAATACTTTTGATATATTCAGTGATTATGGTACTAATGAAATTGCAACAAAAGTTGCTTTAAATGACCTACAAAACTTTATAGGTGGTAGTAAAGAATTATCCGATGTTAGAATGAAGGTACTAGCTAATAAATCAGACCTGTTTAACCAATCAAGCAATTATGTAAAGCAAATAATACTAAAAGCATATCAAGAAGGAACGATTGATATTAATAGTATGACGGGGCAAGACTTTAATAATTATATTAAAAATATCATAGAAAATAATATTTTTAAAAATAATGGCAATTTAGAGTTAAGTGATTTTATAAAAGAAATTCAGGCAACAGAAGATTTATACAAAGAATCTAGTTTGGATAAAATATTTCAATCATTGTTTGATGGTAAATATGGAACAGATCAAGGAATTTTCATGAATAAAGATATAAGAAAAAAAATGAAACGAGAATTAATGAAAGAATATAATATGAGTGCATTTGATACAGAAGTGCTGATGAAAAAACTAAATAGTATAGGTGCTTGTTCATATGCAGCTGCTGCGAATGATATAATTTCGTATTTTAGATACAAGCCAAATCAGTTTGAAAAAATATTCGGATTTCCTTTGTATACAATAAATTCAAGTGGATCATATGCCATTAACTGTGCTAGATTATTAGCAGATATGTATATTTGGTTTAATAGTGTAGAAAACGGTGGTAGACTATTTTATAAGGAAGATGGCAAACTTAAATATTATAAGATTTATAATAAGAGTGACTTTTCAGAACAAAATTATGTATGGATTAAGACTAGTAATGGGAAACCCAGAATTGAGGACTATATACGTTCAAAGTCTAGTTATATAGCATGCGTAAATAGATATATAAATGGTTTTGACAAAAATATTACTAAATTAAAGCAAGCAGAAGTGATGAGGAATTTAAAGAATGGAAATGGAGTTACTTTATACATTATGAAGAATAATAGTAAAATTAGATTTATTGATATGGATACAGGAAAAACATATAGTTCTACATTTGATTGGAAGGAAGGTAATGCACATATTGTTAAAGTAACTGGAATGACTGATACTGGATTTATTGTTTCCACATGGGGTAAAAGATGCTTAGTACCATTTGAAGATTTAGAGAAAAGTAAAGGATTTGATGTATATGCTACTGAATTTTTTTAAGCAAAACACTTAAGTTAAAATTATTCTATGAGAACAGAAAAGAAAAAATTAATATATGATAGATATAATGTAACTGATTAAGAAAGTGATTTAATAGAAAACTAACATGGTATATTAGAGGCTTTAGTCTTAACAAAGTCCCTAGCGCTTATGTAGGTAGCTAAAACCATTTGAATAATTACAATAATTATACAATAAAATGATCTAATATTATGTTATGAGTTTGGAATAACTCATAGAAAAGAATAAGATAATGTTGAGTCATTTCGATTAACATTATTATAATAGGGGGTAAGAATGAAATTTAATAGATTATATGAAGAAGATTTAAAAACAATTTATCCAAATTGCACTAATATATCATTGGATAATATGCCAGAAAATCAAAAGAAAAAGTACCTATTATTATATAATATGTACCGTAAATTATTTACGGTATATATTATGCAAAAATTAAAGTTAAAGAGCTATGATAAAAAAATAGAAAAAAGTGAACTTGGATTTACAGCTAATAAAAAACAAGATATGGACAT
>OLRO01001044.1_pt1 | contig 17349 bp, 10 predicted proteins | sample 1673131 | NCBI WGS metagenome assembly OLRO01 (sample SAMEA3136757, study PRJEB25190) | human gut metagenome | biome: human gut; feature: human-associated habitat; material: faeces | place: Austria | collected 2013 | reverse complement strand
AAAAGTCCTACACAGACCCCAAAAAATGCAAATATTTTTGCAAGCCATTTGAATTTCTTACCCATTCCAAGCTCTATATAATAAAACGGCCCGCCAAGACTGTGATTGTCTTTATCTACCACACGGTATTTGACCGCCAGAAGTCCCTCTGCATACTTTGTTGCCATTCCGAACAACGCTGTTACAACCATCCAGAAAAGTGCTCCGGGTCCGCCTGCTCCAACAGCCGTTGCCACACCTACTATATTACCTGTTCCTATTGTTGCACTAAGTGCTGTGCACAATGCCGCAAAACTTGATATTTCGCCTTTTCCACCCTCTTCATTTTTAACCATCCATTTTAATGCAAGCCCAAGTCTGCGAAGCTGCAAAAATCCAAGACGAAATGTAAGCAAAATTCCACCTGTTATTATGATTGCCATAAGTGGAACTCCCCAGACGAAATCGTCAATGTTAGCTAATATCTTATTAATACTATCCCACATGATTTTCTCCTTTTCATTTTTGTATTGTGGTGATGTGTTATTCTGATAAATTATATGAATAAAATAAAGAATTATATTATGAAAAAATCAAATATTTATAAAAATAACACAATATTTTAATATAATACATACTTTTCTACGCTAATGCAACAGAATTTGCTTAATTTTGTGAAAAAATAGCGGTAAAAACAGCAAAAATTACAAGAAGAAGACTATTTTTTTGACTTGCGGAGTTGGGGAGCCGATAATAGAATTACTATGGAAATAAAAATGCGCTGCATGATATGGATACATATTAACAGACTGCGTTGCAAAACGGTAAATGTTTAAATAGAAAAATACAGGAATTTACAGGAAAGGATAAAATCACAGAATGAATCAGAAATTAACTATCAGGGAATGGCTGCCGCTCATCGGAATGACGGTAGCGGCATTTATATTTAATACATCGGAATTCATGCCAATCGGTCTTCTGACTGATATAGCAGATGATTTTCGGATCACGGAGGCAAAAGCGGGGATGCTGATCTCAGCATATTCATGGGCGGTTATGCTGTTATCACTGCCACTCATGCTGCTTGCATCAAGGATCAGCTTCCGAAAGCTGCTGCTGGGAACGATTGCATTATTTGGAATCGGTCAGATATTATCAGCGGTTGCAACCGGATATGCGATGCTGATGGCGGCAAGGATCATAGTTGCCTGTGCGCATGCGGTCTTCTGGTCGATCGCATCACCGGCAGCAGTTAAGATCGTGCCGGAGAAGTTCAGGTCGTTTGCGATGAGTATGGTAGTAACCGGTACATCCATTGCGATGATATTTGGACTTCCGCTTGGAAGGATCGTTGGATTATATGTAGGATGGAGAATGACATTTTTCTGTGTTGCAGTTGTTGCATTTCTTGCCCTTATCTATATGGCATTTGTATTTCCGAAGGTTGAAGGCGGTACATCCTTTAAAATGAAAGAACTGCCGGTGATATTGAAGAACCCGGTTATGCTTGGGATCATATTAATGTCGTTCTTAGTTGCGGGTGCATACTATACAGGCTACAGCTATATTGAGCCGTTTTTGAAGCAGGTAGCAATGTTTAAGGATAATCTTGTTACTATAACTTTAATGTTGTTTGGAGCTGCCGGAATTCTTGGAAGTTTTCTGTTCTCCTGTGTATATGACAAACACAGATATCATTTTATCCGTGCATCGATCACATTGATCGCTGTTGTCATGCTTTGCCTGAAACCGGCATCGAAATTTACATGGACAATGATATTGATCTGTATGCTGTGGGGTATGGCTGTAACGGCATTTAGCGTTACTTTCCAGTCAGAGACGATCAAAGCGGTTCCGGAGGAAGCCTCCGCTGTGGCCATGTCGATGTTCTCAGGAATCTATAATCTGGGAATCGGATGCGGAACCTGGATCGGTGGTCTGGTATGTACACATGCATCGATGGGGTATATCGGATTTGCAGGGGGGATCATGGCAGTTATAGCAATCCTGTATTGCAGCTTTATACTGATCCCACAGATGAAGAGAAAGTAGATAAATACTTGTATAGAATGCGAAACTATAAACTGTGATGATCAGTTGGAAAAGGCATGGTTAATAATCTCTAAAAAAAATATAAATTTATCGTTGACATGAGTAATCCCCGGTGCTATACTCATGGACATAGCAAAGGCGCTACGAAATATTCGTAGTGCTTTTTTCTTTTATCGGGAGGTATAAGTTCCCCGGTACAGGACAAAGAAAAACCTGATATCCGGCTATACGCGCGGACCGGATGAGGGGAAAAATGAAGTAAAATGCGATGCAATGGGGCGTCTGTTAAGGATAAGTCTCCATGTATCGCATTTTTGAGTTTTAGGAGGTAAGAACTATGACAAGTGAAATTTTAGATGCAATTTCTGGTGAAGTGTACGGTGTCTGGTTCCTGATCGGAGCGGCATTGGTATTCTGGATGCAGGCAGGATTTGCGATGGTAGAGACAGGATTTACCAGAGCAAAGAATGCCGGAAACATTCTGATGAAAAACCTGATGGACTTCTGTATTGGTACAGTTGTATTTATCCTTCTTGGTTTTGGACTCTTACTTGGTGAAGACATGGTTGGTTTGATCGGTAAACCGGGATTTGACATATTTACTGATTATGCAAATTTTGACTGGTCCAACTTCGTATTTAACTTAGTGTTCTGTGCAACAACAGCGACAATCGTATCCGGTGCGATGGCAGAACGTACAAAATTCATTTCTTATTGTGTATATTCAGCAATTATCTCAGCAGTTATTTATCCGATTGAGGCACACTGGACATGGGGCGGCGGCTGGTTGGCTCAGATGGGCTTCCATGATTTTGCCGGTTCTAACTGTATTCATATGGTTGGTGGTATCTGTGCATTGATCGGTGCAGCAATCCTTGGACCTCGTATCGGTAAGTTTGTAAAGGGCAAGGATGGTAAGGTTGAAAAAGTAAATGCATTCCCAGGACATAACCTTCCAATCGGTTGTCTCGGTGTATTTATCCTCTGGCTTGGCTGGTATGGATTCAATGGTGCAGCAGCAACAACCGTTTCAGAACTTGGTTCCATATTCGTAACAACAACAATTGCTCCTGCTGTTGCAACAGTTGTAGCAATGATCATTACCTGGGTAAAATATGGTAAGCCTGATGTTTCAATGTGTCTGAATGCATCTCTTGCAGGTCTGGTAGCAATTACAGCTCCTTGTGATGTCTGTGATGCTTTCGGTGCTATCGTGATCGGTGCTGTTGCCGGTGTATTGGTTGTATTCGGTGTATGGCTCTTAGATTACAAATTACATATTGATGATCCTGTAGGTGCTGTTGCAGTTCACTGCTTAAATGGTATCTGGGGAACAATCGCAGTTGGTCTTTTCGCTACAGATACAGCTCCTGCATTTGCAAGAGGTATCGGTGATGGCGTAACATATGGTGCAAACCAGATTGCAGCCAAAGGTTTATTCTATGGCGGTGGTTTCAAGCAGCTCGGTATTCAGTTCGTAGGTATGGGCGCGACCATCCTCTGGACAGCAGTTACGATTACAATTGCATTCCTTCTTATTAAGAAGATCTTCGGCCTTCGTGTATCAGAGGAAGAGGAAATTGTTGGTCTGGATTCATGCGAGCATGGTCTTCCATCTGCATATGCTGGCTTCAGTATCGTTGATGTATCAAATACAATGACAATGGATGTAAATGAAAATACAGATCTTGGTGTAGCTGATTATGATAAGGCTTCTGACACATTAAAGAATGCAGCAGTCAAGGTTGCGGAAGCTCCTGTTACAGCATCTCCAAGCGGTATCTACAAGGTAGTTATCATTGCAAAGCTTGCACGGTTTGAGATCTTAAAGAAAGCTTTAAATGACCTCGGTGTTACAGGTATGACAATGAATCAGGTTATGGGCTGTGGTATCCAGAAGGGTGCCGGCGAGATGTACCGTGGTGTTGAATTAGATGCAACCCTTCTTCCAAAGGTTAAGGTAGAAGTCGTAGTCAGCAAGATTCCTGTCAGCGCAGTTATTGAAGCTGCTAAGAAGGCTCTGTATACCGGACATATCGGTGATGGTAAGATCTTCGTATACAGTGTTGATAAGGTTGTTAAGGTTCGTACCGGTGAGGAAGACTTTGCAGCTTTACAGGATGTAGAGTAAATTACAAATAACCTATAATTATATAGAAGAAAGAGCCAGACCGGTGAGTGCCGGTCTGGCTTTTTCTTTTAAGTGTAGAAATAGAAATCAGATAGTTCACAAAATCTTCACAAAAAATTAGCACTCACCTATTGACAGTGCTAATAAACGGTGCTATAACATAGCTAAAGATAAGGAAAGGGATTAAGAAAGAAGATAAAAGAAAAAATCCCGGAACTTATAACATACAAATTCGACACCTCAGGTTTCTCTGACAGTGCTAAACATACAAAAGTCTAAGTGCCTCAAGGTTCCATAAGGAGCTGAGATTTCCGACACTGGTTTGAAATTGAAAGGAGTAATGACTTATGTTAAGACCTAGTATTTTTGGAGAAAGTTTATTTGATGATTGGATGGATGATTTCCCATTCGGTAAGGAATTTGAAAAGGAAATGTTTCCGGAGAAAAGCCCGTTGTATGGCAAACATGCTAAGAACATGATGAAGACGGATGTCCGTGAAACAGATGACAGCTATGAAGTAGACATTGATCTTCCTGGATTTAAGAAGGATGAAGTAAATGTCAAACTGGAAGATGGCTACATCACCATTTCCGCTGCAAAAGGTCTGGATAAGGATGAGAAAGATAAGAAGAACGGTAAGTATATCAGACGTGAACGTTATGCCGGCAGCATGAGCAGAAGTTTCTATGTTGGTGACGGTATCAGTCAGAAGGATATACATGCAAAATATGAAAGTGGTATTCTTCGTCTGACCCTTCCAAAGAAAGCACCGGAAGCAATCGAAAAGGAGAACTTCATTGCCATCGAATAAAATGTGTTGATATCGAGCCGTGCGAATAAAAAACATGACCCCTTATGTATATGTATACAGATATAAGAAAGGGAGTGTAGATCATGGATAAGAATCCAAAGCATCCATTGAAGAAAAAGAAAGCAGTTCAGAAGGTATGTGCAACAGCTAATCATAATGCACAGGAGGTTGAAGCTGCAGCACCAAAGTCAAAGAAACATACTTATTAGAGTGAATAAATCAACAAATAAAGAAAAGGTTCCCCGCATTTGCCTGTAGCCCGAAGAACTACAGGAGACAAGTGCGGGGGATTTTTTTGCTTTATAGGAACAGAAGTATCATCGGAAGCATTTTCATCGAAGGCATTTGGTGACAAAATCGAAAAAATATACATGGAGGAGTGCAAAAAAACACAGTTCTGTGATACTCTATAAACGGAGGTGGTTTTATGCAGGAACAAAAAGGAGCAAAAATAGGAGCATTTGTTTTCTTTTGCTTTGGTGTGATGATGCTTGTCCTCGGAGTCTGGGGCATAACAAACCTGTATGATCAGGGAGGAATCTTAACATGGGGGATTGTACTTGGATTCGGATTGATATTTGCATTGACAGGAATCGTATTGTTTATTAATTCGATGGAAAGTGTATCCAATCGGGTCAAACAATTACTGGGTTGCATTCTGGGAACTTTGGTATTCATGAGTTTTGGCTTTGTAGGTCTTTGGGCAAAAGGGTTAGGCATTATGAGACTTTTCCTTTTGTTTTTCGGTGGTATAGGAGTGCTGCTTCTGATACAGGGAATTCGTAACTTTATAAAAGGAGAGAGCGATGATGTCGTTCAGACTTCCGGATATAACAGTCAATATGGCGAATATAATAGTCAGTCCGGATATAACGGCCCATATGGTGTGTATGGCAGCCAACCCGCAGACATAATAATAGAAAATAGCGAGAAAACATCACCATGGGCTACAGATACCGGGCAGGATTCACAATGGCAGCAGGGAACTCCGGGTACACCATTTTCAGGAGATGCTGGAAAGAAGGTCTATACCAGTCAGGTAAATGATGATGCTGTAGGATATGGGAGTGGACTGTCACCGGAATTTGATCGGATGATGAACGGCATGGATATGGATCCTGCACAGCGGGAGCAGGCAAGAAAGGTTGGTTCCGCAGTTCGGAAAGGCGCGAATATTTATGCCGGAGTCATATGTATTGTAGTTGGAGCCGGCTTTATATTAGTAAATGGCATTAGTGTGCTTAGCTTTATTTTTATGCTCATTCAGACGGCCAGCCTCACGATTGTTATGGGTTCTTTGTTTCCAACGGTAATGTCAGCGGCATTGTTGATCGTAGGTGTATTCATGATTGTTCGTGGGGTGAAGATCCTCCAGGGAAAAATAAATAAGTGATACTTATCTGAAAGACATACAAAATCACTTGCATAAGTGAAGCGACAGAGCAGACCGGTAGAAATAGTTTGCGATTTACATACAGGCAGGAGGACAAAAGGTGAATCAGATGGAATTAACGATTTTGGATTTTATACAGGAGCATATGAGAAATGCATTTCTTGATGTAGTGATGCCATTTGTATCGACACTTGGAAATGCAGGGTTCATCTGGATCGCACTTACGATCGTGCTGTTGATCAGTAAGAAACACAGAAAGACAGGAATCCTGATGGCACTTGCACTGGTATTTGATGTTATATTTTGTAATGGCATATTGAAGAATGCGGTAGCAAGGACAAGACCCTTTGATGTAAATACAGCGATTTCTCTGTTAGTGAAGAAGCCGACAGATTATTCATTCCCATCCGGTCATACGGCAGCGTCCTTTGCAGCAGTAACTGCATTGTTTTTTGCAAAAGAGAAATACCGGTATCCGGCACTGGTGCTTGCGGTGCTGATCGCATTTTCCAGACTATACCTGTATGTGCATTACCCGACCGATATCTTAGGTGGCATTCTGGTTGGAATTCTGTGTGGAGTAATAGCATATCTGATTACAAGAAAGAAACTGAAGTTTGGTTCAATGAACGGATAGAAAGAAAATGGGGGCTGGTTATCACCTGAATAAAGGCGAATAAAGAATTAACAAAATTTAACAATTATTTTCGTTTTCTTTCCATAAGAATGTAGTAGAATGGTGTAAAAGTTTTAAGAACACAGACCAGAGAGGAAATCTTATGGACGATACAAATGCAAATCAGATCAATCCTTCGATCCGGGGACTGACAGAAAACGAAGTAAAGAAACGAATCGAAAAAGGGCTGACGAATCAGACCGATATATCGACGGATAAAACGACGAAAGAGATCATTCTGTCGAATACACTTACATACTTTAACTTAATATTTCTTATTATCACAGTATTATTGATCCTAGTTGGTTCTTTTCGGAACCTGACCTTTCTGCCGATCATCATAGGTAATACATTGATCGGTATCATACAGGAGCTGCGTGCGAAGAAGACACTGGAAAAAATGAATTTCTTAAATGCACCTCATGCAGATGTAGTCAGAGATGGGGTTTTACAGCAGATCCGTTCGGAAGAACTGGTAAAGGATGATGTCATTTTACTGACAACCGGAAAGCAGATCTGTGCAGATGCGGTTGTTATCGATGGCAGCATTCAGGTAAATGAATCCCTCCTTACCGGTGAAGCGGACGAGGTAGAAAAGACGAGCGGCAGTTCTCTGTTATCCGGCAGCTTTGTGGTGTCCGGTGAATGTTATGCCAGACTGGAAAAGGTCGGAAATGAATCCTATATCTCAAAACTCAGCATGGAAGCAAAGACCATGGGAAGCGGTGAACAGTCCGAGATGATCCGGTCGATCAACCTGATCGTAAAATGGGTTGGTATCATCATTATACCGATCGGTATTATTCTGTTCTGGCAGAGCCATTTCGTAAATGATGACTCGATCCGGAAGAGTGTAACCTCGACGGTTGCAGCTATCCTTGGTATGATCCCGGAGGGGTTATATCTTCTTACTACGATCGCACTGGCACTCAGTACGATGAATCTGGCAAAACGAAAAGTCCTGCTGCATGATATGAAAAGTATCGAGACGTTGGCGCGTGTCGATGTGCTGTGCGTGGATAAGACCGGAACGATCACAGAACCGGTTATGAGTATCAAGGATGTATTCTTAAGTAAGGATAGCCGGAATCCGTTAAAGACGACGAACGAATTAAAAGGGCTGCTGATTGATTATACAGCAGCGTCACAGGATAATAACGCTACGATGGAGGCATTGAAGAAATATGCCGATGAGGCAGACGGTAGTGTCGGAAAACACAGAGTACCGCTTGACCGTCTGGCATTTTCATCCAGTTTGAAATACGGCAGTATTACATTTTCGGATGGCATCTATCTGCTTGGCGCACCGGAATTCATCATGCGGGATGATTATGCGTCAATCGAGAAAGAGATCCTTCCTTATGCCGAAAAGGGAGATCGCGTGCTGTTATTTGGAAGATATGAAGGAAGCAGTATTGCAAATGGATTATCTGACAGAGTAACACCGCTTGGCTTTGTGGCACTGGCAAATCCGATTCGTGAAAATGCGGTAAAGACTTTTGCATACTTTAAGAGTCAGGATGTAGCGATCAAGGTTATATCCGGTGATAATCCAAAGACGGTATCACAGATCGCAGTTCAGGCGGGTATTGACAACGCAGAAAGTTATGTGGATGCGACGACACTTGATACGGATACGAAGATTAAGAAAGCCGTACGGGAATATACGGTATTTGGCCGTGTGACGCCGAAGCAGAAGCAAAAGCTTGTGCAGGCACTTAAAAAGCAGGGGCATACCGTGGCGATGACAGGGGATGGTGTCAATGATATCCTTGCAATGAAGGATGCGGATTGCAGTGTGGCGATGGCGTCCGGTAGTGAGGCTGCCACACAGGCAGCACAGGTCGTTTTGCTGGATTCAGATTTTGCACATATGCCGGATGTGGTATTCGAAGGACGACGGGTTGTAAATAATGTACAGCGTTCCGCCAGTCTGTTCCTTGTTAAGAATATATTCTCACTGTTGATGTCGCTGTTCTCGGTTATCTTTATGATCACCTATCCGCTGGAACCGGCACAGATCTCATTGGTCAGTATGTTTACGATCGGTGCTCCCGGATTTCTGCTGGCACTCGAACCGAACAGAGACCGGATCAAAGGACATTTCCTTACAAATGTTATGTTCAAAGCATTTCCGGGTGGCCTTACTGATGTAATTGCGGTTGGTGCGTTGGTAATCTGCGGTGAGGTATTTGCCCTGCCGGGAGAAAGCATCGGTACGATCGCAACAATGGTGCTTTGCGTTGTTGGCTTTATGATCCTGTTTAAGATCAGTGAGCCGTTAAACAAGATGAAATATGGTGTGATCGGACTGAACATCGTTGGATTTATATTCTCAGGATTTTTCCTGAAGAAGTTATTTGCATTGACCGATCTGTCAAATATCTGCGTACTGCTTATGGTGGTATTCGGATTCGCGGCAGAATCCCTGTTCCGCTACCTCACCCTGTTGGTGGAGAAGCTGCAGGAATACTATAAAAAGAAAAAGCCAAAGCTTAAGAAATATCTGGAGCTTAAATAGAGACAGGCAGCCTACAAAGCAGGGCTGCCTAATTTTTCTGAGGTCAGAAAAAAGCCTTGACTTGGAGCGAAGTCAAAGGACTATAGTGGAGAAAATAAGTTATGGAGGTATAGATTATAAAAAAGAAACTATAGAGTTATAATAGAAGAAAATAAAAAAGGAGATCATCATTATGAGTAAGAAATTAGTAGCATATTTTTCAGCAAGCGGAGTTACTGCAAAGGCAGCAGGGAAACTGGCAAAGGCAGCAGATGCAGATCTTTTTGAGATCAAACCGGTACAGCCATATACAAGAGCAGATCTGGACTGGATGAATAAAAAGAGCAGAAGCAGCATAGAGATGGCAGACAAATCTTCCAGACCGGAAATCGCAGAAAAGGTTTCTAATATGGCAGACTATGACGTGATCTTTGTAGGCTTCCCAATCTGGTGGTATGTAGCACCGACGATCATTAACACATTCTTAGAGCAGTATGACCTGTCCGGTAAGACGATCGTGTTATTTGCAACTTCCGGCGGAAGCGGATTCGGTAAGACTGTTGAGAACCTAAAAGGCAGCGTTGCAGCAGATACCGTTATCAAGGAGGGTAAGCTGTTAAATGGCAGTATCTCAGAAGCGGAGCTTCGTGCCTGGACGAAAGAGATTGCAGAGTAGGGCGTTGTATCCCCGGAAGAATCATACATATATAAGAGGTGTTTGTGCGTATTGACATCACATTTTATTTCCTATAAAATTAATGATACAGTACGTATCAAAAAGGAACATGGTAATGAACAAATCAGAGAAACAAAAAGCAAAAGAAAATGAACGACGACAGCGGATCCTGGATACTGCATTTCGAATCTTTGTAGAAAAGAAGATTGAAGCGGTAAGTATGGGCGAGATCGCAGAGGCGGTCGGTATCGGCAGGGCGACCTTATTCCGGTGTTATTCGAATAAGACAGAACTGGCGATTGCAGTCTGTATGGCACAGTGGAAATCATATCTGGATGAGCTCGATAGAAACAGACCGATTTCATCGGTTCAGGATATTCCGGCGATCGATCGATTCATATTCACGCTGGACAGTTATATTGAAATGTATCTGAACCATAAGGAACTGCTTCAGTACAATGATAACTTTAATCACTACGTCACACATGAGGGCGTAGATCCGGAACAGTTTGAGAATATTCATACGTCGGTGTATTCGGCTGATACCCGATTGCATATGATGTATGAGAAAGCAAAGGAAGATCATACCTTTCGCACGGATATACCGGAGGATGAATTTATCCGTGTGACCGTACATACGATGATGGCAGCATGTACCTACTACGCGGGAGGCTTTATATGGGGCGCAGAGGATAACAGGGATTATATGCCGGAGTTGATACGTTTAAAGGAAATGATCATAAACTATGCGACAGCATCCGTATAACAGGATGCAGGGGTACTAGGGATATAAGGGATACGTGCATGAATGAAAGGGAGGTAAATATGAGTAAATTAAAAACAAAGAGAAAAAAGCATTATCTGGCAGCCGCCATGCTTGCCATGCTTGCGATTGCGACGCCGATAACGCTTTATGGGTCTGTGACAACATATGCACAGACGGATGACGCGGCCGGGGCAGAATCTGGTGAAGATACTGGTGAAGTAACCAATGAAGAAACCGGATATCACTATCAGAAGACTGGTGAACCATTGGTGGAGGAAAAAGATAACAACGGAAATATATGGCGGATCTATGCAGCTGCAGAAAATACAGCAGATACGGAAGCTACGGCAGACACAGCAGATGCAGTGGATACAGAAGATACATCAGTGAAAAAATATATTGCTACGATCACATATGGAGGCGTAGATACAAACAGCAGCAGGGCTGGTGAGTTTAGTGTATTCTCAGGTTATGCAGACGTATTTGCCAAGTACAATATCGTGCAGGTAGAAGTTGGAGAAGGACTGACATATTTTAATGTATATAGTCCACCAGAAAATCTCCAGTATGAATATATCTATCTTCCAAGTACGATGCAGAAATTAACAACAGCACTGGTGCAGCAACAGAAGAAGCTGAAGGAGATCACGATTCCGGCATCTGTTACAGAATTCAATTCAGGTTCGTTCAATCATGGCATGTTCTATATGGATGAGTCACTGGAGAAGATTACATTTGAGGAAGGATGCAAGCTTACTTCATTTGGAAAGAATGTTCAATATTTACTTTACGGTTGTAAGTCTTTAAAAGAATTTACGGTTCCGGCTTCCATTGAAACGATACCGGAGAGGTGCTTTTATAATTCACAGTATCTTGAGACGATCCGGTTCGAAAAAGGCTCAAAGGTTGAAAGCATAGGAAAGGAAGCTTTTTATGCCTGTTACGCTTTGAAAGATGTTGAATTAGCGGAAGGACTTACAACGATCGGAGAATCAGCATTCCGAAATCTGGATCAGATAGAGAAGCTTGTGATTCCTGGCACAGTCACAACGATCGGTATATGTGCATTTTATGACTGTGACGGATTACAGGAGATCGCAATTCCGGATTCCGTGACATCAATTGGAAAAGCAGCATTTGCATATTGCGGTAATGTTACCGATATACAACTTCCTGATCAGTTAGAGATGATTGAAGAGCAGGCTTTCATGGGATGCTCAAAGGTATCATCACTTCGGATTCCGGACAGTGTTAAGACAATTAAAGATGAAGCGTTCCGTTATATATATATAACCGAGCTGCCGTATATGCAGAACGTGACTACCATTGGAACTCGGGCATTTAGCATCAGTAATCTGCGAAGCCTTGAATATCCAAAATGCTTGACGGATTTTACAGCGACTTCATTGGATGGTGGCGGAAATGCAAAAATCAAGTACATAACATTTGAAGACGGATGTGCCTTGAATACCTTGCCGGAAGGCTTATTTTCTACATATAAAGAAAATAATACAAATCTGAAAGAACAACGTGAGATTAAGCTGCCTCTTTCTTTAAAAGAGTTAAATATGAATGTATTTTGTGGTTCGTGGAACAGAACGATAGTGGAGATTCCGCACACAGATAAGGATTCTTTGCAGTTAACTTTAACAGATTATGGAACTACATCGAAAGAGACGATAGGGAAAAGTTTAAAGATGATGTATTATACAGTACATTCATTTGAGGTTTACAGATGCCTGACAGAGACCTTTGGTGTGCCAAGAGATCACATCACTTTCCATGAGGAAAAGGTGGGTTGGAAATTGGCCGGTGTAAAGGATGGCATATATACCTATACGGCAGAATGTAGTACATGTGGAGAAGTCAGCAAGAGCCTGACCTATGATGAAAACGGATTTGCAACGGTGGATGGTTCTTATCAGCCGGCTGAGCAGGTCACGGCAGAGAATTGTAAGGCATTTGGATTAGACGAAAACTACATAGGATACTATGCAGTAAGCAATGCTGGACAGTTATACTGGTTTGCTGATTATGTAAATGGAAACGGAGATGATGCTACGGCACATCTGTCGGAGAATGTCGTTCTTTGCAATGATATCGAGATGAATGATACAAGTGAATGGGATGTATGGACAGATGAAACGACAAATGTGATCAACTGGCCATCTCTCGGATCTTATAATGTTAATTTTACGAAATATAACATTATGTATCAGGGAGTTTTTGACGGAAATCATAAGACGATCCGGGGCTTGTATCGGAAAAATCCGGGTTATGATAATCAGGGCGGACTGATCGGATATATTGGCAGATCGGGAGCTTTAAAGAATCTGACGATAGAGAAGTCTTATGTAACTGCATGTGCAGTATTTGCAGGTTTCAATAATGGATCCGTTACGAACTGTACAGCCGGAAGACTGCGCACAAAATATTGTGGGCATGGCGGTGCTGTTTTTGTATATAAGAATTATGGAATTATGGATGCCTGTGTGAATACAGCAGATGTAGAATGGATCGATAAACAGCGTGAAAATTGCTTTGGCATAGTAGATATGAATTATGGCATTGTAAAAAACTGTGTCAATCGTGGAGCAATCGACAATACCGGAGGACGCATTAGCGGAGATGTGGGAGGAATTTGTGATTGGAATAAGGGCAAAATCCTGAACTGTTATAATGAAGCGCCAATTACATCAACCGGTCAGGCAGCCGGTATTGTAAGAGATAACAAGGGATATGTTGCTAACTGCTATAATAAAGGAGCACTTACAGGAACATACGCCGGAGGTATTGCAGCAGGAACCGGTGTGGCAGAAGGCGGTGATGTAATAATCGTAAATCCATCCATTGGGGGGTGGGAAGATACATCCGGCGGATCTTCAGATGATTCGGGAAGCGGTTCTACGGAAGCGGAGGAATTGGTTCCGGTTTCTCTGTCACAGTATGGAATCTATTATTGTTATAATACAGGAGCTGTTACAGCTTCGGACAGTTGCGCCGGAGGTATTGCTGCTTATGCAATATGTAGTAAGGGTACGATCTACGGCTGTTATAATACAGGAGATGTTGAAGGTGGTTCCCATACCGGAGGAATTGTAGGAGGGGTAGAGAATGCTCTGATAAGAGACTGCTATAATTATTCCACGAATATAAAGACAACAAATGTTGCAACCAGCTTCCAGAATAATGAACCGCATGCATTTGCAGCGCCTATTGCAGGTTGTGTTTCATCTTATTTGGGAAATGCAGTGGTATCTGCCTGCTGTTATGTGGGAGATATTGATGTGGAAGCTTACGGATATTCCATGGATTTGAAGGGACATAAGGTGACATTTACTGATAATGAAGCTATGACAGTGAAAGATTTTGAATCCGGTAAGGCTGCCTGGAAGCTGCAGAATGGTATCAATGAAGATCTGAAGGCTTCCGGAGGAAAGCAGTTATTTGTATGGAAACAGATAATAAGCGGAGCAGAAATCGAACGATATCCGTATCTTGATTTAACAGAGGAAGAAACAAGTAGAAGCGTTATGCAGATGACCTTCCATTATACGACCGGTGGTAAAGATCTTGCAGGATATGGATATACGAATTACAACCATGCAGTTACCGAGACTCAGGCACCGACTGTAACAGGAAAGAATGATACGATTCATACATTCGACTGGTATGAAGATAAGGAACTTACGACCTTGTATGATTTCACGCATGTATTAACTACAGATAAGGATGTATATGCAGAAGCATATGACCTGTACACTCTGGAATTTAAATTGACGGAAGGTAGTTATGCATCGGCAAGCGTTGATAAGAAGAAAGTGAAAGAGCTTATCACCGAGACCGGTGAGACTGTTGTATTTACAGTAACACCGGATACAGGATGCATATTAGAAGGGGTAAGCTTAGAAGGCAAGACATTGACGCCGGATGAGGATGGCAATTATACGATATCCGATATCTCGGCAAATCTTACGGTAGAGATCACAACAAAGGAAACAGAGGTTACATTTACCTACAAGGCCGGCGAGCATGGAACAGTAAAATGGGTAGGTGACAAGACCGGTTCCGGTGAATTGACAGAGACGATCAAGGCAGTAAGTGGAACGCCAAAGGGAGTTCTTCCGGTAGCAGATCTTGGCTGGCATTTCGTGAAGTGGGTTGACAGCAAGGAGGGTAGTCCGTCCTATTCCATAACCGGACTCTATCCAACTGCGGTAAACGGTGTTTTTGAGGGTGAGACCTACACCGCAATCTTTGAAAAGAATATAGAGACCTATGCGATCTCCGGAACTGTTCGCGATCCGGAAGGCAATCCTGTGCCGGGTGTAACAGTTAAATTAAAAGGAAACGATGATACAAAAAAGACGACATCAGCAGAAGATGGCTCTTATCGGTTCGAGAAATTAGAAGAGGCAGAATATCAGTTAGCAGCCATAAAGTACTATGAGAATAACTGGAAGGCAGAGAGTGAAACCGCTGGTGTCAGATTAGAGGAATCGGATGTAACCGGTCGGGATCTTAAGCTTTCGATGAACAGAGCGACAAATATGAAACCTGACGGATGCATCGAGTATTACAGAGTTACACTTACAGAGAATGCGCGGGACTATCTGGAAGAGACAGGTGGCGACGTAGTTGAAGACTCAGACTATACATTATCGGCAAGAGATCGATACAGCAATGCCCATGCGGTTGTCTATGTGTACGAAGCGGTGAGGGGATTTGATGGCAACTATTATAAACTGTCTGATGAAGTGGCAGAGGCACTTAAGACAGATGGCAGATGCTATACCATTAAGAACATTGGAAAAGACTACATCATAGATGTGAAAGCAGAAGATGTGATCCCGAACCGGTATGAGGTTACGATTCCATCCGGTGGGGATGATTATACGATCCTTCCGGAGAAAGAGGGAGAAACGATCAGTTATGGCGAGGATTATTCCTTTACAGTTAAGGCTGCAGCCGGTCGATGTGTTCTTGTATCTGCAAATGGCACAAGGATAGAATTTGCAGATGGAAAGTATACGATCAAAAATGTGACAAAACCACAGAAGATCATAGTAGAATTTGCGGATCAACATACCTGTGGAGAATGGAAGGTTGTTACACCTGCTACCTATGATGCGGCAGGAGAAGAAACAAGAACCTGTTCTGTATGTGGAGCGGTTGAGAGAAGAGAGCTGGCACAGCTTATCTGTGATCATGAGGCAAAACGTCTGATAACAGATAAGAAAGCAACCTGTACGGCGGCAGGAAGCGGACATTACGTTTGTGATACATGTGGAAAGACAGTGCAGACAAATGTCAGTATAGCAGCAAAGGGTCATACCTGGAGTGCATGGACAGTGACAGTGAAGCCGACTACCTCAAAGGCAGGGGAAGAAAGCAGAACCTGTTCCGTATGTAAACAGGCTGAGAAACGTCAGGTCAGCAAGTTGAGCCAGAAAAAATATAAGATTACTTATAAGTTAAATAAGGGTAAGAATAACAAGAAGAATCCGAAGACCTATACATCAGCGAAGAAGGTTGTATTAAAGAAACCGACCCGGAAAGGATATGCATTCAAGGGATGGTATACAAATAGTAATTATACGAAGAAGATAACCTCGATCAAGAAAGGTTCAAAGAAGAATTATACCGTATATGCGAAGTGGTCGAAGGTAAAGGTGAAGAAGACAACCGGACTTAAGGTTACGAATACGAAGGGCAAGAATCTGGTTGTGAAGTATTCCAAGGTATCCGGGGCAAAGGGATATCAGATCACATACGCGACCAATTCTAAGTTCACCAAGAGTAAGAAGGTCGTCAATACAACGAAGAGAACGAAGACCATAAAGAAGCTGAAAAAAGGAAAGACCTATTATGTACGGGTCCGTGCATATAAGAAGGATTCCACAGGCAGGAAAGTATATGGTAAATACAGTAAAGTAATGAAGGTCAAGATAACAAAATAAGATCAAGACAAAGGAGCATGATTAAGAATGCAATCAGGGGCAGGATAAAAAGTTTGCTTTTTATCCTGCCCCTGAATCTGATTATTTATTCTATTTATCAGCATCGATTACTGATTGGATCTGTTTCATAAGAGTGTCATAGTTATTCTGGTCATCGATACCGCCGAGCATAGGATCTCCGACGATATTACCATTCCTATCGACAAGTATGGTTGTAGGAAATGCCATGATGTCGGAGGCATATTTACCTATGTTTGAATCAGAGTCAATGGAAATATTGCGGTATTTGGCACCCTGACTGTCAAGAATGGCTGCGGCTTCCTTGATAGCATCTTCGTTTCCGTCAAAGGTCTCTGTGTTGATACCTACTACCTCGCCTCCCATCGATTTGATGGCATCGTTTA
>OLRO01001042.1_pt1 | contig 17367 bp, 10 predicted proteins | sample 1673131 | NCBI WGS metagenome assembly OLRO01 (sample SAMEA3136757, study PRJEB25190) | human gut metagenome | biome: human gut; feature: human-associated habitat; material: faeces | place: Austria | collected 2013 | reverse complement strand
ATTCAGTTCGTCCATATAACTCATTTTCCTATCCTCCTGTTTTATCGCTATCTTTCAATATCTTCAGTAAACGCTCTCCGGTGATATTTTACCATAGATTCCCTCTACTGAAAAGAATTATTTAACGTCCGCTAACTGCCGGATCCTTCAGTGCATAATCGCTGCGATCCAGAGAGAAATTCGGATTGTAATAGGGATCTCCCGCCTCCAGTTCAGCCTTCCATTTTTCACGGAAATGCTCGGATTCTCTGTTGTAGCGCTCTGCCTTTTCTCCCTTATCGTCCAGTCCTCTGGAGATGGATTCGTAATGATACAGCTCCGCAAAAGGAGTCCACACATTCAGAAGTCCCAGTTTACGTAATTTCAGACAGAAATCCACATCATTTAAAGAGATCACAAAGCTCTCATCCAGACCGCCCACCTGCTCATACAGGCTCTTTTTCACCAACAGACAGGCACCGGTCACCGCTGTAACGTTCTGGGTATAACACAGACGTCCCATGTAGCCTAAGTTCTGTACCGGGATGCGATAATGGGTATGTCCTGCCGTGCGGTGTGCTCCCAGTCCGATGACCACGCCGGCATGCTGGATCGTCTTGTCCGCATAATACAGTTTGGCGCCTACGGCACCCACATCCTCTCTCTGGGCATACATCAGCATCTCTTCCATCCAGTTGGCTGTGATAACCTCCGTATCATTGTTCAGCAGTAAAATATACTCCCCGGAAGCATAAGACGCTCCCAGATCATTGACCGCAGAATAATTAAAGTCACCATGATATGTCACAATGGAAATCCGTCCGTCCCCGCTGTGCAGGATACCGCCGTCATGGCCGCAGACTGTATGCAGCTTGCATCTTTCTTCATAAGAATCATCGCCGGACAATCCCAGCAGTTGGGAATAATAGTCCTTGATCTCCGGTGTGGTACTGTTATTTTCCACGACAATGATCTCGTAATTGCTCCAGGTGCTGTTCTTTTGGATCGAGGTAATACAACGCTTCAGATCCTCAACGTGATCCTTATTGGCGATCACGATGGAGATCTTCGGATCTCCCAGGATCTGATACCGGATTCGGAAGATCGTGGCGCAGGCTCTGGTACTGGTGATCTGAAAATGCTTGAAACCATGCTTTTTCAGATGATCTGCCACAGCTCCCTTTGCCGCCTCAATGGCATAAGGCTTCGCGTCAATGCTGGCTGCGGTACTGCCCTCATGGCTTCTCCAGTAGTACATCAGTCTGGGAACATGAACGATCTTTTCCGCTCTGTCGGTCAGACGCAGGATCATATCGTGATCCTGGGCACCGTCAAATGCGGTGCGGAACAGTTCCTCTCCCTCTAACAGTTTTCGGGAAAAAACGCTGAAATGGCAGATATAATTATTCGCCCGCAGATTGTCCGGTGCATAGTCCGGCTTAAAATGCATGGTCAGCATTTTATTAATATCATTTTCCTTGAACGTGGTCTCATCACAATAGAGATAATCCGCACCCCGCTCATTGATCTCCTTCACATACGCATACAGTACGGAAGGATGCAAAATATCATCCTGGTCAAACAGACCGATATAATCTCCGGTAGCCAGCTTGTAACATTCGTTGGTGTTATAGGAGATACCGCCGTTATGATCCAGGTGCTTATAGACGATACGACCATTCGCCTTCGCCGCGTACTCCCTGCAGAGTTCCTCGATATAGGAGTGCTCCGCGTCGGAACCGTCCGCCAGACACAGTTCCCAGTTGGGATACGTCTGATTCATGACGCAGTCCAGCATCTGGATCTGGAATTCCCTTTTATTGTTCCACAGCGGAACCAGAATGCTGATCTTCGGCATATAAGGGAATATCGTCTCTTCTTCCTTTTTCCGCTGCTCCGCATCAGGAAAGCTTCCGGTTCCGTAGGACTCCATCAGGCTCTTCTGGCGACTCTTGTTGCGGATCTTACGCAGGATATCCTTCGGTCCGCCACAATGGGACAAGCGATCCCTCTGTCTCTGTGCGAAATGGATCAGACTTCTCGCCGGACCCGTGGCTTTCCAGAATTTATTCTTTTTGATCCGGTCCAGTTTGAACTGCAGGTCCTCTTTTTCCGATTCCAGCACTACGATCTTGTCTGCCAGATCTGCACATTTTTCGTGCTCCCTCTCGTAGGCTTCTTGATAATTGATCTCAGACATGTTTTTCCTCCGTCAAATATTTTCCCGTTGTATTCCACAGTTTCAGCTTACTGATCCGATGGACCGCAAGAACGGCGATTCCATAATTCCCCGGAGGCAGCTGCCCTGTTTTCCGTTTCACACAGAAACCTCCCAGCGCCACATTTTTCTGGTCCGGAAGATTCTCCTCCAGTTCCTGCCGATATGCAGGTAAAATCTTCATGGACCATACCTTCCGGTCCGCCTCCCGCTGTCCCTGCGTATCTTCGGGAAGCAATACTAAAAATTTATCATAACATGCGTTATCATCTCCCAGGATCACACTGTATCCCTGGATCCGCTCCGGCCCTGCAGTCTCCACCCGTGCCATCAGGCAGTCATCCTGTCTTGCATTTTCCAGAAGCTCCTGCCAGCTCTCACATCTCCATGCCGGCTCCTGTAAAATATTCCGGTCCGTAAGATATGCCGGAACCACACGGCTGTCCAGTCCTTCCCGGTTCAGTCCCATAGGGTAAAAAGGATCCACTCCGCGGAACTGAGGATGCATCTGGTAAAGCAGTTCTCTCTCTTCCGTCAGGCGTCGCATTTTCTCGGGACTTTCGTCGCTTCCGCGGCTCAGGGATTCATGATGATATGCAAAACAGTCATTCAGCACCACATTGTAATATCCCATTTCCACCAGACAAAATCCCAGATCCACATCATTATAGGCCACCCGCAGTGCCTCCCGGAATCCACCCGTCTCCCGGAATACCTCTGTCCTTATCAGCAGACAGGCACCCGTCACTGCCACGCAATTCAGATCAAAGCGATTTCTGCCAAAATAATAAGACTTATCGTCTTCCATGAACTGGAGCTTATGCACCGGTCCCACCGGCAGATTGACAATACCGTCGTGTTGTATTTTCACGGAATCCGGATAATACAGCTTTAGGCCCACGCTTCCCACATAAGGCTGCATAGCGCGGATCACCATTTTGTCCAGCCAGTCATTGCCGCACACTTCTATATCATCATTTAAAAACAGCAAAAACTTTCCTTCCGCCAGTTCAGCTCCCCGGTTGCACATCGCTGAAAAATTAAATTCCGCCGGTTCATAAATATAACGGACAGGGACACCGCTTTCCCGGATCCGTCCGATCAGATCTTCCGTTTTTTGCTTATTTTCCGCACTGCTTCCGTTATCCACCAACAAAATTTCAACAGGGATCCTGCCCTCAGACCTTCTCGTCAGGGAACGCAGGCACTTCTCCAGTACCTCCGGATTATCTTTGGAGGGAATGATCACCGAGACTTTAAGCTCTCCTGCGAATAACTCTTTGGCACCTTCCGCCGCCCTGGAGGCCAGTTCCACCGCCAGCTGCGGTGACTCCTTTTTCAGCTGGTAATTTTCCCAGGGAGTGCACTCCCGGCTGTCCCGGTCTGCACGTGCATCCGGTCCCTGGATTCCTATTCCGTCTGCGGAAAAAGTTCCATGGAACAACACGGTTTCCATATGACCGATGGAATGACAATCTCTCTCGAACCCTCCGGCTCCCAAAAACAGGCGATCCATCAGCGGACGGATCTCTCCGGCATCTGTAAAAATAATTTCTTTTCCAGTGCTCTCGTTCTCTGTCACGACCGGATTTTCTCCCATTCTCTGCAGCAGACTGCTCCGTACCGCAACGACACTTCCCACATAGAAAAAGGCTCTGTACAGATCCGGTGACCAACAGGGTTTGTACCAGGGAATGCAACGCTCTCCCTTCTCATTCATCAGGTCTTCATCACCGTAGACGATTTCTGCTTCCGGATGCTTTGTAAAATAAGCGTTGATCCGCTCTGTCGCATTATCTGCCAGTCGTCCCGCCGCCTGTCGGAAAATGACGAATTCCACAAGTCCCGCAATTTCCCGGGGTTCCGCGCTTTCCCGGTCCTGCTCCACTGCCCACTGTTCATAGGTGACCTTAAGCTGCGCCAGTTCTTTTTCGTATTTTTTATCCTGCTGTGCGATCAGCACCTGCTTCACCGCTGTCCGAATACCCAAGCTGCCGCTCCCTTCTTCTCCACTCCCATCATATCTTTTGCCATTGCCTGAGGGATCTGTACGATCTCCATTTTCACAGACAACGTATTCTCCGCCTGCCGGTTCAGCACATCTGCCCGGATCGTCATATTGGGATCCTCCGTGGCAAATATCACGCTGGGATGGTCCGCTCCCTCTTCGGATTTCAGGATTTTTCCGTTGGTAGTGAACACTTTCTTATCCTGCAGAGGAACCGGCTGTCCGTTCATGGACAGTTCCCGAATCTTACAGATGCAGGAACACATTGCCGGATCCAGCCGCAGATAATGTACGTTACCGTCGAATTTCACGGTAAATTCTGCCTCTTTTTCCGCAACATAGACATTTTCCGGGAAATAAGAATTCTCTTCGGAAAATCCCTGTCCCTTGTCTTCATAGATCTGTACCCGCAGTTCTCCTTCCGACTGACGAAAACGCCCGATCCATTCGGTGGGTTTATAGATTTCGCCGCCTAAGAGATTCCGGATCTCACCCATGGACAATTTCTGTCCGGTGACATATTTCTGGAATTCCCGCTCCTGCTCTCTGTACTGTCTTGCCTCATTTTCCGTAATGTCCAGACGATCTAAGATCCGGTCCAGTTCCAACGCATTGCGTCTTTCATTCTCCAGAACATAACAGTAAATTGCCCGGAACGCCAGTGCTTTCGTATCTATGACACGGTCAAAGGTCCACTCGTAATCGATCAGTGTCCAGTGATCCCCGTCCACCAGAATATTGGCAAAGATCAGGTCAAAATCCGCTACCGGAACTTCTTCCCCGAATCCTACCCTCTCCAGATACTCCGCAAACAGGCTGTGGAATCCTTCGATATCCTGTCTGTCCAGACATTCATCCATCAGTTCCGACAACGGTCTGCCCGATACGAATTCAAATTCCGCATAAGGGATGCCGTCCTCTTCTCCCGGATGACAGACATTAACGTCCAGCCGGCTTCCGGCATAACGTCCTTTTAATTTTTCATACGCTTCCATCATATGGCGCACATGCGCCTCGGCTTCTTTGGTCAGCGGATATTTCCGCACGATCCGATTCCCCCGGTCATCCCGCAGGATCTCCGTACGGATGCGGAAGCTTTCCGCACGGTCGTTGGAATATCTGACATATTTCAGGTCCAGAGGCTTACCGATCACTGCCAGATAAGAATTGGAAAATACAGAAAAAAGCCCTTCTTCCACGATTCCGTCAAAAGCACTTTTTTCATCGAATAACAACATTCTGTCACGGTCGAAATTCCGCAGATTATTGGACAGTTCTCCCCGGCCCGGCAGATATGCATCCGAATAGACTGTGGTCATGAATTTATAATCGGGATACGGATAATAAAAACTGCGTTCTCCCACACCGCAGGCATCGAAGATCTTCTCCAGTTTTTTCCGGGAAAAAGTACGCACGACGCCGCCGTTCGGATAATTTTCAATTCCGGAAAACCAGTCTCCCAGGTGATCTTCCTTGCAGCCCGCAAAATATTTCAGTCCGTATTTGTTCTCAATAGCGATAACGATTCGTCCACCCGGTGCCAGATGCTTTTGCAGAATTTTCAGAAAATCTTCATAAGGTGTGCTGCCGCCTATGTAAGCCTGGCCGTACTCGAAGACACCAATGAGGCAGATATAGTCATAATCTGCGGGCAGATCCGGTTCCACATCTGTAAAATTGCCCACATGGATCGTCACATTTTCACTTTCACTGTGCCGGTACGCATTGATCAGACTGCGCTTTTTTGAGAGATCCACGCAGGTCACCGATCCGGCTTTCCGGGACAGGGCTCCTGTAATGGCTCCGCAGCCGCTGCCTACTTCCAACACTTTGTCCGTCTTTTTGATCGGAAGAAAATCCACGATATTTTCCCGCAGAGCCGACAGATGATACAGGATCGGCCAGCTTTTTCTCTCTGCGATGATCTGGTCATATTCCACGGTACTGTATTTTTTTACAATCTCCAGAATCTCGTCTTCCACACTGCCGTCACAATAATAATCCTCTCCGGGATACTTATCCAGATTCAGTGTTACTTTGCCGATGGTCTCTGTCATTCTTTATTTCTCCTCCGCATCCCACACTTTCGTGTTGGAATCCATATCATAATAGCCTACGGTGTTTTTATCGGATACTACTGTAATATTCAGGGCATCATACAGTCTGTGATAGACCTCAAAGGTATCCTGATTGTATCCCGTCACTCCCAGAGACAGCAGATATTCTCCGCCCTGCAGATTCATCTTCTGTGTAAAAGTCACATTTTTCACATCACCTGGTTCCACACTGTCTAAGAACGCCTTCTCGATCATGGTATTGGTACCGGTGATCTCCACACCGATAACATTTTTCACGGAAAATGCAAAAATCGGTGCCGGTATAGGATCCATAAACCGGACCTTCATATGGATGGTAAACATTGTCCCCTTCAGAATGGCATTGGTAGGCACACCCCTGTCATCCGTAATGTAAAATTCTTCGATCTGTGCCTGCTTTGTACCGTATTCCAGGGCATTGGGATTCTGTCCCTTCGCCTCCGCGGAAGCCTCAGCAGCATCTTTGGCTACGCCATCCGCCTTTTTCGCAGCGGCTCTCTGCAGATCTTCATCATCTAAGAGATTCTCCGATTCCTCACCGGCATTTTCGGATTCATCGTACTGTCCCACCAGTACCCGTTTATAAGTATCGATCATGGCCTTGGGGCTGCCTTCTCCCAGAATATTTCCCTGGTTCAGCAGATAGACGCGGTCGCAATATTTACTGATACTGCTCAGATCGTGACTGACGAAGACGATCGTCTTGCCCATTTTCTTGAATTCTTCGAATTTATGATAACATTTTGCCTGGAAAAATACATCACCGACGCTCAGAGCCTCATCTACGATCAGGATCTCCGGCTCGATATTGATCGCCACTGCAAACGCCAGGCGGACGAACATACCGCTGGAATAGGTCTTTACCGGCTGATAGACATAATCTCCGATATCCGCAAAGCTTAAGATCTCCGGCAGCTTTGCCTCGATCTCTTTTTCGGAAAATCCCATCATGGTACCATTCAGATAGACATTCTCGATACCGTTGTATTCCATATTGAAGCCGGCACCCAGCTCCAACAGAGCGGAGATACGCCCGTTGACCAGCACCCGTCCGGAAGTCGGATTCAATACTCCGGTGATGATCTTCAGGATGGTGGACTTACCGGAACCGTTGGTACCGATGATTCCCACGGTTTCCCCCTGATAGATCTTCATACTCACGCCTTTCAGGGCATAGTGGAGCTTATGTTTGGTCTTTTTACCGAATCCGAAAGCTTCCTTCAGACGGTCCGAAGGTTTATCATATAATTTATAGATTTTCTGGACATTATCAACTTCAATTGCCAGTTTTCTCTTATCCTGCATAATGTCTTAATCCTTTTCTTTCAGTGTTACACTGTCTTTATGGTACCACATGGCCAGAGAACGGTTGGCCTCATTGTCCGCATCCTCGGAGATTTCTCCCATGCACAAAAACCACGGGCGGAACTGATAGGCCGGCAGCTGCACATCTTTTTCCGGTCCGGACAGAATTGCCACCCGCTCCAGATATCCTGATGGAAATTATAAGCCTCCCCGGTGTGCACATAATAATAGGCTCCGTAGGACGAATAATGTCCCGCCTGATTGGATGATGCCCGGAAGATCACAAGACATGCCACACCGATCAGCACATAAAACCACCAGGCTGCTGCGCCGTTTCGTATGGCCCACTTCTGTATCGTCAATTGCCCGGTTGTCTGCTCCGCTCTTTTCTCCAGTAACTGTCGCAGCCACCCGATCCAGTAGATCTCATTCAGAAATAAAAGCAGCAGATAGGTGATTTTTACTGCATTCAACGTTCTGGACAGTCCCGCATGTCCCAGGGAATACAGGCTCGGTGTATAGCCGGTCGCATACAGACAGAAGGACAAGGCGAGTACGATCCCCGGATAACGAAAACGGTAATCCGTGCTTTTCACTGCCTGCCAGATCATAGGTACCAACAATAACATCACCATCAGAACCACCGGTCCGGTATATTCCGGAATGTGTTTCACGGCTTCCAAAAATGATCTGCCGATGGACTCCAGCGGTCCGTAACCCCAGCCCACATAGCTGCGGGCACGTACGGAATTTCCAGGAGCCGCCACATTCAGGCCGAAGCCTATGATATACACCAGTGTAGACGGCAGCAGCCACAGCCCCGTCCTGCGCCGTTCCACTACCACGCTGACCAGAAGGATGGTCAGAAGACACAATAATCCCTGCAATGCCGTGACGAAATTGCTTCCCGCCGTAATCATGGCAAGCAGAACCGATGCAGTGAATAACAGACCTTTCGCGGTTCTGCCCTCTGCTCTCTCCAGGCAGATGGCCACAGACAAAAACAAAAGTCCGAAACCATGCATTCCCACATAGTGGATCCCGCCGTTATACCAGTAGAAGCCGCTCTGCGCGGAATAGATAAACATAAATTCCGCTATAGTGATCACTGCCTGAATTGCCAGGCTGCTCCATTTCTCCATTCGGAAGACTTTCCGCAGGATCACGTGGGTAAACACCATGCTTCCCGCCAAAAGCAGTAACAGAATGAACACCGGTCCTAAGAAATAATACTGCTCTCCCCAGACAGCCGGCATCAGTGTCATGAAAAAAATAGAAGAATACGTTCCCTGCCATGCATACCACTGGGTTCTGGAACAATCCAGTGCACCGGAGATTGCCGCCCATTTCGACTGCTCCTGCTCTATGGCAGCTCTGGCAAATCTTCCAAAGTTATAGTCGTCATAATAAGGAACCGCATAAATCGTCAGTCGAAACAGTGGGATCAGTGCTAACAACAGCAGTCCGCAACAGCCCACTGCCAGCAGTACCCTGCCAGGCTTCCATAACAATATTTTTCTTAACTTTTCAAGAGCACCCTTCAATTACTTTCACCCTTTCTGTTTCCCCCACAACAGTTCCGTAATGCAGTACCCCGTTCCTTGAGCTCTCGGAATTGCAACAATCCATCGTACTATAGCACATCTGCGAAATGCACTTTCAGTCTCTTAAAGATCACAGCACCCAGTCCGAACAATACCACCGTCACGATCCAGAAATACATCGTGGAGAAGAAATCCCGGAAAAACCATTCTTTCTCGTAGATCGCACTGCGGTAGCCATTCACGATATAGACCAGCGGATTCAGCTTCAGGATCATGATCCACTCCGGAGACAGCGCGTCCAGATTCCATAAGATCGGAGTGGCCCACATGCCGATCTGCAATCCGATGCTGATGATCTGGGACAGATCCCGGAAAAACACCACTACCGCACACGTGGTGTAGCTGAGTGCCAGCACAAATATAAACAGGCAAAAACTGTAATAAATTATTTGTATAGTGTAGATTGTGGGGTAATAGCCGTAAATAGCCGCTACGATCAACAGGAGACACACGAAAAATACATGGATAAAAGTAGCCGCAATAATCTTGATGATCGGCAGGATGCTGATCTTAAATACTACTTTTTTCACCAGATAGTTGTACTCTAAGAGTGCATTGGTGCCGTTGTTCAGTGCCTCACTGAAGTAGAACCAGGGCACCAGTCCCGCTGTCAGGAAAAGTACAAAAGGCACTTCCACGCCCTCCCGCAGGGGTGTGCTGGTATTTCCCATGATCTTGTCGAAGACGATGTAATACATCGCCACGGTTACCACCGGCTGTGCCATCGCCCAGACCGCGCCCAGGTAAGAACCCGCATATCTCTTTTTAAAATCGTTTTTCGCCAGCTTCCAGATCAGATGTCTATTCTGGAATAACTCTACCGGCAGTCCGGTAAATTTATCGTACCAGTGGATAAACGCAAAACATGCCGCCGCAATGACAACGCAGGAGATGATCTTTTTCGCCAGCTCCTGGCTTTGATCCACAGCAGGTCCCGGATTCTTATGGAACACGATGAGCAGAGCCATGATCACTGCCGCTGTCACGAACAGGGCAATACCTGTTTTCTTACTGATTTTCACACTTTTTTTCATGCTCTTTTTCCTTCATGTACTGTTCCAGAGTGCCCCACTTGGTATCCTTCTCGGATAATATCAGTTCCATACCTTCGGGGATGGGCCATTCCACACCGATATCCGGCGTGTTATATGCAATACCGCCCTCATCATCCGGATGATAAAAATCGGTACATTTGTAGCAGAACTCTGCGTAATCGGACAGTACCAGAAATCCATGCGCGAAATTTTTCGGAATAAAGAACTGCTTCTTGTTCTCCTCAGACAAAAGTACACCATACCACTGCCCGAAAGTTTTGGAGCCTTCCCGCAGATCCACAGCCACATCATAGACTTCTCCGCGGATCACACGTACCAGCTTGTCCTGCGGAAAATGCTTCTGAAAATGAAGTCCTCTGAGAACTCCTTTTTTAGAAGCAGACTGATTATCCTGTACAAACACTTCCGGGATTCCCGCTGCTTTAAGATCATTGTAATTATAAGTCTCCATGAAATACCCTCTGGCATCACCGAATACCGTGGGGGTAATGATCTTCAATCCTTCGATTTCACATGTTTCTACTGTTATCTTGCCCATTTATTTCATCCTCACTCTTTATTATTTTCATTCATAGGTGATATTCATATCGACTCTGCCTTCGATACCGTCCACTTTTCCCTTGGAGGTATACTGCCAGGTCTTGTAATATCCCTGATATAACGGCACACTGCGGTACTCCGCAAGCCAGATATGATAGTTCTCCAGTCTGGCGGTCTGCAGATTATTGTTGTACCAGTTGCGGCTGGCATAGACGCCTGCTGTATATCCGGCATTTTCTACCGTCCGGCAAAAAGCCTCACATACCAGGGTTCTGGTCTCCGCATCCAGTCCGTCCGCCCGGCCGTTTCCTCCGGCACCCTCCGTATCAATAAATACAGGATAGCTCAGTTGGAAATCACGGATCAGCTCCAGCACGGCAGAAGCCTCTTCCACCGCCTCTTTCTCATCTGTAGCCTGGGTAAAAAAGTACACGCCCACCGGAATCCCAGCGGCTGTTGCACCTTTCATGTTGGCGACAAACTGTGGATCCTCCACCAGACTTCCCGTAACCGAACCGCGGTAGCCCGCACGAACGATGGCAAACTGCACTCCGGCATTTTTCACCTTATCCCAGTCGATAGTGCCGTTCCACTTGGACACATCGATGCCGACCTTCGCATTGCCGGATGTAGTCTGCAGCTTTTGGATCTCGGTCTTGTCCGCATCTGCCAAAGCTCCTGCCACAGCACTGTCCTCGGCATCCGCATCGACTTCATCCTCTGTCTTGATCAACAGAGAAATATCATCAATGGCCAGATATTCCACTTTTTCTTTTACATGCACTTTGGTCTCGGTGATGGGAACTTTATATCCTTCGATGGGTAACAGTTCCATATAATAATCGCCGGAATCCAGATCAGCAATGTAGATCACGCCGTCCTGATCCAGATCCTTGTAATCTCCCAGACCGTCCACCCGGACATAGAAACTCTCTCCGGTCACCGGTACACCTTCATTGTCCACGATCTGGATACGCAGATCCTTTTCCACGGAAGTCGCCACCAGTGACAGGCGGTGGCTGTTATCTTTCGCCGCCTCCAGGATCGGATTCACATCCGGATCAAAAAACGTATTATCTTTTAAAAAGGCTTTCAGGTCATTGCCGATCCTGCCATCCGCTTCCGCGGTGTCCGTCTCCCCGGTGCCCTCCGGCACGGGATCCACTGCTTCGCCGTCACCTGCATTCTGCGCTCCGGACACCGCCGTGTTCTGGCCGGATGTGGGGGACAGTTGTTCCCTGTTCACATACATTACTGCCAGTGCCACCAGCAGGATCACCGCCATGGAGGCCAGGATCCCCATTTTCCGCAGCTTAGAGTCCATTTGCTACCTCTACCAGATATTTACCGTAATTCGTCTTCAGCAGCGGCTCTGCCAGTGCCAGCAGCTGCTCTTTATCAATAAATCCACGTTTGAAAGCGATCTCCTCGATACAGGAAATATACAATCCCTGTCTCTTCTGGAACGCTGCCACGAAATCTGCCGCATCCAGAAGTGCATCGTGATTGCCGGTATCCAGCCATGCGAATCCACGACCCAGAGTCTCTACCTGCAGGGTTCCTCTGTTCAGGTACTCGTTATTAATACTGGTGATCTCGATCTCACCTCTTGCGGAGGGCTTTACGTTCTTCGCGATCTCCACTACATCGTTATCATAGAAATACAGTCCGGGAACTGCATAATTGCTCTTGGGATGCTCCGGCTTCTCCTCGATAGAAAGTGCCTTGCCGTTCTCATCGAACTCCACTACGCCGTATTCTCTGGGATCGCGCACATAATAACCGAAGATGGTCGCGCCTTTTTCTCTGGCGGCTACTTTACGAAGCACTGCCGAAAAGCTCTGCCCGTAGAAAATATTATCTCCCAGTACCAGTGCCACTCTGTCGTTGCCGATGAATTCCGCTCCGATGATAAAAGCATCCGCGAGGCCACGGGGTTTGTCCTGCACCGCATACTCGAGACGCATGCCCAACTGACTGCCGTCTCCCAATAACTCTTTGAATACCGGAAGATCTCTCGGGGTGGAAATGATCAGCACCTCTTTGATATCTGCCAGCATCAGGGTTGACAGGGGATAATAGATCATCGGTTTATCGTACACCGGCATGATCTGCTTGGATATTGCTTTTGTCAAGGGATAAAGTCTGGTTCCGGAACCTCCCGCCAGTATAATTCCTTTCATAAAAACCTCCTTAAAATACTTGTTTTTTAACACACCGAATGGGAACGACGTTCATCGTTCCCATTTAGCAGATATTCTTTACTTTTCCTCATACATTTCATTGTAGTATTTCTGGTAATCGCCACTGGTCACATTGTTCATCCAGTCTTCATGCTCGAAGTACCAGGCGATGGTCTTGCGGATGCCTTCCTTGAACATGGTCTCGGGATACCAGCCGATCTCTGCCTTGATCTTGTCCGGCGCGATCGCATATCTTCTGTCATGTCCCTTACGGTCTTCCACGTAAGTGATCAGATCGTTGTTGATATGTGCCTTGCGGGGATCGGAATCGGGAAGCATCTCCTGTAAGGTCTCAATGATAATATGGATGATCTCGATGTTCTGCTTCTCGTTGTGTCCGCCGATATTGTAAGTCTGGAACAGTCTTCCCTGCTCCTGTACCATGTCGATGGCCTTCGCATGATCCTCTACATACAGCCAGTCGCGGACATTTTTGCCGTCTCCGTATACCGGAAGCTTCTTACCGTGAAGGGCATTGTTGATGATCAGAGGGATCAGCTTCTCGGGGAACTGGTAAGGTCCGTAGTTGTTGGAGCAGTTGGTGATATTGGCAGGGAAATGATAGGTATCCATGTATGCCTTCACCAGCATGTCCGAGCTTGCCTTACTTGCGGAGTAAGGACTGTGGGGATCGTAAGGCGTGGTCTCATAGAAGAAAGCATTGTCATCATCGGGAAGAGATCCGTAGACCTCATCCGTAGATACATGCAGGAACTTTTTGCCCTCCTTGAAGCTGCCGTCCGGAAGCTCCCAGGCTGCCTTGGCACAGTTTAACATCACTGCGGTACCCAGCACATTGGTCTGTACGAAGATCTCCGGGTTACGGATACTTCTGTCTACATGGCTTTCGGCTGCGAAATGTACCACGCGGTCAATATCGTTCTCCGCGAAAATTTTGCTGATGGCTTCCTTGTCGCAGATATTTGCCTTCACGAAAGTGTAATTGTCACGCTTCTCCACATCCTTGAGATTCTCCAGGTTTCCCGCATAGGTCAGGGCATCCACATTAATGATACGGATCTCGTTATCGTATTTTTTGAACATGTAATGAATGTAGTTGGAACCGATAAAACCGGCACCGCCTGTTACCAGATAAGTTCTCATTTTCTCTCCGTTCTGCGCAGGTGTGCGCATTTTGCTATAGATAGTGATATTCTACCATAAAATGGGGTGGATAGCAACACGGGCTATCGTCCTGCCTGCGAGCAGTCTCACTGACTGTTCATTGTAAATATTAACACGGCTTCTCCGCACTTCGTGCTCTCGAATCCGTGACACCCATTCGCATTCCGGACTATCGTCCTACTTGCTCATGTGTGTTTGATTTGCTAATAAAGCACCAGAACCGCCTGCGAGCAGTCGGTCTTGGCTTTATTGCAAATCTTAATATCCCAGGTAGCTGATATTTAAATCGACTTTGCCGCTGATACCGCTGACTTTTCCGTCGGATCTGTACTGCCACAGATCATATCTGCCGGTATAGGTCGGGGTCTTGGCATACTGTGCCAGCCAGATCTTGTAACCGCTCAGAGCACCTGCATCCATCTTGGATGTCAACCATGTCTTGTTGGCATAGACACCGGGAGTATATCCCGCATTCTTGATCGTGTTGCAGAATGCCTTGCAGACTGCGGTTCTGGTAGCAGAATCGATGGCATCGCCTCTTCCGCCGCTGCCTTCCACATCCAGGAATACCGGATAAGAAATCTTATATCCGCTGATGCGGTCCAGTACCATGGATGCTTCCTGTACTGCTTCTACCTCATCCACTGCCTGCGTGAAGAAGTATACACCTACCTTAAGACCAGCTGCCGTAGCTCCCTTGATATTGGTCTTGAACTTGGGATCCTCGATCAATGCTCCCTGAGATGATCCACGGTATCCCACACGAATGATCACATAATTCACTCCGGAATTCTTAACCGCATTCCAGTCAATGCTGCCGTTCCACTTGGACACATCAATGCCCATAGTACCTGATCCCACTACCAGGGAACCGTCACTTGCGAAGTTATATTTTGCACCCTGGATGACCTGCTCACCGGTCACCTTGCTGCCGTCTGCCTTGAAGAAATATACCTTACCGTCTAACGTCTGCCATCCGGTATATCTGGCCTCCTCCATGAGGAAAAACTTTGTGGCAGTGTAATAATCCGCATACGCTGCCGCCCGGTATTGGTTGTCACCGATGGATACATACAGCTGTCTGCCGCTGGTATCCTTTAACGGTGTTTTTGTATCCTCTCTGGGATTCACATCGCCCGCTACCGTAACTGTAAAGGTGGCTTTTGCTTCCGCGCTGCCCTCCTTATATGTGACAGTGATGGTTGCGGTTCCTTTTTTCACACCGGTAACAGTGATCGTTTTGCCACTTACAGCTACCGTGGCAATATTCTTATCTCCGGAATCTGCCGTTATGGTTCCGCTTCCGCTGACAGAGGCTGTTACAGCAGCCGTAGATTTCGGATAAACGGTTACAGCTGTCTTATCCAAAGTAATCTTGATTCCATTAGTGACCTTCACTGCCAGATCCAGTGTCTTAGTCTCAGTTCCCATCGTTACGGTGACTGTGATCTTCGCATCACCGGCTGCTACACCTTTCACTGTGATCTTACCGTTTGCATCTACCGCTGCAGTGGCTGCTTTATCATTGGAATTTGCAGTGATCTTATAAGTTGCACCTGTGAAATTTGTAACTTTAACCTGTGCTGTTGCTTCTTTTCCTGCTTCTACGTTCAGGGATGCCGGTTCCAAAACAGCGGTCGGCTTTTGGACTTCCGTAACAGTAACTTCCCAGGTAAAGGTCTTCTGTGTGCTTCCTACCTGTGCATATGCTGTAGGAAGGCTGCCGCCTCCCACGGACTGCGACTCACCTGAGGAGCTACCATCCTCCCCTGTTCCTCCTGAAGATGTACCCGAATCCGGTGTTGTGGGAGTCGGCGTCGGTGTCGGAGTAGTCGTTTCTCCCGTCCCCGGTGTTGTTGGAGTCGGCGTCGGTGTCGGAGTAGGTGTAGGTGTCGACGTAGGTGTAGGAGTCGGCGTAGGTGTAGGAGTCGGCGTAGCACTGCCAGCCTCCGTATACGTACAAGTGATCGTTACAGGTCCACCTGCCTTCACGCCGGTAACCACACCATTATTTACACTGGCCACCGCCGCATTATCGCTGCTCCAGCTAACAACCGTGGCTCCTGCCGGCGGATTCAGCTGCTTGGTCTCTCCTACCTTGATACTTATCTGTTCATTTGCTATGCGCAGGAATCTTCCACTATAAGCCGTCTGTTTTTCCGGATTTACCACGGTATCCTTTGTTACCTCTCTATAAGTAGGAGGTAATTTCTTACTTTCTACCCACTGCACGGTATCTTCCAGAATAGACTCCACCACAGTATCATTTTTCATGGTGTCCTCTTTTGCTGCATTGATCTCGGATTCCTTCTTGATCTCGTTTGCCACATCGACCTTTTTATAAGCGATATTCTTTCTGACTTCTACCTTCTGGGTACCGGTAGGCAGTGTGTAATCCTTATATTTTTCATCGGTCAGGGTATTTACCGCTACCGTATAGTTGCCGGGGGTAATGCCCTTCTTGTAGATAATACCGTCCATATCATCATCGGTCCAGGTATCAGATTTACCTTTGGGATCCGTGATCGTCACGCTGAAAGGTACATTGGAGATCAGTTTACCGCTCTTTTTATTGGTAAATTTGATCTTTAGATCCTTCTGCACGGAGACCAGTTCCAGTTCAACGGTACCACCGTTAGTATACTCGGCCTCATCATATTCTTTTTGTTCCTCATTCTCATCATCGACTGCATTGGCTGCTGCGATCTTCGCAAGCTTTGCATCTGCCACTGCCAGCATACCCTGCTCACCGATCATCTGGATGCCGTCCAGCTGGCTGCCCACACTGACGAACTCCGATACCTGATGATCCACCATACGTGCGCTGGCATATACACTGCCTGTCACAATGGCCAAGATCAGCACTGCCACACCGGTTGCCGTCATAATGCGGTCCATGGTACTCATGTTCAGGAATTTGGTCCAGATAGCAGCTATTTTATTGCCACCCTGCTTTTTACTCTTTTTCCCTTTACCGCCACGAGCAGGTGCCATATCATCGTCGGCATAGTACTCTTCATCGTCGGCGTAATATTCTTCGCTGTCCTGGTCTCCGATATACTCCTCGTCGTCGGCATAGTACTCTTCGCCATCCTCGTCTCCGGTGTACTCCTCGTCGTCGGCATAGTACTCTCCGCCGTCCTCGTCTCCGGTGTACTCCTCGTCGTCGGCATAGTACTCTCCGCCGTCCTCGT
>OLRO01001036.1_pt1 | contig 17420 bp, 8 predicted proteins | sample 1673131 | NCBI WGS metagenome assembly OLRO01 (sample SAMEA3136757, study PRJEB25190) | human gut metagenome | biome: human gut; feature: human-associated habitat; material: faeces | place: Austria | collected 2013 | reverse complement strand
TATTTCGGGCTATGGCAAGGTTCTCTCCCTCCGCCCCTTCGGGGCACCTCCCTCGCAGAGGGAGGTTTTTGACACGCTGGGGCGGGCAATGCCCGCCCCTACCAATCGTTTCTTTGCCGGTCCGTGCAGCAAAAAAGCCGCACAGCTTTCACTGTACGGCTTAACGGCTCACTTATTTTTCCTTCTTCGCCGTCTTTTTGCGGCGGCGGACGCGCCCGCTGTCGGCCTTGGCCTCGGGAACATAGAGGCTATAGCTCAACAGGTAGCGGCCATGGGCAGGGATGCGGTAGAACGCGGCCTTGATGCGCTCCAGCGGGCCGGTGCCGCTCTCGGCGGTGCTGCCGCTCAGCATAACAACATACTGCATATCGGTGTAGCGGGCGGCCACATCGCACTGGCGCAGATTCGTGTGGATCAGATCGCCCAGCTGCTCCACCATCAGAGAGGTCTCGGCAGCATCGGTGTTCTGGCTGGGAGCCACGGTCAGGATCGCCAGGAATACCTGCAGACCGTAGCGGACCTGCACGCCGCGCTGTACGCGGTAAATTTCCTTGAACGTCTCAAAGTCGCAGATACAGGCCCCCGTGTCCTCGGTATCCGGCAGGGCAGAGATCAGCTTGGAGACCTCGCTCTCCATATTGCGGTCTGCCTGGCGCATCTGGCGGTAGGCAGAGCCTGCGCGGCCCGGCTCAATGGCATGATGCAGGCAGCCCATGGCGCTGCCGCGGCGTGCCAGATCCTCCGCCTCCTCGTGGCGACCCAGCGTCTCCAGCGCGACGATCTTTTCCAGATAAAGGCGCTCCTCGTAGGGGTCCAGCTCCAGCGCGCGGGTACACAGCGTAACGATGCGGGTGCTCTCGCCCCATTTTTTGCAGAGCTCCAGCAGGTTTAAAATGGCTGTGCGGTACTGCCCGTGCAGACGCACGCTGACGCTTTCGACCCACGGCTCGGACGCAGACTGCGGCAGCAGGCGCCCGTCATACAGGTTGACGATCTGTTCATAAATGCGGCTGCGCTTCTCGGCGTCGCTCTCCTTGCGGGCCAGCTCCGACAGGTCGTTGACCTCAAACACATCCACGCTGCAGTCCAGATGGGGGTTCCACTGGTAGTAGCCGCGGCTGGTCACGATGCAGTCCTTCATCTCATCCAGGCCCTCCGCGTCGATCATAAGGCGGAAGCGATGCAAGATGGCGCGCAGGGCCATGTCCGGGTTGGTGGACCGCTCCCCTGCCCACAGGGTATCGGTCAGTACCTTGTGGGAAACGCGCTCCCCGCGCCGCAAAACGAGATACTGCACCAGCGCCGTTGCCTTGCGGGACTGCGCCAGCTGTGCCAGCACGGGCTTGCCGTTCACACGGATCTCAAAGCCGCCCAGCATTTTGATTTCAATTGTTGCCATCCTAGTCATCCTCTCTGCTCTGATGCCCATGACGTTCCTACATTTTTGTCCGGCACACAGGTATTCATGTTTTAAAGTATAACAAGTCCATTTGAATTTGTCCAGTACATCCGCCGGGATTGTAATAAACTTTTCAAAAATCGTCCCGGAGGGCACCGCTCACGACTCCGACGATGCCTTGCCGTCCCAGGTGCCGGGTTCATACAGGATGACCGGCTCACCGGGCAACTGCACAATGGCTTTTTGGGTGCATAGCGGCACGATCTGGTTGTTGGCGTCCCGCTTGGCCACAGTCAGCACCACCGTCATGGCCGTAATGCGCGGGGTCTTGGTTTCGTCGCCGTCCTGCGTCCAGCTGCGGGCGTAGAAATGCAGTTCGCTGATGAACAGCCCCATATAGGCATCCCGGGGATAGGCCGTTGTGTAGCCGTAGGCAACGTAGGGCCGTGTGACCGTCTCAGTACCGTCCTCGGCCTTGTCCTTTTTTGTGTGCTGCGGGTTGCCGTAGTGCCCGGCGTCATTCAGTTCATCGCGGTAAAAGCGCATGTGCAGGTAGCCATTCAGCGCATTGGCCTGTTCCGCTGTCAGCAGTGACGTGCCGTCTGTCTTTGTCAGCGGCGGCACACAGTCCTTGTCGATCAGCTCAATGTGGTTGGGGTAGACGCTGAATTCCAATGCCGTGCCCTTGCTGTAGTCGTTACCCTTGGACGCAAAAACGCTGTCCAAATTATTAAGGTCCGTCGCGCCGTCGGTGAAGCGGATATAGCCGTTCGCCTCGAGCACCTCGCCGCGGATCGTCTCAATGAGCGCGTCGGCCAGGTTTTGTGCGCGCGTCTGCTGCTGGATGTCCATGTACGCCTGTGCGCTGGGCTGTATCAGCGTGACCGCCGCCAGCGTAAAGAGCGACAGCAGCACCATGCAGACGATCAGCTCCACCAGCGTTGTGCCGTTCTGGTTTTTCAAACGCTGCTTCATGGGTTGGTCGTCCCTTCTGCCGTGCTCTTGCTGTAGCGGTAAAACTTGTGCTGTTCCGTCGTTTTTTGGCCGTTTCCCGTAACTTCCGCGCTTGTCTCCACGCTGTCCAGCTCGACGCCGTTCACCGTAAATTCATTGTAATCGCCAAAGGAGAACTCCAGCCCCTCCTTTTCTTTCACCCAGCGGGGGGCCGCGTTATTGGCCGGGTACAGCCCGGCGCAGAAGGCATAGGCTGTCTCCCGCAGCGTTTCGGCCTTTTGGGACATGGCGCGGGCGTACCGCAGCGAGACGACAAACATAGCCGTGAAAAGCATAAGCAGCAGGAACGACACCAGCACTTCCACAATGGTCTCGCCGCGCTGACTTTGTAAAGTATGTTTCATAGCGGGTCACTCCTGTGTTGTGCCGGTGCTCTGTTTGGCACCGCGGGTGTAGGTGATGGAATCGGGCTGCTGGCTGGTGTCGCAGTGGAACGTCAGGCGGTTGCTGTTGATATTATCGTCTTTGATTTCCAATTTATCTTTACCGGTGGCAACAAATGTCAGGTCACCCTCACGGTAATACTTCGTTGTTCCGCCATTTACTGTGTAGTACACCTTGCTTGTTGCCCTGTCGTTGCTGCTGTACTTTACCGTGCGGTCATAGGTCCGCGTGAAGGCAAAGCTCTCGCCGTTTTTCGTGACTGTCACCGTAATGTCCAGCTGTAAATCGACGATTGCCATGCCTCCACGGCCTTCGCCGCCCTCCCAAGGCGTAATCTCACTAAGCAATGCGCTGGCCGTGTCACTGTTCGCCGTCTGGTTCAGCTTGTCGGCACCGTCGCCCGGGCGGCGGCGCAGTGTTACCGTGATGGCCTCGGCGCCGCCATCAGGCTGGCTGCCGTTCGGTTTCCAGGCGAACTCCTTGGGCTGGGATTCCAAATCATAGATGTCCTTGCCGTAGCTTTGGGAGAACATGAACTGCTCATTGACGAACTTGGCAAAGCTGCTGTCCTTCTTGTTCAGCTCCCCTTCCAGCACGTCGGAAAAGCTGGTTGCCAGCTGGTAGGCTTCCTGTTCCAGCAGCTGGCGGTTGGCATTGGCCGTCAGCACGGAGGCCGCATAGACCAGCGCTGCCGACAGCGCCACAAACAGCGCGCCGATGCAGAGGACCAGTATCATCGAAAGCCCCTGCTCCCCGCGCAGAATGCTGCGTGCCCTGCGGTGCATAATGCCACCTTCTTTCCTGAAATAAAATTACGATGCGTCGCTTGTTTCCGTCTGTTTCGGGGGCGCGGTTTCCGCCGCGTCCGTCTCATCCGGGGCAGCGGCGGTCTCCGGGGTCGCCATGGGCAGTGCCGCACGGGCCCACATCAGGACCGGGGGCACGCTTGCGGGGGCGCTTTCCGCCGCCGTGCTTTCTGCAGTCTCGGCGGGCGCGACGCTCTCCGCGGAGTCTATACTCTGGGCATCCTCCGCCGCATCGGCGGTGTTCGTCTCGTTGACGGGGACCTTGACCATGCCGGATTCGACGGTCTTACCTTTGTTATCCGAGTGCGCCAGCGTCTGCAGCGTCACACTTGCGGTGAACTTTTGCAGCTCGAGCGAGTCGTCCTGCACCTTTTCCTGCAGCTCGGGCAGGGTGATGCGGTAAACAGGCTCGGCACCGTCCTCCTGCACCAGCTCCAGCATGGGAACCGTCTGTGCCTTGTAGTACAGCGTACCGCCGTCCTTTTCCACCGTGCCGGTGACGTCATAGGGTTTCGGTTCCCATGTCACGTTACCGTTCTTGTCGGTCACAGGCTCGACGCTCAGATCGTACCAGATGCGGGTCTCGCCGGTCTCCTTGTCCACAACGTCGGTCTGCTTCGCAATCTCCGTCGTTTTGCCGTCATAGGTCTTGGTGACGGTCTTGATTTCCCCGCGCTTATGCGTGACAATGCCGTCTTCGTCCTTCTCGTCCTTGTCGTAGGTCGTCACCGTAATGATGTAGGGCTTTTTGTCCTTGACCAGCGGCGTGACGGTAAAGGTATAGCTGTTGGTCAGGTTGCGCACCGTGCCGTCGGCCTGGGTGTACTTGTTCACCGCGGTCCACTCCACCGTAAAGCGGCGCAGCTCCAGCGGGGTCTTATCGCGCTCGACGGTAAACTTGGGGTCGCTGTACAGGTTGACTTCCTGCTTGTAAACGGCATTGCCAAGTGCGCGTTCCGGTTCGTCCACGGGGGCGTCCAGCGTGATGGCCGGCAGCTGCGCCTTTGCGGCATCCTGCTGCAGGATGTAGAACCAGTTCGACGCTGTCGTGCCGTCGGTGGGCATAACGCGCACCGCGGGCAGCAGGTATTGTTTTGCATGGTCGGGCGTCAGCGTAAAGCCGTTGCCGTCGGGCACAAAGGTATAGCTGGCGGTGTTGTCGTTGACGCTGGCGCTCCCGCCCACCGTGCGGCTGTCCTTCGGGATGACCAGCTCGGCGTCGCCGTTGACCAGCATCTCGTCCAGTTTTTTGGTCAATTCCTGCTGGGCCGTGTACTTGTCCTGTCCGGTGCCTTCGCCCTGCCAAGCCTCGGCCAGTTTGGCAATTTTTGTATAGTTGGCCACATCGCTGAAGATATAGCCGGTAAAGTAGACATTGCCCTGTGCGGGTGCGTCCAGCGTCATGTTGAGCTTGAGGTCGTTCAGGAACGTCTCCTGATTCGGGCTGGCGGGCGCAAAGCTGCTGGCCGTAACCTTGGGCGCAGCGGCGCGGCCGACGATGGTCTCGGGCTGGCTCAACGCGCCGTCCGGGCCGTCAAAGCAATTGCTACCAGCCTTGCGGCGGGCAATGACGCGGAAGCTCAATGCCTCGCCCTGATACTGCTCCAGATCCAGCGTCAGGCTGCCGACGTTGTCCGTAGTGGGCAGCGTCAGCACAGTATTGCCATCGGCATCGACGACGCACAGGTCATAGTGGTCAATGCGCGCGTCGTCGGACGGCGACCAGCTGACCGTGTAGAGCAGGGCATCCGCGTTGTCGGTCTCGCCGTTGACGCGGGTGATGGAGCTCGGCGCGCTGATGCCGGGCAGGCGCTGCTTAACGCTGTAATCCGCCACAGCGGACGCGCCGATTTCATCGGTGCCAGCTGCCGCCACGCGGGTGACCTCGAGCCGGACCTTGTCATAGCGCCAGCTGTCGCTGCCGTTGGCCAGCATGGTATCCACGTTGACAGGCAGGGTAAAGCTGTTGCTGCCGCTGTTCTGAACCTTATCGGCCAGATTTACGCCGTCCTTCAGCGCAATTTGCTCCTGACCGGTCACATTGCCGTTCTCGTCCGTCAACAGGCCGTAGAGCTTGATGCTGTAGGTCGGCGTTTTCGCGTCCATGTCCTCTTGCGTCCAGTTGAACGTATAGGTCAACTCGTTGGTTTTCTCGTCAACTTTTCCTTCTGTGTTTTTGTCCAGCGTCGGGGCTTTCAGAATATTCAGGTTCAGCTGCTTGAAGATGATCTGCGGGGTCGTCTGCGTGGCCTGTATAGCCCATTCCTCGTCATCGGTGCGGCTCACGTCGGAGAAGCAGAGCGGCGTCAGATGGGCATAGGTATAGCTGTGCTCGCCCGTGCGGACGATCTCATAGCCGTTCTTCCACCAGATTTCTTTGTTTTTGTCGTTTGTCTCGCTCGCGTGGCTGGCGATGGCTGTGGACACTTCCTCCGCCGTGGCATCCCAGCGATACTTCATATCGCCCTTGCCGCTGGTGACGGGCACCGCGACAACGAGGAAGTCGGTGTAGTTCGTCATAGCATCCGACGGCAGGCTGTTCAGGTTGAAGGTGACGGGAGACTCTGTCACAATGCTTTCCCGCGCGGCCAGCGTGATGTACTGGCCGTTCAAAGATACGCCGTTGACTTCGTCATTACCCAGATATTTTGCCAGCAGCATGACGCGGTAGGTCGGGCTGCCGTGCTCGCTGCTGTCGCTCTTGACCACTGGGGTAAAGCTGAACTTCACGGTTGCTTCAAAGCTCTCCGCTGTCTGGCCGGTGTAGGTCACAAACTCCGTGTTGCCGTCCTGTTTCAGCGTGCCAAGCGGCAGACCGTCCTCGTCCTTGGCAGAACCCGGATTGTCTCGCCACTGGGACGGGAGATAGGTCTCTGACTTGTACTGGGCCGAGCGCAGATACTTTGTACTGCTGCTGTTGTCCGGGGTTGCCAACGCCGTAAGCGTCAAAGTGCGTTCCAAATTTTGGGTCAGGCGGATGTACTGTTTGCCATTCTGGCTGCTGAAATAATAAGGATGCTTTCCATCGGTCAGCTTGACGGTCCAAGCCTCGTCTGTCGGGTATTCGGCGTAGTTTTTCAGCACCGCGACAACCTCATACTTGAATTCTCTCGATTTTTCATCCGGCGTCTGGCACTGATTCCAGTCAAAGCCGCCGCCCGTTCGCTTTACCAGCCGGAACTCAATCTCCGGTGTAGGCAGGGCGTGCATAAAGGTCTGCACGTCACTGATTTGGGGGCGGTCAGACTGCGTCGAGTCGTCGTTGGTGTTGTAGGGCGTTACACGCACGACGAAGTAACCCGTCCACGCTTTATCTGCCACAAAGGTATAGCTGCGCTGGTAGACGTCAGCTTTCAGATAGGGAACTGCATCCGGTTCGACAGTACCCGCATCGTTGCAGGGCAGAATTTCAACACGGTAGTAAGCGGCGGGGCTGGCATTCTTGTCGCTGTCGCTCGGCTCGGCCCACGTCACTTCATAACGGCCATAGACGTTGTTGTCCGCGTCCTGCACCTGGCTGGCCTTGACGTTGATTTCTCCCGGCTGGGCGGGCTTGGTGCTGTCCAGCACGTACTTATAGTAATTCTGGATGACCTCGTCGGTGATGTCGGTAATATCAACGTCCGATTTCGTACTGTTCGCAGCTTCGCCAAATTGCAGCATCACAGTCGCTCTCTGGTTGCCGGGATTGGTATCACTACCCGCGCCGGTGTCATCGAAAATGTAGGCTTTCTTACCGTCGGTCTTGATATAGGCAGAGTTTGCTGCGGCATTCCAATCCGTAGAAGTAATGCCTCGCATCCACCACAGACTGTACGCTGCGCCGTTCCCACCCTCTGCCAAAGTGGGCAGGAACGCAATATAAGGATTGGTTGCTTTATTAGTGACATTATAGCCTATGTACAGACGGTGTGCTTTTACTTTTTTCGAGGACGAGTTCCAATCTGTCTCATTGTAGGCCGGGTCACTTCCTTGCTTATCCGCTTTCGCCCAGTTACCTGTTGTACTGTTCGGTTTTACTGTGGTCAGTTTACGGGAATCTTTCTTAAAGAAGCTCTTGCCTGCACTTTCGGAATTTTCAATATAATAGTTGCCGTGGCCGGTGACATTCTCGTAACTCTGGCGCAAATAGGCAATAGGATACCAATCTGTACCAACCGTGGCAAAGCAGTTTGTGACATTGGTTGCTTTATTCGACCCAGAGCCATTACCGCGGCTGCCAACAATGCCGATTTTTCTGCTACACGTAAAGTCTGTATTAAGGTTTCGGCAGCGGTCAATATTTACTGTAACATAATCAATATTTCCCTTGTCGTACGGGCCGATCCATGCCAGAATGCCGACTGCCTGCGACGCTGCCTTGATTGCACCGCTATTGACGCAGTCGATGATGTTCAGCGTCATAATATCGGTGACCTTCTTCATCTCGATTTTGCCGATAATGCCCGCACAGTCATTTGCGCCGTTTGAATCATACCAAATCTGACCGTAGTTACGGCAGGAAAGCACATTTGTGGTGCCGCCGGAAATAGGCTGGTCAATAAAGCCGACAATACCTCCGACTGCACCGTAACCGCTGTTTTTGTCGTTCGTGTTTGTTGTGATTTTGCCAAAATTGAAGCATTTCTGCACGGTTCCGCCGTAGTCCAGCCAATAGGCGATCACGCCGCCCACATTGGCCGAGCGGCTGTTGAACACACTGCCGCAGTTGACTACCTTGCTGACAGACCACCGGTCATCGCTGCGGTTCTGCTGCTGGCCAATGACACCGCCCACATGGACAACAACACGGCTGCCGTTCTTGTAAATGTTGTCATTGTCTGTATCATTCTTGTTATTCACGCACGTAAACCGGCGCACGGCGGCACAGTTTACCACAGTGTCCAGCACGCTTTTGTCTGTGACGTTGGATTCGTTCTGGCCGACAATACCGCCGACGGTGGATGCCGTTGTCGCATTGTCAGAATAGACAAACCACTTACCGGTGGCGGAAGTGTCGATTGTACCGTGGAGAGAGTTAAAGCCTGCCAGACCGCCCAGATAACCGGCGGCACGGACGGTCTCGCTGTTGTTGCTGCCGCGCAGGGCGACAAGTAGATCATTGGCGGCAAGGCCGCTTTGGCTGTAGACATTCCCATAGCCGCAGCCTTCTTTAGACACAGTGTCAACGCCCATAAGACCCGCGTAGGTCGTGCCTGTGGTCAGCTCTGCCGCCATGCTGTTGATGCCGGCATTGGCATCTTCCGCACCCAGCCATTTTTCAACCTGTGCAACAAGGGCAAGTTTTGTTGTGTCGTCGCTGACCAGCGCTTTTTTGCTGCCGCTGCCCTTGATAGTGCCGTTGTTGGAGCCCGCGACGCCGCCCACAAAGCCGTAACGCGCCGTGATGATGCTGCCCGCGCCGTTGCTGCGCTCGGTGGCGACATAGCTGTTGGCGATTTCGTCATTGTTGCGGCCCGCAATGCCGCCCACATGGCTGGCACTGGCGAGCTTTTCGTCTGCGGTCTGGGTCGTGGTGATGTTGCTGATACCGCTGACCTGCAGTTTGATGTATTTGACCTCACAGCCGGTGATTGTGCTGTTGTTCAGACCGGCAATGCCGCCCACCGTGCTGCCGGTGCTGCGTGCACCGACGGAGACAAGGCCGTCCGTGTCCGCGTTGCCGCCCATCGTGCCGGAATAGGTACACTGATCCAGGGTACCGTCGTTCTGGCCTGCGACGCCGCCCAAATTTGTATATTTATCAAGATTTTGTGTAAGGTCCAGCAGAACGTTGGTTTCGCTGACCTTGCCGTCCGCCGTGGTGCGGCCCACCGCGCCGCCCAGCGTGACGGTATTGGTGCCCGCGCGCAGACCGGCGTCCAGCGCCAGCGCGCCGTTTCCGACCTGACAGCCGGTGACGGCGCCCTCGTTCATGCCCGCAAGGCCGCCAATCGTGACTGCCGGGGTGCTGAACCGCACGTTGGCGTTTTCCGCCAGCTTCACATTGCGGATGGTCGCGTTCGCGCTGTTGTACGCCGCAATGGCGCCGATGCTCTCCGATGTACCGGTGATCGTGCAGCCGCTTACGCTGCTGTTATCTTCCGGCCCGGTCTCCTGACCGATGGTGCCGAAGTTCGTGGCCGTGACGCCGCCCGCCGTGCCGTTGGCCGCGGTGACGTCGGCGCGGACCTGCACATTCTCAATCAGCGCGTTTTTATTATTATTGCCCGCGATGCCGCCCGCCTCGCCGTTGGTGGCGTAGACCGCGCCGGCATTGCCGGACGCATGGCTGCAATAGCTGATCGTGCCGCCCGCGTTGTTCTCGCCCGCAATACCGCCCGCATATTTTGTGCTGGCGCGCACCGAGGCACGGTTCTCCACACGGGTGATTTCGGCACGGTTCGTACCGGCCACGCCGCCCGCGTAGTTGGCGGCAATGACGCTGCCCCTGACCGCGCCGTTGGTGTTTTTAGCGCCGTAAATGCGGCCTGTATATATGCCGTTCTTCGTATTGATACCGGCCACGCCGCCCGCATAATCGGTGGCTGTGACACTGCTTTGCAGCTGGCCGGACAGCGAAATGCTGCCGACGTTGGCACCGGCCACGCCGCCCGCATACTGGTTGGCCTCCACCGTGACAGTGCTGTTGTTCTCTGTGCAGATGATGAGGCCCTTGCTTGCCGCAGCATCACCGCCCAGGTTGACGCCCGCAATGCCGCCGACATAGCTGTCGCCGCGCACGGCACAGCCCTGCGCCGGGTAGGCAGACTGAATAAGACCGCCGTTGACGCCCGCAACGCCGCCCAGATAGGTATACCCGGTTTCACGGTTGCCGAGGGACGCCGCCATGCTGCCGCCGGTGATCGTGCCCTCGTTCCAGCCCGCAAAGCCGCCCGCGGCGCACTTGTGAGCCACTGTGCCGTAGTTTGTGCAGTCTTTCAGCGTTGTGTTGGGTGTGGCATAGCCGATGATACCGCCCGCCAGTGCGCCGCGCGGGGTGTCAAAGTAATAGCGGCCATCGGCCAGCGCGTTCAGCGATACGCCGTTTTTAAACGCGCCGTTGTTGGACGGGTTCAGGCCGCCGACGGACAGGGCGTTCTGCGTTGCGCCGTTGGTTGCTTTTTGAATCGTCAGCTTCGTGTCGGCGTCGTTTGCGCCGACGATGCCGCCGACGTAGATGTCGGCCTGCAGGTTGAGCTTGTTCCAGAAACCGGTCAGGATGACCTCACCGTCCGCCGTATCCGCGTCGGTGCTGTCTGTCAGCACGCCGGTGCTCTCGTTAATCGTCGGCAGCAGCGCCTCCAGCGTGCCGCCCGTGGGCTTGGCCGCCAGCAGACGGTTGTAGCCGATGATGCCGCCCGCGACGGCGTCGGCCTCGACGCGGCCCGAGGCCACATCTGTGTTAAACGCGCCACCCGTCACGGTGAAGCCGCCCACCGGCAGGTTGGCGCCGATGACGCCGCCGACAAGCTGCTGACCCGCCACGCGGCTGACCTTCACAGTGGCGGAGGGCAGTTCCGGCGCGCAGTTCAGGCCGATCATGCCGCCGACAGCCTTGCCCGCCGCCACGATCTGGCCGCTGATCGTCAGCTTCTGGCCGGAGGTATTGGAGATTTTCGCATTTACATCGTTATAGCCGGCCACGCCGCCCACGTAGTTGTTGCCGTACAGGATGGCACCCAGCGTCGGGGTGCCGCTCTTATCCCACGTCACAACGCCTTTTTTGCCGTTGTAGCCTGCGATGCCGCCGACGTAGTCGGCGTAGTCGGCGTACTCACCCGCGGAGCGGCTCAGCTCCTTTAACAGGTTGATGCGGCGGGTGTCGGTGGCGTTGTCGCCGGACATACGGTTGGCGCAGTTCTGCACGGTGGCTGTGGCTTTCGGGTCTTGACTGCCGCCCCAGTCGGCATCATTGACGCCGACGATGCCGCCGACGTAGGCCGCGTTCTTTCCAAAGGCCGCGACCAGACCCGTATTGGTCATGCCGCTGATTTGGCTGTTGCTGCCGTTGACCGACACGATGCCGCCGACGTAGCGGTTGCCAAAGACGTCACTGCTGTTCGTATCGTTCTGTTGTACGCCGCTGCCGGTAAAGCCACCGGCCAGACCGCCCACAAACCGGCTGCCGAGTACGTAGCCCTTGCCGGTCTTGCAGTTGTCCAGCATAATATCCTTGCCGTAGCCGACAAGGCCGCCGACGAAATCACCCTTGAGGGGGCTGGCGTCGGTCAATGTCCCGGTTGTGTCGAAGCCTGCCTTGACCTGCTTCTTGAGCTGGGTCTCGGTCAGGTCGCTGCGGGTCACGCTTTCGCAGCCTTGCAGGGTCACGCCCCTGCCGTAGCCCGCAATGCCGCCGAAGAACTGCCCCAGCACCAGGCTGCGCGCATCGCCCGCGGTATCGCCCTTATAGTTGGCGCCCGCGCTGACCGTGCCGTTGTTCCTCAGGCCCGTCAGGCTCTGCGTGCTGGTATTTGCGCCTGTCGTAAACAGGTTGCCGACGATGCCGCCCGTAAAGCCGTTGCCGGTCACAAAGCCGTTGTTGACGATGTTCGTATCACCGTTCGTTTTCATCTGGGTAGCGTCCACCGTGCCGAACACGCCGCCCACGCCGACGCTGCGCCAGAGGGAGTTCTTGTCATTCGGCTCGGCTGCCGCAGCAGCGTAGCGGGCCTTCTCGGCCTGCTGGTCTGCCGCTGTGGTCTTTGTAACGGATTGCGTGCCCTTGTCCACAAGCAGACCCGCCACCGTCACGTCCGACGCGACGGTCAGGTCCTGCATGACGGACTCGGCTTTGGGTATGGCAACGCCGACGAGACCGCCAATGCCGCGCGGCTCGTCTGTATAATAGGTATAGCTTTTGCCGCCAGCGTTTTGCGTCTGCTCTATGCGCTGCGTTGCGGTGGTTTTGTTGTCAAACGCCAGCGCCGCGGCCACCAGCGCACTGGTCGAGGAGTTCGTGCCGCGGGTCAGGGCGCAGTTTTCAAGCGTGCCGGTGTTGACGCCGCAGAGTGCGCCGACAGCACGCACATCGCGCCAGTTCTCGTCGTCCTCCGCCAGCGCCGTGACGAATTTGGTCGCGGTCAGCTTGAGCTGTTTTTCGTTCGGCAGCGCATCGGCGGCGACGGTCTCGGTCTTGACGTTGACCTGAATGTCCGGGTCGCGCAGTGTGATGTAAGAAATTTTGCCCTTGTTCTCGCCGATAAGGCCGACATAGTGGTCGGTCAGCTCTTTCTGCCCTGCCTTGCCGGTTTTTGCAACGGACTTGCTGCTCAATTGCAGATTGAGGATGGGCACACGGGTCGTCTTGGTTGCAAGGACCGTTGTTTTGCTCGTAAGTTCGATTTTTTCACCCAGTTCCGGGATCGTCGGCCAGGCGACAGGGTCATTGAGGGACGGCACCTTGGCCGCAGGCCATGCGCCCGCAGCGCAGTAGACCGTGACGCCGCCGCCCGTCCAGTTCAGGCCGGTGCTGTTGCTGGCCTGGGGGGTCAGCGTATAGGTGCCCTTGTTGGCAATCTTCCAATCCGCAGACCAGCGCAGGTTGTACAGATGGCGGAAATATTTCAGGTCTGCTTTATCCGCCTTGCCGCCCTTGGCCAGCAGAGTGTTTTCCTCGTTCGTCGTTTCCTCTTTGCTGGCTGTGTAGGTGTCGCTGTAGTTCTCCCGCGGCTCGGCGCGCATGGCAATGTAGATGTCCTTCGGGTCGTTCAGCAGGCGGGTGATGCTGTACAGGCTCGTGGCGGCAACTTCAGCGCTGTTCTCACACGCACGCAGCAGCGCCGCGTCCGCCATGGCGTCCAGCGTCAGCACAAAGCTGCCCTTGTTGTAGCTTAGCGGGAAGTAGAGTTCTTTCTCGGTTTTCGTCTGATTGCCCGCATTATCATACGTATAAATCGTGACAGGCATCTTGGTGATGACTTGCTTGTTATCATCCGCCGCACCCGCGGTGTCGCGCTTGATCGTGATGGTAAACAGCGGCTTCCGATTGACGCCGGTGTCTCCGGCTGCGTAGGCCGTGGCCGTGTAGGAGGTATCCAGATCGCCAAGGCTGGAGTTGCCGCTCCAGCTCAGGGTCAGCGTCTCGCCGTTCGTCAGGCGGGGATTCTTGACTTTCAGCTTCGTCTGCACCAGCTGCACAACGTTGACGCGGTCCTCGGCAGAGTAGTAGCCGACAAGGGTGTCATTGCGGCGGTGGTCATAGCTGCGGTCATAAATATTTGTGGCATCGGCTTCATTAAAGCGCAGTTTGCTGGAATTTGTGTCGTAAAAGACCGAGTAGACCTGCCCGCTTTGAATGTCGATTTCAACGCAGAGCGAGGCATTCAGCAGCGAGGCGTCGTAGATGTAATCGCCCAGCAGCTCCTTGACCAGCGCGTTATGGTTGCCGTCCGCTGCGCCGGTCTTGTCATAGTATAGTGCCGCGATATAGGTGTTCAAGTCTTTCTGGGTGCGCCCAACGAGAGGTTTGCCGTCCGCATCAGTCAGACCCTCGGCAAAGTGCTGACCCATGCTGCCGCTTTTCGTCACCTTATCGCGGAACGCATCCAGCTCCCCCGCCGTCTCCATCCGGGTCAGGGAGATCTGCGCCGTCTGGAACAGCGTGCGGGCGTTGGCCTCGTTCTTTTCAAACCGGGCCAGCCGCGTGTAGGCGATCAGCCCGCCGCCGACCAGCACCGCCAGAATGGCCGTGATAGCCAGAACGACCATCAGCTCCACCAGCGTAAAGCCTTTCTTTTTGTTTTTTATATTTTTATTGTACTGCACCATAGATGCTCCCGTCGTTTCTCCGGTGAAAGGTTACAATTAGACACAATACCAGATTTTATATATTGTCATTATACTCGGAATGTGACGTTTTCGCAACAAATCCCGCGAGATTTCAGCAAATTTACACCAATATATAGTGGGTCAGCGGCAAGCTGTGCACGATTTCGCCATAATTTCCGTTATCTTTGAACAAAAAGCAGAGTTTTTTTCGCGAAATTCCTTGCAAATACAGGTCCGGCACGGTATACTAAATAGCGTGTTATTATATGGTAGAGGATGTGTAACAATGCTGGCAGCACGACTGGGCGCATGGCTGCGCCATACCGGGGAACGCTGGGCCAAAGCTGCGTTTGCGGAAAAGCTCGCCGTACTGCTGGCGCTGGGCGCTGTCCTGTATACTATTGTGACCGGCGCGGCGGAGCTGCGCTATCAGGCCCGTGCGCGGGAGGCCCTGGCTCAGGTCAAGGCTGCGCGGCTGGCGGCCAGTGCCGTGTCTGCCCAGTGCTACTCCGCCGGGCAGACGTTCGCCGACCAGACAAGCGCGGACGGCTTTGCGGACGGCATCGCCGAGGAAATCCGCACGCTGGGCTCACTGCCCGGCACAGTGACGCTTTTGCAGATCGACCCGAACGGCTACACCGTGCAGCGGCTCCTGTACCAGGAGAACGGCATGTACGCCATCTATGATGCCGACGGCGGTTACCGCGTTTTCCGCGCGGAGGACCGGCTGCAATACGGCGCGGGGGTGGGCCATGCTGCTGCTTGAGCTTCTGTTGGGACTCATTCGTTTTCTGCTGGGCGCGGCGCTGTTCAGCTTTATGAACGTCGTCGCGTGGCGGCTGCCGCGGGGCATGGACCCGCTGAAGGGCCGCAGCGTATGCCCGCAGTGCGGCCACACGCTGGGTGCGCCGGACTTAGTGCCTGTGTTCAGCTGGTTATTCTTGCGCGGGCGGTGCCGCCACTGCGGTGCGCACATTCCGGCGCGGTACCTGCTGGTGGAGCTTCTGGGCGGCGTGCTGGCGCTGGGCTGCACTTGGCGGTACGGCGCTGCCTACGCCCTGCCGGGCGGGCTGTTCGGCATGAGCTGGGCCGCGCTGCTGGCGCTGGCGGTCTGCGGGATCTTGCTGAGCGTTTCACTCATTGATGCCGAGACGCAGACCATCCCGGACCGGCTGAATCTGGCGCTGGCGGTCTGCGGCGCGGTGAGCGTGCTGCTCTCCCCTGCCGACTGGCTGCCGCACATCATCGGTGCGCTCTGCGTCAGTGTGCCGATGTTTCTACTCTGCCTTGTCATCGACGGCGCGTTCGGCGGCGGCGACATCAAGCTGATGGCAGCCGCCGGGCTGTTCCTGGGCTGGCAGCATACGCTGCTGGCGATGTTTTTCGGCATTGTTTTTGGCGGTATGTACGGCATATACCTGCTGGCCGCCAAAAAGGCAGGGAAGAAAGACCACTTCGCCTTCGGCCCGTTTCTGTGTGCGGGCATCGTGATCGCGATGCTGTTTGGCGGGCCCGTTTTGGAATGGTACTGCGCGTTTTTGTGAAGTTCAGACCGTCAAAAAATTGCATTCTTGCCTTATTGCGTGTGTAGGGGCGACCATTGGTCGCCCGTCAACTTACCGCAGCAACGCTTTTTCCGGGACAGTTGTCTTACAAAGCAAACGGGCGCGGGCGAGCAATGCTCGCCCCTACAAGAGTTTTTCGACAATCTGAAAGTTTTTAACCTGTTTTCGGAGGAATCTCCCTCATGCCACGTTTTCGTTATACTGCCACCAATGAGAAGGGCAAGACCGTCCGCGGACTGCTTGAGGCCCCCAGCGAGGAGGCGCTCTACGCCAAGCTGCGCAATGACGGCCTGTACATGACCGACGCGCAGGAGGCCCAGAAGGCCCACGCGACGTTCCGCCCGCTGAAAACCGCTGTGCTGGCGGATTTCTGCCGCAACCTGGGCACCCTGCTGACCGCCGGTGTGCCGCTGGTGCGTGCGTTCCGCATCATGGCGGACGAGCGCACCATCGACGCCCGCCAGAAGGCCCTGTACGAGGCCATCCTGAGCGAGCTGCGCAAGGGCGTGCCGCTGTCCGATGCGATGGAGTCCTGCGCACCCGCGTTCCCCACCCTGCTGCTGGCCATGATCCGCAGCGCCGAGGGCACCGGCAGCATCGACCACGCCTGCGCCCGCATGGCGACCTACTATGAGCGTGAGCACAAGATGAACCAGCAGGTCGGCAACAGCATGATGTACCCCATTATCCTGTCCGTGCTCATCGTCGGCGTTATTGCGATTTTGATGACCTTTGTTCTGCCGCAGTTCAAACCGATGTTTGACCAGATGGAGGCCCTGCCGTTCCTGACCCAGCTGCTGTTTGACGTCAGCGACTTTGTCGGTGCCAACTGGCCGGTGCTGCTCGTCGTGGCGGCGCTCATCGTCTTTGGCGGCAAGCTCCTGCTGGCGCAGCCGAAGGTCCGCCGCCAGTGGGACCGCTTCATCCTGCACGCGCCGGTGGTCGGCGTGCTGAACCGCAAGATCTGCACGGCACGCTTTGCCAGCACGCTGTCCAACCTGTACGGCAGCGGCGTGCCCATCATCACGACACTGGCCGCAGCACGCGACGCCATCGGCAACCGCTGGATCGAGAGCCAGTTCGGTGACGCGCTGGACAGCATCCGCGCAGGCCACAGCCTGTCGGAGGCGATTGCGGGCATCGACGGTTTTGAAGTGAAGCTTTCCTCCTCCGTCGCTGTCGGCGAGGAGACCGGCAAGCTGGACAGCCTGCTGGCGACCATCAGCGAGACGCTCGACTATGAGGCCGAGATGGCGACCAAGCGCCTTGTCACCCTGCTGGAGCCCGTTATGATCGTTGTTATGGGTCTTGTGGTCGGCGGCGTCGTGGCCGCGGTCATCGTGCCCATCTACCAGTCCTACAGCACCATCGGCGCGTCGAGCGGCGCGATTTAAAGGAACCACCGTCAACCCTGAAAAGGGATTTTCCCGGCAGCTTCTCTCCCTCCGGCCCTTCGGGCCACCTCCCTCGCAGAGGGAGGCAAGTTCCCTGGCCCCCTCTGCG
>OLRO01001024.1_pt1 | contig 17519 bp, 11 predicted proteins | sample 1673131 | NCBI WGS metagenome assembly OLRO01 (sample SAMEA3136757, study PRJEB25190) | human gut metagenome | biome: human gut; feature: human-associated habitat; material: faeces | place: Austria | collected 2013 | reverse complement strand
CACCTTGTCGGCGGTACGGTTTCCACTGCGGGTTTCTTCGCTGTCGGCATAGACAATCTTCCAGTTTTCACGAGAAACCGGTTTTCCGTCCTCACCCAGCACATCCATTTCGGCCACAGCGGCAATGTTGGTACCATCGTAGTTGGAAACGCCTTCCAGGCAGAAATAGCGTCCGGCTGCCGGCTTTTCAAAACGAACTTCCTGCCAGCCGTTACCTGCCTTGAACGTACCCGTCATCACCGGCTTTTCAGCTTTCAGGTTCAGATTCTGACCGTCTTTACGGTGGGTTTCCGGAGCCTTTTCACGCAACATATCCAAAATCGGTTTTTCCACGCCGACCACTTTGGCTTCGGCCGGGCCTTTCAAATCGAGCACGATGATTTCATTGTCGCCTTCCTTCAGCCAGCATCCCGGCATATATAGTGTCTGCTGCGGACCGATTTCCCAGAAACGTCCCATGGCGTGGCCGTTGACCCAAACCATACCTTTTCCCCAGGTCTGCATGTCCAGGAAGGTATCGCCTGTCTTGTCCAAATGGAAAGTCGCTTTATAGTAAGCCGGACCGTCTACCGGTTTTCCAGCCTGGTAGTTTTTCTGACTCACAAATTCATAGAAAGGAGGCAAGTTATATACCGTCCAGCCTTTCAGTTCCTGTGCCTGGTCACCATTAACCACCTCTACCTTCTTGGTAATACCTTTCCGGTCGTGGATAGATTTGTCGAAGTTCACACGTCCCATGGCTTCTACCAGAATATCCAGTTGAGTACCTTTTTTCAAGGTTTCCGTCAGCGGCAAGGTAAATTCTCCGTGACGACGGTCCAGCCGTCCCAACAGTTTACCATTGGCAAATACCTGTGCCCAGTCGTGTACTTCGTCGATGTGCAGGATACCTTTCACATCTTCTTTCAAGGTCGTACGATACAAAATCGTTCCCCAGCCCTGATCGAACATTTCCATCGGCTGAATATCTTCCGACTGCTTAGGCTGCGGCAGATTATTGAACAACGGAGCCACCTTCCAGTCTGTAATGGCCGGTACGGAAATCACCGGATACGCAGCCGGAGGTTCAGGCAGAGTTTCTCCTTCCGGAAGATATTGCTTCAACAAGTCGCGCAACTGGAAATATTTCGGAGTAGTCCATCCGGCCTCACTGATCGGCGCGTCGTAATCGTATGAACTGCACATGGCTGAATAAGCCGGGTTGTTGGCACCACCCCACCAGCCGAAGGTTGTACCTCCGTGGGTCATATACAAACTGAACGAGATGTTCCGGTCCAGCATGTCCTTGATGCCACTCACCATGGTAGCCGCATCACGGGTTTCATGTTTCCGTCCCCAGTGATCGAACCAACCGCTCCAGAACTCGCTGCACATCATCGGTGTTTCCGGACGCAACGATTTCAGTTTCTTGAACTGCTCGTCAATGTTGGCACCCGTACCAAAGTTGACCGTCCACAGCAAATCATCCAAGGCATTGTTGGTGAAGTTAGAACTCCAGTCACACTGGAAAAGAGGCACGTCGGTGAAACCCGCCTTCTTCACGATATCACGGATGGCCGATACGTAAGGCTTGTTGATGCCATACGAACCGTATTCATTTTCCACCTGTACCATGATGATGTTTCCCCCGCGGGAAATCTGTAAATCGGCCAGCTGTTTGCCCACCTCATTCATAAAGATACCGACCCGCTCCATATAATAAGGGTCGAGTGTACGCAGCTGTACATCTTTCTTCTTCAGCAACCACCAAGGCAGTCCGCCCATTTCCCATTCCGCACAAACGTAAGGTCCCGGACGTACGATGACATACATTCCGTGTTTTTGTGCCAGACGGCAGAACTTGGCAATGTCCTTGTTGCCTGAGAAATCGAACTCTCCCGGATGCTGTTCATGCAAGTTCCAAAAGACATACAGACAAAGCGTATTCATGCCCAATGCTTTACAAGAAAGAATACGCTGTTCCCAATAAGGTTCCGGAATACGCGGATAATGCACTTCCGCTGCCTTTACCACAAAAGGCTTTCCGTTTAACAGAAATGTTCCCTTACCTACGGCAAATGCTTCTTTTGCGACAGTTTCCTCTCCTGCCGGAGAAGCTGCTGAAGCCGAAAGTATCCCCAAAGAGAACAATAAAGAAAGGCCTACGCCCCATAACGTGTGTTTGTATTTCATGATATACGTCATTAATGTTTGAGGCAAATATAGACCTTTCCTTCTATATTAAACTACCAAAAATCTGTCAAAAGCAAGATAAGAATCAATCACTTCCCTCATTTTGCAGCATGGATTCGAATCACGCTCAACGAATAGGCAGGCATTTCATATTGAGACAAATCTGCCACCGCGATTTCTTTCTTCACAGGACGAGCCTGCTGGTCAGTCGGAACTCCGGAGAGCACATGCAGCGTAGCCTGTCCATCCTGCAATGTCAGCCCGTTCAGTTGAGTCTTGACCGGAACCGGCAGCAGGTTGACCAGCTTTACAATCACATCGCCCGTCTTGCTGTCGCGCACCACCGACGTACCGATCCGACGCTGTACATCCTGACGGGAGTTATCTATCTTCCGGTCGGCCGGCAGATACGTATCACCGGCATTCTGACCGTAAAGTTGCTGGGTGTAATAACCCACAGTCGGTTTCACTTCCTTGTTGTTGAAATAAATCAAATCCGGATTCCACTGCGTATGCCCTTCCTTGGCCAGCAACGGTGCATACGAAGTCATGGATACCACATCGCCGTTCCGTTCAACGGACGTCAGGTACAAGGCCTCAGCCAAGGCTGTCTCGATGTTGTTCGGACGACCGGGCAAGTGAGCGGCATATTCTCCCAGGTATACTTTGGGTTTGGAACGGTCGTAACAGTCATAAAAATCCTGGTTGTTGATAAACCAACCCGGTGTATTATAATAGTGTTCGTCCACCATCGGTACCTGCAGACGAGAGGCAAATTTCCATCCCGCTTCGTAGTCTGAACCTTCATAGAAAGGACCTACCGTACCAATCACAGTAATCTCCGGATATTTTTCCTTGATGGCCTTGAAAATCATCTCAAAGCGTTCTTCAAAAATCGGGGTAATCAAATCTTCATTGCCGATGCCGATGTATTTCAGGTTGAACGGCTTCGGATGTCCGGCTTCGGCACGCATCTTGGCCCATTTGTTGGTCTTTGGGTCGCCGTTGGCATATTCAATCAAGTCCAGGATGTCCTGCACGTAGGCACCCATTTCTTCCATGGGGATGCCTCCCTGCTGTCCACCGCTCAAAGGCTTGCCCGGAATGCAGGCTGAATTCTGGCAGGGCACTCCAGCCGCCAGGACTGGCAACGGTTCAGCCCCGATGTCTTCACAGAACTGGAAATATTCAAAATAGCCTAGTCCCAGTGTCTGATGATATCCCCACAAGTTCCGCATCGGCTTGCGGGCTTCCAGCGGACCGACAGAATTTTTCCAACGGTAAATATTGTCAATGCCATTTCCATGGGCCACACAACCGCCCGGAAAACGCATAAAACGAGGATGTAAGTCGGCCAATGTCTGAGCCAAATCAGCTCTCAACCCGTTCTTGCGTCCTTTGAAGGTCTTTTGCGGGAAGAGTGAAATCATATCCAGATGTAACTCCCCGGTCAACTCCGGTTCCAGTGAAAGTACAGCCGCATCCACATCTGCCTGTGCCGTCAATACCGCAGTCTGCTTCTTCCAGTCGCCCGCCTTTACCTTTACGGAAGACTGTGCCACTTCCTTGCCTTGGGCATTCAGCAAACGCACCACTATCTTTCCACCCTTACTGCCCTCGGGCATAGAAGCAAAGAGAGAGAAGTCATACTTTTCGCCTTTCTTCAACGTAATCCCGTCGAAGCCTGTATTGCGGAGAGAAATTCCCGGTTTGGCCTGCAATACCACATAATGCGGATTGTTGGCATGCAAAGGATGCTCCGTGGCTACCTGTACAGCCGACGACTGCCCGTTCTCCCATATACTCCAGGCATAACCACTGTCAAATCCTTGAGGGGCCCCGTCTTTCGAAGAATATTCAAAATCACGGTTCTGCACCAATTCGGCATAAAGTCCGCCATCAGCTCCATAATTGATGTCTTCAAAGAAAATCCCCATCAGTTTGTCACTGATAGGCTTGGCTTCTTCCGGACGGATTGTCAGCTGCAAGGATACAGGAGCCAACCCGGCAAAACGCTGGCCATCCTGTTCCGTCCGTTCATTGTGCAACTGGTCTCTGTAAGCCCGGTAGTCCACGAACTTCAACAGTCGGTCCACTTCCTCCCAGGCCACTTTCTGCATATATCCTTGTTCTACTACACCGTCCACAACCGCTTTCTTGCGGGTTTCACTTCCCCGGATTCCAGTTCCTTCTCCCGGCGTCTGCAGGTAATACGTCTGCGGATTCCATTTCATCAAGTCGGGCGAAGTGGCCTGTCCCCACTCCTTTCCGCTTTCGTTCAACTGCCAGGCGCAATGCCACACGCCTTTTGCATCCCGCGTCAGATGAGGATTCAGCATACGCTTCTCGGCTCCCCAGGTTCCGTAATCGCATCTCACATACCCATATCCATTGCCGATACTGAACCAACGGTCGGCATCCGGGCTCCACGCCAGTTTCAACCCGCTGCGCCCCGCATCTTTCACGGTGGCATACGAGAACAAGTAGACTGAATCCGGTTCATTCATCACTTCCTGCACGTGGGCCGATACAGGAAGGCTGGTAAGGCAGACGCACAAAGCTGCCAAGTGTGTCAGGTGTTTCATAAGTAAGCAGATTTAATAAAAATTTTATTTGGAGACTTTCACGCGCTGAATCGTACCGTCGGCGTTGAATTCCATCCGGTCGATACATACTTCGCGGTGTACCCCCGGCCCTTTGTCCGGATTCAGGTAATTCTTGTTGATGCGATGGTACACGATATACCATTCATCGGTCCCAGGTTTACGTACTACAGAGTTGTGTGCTGTCCCATAGATTTCCTGTGATGGATCTTGTATCAGCACCACCGGGTCTTTGGCCACCTTAATCGGTCCCAGCGGAGAATCCGACGTACCGTAAGCCACATGATAGTTGGCTGAACCCGTATCGTCGACCGACCACATGAAGTAGTAAGTACCCTGACGATAGAACACATAGGGAGCTTCACGGTACGCATAATCTTTCAGTGTCCCTCCCTTCGGAGTCAGCACCTTCAGGGTTTCCTTCTTGATGGATACCATGTCGTCGTTCAGTTCCGCACCGGCCATGTATCCGTTGCCCCAGTACAGATAAGACTTACCTGATACCGGATCAGTGAACACATCCACATCAATTTGCTGTCCATGTCCTACCGGAGAATCCGTCACAATGGGTTTGCCCATATCTTTGAAAGGACCTACCGGTGAATCGGCTACAGCAACTCCGATTTTCTTACCAGAATCGTCGTTCGGATTGCCACTGTAATAGAAGAAATATTTGTATTTTCCGTCAATCAGTTTTTCCTCAATGGCCGGTGCCCAGGCATTTCCGTTGGCCCATGGTACCTGCGGCGAACGCAAATCCAGCATCACTCCTTCATACTGCCAGTCCTTCAGGTCGGCAGAAGAGAATACGGTGAAATACCATCCTCCCCATCCGGGCTGTCCGTCGGTGGTAGAATAGATGTAATAACGCTGTGTCTGATGAGAATACAGCACTTCGGGGTCGGCATGGAATCCCGGCAATGCAGGATTGACCGGCAATTCGCCCAGCTCGGCAGGCTTGCCCCACTCGTCCGTGATACGTTTCAGTTCGGCACGGGTAATCGGGATGATGGTTCCGTGACGCGGATGAAAATTCATCTTCACTGCATGGTCTATCACCTTAAAATGCTTCAGGTCGGTGGTTTCCGTAAACTGGTAAGCCCCTTTCATATAGACATCATACATCAGAATGTATTTATCCTGTCCAATCAACTTGAACGTACCAGCACCTTCCACAGCTTCTTTGGTCTGCTGCTTGTAATCCGGCTGTTCTTCCCACTTTCCGGAAGTCAACGCACGGGTCGTCGCTACCTTGATGCCGTTGCCGTTTCCTTCAGTCTTATAAAAAAGGTGATATACTCCATCTTTATACACAATGTCTCCATCAATGCAAGAAGTCTTGTTCGACGGGATGAAAAGCGGTTTCGGCTCTCCTTCCAAATCGGTAAAATCGTCGTTGGCATAAGCATAATAGATGACATCCGGACCACCGGCATACTGCATGGAGAAATAGACCATGTATTTCCCGGCTTCCTTGTCAAAGATAGTCTGGGGAGCCCATACCCGTTTCAGCTTTTCCTGTCCCGGATAGCGCTTCTGTATATTTACAACAGAATGTGACCAGTTAACCAAGTCTGTCGATTTCAACAGCACCATGGCCCGGTTGGAATCCCATCCGTTGTCGGAAACCATGTCGGTTACTACCATGTAGAACGTCTGGCCGTCTTCCCCTCTCAGAATGTGAGGGTCGCGCACACCACCCGTAGAACTGATGACCTTTGAATCAATCACCGGTTTGTTGTTGTTCAACGCATAGTAAGTATAACCATCCATACTTACTCCATAGTACACAGCTTCTTCACTGATGTGGTTTCCCGTAAAATAAGTGAACAAATAAGCTACATAATCTTTTTCGTCCACCAGTGCGGCAGACAACGATTCCGAAATAAACGGAAGTAAAAACAATAAAGACAGGATTCTGTTTCTCATATACTTTATATGTTAACGTTTGATGCAAAGATAGGGAATTAGTGTATCACATACAACTATTAATCATGCAAAAAAGGAGGAGAATCGTGCATTTTTATAACCTATAAACCGTTATTACCTTGGAAACTTAAAGTAATTTGTATATTTGCACTTATTGTAACCATAAAAAGAGTTGTGATACATGCAGTATAAGCCTATATCACTGCATTATAAACAAAAACATATCACCATGAAAAAACAAATGAAACAAATCGCCTTACCTCTCTTTCTGGGAGGTTTGATAGCATGCAGTCCGAAAACTGCTGTAAATGAAACAGACTTGTTGGGTAACTGGACAGAAATACTTCCTCCTTCATCCAACTTCGTACAAGGAATGACACTGGCCAAGGAAGGAAAAGCCTCCTCCATCGGCATGGCCACTCTGCAATATGAAAGCTGGCAGCTTCTGTCGGACAGACAGCTTGTACTGAGCGGAAAAAGTATCGGTAACGGACAGACAATCTCATTCTCAGATACACTGGCCATTCTGTCTTTGCAACAAGATACTCTCACCCTCCGCAAAGGGGCCGATTATCAAATAAAGTATGTACGCCAGCCGGAATCAGCGCCTTTAGTCGGAACAGACAAGGCTTCTACGGGATACACCTGGTCGGACGTATTACAAAAAGACATCCGGATTTTTGAGACAGGACAAAAAGTACTCTCTTCCACCGACAGCCTGGCAACCCAAGCCGGCTTTTTAGTGTTTGCAACTGATTCTTCAAAGGTAGAAGTCTTCTTGCCTGACACCAAAGTCATACTCAACCGCCGTGTACGCCCTGACGGCATTGCAGTCTGGAACGTAGAAGACGACGACACCTATCAGGTGCAAGCCTGTGCAGACTCCTGGATTGTATCCAGAAGAGGGCGACTGCTTTATAGCACACACGGAACCGACAAAAAAATAGAAACGTCCTTCCTTACTGCAGAAAACACAGAAATCCCTGTGGCATTCTATCCGCATGAAGCCCTCGCTGAAGTTTGCTTGGACGGACAATACATGTTGCTCTCTCAGTACCGCACAGCCTCAGGTTACGGTTACAAGAATACCATTCTCGATTTGCGTGGCAAAGGAAAAGAAGCTACACTGACACGTAGTACAGACGGAAAAACGTTCCAGCTAACAGAAAAAAACTAAAAACAGTATCGTATGTGGATGAATCTACTTTTATTAATCGGCGGATTAGCTTTAATTTTAATAGGAGCCAACGGACTGACCGACGGAGCAGCCTCTGTAGCCAAACGTTTTCGTATCTCCGACCTGGTTATCGGATTAACCATCGTAGCCTTCGGGACCTCTACTCCTGAACTGGTTATCAGCGTACTCTCCTCATTACAGGGAAGTGCTGAAATGGCTATCGGTAACGTGGTGGGAAGTAATATCTTCAATGTATTGATGATTATCGGATGCACCGCTCTGGTTCTCCCCATACAAGTGGGACAGGGCACTATGAGCAAGGAAATTCCGCTGGTCATTCTTTCTGCACTGGTACTTACCTGCTTTGCCAACGACTGCATACTCGACGGAGGAAGCCGGGACATCATCAGCCGGATAGACGGACTGGTACTATTAGGTTTCTTCCTTATTTTTATGCGTTATACTTTTGCCATCGCCCGCAATGGGAACGAAGATGGTGGCGAAGAACAGAAGGTGAAGGAACTGCCGGCATAGAAATCAGCCCTATATATTATAGGAGGACTGGCCGGATTGATCTTTGGCGGACAATTTTTTGTAAACGGTGCCAGGTGTATTGCCCGTTCATTAGGTGTCAGCGACTCCATCATCGGACTTACACTGGTAGCCGGAGGTACCTCCTTGCCGGAACTGGCAACTTCCGTCACGGCGGCCTTGAAAAAGAATCCGGGCATTGCCATTGGAAATGTCATCGGCAGCAACCTATTCAATGTATTCTTTGTACTAGGATGTAGTGCAAGCCTGTCTCCTCTCCCTATGGGAAATATCAACAACATCGACATGGCTGTTCTGGTAGGCTCTTCCATTCTGTTCTGGCTGGTGGGCTGGTTCTTTAAGAAACGGACCATCACCCGCATAGAAGGAGGACTGTTAGTCGCATGTTACATCGCTTACACGGCCTTCCTTATTTCACAACAATAAAGAACCTTGTTATAAATATTAATCATGAAAAGAATTCTTATCCCTTTGGCAGGTCTTTGCCTATTGACAGCCTGCAATCCGTCGTCTAAAAAACAAGCCGGAAACTCCGGCATTCAGACGGAACAAAGTGAAGTGTTCCCCGAAAGCCCCTCCAGAGAAGGCTACGAAGGCTTCCAGTGGCAGACTGTCACGGGAGCCGGTTTACGGCTATGGGCACAATGCAACGAAAACCTACGTATCGTCACCGACGCTTCTATTCCGGGTGCACGCATAGAACGCATGGAAAATGGCCACAAACAAACTTCGGACCCGGTTATTCAGATATTGGATATACCGGGCAAGGACATCCATTCACTTATCCCGTTCCTGCAGTCTCACCCACGTATTCTCATGGATAAGAACTGGACGGACAGCCTGACCTGCGATTTCCGTGAAGTAAAATCCAACCGTGCTGGAGTAACTCGCTACATTCTGGAGCCTACCGGGAAGTCAGCGAAAAAACTGGCAGACCGCGGCCAGCACGAACCCGTGCCCTTTACTTGCCATGGCTGGGGAGTAGGCAACAGCGGAGCACGTTATTTCGAGGTATTCCACACCCATCCCCAGAAAGCAGTCTTCGTTGAGGTGGGACAAGATATGCCTTTGTTTGATGAGCAGAGCATCCAGCTATTCGACTCCATTCAGGTACTCCACGGACAACTTATCATGGGACACGAAGCCTACAGCTTCACTCCCGATGCAGACACTACAGCCTATTGGGTTGTTGACAAGTTGGGCGAGCTGAAGAAGCGCTATGAAGCAACTCTTCCTTCCGATGCAAAACCCTATACAGCCATACCTGCCAAACTAAAAGTCCGCATCCAGGGCCCTTCTTCCGAGGGTTTTGCAGCTGAGTATACAGGCGTAATGGAAGTAATGGGAATTGAGGAAGTGGGAGAATAAATCATCTTCTGGACAAAAGTCAAGAACGTGCCTACAAAGAAAGTTACATATACTTTTCTTTTTTATGTTTCCCTTACGTGAAACGTATGTTTCTCTCGGTAGAACCGTACGTTTCACGTCAGGGAAACATACGGTTCTGCAAGGAGAAACCTAAAACATACAAAAACGTTGTTCAATTACTTCCCTTACATTGTCTCAAACAAAGCCTACACATCTACAAATCAGGTAGCCATTCTGATTTTACCTTACACAAAAAAGGGTGAAAAAACTTCACAGCCTTTTCACCCTGCCCATTAAAAAGAGAGATTTTATTTTTTATAGATGTGTTTTCCTTCGGTTACTACCTGAGAGGGGTTACCGGCATAGTTGATACTTCCGCTGCCATACGTCCTTGCCGTAATAGAACGGGAAGCACGACAAGACAAATCACCCGAACCATATACAGCCGCATCGACTTTAACGGCTTTCAGGTTATCTGCCGCCAAATCACCGGAGGCATTGTCACGAAGTACGGCTTCCTGGCAGCTGCCTTTTATAACCATATCGCCACTGGCATTGACCGTAGCCTTCACGATGTCCTGACATTGCAGATTAGGCACCACCAAATCGCCGGATGCATTGATGGTCAAAGACGCATGCTGACACACAGCTTTGTGAACTGTCATATCTCCGCTGGCATTGATACTGGCCTGTAACTTCTGGCAGTTGACCTGCTGTACATCAATGTCACCACTGGCATTGATTTCAGCCTGCAAGCTATTGCACTGTACCGTAGGGCATTCAATATCACCGCTGGCATTCGTCTGGAGACGTATGTCTCCCTGTGTTTTCAATCCTTTGGGAATAGATATATCACCGGAAGCCATCGTGGTAAAGCGACTGACAGAGGGCGCATATACATCTACCCGGCAACGGTTCTCACCCTGGATGCTGGTACCGTCCTGATAATAAACCCTCAGTTCACCTTTTGACTCCTTCAGTACCACATAGGGCATGACATTGTCTGAAGCATAGATTTCTGCATACGGACTGCCGGAAGTCTGATGATACACCACATCAATGGAAGAAAGTGTAGACACTTCCCGTATATCACCCAAAGAACGTTTTTCCGTCTGGTAGTTTTTACTCGGCTGAATAGTATGAGCAGTTCCTATACAGCTGAAACAGGTCAAGGCACAAGCCAATGTGAGTATGTTCATTCTGGTTTTCATTATTCTATCTCCTTTATTTTTATAGTTATACATTCTATTTATTCTGTTTTCAGATTTTCAGTTGGATTGGCCCGTGCCGCTTTCCATACCAGCCCGAAGGCTACCAGCCACACTACCAGACATACGATAAGGATACATCCGGCAAACAGGTACCACGTGAGGTCTATCTTGACAGCAAACAATTGCAAAAGCTGTTCGCCTACCTTCCAGGCGCACAAAGCACCTATCACTACAGCCGGAAGAGCTATCTTCAATAAATCGAGCAGGAAGATTTTCTGCACGTCGGCCATGGAAGCTCCGTGAATAAGGCGGATGGCAATCTCCGAACGGCGGCGTGACACTTCATCGCGCACATATGCCACCAGTCCCGTCAGAGCAATAATCAGGATACACAGGCCCGCAAAAAGTACACTGTTACGCACGTGCAACACTCCATTGTACAAGTTGCCCATCTCTAGCGACAGGCTGTACACCTTCAACTGCTGGGAAGCAACCGTCCGGTCGACCACCTGCTGCACTTGCTTCATGGCCTCGGGCGACATCTGGTTCAACGCTACATATAAATAACCCGAAGGTCTATTTCGATAGAACATCACCGTAGGACGCTCGTCATGGCTTTCCATAACCTGAGAGCCTAAGTGAATATCTTCGTACACCCCACAGATAGTGGCCATTGCCCGATGTTCGGTGATATACACTGGTTTCCCAATGGGAGAACCTGTCCATCCGGCCAGTGTTTTCATACGCTCCACGAACTGACGGCTCACCATCACCTGCAGCGACAAGGAATCTGTCAGCGTAGGAGTAAACACATTTCCTTCGATGACCGGAATCTGGAAAGCCTTGTGATAATCGGGACCTACATAATACATGTCGGCAATGTTCATGTATTCTTCTCCTGTTTCGGGATTGTACACATTGTTTCCACTGCAATGATCCGACAGGAGCTGATAGCCCCAGGTAACGGCCTTTACCTCCGGCAGTTTTTTCAGTTCCTGCACACAGCGTTCCCGTTCCACCATCTTGCTGCCCGACAGGTCGGCATACAAGGTGTTCCGGTATTCAAATCCGGGGTTGAAATTCATCAAGGTGTTATACTCCAGGCCGATGACCGTCAGCAGGCAGACAAAGAATGTGGTCAACGCGAACTGCAAGCACAGCAGTCCCAGTTTCCACCTCCGCTTGTTTTCCGTGTAGCGGCGATAAGCGTAGGTCACCGGTATACGGGTATAAAGATACCCCGGCATCACTCCGCAAAGCAGAATCACTCCGGCCGTCACTGCCAGACAGACCCATACGGTAGACAAGGGGAAAAGTGACTCCAGACTGTGTCCGACCTGTTCTTGCAGGAAATCCTGCAAGCCGAAAATAATCAATACGGCCAGAGCCAGACTGATCAGTCCGTGCAGCAACGACTCGGAAAGAATCATCCGGTAAATGTCGCCGCTCCCGGCCCCGTAGCAACGGTAAGTGGCAATGGCCTTGGCACGGCTCACCATGGACGAAACCACCAGCAGGATATAGTTCAGTACAGCCACCAGCAACATGATAATCGCAAAACTCAGAAACACGATGTTCATGATGCGGTTGTAATCGGACGAAGTGAATATTTCGGCTACGGGGCGGAGAGTAAGATCATACTCATTTCCCGCACGCTCCATTGCCTCCGTCACATGATTCGCTTCCAGCATGCGGTCCATGCCTTCCTTCAAGTCATCCGGAGTGCTCCCTTTCCGCAAGCGGACATAGGTCTTGTAACGGTCATTTCCCAACCAGTTGTTCGTTCCATCGTAAGACACCTGCCCGATGGTCGGCAGGGCAATGAGCACATCCATCTGTGGCAGATGGGTATTCTCGGGAAAAGCCTCAAACACCCCGACCACGGTCACATGGAACTCAGGGTATTGTTTCCACGACAAGGTTTTCCCGATAATCTGTTCGCCTGCCACCTCCAGCAGTTTGGAAGAGATATACGCATTGTTGGCCTTTTCCAACCCCGTATAAGGCTCCTCGCCCATCAGCAGTTTCCGCGGGAAGACCCGGAAGAAGGTACTGTCGCAGAAATAAGCCTGCCCATCCAGTTCTTTATGGTCTTCCGTCGTCAGCGTCATCGACCCAATCCCCGTAAAACGGGTGGCCACCTCCACCGCCGGGCAATAGCGCTGCAACCCCGGTCCGATGGCACCGGGAGTCTGCGTGAACTCCTTCCAGTCGACGCCTTTCTGTTTGTAGCGTTCTTCCACCCGGTAGGTTTCTTTCAACCCCGGCAGAAAATTATCATACGACCGTTCGAAAATGACCTCCGCCAGCATGACCAGGCCGATGGCCAGTCCCACGCTCAGGCAGACAATCTTGACCACATTGGCCTCACCTTTTCGAAACAGTCCTTTCAATGCACGTTTCATAAAGCACCGTTTTTACATTTCCGCAATAGAAGCCACAATCTGGCCATCGAACAGGTTGATGACACGTCCGGCAAAACCCGCATCACGCTGGCTGTGTGTCACCATCACAATGGTGGTTCCTTCCTTATTCAGTTCGGTCAGCAATTCCATCACTTCCTGTCCGTTCTTGGAGTCCAGGTTACCGGTCGGCTCGTCGGCCAGGATAATCTTCGGTCCGGAAACCACGGCACGGGCAATGGCCACACGCTGTTGCCGACCACCGGAGAGCTGTTGCGGATAGTGCTTTGCACGGTGGCTGATGTTCATCCGCTGCATGATTTCATTCACCCGGCTTTTCCGTTCTTCAGAAGGCACCTTCAGGTACGTCAGCGGAAGTTCAATGTTCTCAAACACGTTCAATTCGTCAATCAGGTTGAAACTCTGGAACACGAAACCGATGTTTCCCTTGCGCACGTTGGTACGGTCTTTTTCTTTCAGGCTACCCACTTCCTTTCCGTCGAGGAAATAGCTTCCCGAAGTCGGATTGTCCAGCAGCCCCATAATATTCAATAAGGTAGACTTTCCGCATCCGGAAGGTCCCATGATAGCTACAAACTCTTTGTCTCTTACCTCCAAACTTACTTTATTCAGTGCCAGTGTCTCTACTTCCGTGGTACGGAACGTTTTTGTCAGGTTTTCAATCTTAATCATAATTTTATCGTTTTATAGGATTCATATTTTCATTTTGGAATTTTATTTTCCACTAAATCCTATACAAAGTCCGTGCCAATCTTTTAAATAGCTGATTATCAACAAGCAATAAAACACCTATAAAAAACGGGTGTCTAAAAATTAGACACCCGCTGTATGATTTTTTGACAATCTTCGAGTAGAGGCCTATGCCTTGACGCATTTGATGACCACGTGCCGGTCGCCTTCCAAGGTAGTGGCAAACAGATACACATCACCACCTTCCTTCAATTTCCATTTTTTCCGGAGTTCCGCCACCGAGGCCGGAAAATTACGTACCGTCAGGTTGGCCTTGTCCACTCCTTGCAGCATCTGTTTCAGTTCCTTCTTCCCGAAACCCGACACTTCCAGCACCCGGAAACGGCGTCCCGGAAAGTCGACCAACACTTCCGACGTATAAAGATGACTGTTCACATGCAGTTTCTGGAGGCCGAAACGCACTCCCAACAGGCGGTAAGGTCCTGCTTTCAGCAAGGCTGCCCCCGGTTCATAAAGGTAATTCCCGACTTCTTTCGCCAGCGGACACTGCGCTTCCTTCTCCTGTGCATAAGTGAAGACAAACGGTTCCGTCAAAAAGTTATTAACAGCCTGTTCACAACTTATCCACAGCTCTCCTGAGGCTTCTGAAGCCGATTTTTCCGGTTTTTGGAGTACTACGAGCAACTCTTTGCACTCGTTATTCACAGCTACTACGTGAATCTGACGGATGTATTTCAACTCTCGCAGCGAAGAAAAGATATCGAGCATGGGTGAAAGTTTCACCACCACCGTGCGTCCTTTCTCTACCAACAACGGTTCCAGTTTCTGCACATCCGGTTCACAGTCGGCAATGGCCACAGTCTTTCCTCCCTGGCTGTCGCGACGGGCCGGGTCCAGAAACAGGCAGTCCACCGGTTCCATCTTTTGCAGATAATCCACTCCATCCGCCTCATGCACCGTGACCTGCGGCAAGCCAAGCAAGGGGAAATTGTGGCGGGCCAGTTCACAAAGCACTTCCTGCCGCTCCACGTAATCCACTTTCCGGAAGTTTCGTGCCAGGAAAGAGCAATCCACCCCCAGTCCGCCTGTCAAGTCGGCCATCGTATCGCCATTCAGCCACGAAGCCTTGTAGCGGGCTGTGATTTCCGAAGAACACTGCTCCATGGACAGGTGGGCCGGATACCGGATGCCCTCGGTCTGCGCCCAAAGGGGCACTTTCTTCTCGGCAATCTTCCAGCCGGCAATCTGCACCACAGCCGCCGCCATATCTACCTGCGGATATTTACGGGCCTGCAAGGCCAAGGTACGCACATCCTCTGTACGATGTGCACGGATAAACTGTAGCGTTTCGGGTGAAAGTTCGGCCATTCTTCTGTTCTTTAACTAATCTGTTCAAGCTGCGGTGTTTCCCTTTGTTCAGATAAAGGCATAAAAAAAGGAGTTCCGCTGAACTCCAACCTTTGTTAACCTTAAATCTAATACTATGAAAAACACGATGCAAAGGTACGGACTTTCTGAAATTATGCAAGTATTGTGTGCGTTTACACATGTTTTATAACATAGATTAAGAACTTCAACCTCCGCTTTAAAAGGCATTAAGAAAAAGCCCTCCTTCCTCATGCATTTTCTCTCCACATCTTTCACGCCCTTCACCCGTACCCTTTCTATGGCAAGTGCCTGTTTTCATGTTAAAAAGACATAGGTTTCACCGATTACTCCCCCGTATTCCAACAAAATGTTATATCTTTGTCCCAATTATAGACTTTGACGTAACATGATAACCCTGAAAGAATTCTTTTCATTCAAACAGAACCGTTTTTTCTGGCTGAACCTGATAGCCATGATTGTGGTCGTTATCGGTGCATGCTGGGGCACCCTGCTCTGGCTTGACCACTATACACACCACGGAGAAGCCTATGTGGTACCCAATGTCAAGAACAAGTCACTGGCAGAAGCCCAACTGGCACTTCATAACCAAAAGTTAGAGGGACTGGTGGTGGATTCCAGCTATGTGAAAGGACTTCCCGACGGCATGATACTGGACCAGAACCCGGCAGGAGGAGCCCGTGTAAAGGAAGGTCGTACGATTTACTTGACCGTCACCACTTCGAAGGTGCCCTTGGTGAAGTTGCCCGACCTGATTGACAACAGTTCCCTCCGACAGGCGGAAGCCAAACTGAAAGCCATGGGCTTCCGGTTGACGGAACCAGAATACGTTTCAGGAGAACAAGACTGGATTTACGGCATCAAATACCGAGGCAGAAGCCTGATGAGCGGCGACAAGATTCCACACGAGGCCATACTGACCTTGTGCGTGGGCAACACGGCCATCCGCGATTCACTGGCCATGGATTCTACACAAGTAATGATAAGTGAAGGAGCATCTGAAAGCAGCGAGGCTGAGGTGGATGACTCTTGGTTCTAACCTCCCTAATTAAAAATGGCAGAAGATTTGATTGATTACGAACTGGAAGACGAAACGCCAGACGACATTGAGCCGATTGGAGGCGAACCGGAACTGTACGAACATTTCCGTACGGTGGTAGACAAAGGACAGGCTCCTGTCCGCATCGACAAATATTTATTCGAACGCATCGTCAATGCGTCACGCAACCGTATTCAAACAGCGGCCGACAACGGTTTTGTCATGGCCAACGGAAAACCGGTGAAGAGCAGTTACAAAGTAAAGCCGCTGGATGTACTGACCGTGATGATGGACCGTCCGCGCTACGAGAACGACATCATTCCGGAAGATATTCCCTTGGACATCGTGTATGAAGACGACGACCTGATGGTAGTGAACAAACCAGCAGGATTGGTGGTGCATCCGGGCTGCGGCAATTACCACGGCACCTTGGTTAATGCCATCGCCTGGCATCTGCGCGACGTGCCGACCTATAATCCGAACGACCCGCAAGTGGGACTGGTGCACCGCATCGACAAGGATACGTCAGGCTTGCTCGTCGTAGCCAAGACACCGGACGCCAAAACCAGCCTGGGATTACAGTTCTACCACAAAACCACCAAGCGTGAATACAATGCCTTGGTGTGGGGCATCGTGGAACAGGATGAAGGCACCATCGTGGGCAACATTGGACGCAACCCGCGCGACCGGATGCAGATGGCCGTCATGGCCGACCCGACTCAGGGAAAACATGCCGTCACTCACTATCAGGTGCTGGAACGGCTGGGCTACGTCACGCTGGTGAAATGCCGTCTCGAAACCGGACGTACGCATCAGATACGTGTCCACATGAAATATATCGGGCATACGCTATTCAACGACGAACGTTATGGCGGAAACGAGATCCTGAAAGGAACAACCTCTTCTAAATATAAACAGTTTGTCGATAACTGTTTCGCCATTTGCCCGCGGCAGGCACTCCATGCCAAG
>OLRO01001023.1_pt1 | contig 17540 bp, 18 predicted proteins | sample 1673131 | NCBI WGS metagenome assembly OLRO01 (sample SAMEA3136757, study PRJEB25190) | human gut metagenome | biome: human gut; feature: human-associated habitat; material: faeces | place: Austria | collected 2013 | reverse complement strand
TCTGTCTGCAAGCGGACTGTCGGGAAATTCGCGAAGGTCAAGAATCTTCTTGACATAAACCTCTTCACCGATGCTTGCATAAAGCTTCTGTTTGTGTGTTGTAAAGATTTCGGCAACGCCCGAACCTACAACACCGTGACCCATAATTGCTATTGAAACCATATCTAAAAACCTTTCCTTTCGAGTTTTTGGTTTTAACCTGTTATTTTATTCTGCGGCAGGGGGAGCTTCCTCACCGCCGCCTGACGATTCACCGCCTCCGGAGCTTTCGCCTCCGCCTGAGGATTCCCCTCCGCCTGAAGGTTCTCCGCCTGAATTATCTCCTCCGCCTGAATTGTCACCGCCTGAATTATCTCCTCCGCCGGAGGTGTCGCCGCCTGAATTATCTCCTCCGCCGGAATTGTCGCCGCCTGAATTATCTCCTCCGCTGTTGCTTGTGTCGCCGCCGTAATAGCTACCGCTGTTGTCACCGCCGTAATTGGGGTCGTAGTAGCTTGAGGAGTCTGAAACATCCGAACCGTATTCATAGTTGCCACTGTAATACGAACCGCCGGTACTCGGCATATTATCCTCGGTGTAGTAACCCACATACCGCCCCGAGATGTTATCTGTTGAAACAATAAGTCCCGTTGTAGGATTATATGTTGCCTCAATCAGGTTATCGGATATTTTATATTCCTTGTTTTCCTTGCCTTCAAGGTAATTGCCCATAACATTTGCAAAGAATTTTGTTGCCGTTGTTCTTCCGCTGTAGGAAATGGTTGAAGGATGATCAAAGCCGCACCAGGTTGCCATTACGGCATAAGGCGAGCCTCCGCAGAACCATGAGTCCTTATCATCATCGGTTGTACCTGTTTTGCCGATAATATCCCAGCCCGAAATTTGAGCGTAATGTGCATTTGTGTGGGCGCTGTTTGTAACATTGTAGTGAAGCAGTCTGTTCATAATGCCTGCTGTTTCTGCCGAATAAGCCTGCTTCGGAACTGCGTCACGGTTATCAATGAGAATATTGTCCTCGGAATCCGTTACATAGTAGTAGGTGTATGGCTCATAGTAAAGACCGCCGTTGCCGAGATAGGTGTAGGCTGCCGCCATTTCTCTTACGGTAACGCCGCCGTTCATACCGCCGATTGAAAGAGCACCTGTGTTCTGTGCGTCCTGTTCCGTAAGATTCTTGAATCCCATTTTTGTAACAACCTGCTGATATGCAACACTCGGACCGCCGATAAGCTCCATTGTCTGAGCGGCTGTTGCGTTAGATGACCACTCAATCGCATCCGGAAGGCTCATATTGCCGTTGTAGTAGCCGTATGCGTTGTTAGGACCCGAAACAAGCTGACCGCTTTCGTTTGTACGGTAGTTGTCAAGCGGTTCATCAAGCACCATTGATGAGAAGTAAAGCTTCTTTGATTCGATTGCGTAAGGATAAACGACAACCGGTTTGATTGAAGAACCCGGCTGAAGCACGGAGTTGTAGGATCTGTCCCAGCCGAGAGCGCCCTCTTTCTTTGTTGAAGAGCCGACTGTTGCAATTACTCTGCCGTCATATCCCATAATTGTTGACGCAATCTGAAGGTCGGGATCATTTGATTTATCAATATTGAGTGCCGCATTTTCAAGGTAGGTCTGAGCCTTTTCATCCATTGCACAGTAGATTTTAAGTCCCTCTGTGTAAAGTTTTGAAGATGCCGCAGATTCGCTTATGTTGTAATATTCTGCAATGTCCTTTTGAAGATCACGAAAGACCTGATCAATATACCAGTTCTGAACATCTGCTTCGTCATCGTCGTCATCGTCATCGGATGCCTGCCAGCCGACAAATTTCATTGTGGCACTTTCCTTCATTGCCGCATCATATTCGTCTTTGGTGATTTTTTTCTGATCGTACATTTCGTTGATTACAATCTCACGGCGTTCCTTGTTGTTTTCGGGGAAAACAAGAGGATTCCATCTTGACGGATTCTGTGTAATTCCCGCTATTGCCGCACATTCGGCTATGGAGCATTCCTTGATGCTCTTGCCAAAATAGAGCTGAGCCGCAGACTCAACGCCCTGACAGTTGTTGCCGAAGTTTACAACATTTAAGTAGGCTTCAAGAATCTGACCTTGGTATATTCCTGCTCAAGCTTGAGTGCCTTTGTAATTTCACGAAGCTTTCTTGTGATTGAAACCTCGTTATCATCTGTAATATTTTTGATGAGCTGTTGTGTGATTGTTGAACCGCCATACGAATCGGAGCCTGTAGCAAGGTTTGCAACAGCGGAAAGGGTTCTGCCCCAGTCAACGCCGTTGTGGTCAAAGAAACGCTTGTCCTCAATTGCTACCACAGCGTCCTTCATTGCCTGAGGAATATCCTGATTGTCAACCCAAATTCTGTTTTCGGTGTCATACAGCTTTTGATACTCCGTAAATTCCTTTGAGTTGTCCTTTTGAATATAGATTCGGCTCGTCTGGTTCATAGACTTTGCCTTGAGGTCAATACCGGTCGGTTCGGATGCAAGGGTAAAAATGTAGACAGCAAGTGAAATGCCTGTAATAAGCAGGGCTACCAGACAGACCGAACAAACGGTAATCAGGAACTTGCCGAAACCCCTGAAAAATCTTTTTGCACCTCCGTCAGCCTTTTTGGACAATTCATTTTGCTGAAGGTCCTTATACTGACTGATGTCGGTTTCACGCTTGTTTCGCATATTATCTCCTTTATCAATTCACAGTTTCGGTCAATTAAACCGTAATTTTGCAATTTGTTTGAGTTATTTGCACGAACACGGTGCACTGATTGTAATAATTGCAATATAAGTTATATAATAACAAATATGTCCAAAATTACAAGCAGAAATACTCATTTGCTTATTATATCACTTGCAAAGGAAAAAATAAATATATTAAACCAAATTTTTGTTAAAAAAAATAAGGATTTACGGTGTTCTTTTGGTGTGAAATTTATAAAAACGGTGAATATAACATACAGTTTGGGCAAAAATAGAAGTAAAAACTGACGGAAAGAGTGCTGAACAATGAAAAAAATAGTTGGACTGACAGGTGTGATTTTAATTGCGTGCATGATGATAAGCTCGCTTTTTGCCCCTGCAAATTCTGTTGAAAACACCTCCGCAACAAGTGATTATTCGGCTTCGCAGAATAACGGTATGGGGGAAAGTGACTACATCATAAAAGCCGAAAAAGGGTATATTGTTGTGTACAAAAAAGGTGAAGACAAGCCTTATCTGACAACCGACTGCAGAGTGTCAAATCTGCCTAAGGGCGACGCACTTTACCTTGAAAAAGGAATTGAAATAAAGGGAAAGGAAAGCCTTATGAAGACCCTTGAGGATTATTGCAGTTAAAGGCGCAATGGTAAATAATTGTTCATATATATTGACTTTTCTGTGCTTTTGGGGTAAAATCAAACTGATATGCCATAAAGTATTGAATCAGGTGCAGAATTTGCCGTGAGTTTTTCAAAATGATGAAATCTTGCAAATTATTTGTTTCTGAAAATCAAGTAAAAATGCAGAAAAGGAGATATTACATATGATTTCTACTGTCATTGACCAGTCGCTCGGTCTTGAGTTCCCTATTTTTCAGGGAGGCATGGCTTGGGTGGCTGATGCATCGCTTGCCGCAGGTGTTTCAAACGCAGGCGGCTTGGGCATTATTGCGGCTATGAATTCCAACGGTGAACAGCTCCGTGAGGAAATCAGAAAGTGCAAAAAAATGACCGATAAAATTTTCGGCGTAAACATTATGCTTATGAGTCCCTTTGCGGAAGAGGTAAGCGATGTTGTTGTTGAAGAGGGCATCAAGGTTATTACAACAGGCGCAGGCAACCCCGGCAAGTATATGGCAAAGTGGCTTGAGGCAGGCATCAAGGTTATTCCTGTTGTTCCGAGTGTTGCACTTGCAAGGAAAATGGAAAAAGACGGTGCTTTTGCCGTTATCGCAGAGGGCGGCGAGTCCGGCGGTCATGTTGGCGACCTCACAACCATGGCTCTTGTTCCTCAGGTTGTTGACGCAGTAAAAATTCCTGTAATTGCCGCAGGCGGTATTGCAGACGGCAGACAGATTGCCGCAGCATTTATGCTCGGTGCTCAGGGCGTTCAGGTCGGCACAAGATTTCTCGTTGCAAAGGAATGTACTATCTCTCAGGAATATAAGAACAAAATTCTCAAAGCAAGAGATATTGACACGGTTGTAACAGGTAAAAGACTCGGTCATCCTGTTCGTTCAATCCGTAACTCGTTTACCCGTGAATATACAAAGGCTGAGTACGATTCGGCTAATGTTTCCGATGAAGAGCTTGAAAATATGGGACTCGGCAGACTCAGAAGAGCCGTGAGAGAGGGCGATGTTTCTCAGGGTACCGTTCTTGCAGGACAGGTTGCAAGTATGGTTAAAAAGGAACAGCCTGCAAGGGAAATGATTGAAGAGATGTTCTCACAGGCAGAAGAAGTATTGAACGGAGCAACAAAATGGGTAAAATAGCATTTATTTTTTCAGGTCAGGGCGCACAGTACAGCGGTATGGGCAAGGACCTTTACGATAATTCGCCTGCCGCAAAGGCTGTTTACGAAATGGCTGATTCTATAAGAGAAAACACTTCGAAGCAGTGCTTTGAGGGTACAATGGAGGAGCTTTCAAAGACAGTAAATACACAGCCGTGTATTTTTACTGCCGACCTTGCGGCCGCAAGAGCTCTTGTTGAAAAGGGTATCACTCCCGATTGCGTAGCAGGCTTTTCACTCGGTGAGATTTCTGCACTTGCTTTTTCGGGAATCCTTTCAGATGAAGAGGCTTTCAGACTCGTTTGCAAAAGAGGCGAGCTTATGGACAAAGCCGCAACGGAAAATCCCGGTGCAATGGCTGCCGTATTAAAACTTACTCCCGAAAAGGTTGAAGAAATCTGCTCAAGGTTTGACAAAACATATCCCGTAAACTATAACTCACCGGCTCAGACTGTTGTTGCAACAACAAGTGAAAATGCCGACGCTTTCTGTGAGGCAGTTAAAGCAGAGGGCGGAAGGGCAAAACTTCTTGCAGTAAGCGGTGCGTTCCATTCTCCCTTTATGGCTGATGCCGCAGAGGGACTCGGAAAGTATATGGAAAATGTTGACTTTGCTCAGCCAAAGGTTCAGATTTATTCCGATTACACGGCTAAGCCGTATTCGGGCGATTTCAAAACGCTTGTCAAAGCACAGGTTGAAAATCCTGTAAAATGGCAGACTATTGTTGAAAATATGATTAATGACGGCGTTGACACCTTTATTGAGGTTGGTGTGGGCAAAACCCTCACAGGTCTTGTAAAGAGAATCAACGGTGATGTAAAGGCATTCAAGGTTGAAACTGCGGCTGATATTGACGCACTTGAACTTTGATACTGTTCGGAGGTATAATATAATGAGATTTGAAAATAAAACAGCCGTAGTAACAGGCGGCTCAAGAGGCATCGGCCTTGCAATCGCAACAAAGCTTGCAAAAGAGGGTGCTAACATCGCAATTCTCTATGTAGGTGACGAAAACGAGGGCATTAAGGCTAAGGAAGAGCTTTCACAGTACGGCACAAAGGTTGAGCAGTATTTCTGTGATGTTTCAAACTTTGAAGAGTCAAAGAAGGTTGTCGATCAGGTTATCGAGGAGTTCGGCAGTATCGAAATTCTTGTAAACAACGCAGGTATCACAAGAGATAAGCTCGTTTTAAATATGGACGAAAAAGATTTTGACGCTGTAATCAATGTAAACCTTAAGGGTACATTCAATATGATTAAGCATACATACAAGCACTTTATGAAAAAGCGTTACGGCAGAATCTGCAGTACAGCGTCAATTGTCGGTCTTACCGGCAACGCAGGTCAGGCTAACTATTCTGCATCAAAGGCAGGTATTATCGGTCTTACAAAGTCGGTTGCAAAGGAGCTTGCCGGCAGAGGCGTTACAGCCAATGCAGTTGCTCCGGGTTACATTGCAACAGATATGACAAGTGTACTTCCCGATAAGGTAAAGGACGCAATGAAAGCACAGATTCCTGCAAAGCGTATCGGTACTCCCGATGATGTTGCAGATGTAGTAGCTTTCCTCTGCTCTGACGATGCCGCTTATGTAACAGGCGAGGTTATCAGAGTTGACGGCGGACTTGCAATGTAATTGATTTGGAGGATATAATGAGCAGAAGAGTAGTTGTAACAGGTATGGGCGCAATTTCACCGATCGGTAACGATGTGCCTACAATGTGGAAAAATATGGTTGACGGCGTTTGCGGTATCGAAACAATCACAGCTTTCGATACAAGTGACCTCAAGGTTCACATCGCAGGTACAGTCAAGGATTTTGATCCCACACAGTATATTGAGAAAAAAGAAGTAAGAAAGCTTGATCCATATACACAGTACGCAATCGCAGCGGCACAGCAGGCAGTTGACGACAGCGGTATCATAGGCAAGATTGACGAGAACCGTTTCGGTGTTTATATCGGTGCAGGTATCGGCGGTTTGCAGACTTTTGTTAAGAATACAGTGGGCATGGAAAACGGAGGCCCGAGAAAGGTTTCTCCTTTCTTCATTCCGATGATGATCGGTAATATCGCAACAGGCAATGTTGCAATCCGTTTTAACGCAAAGGGTGTGTCTCTTTCGGTTATGAGTGCCTGTGCAACAGGTACAAACTCAATCGGTGAGGCTTTCCACTGCATCAAGGACGGCTACGCTGACGCTATCATCGCAGGCGGTGCAGAGGCAGTTGTTGCTCCTCTCACAATTGCAGGCTTCCAGAATATGAAAGCTCTTTCGACAAACGATGATCCAAAGCACGCATCCCGTCCGTTCGACAAGAATCGTGACGGTTTCATCATGGGCGAGGGCGCAGGTATGCTCGTTCTTGAAGAGTATGAGCACGCAGTTGCAAGAGGTGCTAAGATTTATGCAGAGCTTTCAGGCTACGGCAATACTTGTGATGCACATCATGTTACAGCTCCCGATCCTAACGGTGCAGGTCTTGCAAGAGCAATTAAGATTGCTTTTGAGGAGGCAAATGTTGCCGATGATGCACAGCTTTACATCAATGCTCACGGCACAAGCACACATCTTAACGACCTTACCGAAACAATGGCTATCAAAACTGCTCTCGGTGAAAAGGCTTATGATGCAAATATCAGCTCAACAAAATCAATGACAGGTCATCTTCTCGGTGCAACAGGCGCAGTTGAGGCTATCGCTTCGGTTATGGCTCTCAATGACGGTGTTATTCCGCCGACAATCAACCTTGACGAACCCGATGAAGGTCTTGACCTTAACTATACACCTAACAAAGCAGTTAAGCGTGATGTAAATGTTGCCGCTTCAACCAACCTCGGCTTTGGCGGACATGACGCTTGTCTTGTATTTAAAAAATATTAAGCGAGGGAATTACTATGAATAAAATCGAAGAAATAAAGGAATATATTTCCCTTCTTGAAAATTCTTCTTTGAGCGTTCTTGAAATTGAAAAAGAGGACGGCACAAAGATTCATCTTGAAAAAGAACATCCGGCACAGCAGATTTTTAATGCATCTCCAATCGGCGCATATCAGCCGACTGCAACAGATGTTCCCACTCCTGCACCTGTTCAGCCACAGGCTCCTGCGGCTCAGCCTGCCGCTCCCGAAGAAGACGCCAAGACTGTAAACGCTCCGATTGTCGGTGTATTCTATGCCGCATCGGCACCGGGCAAGGCTCCTTTTGCTCCTGTCGGAAAGAAAGTAAGCAAGGGCTCAACCGTTTGCATTATCGAGGCTATGAAGTGTATGAACGAAATTCAGGCTGAGGACGACTATGAAATCGTTGAAGTTCTTGTTAAGGACGGAGATCTTGTTGAATACGGTCAGCCGTTATTCAAGGTTAAATAATCGGAGGACAGTATGAATCAGGAAGAAATTAAAAAGATTTTGCCGCACCGTGACAATATGCTTCTCGTTGAAGAGGCTGAAAGCGTTGACGAAAACACGGCAAAGGGCAGATATACAATCAAAGGTGACGAGTTTTTTTTACAGGGACATTTCCCCGGTAACCCCGTTGTTCCGGGTGTTATTCTCTGCGAAATGATGGGACAGGCAAGCTGTTGCCTTCTTGCAGACAAGGTTAAGAACTGCACACCTTACTTTACAAAGATGAACAATGTTAAGTTCAGAAATCCCGTGAAACCGGGCGACACTCTTGAAAGTGTCTGCACACTCACAAAGAGCAGAGGTGCATTCTACTTTATTGACGCAAAGGGTTATGTTGACGGCAAGCTCTGTGTAAGTGCCGAGCTTTCGTTTGCACTTGTTGAAAATAAGTGATTGATTTTTAAAGGGCTGTCTGTGCCGTTTTGGGTGCAGACAGCCGTAATGCGATAAATAACTGGAAGTGAAAAAATGTTCTCAAAAATTCTGATTGCCAACCGTGGCGAAATTGCAGTAAGAATTATCCGTGCGTGCCGTGAAATGGGCATCAGCACTGTTGCAATTTATTCCGAGGCGGATAAAGATTCTTTGCATGTTCAGCTTGCCGATGAAAGCTACTGCGTAGGCGGTAGCCGTGTTGCCGACAGCTACCTCAATATGCCTGCGATTCTCACCGTTGCCGTTGAAAGCGGTGCTCAGGCTATTCATCCCGGCTACGGACTTTTGTCCGAAAATGCCAAGTTTGTTTCGCTCTGTGAACAGTGCAACATCAACTTCATCGGTCCTTCATCCGATATGATAAAGCTTTTGGGTGACAAGGACAACGCAAGAAAGACTATGCGTGCCGCAGGTGTTCCCGTAACCCCCGGCTGCGATATTGTTGAAAGCGTTGAGCAGGCAAAAGAGGAAGCTGAAAAAATCGGTTTTCCGCTTCTCATCAAGGCTCGTTCAGGCGGCGGCGGAAAGGGTATTCGCCGTGTTGATTCAATTGAGCAGTTTGAAGAGGCATTTTTGTCAGCTTCAAGCGAGGCACAGTCGGCATTTGGTGACGGTGCCTGCTACATAGAAAAATTCATTCACCCTGTAAAGCACATTGAAATGCAGCTTTTGTGCGACAAATACGGCAATATCGTTTGTCTTGGCGAGCGTGAATGTTCTGTTCAGAGAAAGAACCAAAAGATGATTGAAGAAAGTCCAAGCCCCGCTCTTGACGAGAAAACCCGTAAAGAGATGATGATTGCGGCTGTTAAGGCGGCAAAGGCAGTCAACTATGTCAATGCAGGCACAGTTGAATTTTTGCTTGATATGGACAACAACTTCTACTTTATGGAGATGAACACCCGTCTTCAGGTTGAACACGGCGTTACCGAAATGGTAACAGGACTTGATATTGTTCAGTGGCAGATAAGAATTGCCGCAGGTGCAAAGCTTTCCCGCACTCAGGACAGCATCTTCACACACGGCAATGTAATTGAGTGCCGAATCAATGCCGAAAATCCTGAAAAGGGATTCAGACCGAGCTGCGGAAGAATTACAAGACTTCACACCCCCGGCGGTGCATTTGTAAGATTTGATACGGCGATTTATCAGGACTATTTTGTTCCTCCGTACTATGATTCGATGATCGGCAAGCTGATTGTTCAGGCAAGAAGCCGTGCCGAGGCGATCAGGAAGATGAAAATGGCTCTTTCCGAGCTTACCATTGACGGAATTGACATTAACCGTGACCTTCTTGCCGAGATTCTCTCGGACGAACAGTTTGTGAGCGGTGAATATACAACAGATTTTATGGCAGAGTTTGAAGAAAAACACGCCGACAGGAAGAAGTAAAAAGATATGGATTTGTTTGCTTTCAGAAAACCGAAGAATGAGCTTGAGTCCGATGAGGGCGAGAGCAAAAATGTTCCCTTCGTTCCCGAAGAAATGTGGATAAAATGCCCCAAATGCAACACTATGCTCCTTACGACGGATATGGAGGAAAATCTTCATGTCTGTACAAAGTGCAACCATCATTTCAGAATGAACGGAAGAGATCGAGTTGAAATGCTTGCCGACAAGGATACCTTTGTTGAATTTGACGCTGACCTTTCAAGCCATAATATTCTTGATTTTCCGGGATATGACGAAAAACTTGAAAAGGCGAGAAAAACAGGTGCAAAGGAGTCTGTTATCTGCGGCGAGTGTAAAATGAACGGCATTGATACCGTACTCTGTGTTATGGATCCGACCTTTATGATGGGAAGTATGGGCGTTGTAACGGGCGAAAAAATCACCCGTGCGTTTGAATATGCAACCGAAAATGCAATGCCGATTGTTGTTTGTACTGCGGCTGGCGGTGCAAGAATGCAGGAGGGCATCCTCTCGCTTATGCAAATGGCAAAAACTTCCGGTGCGGTAAAAAGACACAGCGACGCAGGCAATCTCTACATCACCGTGCTTACAGACCCGACAACAGGCGGTGTTACGGCGTCGTTTGCAATGGAGGGCGACATTATTCTTGCCGAGCCCGATTGCCTTGTTGCCTTTGCAGGTCCGAGAGTAATCGAGCAGACAATCCGTCAAAAGCTCCCCAAGGACTTCCAAACCTCGGAATTTGTTCTTCAGAAGGGCTTTATCGATTCGGTTGTCAGCAGAAATAATTTGAAATCTACACTTGTAAAACTGCTTAAATTGCACGGTTACAGCGGTGAGGAGGCTTAAAAATGACAGCTTACGAAAAGGTTATGGCGGCGAGAGATGCTAACAAGCTGACCTCGGTTGACTATATTGCCCATATGTTCGGTGACAGCTTCATTGAGCTTCACGGTGACCGCAGATATGCCGACGATAAGGCAGTTGTTGCAGGACTTGCAATGCTCTTTGACACTCCCGTTACTGTAATCGGAATTGAAAAGGGCAGAAATACAAAAGAGCGTGTCGAACGCAACTTCGGTCAGGCTCATCCCGAGGGTTACCGCAAGGCTTTAAGACTTATGAAACAGGCTGAAAAGTTCAGACGACCTGTTCTTTGCCTTGTTGATACAAGCGGTGCATACCCCGGAATCGGTGCGGAGGAAAGAGGTCAGGGACAGGCTATTGCAGAGAATCTTATGGAAATGATGACTCTTAAAACTCCTGTTCTTACCGTTCTTATCGGTGAGGGCGGCAGCGGCGGTGCGCTTGCACTTGCAGTTTCCGATGAAGTATGGATGCTTGAAAATTCCGTTTATTCGGTAATTTCTCCCGAGGGTTGTGCGTCAATTCTCTGGAAAGACAGCTCAAGGGCGGCTGATGCGGCAGAGGCTCTCAAGCTTACCGCACAGGATTTGTTTGACCTCGGTGTAATCGAGAGAATCATCCGTCAGCCAAAGGCAGGCGATCAGGCTATGTTTGAAAGCCTTAAAATGCTCATCAAAAGAACATTTGAAAAGAATCTTGCCCTTGATGACGAAGAACTTTTGAATGCACGCTATGAGCGTTTCCGCAAAATAGGCATACCGGAATAATATCATTTATTTATATTGAAACGGCTCTGTATCAATAGTTTGATTAACTCAAAAAAAGAATAAAGTGTAATTACAAGGGCTGCGAAAAAACAGTCTTACAAAAATAAAAAGGCACATAACCGAAAACAGTGACGGTTATGTGCCTTTTTGCGGTTTTGGTTTTATATATAAATTAAATTATATAATATCGCCTTCTCGCAATTGTAAAACTGTCTGCACAAACATAGCCGAAAGCGTTTCTTTAAGAGCATGGATTTTGTTGCTGCAATCCTCAATAAAGCCATCGGTTGCCGTCTGTAATGAGAAAATGCTCTCCGATTTTGTAACCAAGGCGGTAATATTTGTAATTTTTAACACAGTACTTTTTGCCCCCAAATGGGTAAAATCCTTTTAAAATTGATGTTTTGAGGCATAATATTCTTTTCTGAAAAAATATAGTTTCAAAGTTGAAAATTATTTTAATGATTTGTAAATATTCTTTGTTTTTTCGTAACTTTGATATTGATTTTTTCGTACCTATGGTTTATAATAAGACAAAAGGTGTCATAAGGTGTCATTTGGTGACTTTAAAAACCATTCAAGGACATCTTTTGAAGAAAAGTGTATGGAGGTGGGCAGATGTTTTCCGGAATGACAAATCATTCTATTGACGCAAAAGGAAGAATTGTACTGCCCGCAAGGTTCCGTGAACAGCTCGGCGAAACATACTATCTTGCACGAGGCTTTGGCAACAAGTGTATTCAGGTTATGTCGGTTGAGCAGTTTAATGCAATGTGCGAGAAGATTCTGGCACTTCCTGCAAACCTGTCGATGGCTGTTCAATACACCTTTAACGCTACTGCCGTCGAGGTAACTTCTAACGCACAGGGCAGGGTAATAATTCCCCAGTCTTTGCGTGAATTTGCTGAGATTGAAGGCGATGCGGTAGTAATCGGTATGACAAACAGACTCGAAATTTGGAGCAAGAAAAATTATGAGGACTATGTTGCTTCTCAGAACGAAAATCTTGCGCTTGCTCTCAAGGAGTTAAAGCTTTAAGGAGGTTTTTATGGAATTTTCTCATATTCCTGTCCTTCTTGAGCAGGCCGTAGATGCCCTTGCAATTAAGGAAAACGGCATTTATGTTGACGGTACAGCAGGCGGAGGAGGTCACAGCAGTGAAATCCTCAAGCATCTTACAACAGGCAAGCTTATTTCGATTGATCAGGATCCCGATGCAATACTCACGCTGACAGAGCGCTTTAAGAAAAACGAAAACTCAATAATTATCAAGGGTAATTTTGCCGATATGGTCGGTCTTCTTCATTCAAGAGGAGTAGGAAGAGTTGACGGTGTCCTGCTTGATATCGGCGTTTCCTCGCACCAGCTTGACACTCCCGAAAGAGGCTTTTCGTTCCATGAGGACGCACCTCTCGATATGAGAATGAGCCAAAGCGGAACAACTGCCGCCGAGCTTGTCAACACACTTCCCGCCGGCGAATTAAGACGGATTCTCAGCGTTTACGGTGAAGAAAAGTTTGCCGGTTCAATTGTAAACGGAATCGTTAAGGCGAGAGCCGAAAAGCCGATTGAAACTACCCTTGAACTTGCGGAAATCATAAAAGAAAATGTACAGAATGTAATTATGAAGAAACAAAGGCACATACATATAGTAATGGAGAATGTACAGCATGTGGTGCAAAACAAACAATAACACCAGAAAATTGTACACATAACTATGAAATAAAAAGTGATGAAACAGGACATTGGGAAAAATGCACAAAATGCCAAAAAGAAACAGTAAAAAGTGCTCATAATATAACAACGTGGACAGATAAAAAAGATGGTAACCATGAAGGAACATGTACAGTATGTAAAAAAACAATAACAGAAGCACATACAAACGGAACAAGTGGAAAATGTACAAAATGTAGTTATGATGGTACATCTAACGGAAACAACAATAGCGGAAACAATAATGATAACAACAATAGCAATAATGGTAATGACAATAATAATGGAAACAATAGTAATAATAATGGAAACAACGGTAGTAACAATAATAGTGGTAATAATTCAAATAATAGCAATAATACAGGAACAAATGGTAAAGATAATACAACAGCAAATGGAAAAATCCCACAAACAGGTACAACACCAATATTTATAACAATAGCAACAATTAAAATAATTGCTTCCCATTTTCCTAATTTTTGTTCTGTCATAAAACTGCTCCTTTCTATTTATATTTCCAAGTTCTGCTTATGTGAGACTGTGAGCTTTGCTTTTTGGTATTTAAATAATCAGGTCTTTTTTCACGTTTCCACATTGGGCCTAAGAAAAATCCACTTTCATTTATATTTGTAATAGGGCTATATGGTGCCATAAATGGAACTCCAAAAGATTTGATACTGCACAAAATGGTAGCATATACACAAAGCCCAACAGCAATTCCGAAAAATCCTGCAATATACCCTAAAAGAGTAAAGCCAAACCTTAGTATTCTCAAATGATAACCAAAGTAAAAATCAGGAATGGCAAAAGATGCTATACCAGTAATTGCAACAACAATGATTAAAATAGGGCTTACAAGATTAGCACTAACAGCAGCTTGTCCTAAAACCAAAGCACCAACAATACCAATAGTTGGACCAATAGGAGAGGGAACCCTTAACCCAGCTTCACGAATAAGTTCAAAAGAAATTTCCATAAGTAAAATTTCAAAAATAATAGGAAATGGAACATTTTCTCTTGATGCAATTACAGAAAACAGCAATTCAGTTGGTAGTAGCTCTTGGTGAAAATCTGAAATTGCAACATATAATCCAGGAAGAAGTAGTGTTATAAAAATCGAGATTAAGCGCAAAATTTTTGAAAAATTTGCAAACTGAAATTTTAAATTGCTATCTTCAGGTGATGCAATAAAATCGGTAAAAGTAGCTGGCATAATAAGAACATAAGGATTTCCATTAACTATAACTACTACTTTGCCACTATATAAATGCTTAGAAGCCTTATCAGGTCTTTCTGTGGATATTATTTGTGGAATTGTGTAATTGTTTTTATCTTCGATCAATTGCTGAAGTTCACCACTAGAAAGCAAAGTATCAATTTTTAAATTGCTAACTCTGTATTTTACCTCTGCAACTAAATCAGCATTTGCAATATCTTGCATATAACAAATACAACATTTTGTTTTACTTAAATTACCAACCTCAATACTTTCTATTATTAGATTTTCATTATTGATAATTCGGCGAAGTAGAGAAGTGTTAGTACGAATATTTTCAACAAATCCTTCTTGAGGTCCTTTAATAATAACCTCATTATTAGGAGGCTCAACACCTCTTTGTTTAAATCCTTTTACATCAATATCATAAGCAATTCCTAGAGTATCAACAAAAAGCAAACAATTACCCATATTAACACCATTAAAAGCATCTTTAAAAGAGCTAACTTTTTTGACACTATTTTGAGGAAGCAAACAGTCAGAGATATATGTTTCTAAATCAAATTTTTTAACTTTTCTAACAGTAATATTATTTGTTTTAGCCTCATTTATAATCTGATTTTGTTCACCATCAAAAATATTAGCTCTATTACGCATCATAAGAGCTTCTAGTACATTATCATTTACAAGCTCCGAATTTACCATACCATCAATTAAAAGAAGAAAAGCTTGGTATTGTCTATTTCTAGCTGTCAAAGTAAATTCTCTAACAATAATATCACTATTTATTAAAAGATTATACTTAACCTTAACATACTCAAGATTAACAGAAAGGCTAGGAAAAATGTTCTCCACCTCAAAGATTTCTTCATTTTTATCAAGCTCCTCAGGAGTCATACTAACATTATTGCCATCATTTTCATAAGGGCTAGATAAGGTAAAATTATATTCATTTTGGTCAGGTGAATCAAACACACTTTTAACTATATTTGTAAGCTTATCTTTAAAACTCATAATAACTCCAAAACATAAAAATTCTACATTTATTATTTTCCATAACATGAAAAAATATTCAAGAAAATGTCAATCTATGGGGGCTTTAATTTGCTAAATACTTGTTTTTTTCAATAATATGTGATATAAAAAAATAGTAAATATTTTTTAAAAGGTGGAGAAAACATGGAAGGAAATGAAAGAATAAATCAATTATTAGCATCTCTAGAACAAATACATGTAAAAAAAGAAGAAGATAGAAGATTACTTGAAGAAATAAAACAAGCCTTGGCAAACAACGAAATTGCAGAAGCAATGGAAAAGTTACAGATATTTAACGAAAGACAAGAAGAAAATGAAGAAATAGAGGAAACAGAAGAAACACCGGAAAAAGAAAAAGTAAAAAAGACAGTAAAAACAAAAAAGAATGTGAATAATAATTCGGAAGAGAGTACATATCCAATAGAATTACAAGATGAGGAACTAGAAAAAACATATTTAGGTTTGCTATTAAACAATCCTAAATCAATAAGTATGTACTATTTTGTATATGAAGATTGTTTATTTGATAGTGAAGATTTAATAAATATATATAAAGGAGTACTATTTACAGAAGGCGCCAAATATTCATCTGAACAAGCCAAAAACAATTTTAACTTTGGAAAAGTAACTAAAGAAATAATGGACTTAAAAGAAGAGCTAAAATATACATATGAACATGGCTCTTATGATTTTGAAAAAGTTTACACAGAATTAAAAAAGCTTTTTATATTAAGGAAAAGATATAAAAGTATGCCAATTAAGGAAATACAAGATAAAATTGCTGAAATAAGACACTATAGTCTATATGATAGTATGTCAGTAGAAGAAGTTGAAGCAGCAATAAATCAAGTTACTGTTACAGGTAAATTTAAACAAGCAATATTAAATTCAAATGTTACAGATTTCTAAGTAAAAGGACAAAATGAATTGACATCAGGCTTAGATTTTCCATTTCCTATATTAAGTAGTGTATTTAAAGGAATAAGAAAAGGAGAAACAATGGCATTTGCTATGCCATCAAACTCTGGAAAAAGTAGATTTACAATAAATTTAGTCGCTAACATAGCGTTTATACATAAAAAGAAAGTGTTAATTATTTCAAATGAAATGTCTGAAGAAAAGATGAAATTGTGTTTAATAACTACTATTTTAAATAACCCAGAAATTCAGAAACTACATGGACAAGACATTGTAAAATCAGAAGGTGAACTACTTGAATTTAAATTTAGACCAGATAATCCTAAAGAGGCTGATGTTGACGAAAATGGATTTGTTTTACAAAATGAAAAAGAAACTAGAGAGCAATTTATAAAAAGACTTTCAAAAATATCAACTGAATTTAATAAAACAGTTAAAGCAACAGACTGGTTAAATGAGCAACTAAACAACTGTATATATTTTATAAATATTACAGACCATACAAATGACGAGTTAAAAAAAGTAATTACAAATTACTATTATAAAGAAAAGATAGAGTATATGTTTTATGATACAATGAAAACAGATACTCAAAACATAGGAAAAAGCGAAGAAATCAAGAAGACTGCTACAATTATATCTAATTTAGCACAAAACTTAAATATATTTATAGGATATACAATGCAGATTACAGAAACACCTACATTGCCAATAAACTTAACAATCAATGATTTATCAGAAAGTAGAACAGTAAAAGAGGTTTTAGATACACTTTGCTTAATAAAACAAATAGATAATAGAACACTTAAAGATTATGAATATTCTTTAGAAGAAGTTAGTGATACATACTATCCTTTAAAAGAATACAAAGATCCAGATGAAAGATATTATGCATGTGTTGTAGACAAAAATAGAGCAGGTTCTAAGCCTAAGGTATTGTTTAATTTGAATTTAGCATATAACAGATGGGTAGAAGTTGGATATTTAAGATTAAAAGAACAAAAATAGTCAGTTTGGGAGTAATTCCCAAACTGACCTTTTAATTTAAAGAATTATACAAATTAGTCCACCACTGCCTTCATTAACAATACGCTCTAATGTCTCTTGAAGTTTAGCTTGAGCATCATCCGGCATTCTAGCCAGTTTATTTTGCAATCCTTCATTAACAAGTTCATGTAAGTTTTTGCCAAAAATGTTAGACTCCCAAATTTTCTTAGGGTCTGATTCAAATTCAGAAAGTAGGTAATTTACCAAATCTTCA
>OLRO01001022.1_pt1 | contig 17551 bp, 11 predicted proteins | sample 1673131 | NCBI WGS metagenome assembly OLRO01 (sample SAMEA3136757, study PRJEB25190) | human gut metagenome | biome: human gut; feature: human-associated habitat; material: faeces | place: Austria | collected 2013 | reverse complement strand
CCCTCAAAACAGTGATAAACAGCAGAAAATCAAGGTTTTCGGACGGTCTGGGGGGGGTAATTTTGCTCAGGCAAAGTTAGCCCAATATCATCATGTTCTTATCCGCAGGCGAATATTATCTTATTTTTATATGATAATAGTCGCTTTTTTTATACTTTCTTCCACCGCCTGTTCTAGCGACGAAGAAACAGAAAAATCAGAGGTTTTTCATTACGAAACCACATTTTTAGCCCACGAATGGCAGATTTCAGCCCTTTATCAGCGCGTTGGAAGTATCTTTATTGACGTAAAAGAGGCTCCGTTGTTCTGCAGTTTCACCTCAGATGCTATTTCTTTCTCCGAAACGACGGAAGTGAACCAGTTCGATTCAAGCGGTAAAATTACCCAAACAACCACCGAAAACGTTGCTTGTGGTCAGTACACCTATTTAATAAAGGAGAACAAAATACAGATAGATAATCAGATATTCACCATTACGGACAACAACGGGACCCTCGTTCTGCAGAATGAGGACTGGAAGCTTGTGCTCGTAGAAAAATAAACATATTATGGCTAAGAAACAAGATACAATCAGCATAGGTTTTGAAGAGAAAATATGGAAGGCTGCCGATATTCTGAGAGGCAACCTCAGCGCTTCGCAATACGAGGGCGTGGTGCTCGGACTCATTTTTCTGAAATACATCAGCGACCGCTTCGAACAGAAGTTTCAGGAGCTGCAGGGCGACGAATACGCCGACCCGGAAGATAAGGACGAATACACAGCCGAGAACATCTTCTTCGTGCCTGCTGAGGCCCGATGGAGCAAGATTAGTGCTGCTGCCCACACACCGGAAATAGGCGTGATAATAGATGAAGCACTTACCGCCATTGAGCGTGAGAACGAAAGACTGAAGGGTATTCTGCCTAAGAATTTCGCCCGTCCGGAGCTGGATAAGCGTCGTCTGGGCGATGTGGTAGATCTCTTTACGAATATAGAAATGCACGATGCTGGCGAGGAGAAAGACCTGCTGGGCAGAACCTACGAATACTGCCTGCAGCAGTTTGCCAGCCTGGAGGGCAAGAATGGTGGCGAGTTCTATACGCCTTCCTGCATTGTCCGCACGCTTGTAGAGATTCTGGAACCTTACGAGGGTAGAGTCTATGACCCTTGCTGCGGAAGCGGTGGTATGTTTGTGCAGAGCGCCAAGTTTATAGAGCGCCATAAGGGAAACCTGCGTAAAATCAGTATCTATGGTCAGGAGGCAAACCCTGATACGTGGAAGATGGCGCACATGAACCTTGCCATCCGTGGCTTGGATGCGAACTTAGGAAAAATCTTTGCAGACACTTTCTATGATGACCAGCACCCTACGCTGAAGGCAGATTACATTCTTGCCAATCCTCCTTTCAATCTCAGCGACTGGGGACAGAGTGCGCTTCAGGAAGACGTGCGCTGGCAGTATGGCTTGCCGCCTGCTGGCAACGCCAACTTTGCGTGGATGCAGCACATGATTCACCATCTGGCTCCAAACGGAAAGATTGGTTTGGTGCTGGCGAATGGTGCGCTTTCGAGTCAGAGTGGTGGCGAGGGACAGATTCGCCAAGCCATCATCGAAGCCGACCTGGTAGAGGGAATCGTGGCTTTGCCTTCGCAGCTGTTCTACAGTACAGGTATTCCTGTAAGTCTTTGGTTCATCAGCCGCAACAAGGCGCAGAAGGGCAAGACCGTGTTTATCGACGCCCGCAACTTAGGCTCAATGGTAACCCGCAAGCTTCGTGAGCTGATGCCTGATACGGATATTAAAAAAATCTCTGACACCTTCCATGCGTTCCAGCAGGGAACCCTGGAGGATGAAAAGGGCTTCTGTGCCGTATGCACCACCGAGCAGATTGCTGCTCAGGACTTCATCCTGACTCCTGGAAGATACGTAGGAATCGCCGAAGACGAAGGCGACGGAGTGCCTTTCGAGGAGAAAATGACGAATCTTACCGGTGAGCTGAAGCAGCTGTTTGAGGAAAGCAAGAAGCAGGAAGAGGAGATTAGATTGCAGTTGAAGAAAATTGGATGGGAGGTGTAAGAGTATGGAGTGGAAAGAAGTTACCATATCTGATATTGCCAATCTGAAAAATGGGAAAAAGCGACCTTCTGAATCAGGAGTTATACCTGTTTTTGGTGGCAATGGAATAATGGATTATGTTAATTCCTCTAATGGTGAAGATACTATTGTAATAGGACGAGTAGGTGCCTATTGTGGTTGTGTCTATTTATCTAAAGGAAAATGTTGGGTTTCTGATAATGCTATTGCTGCAAAAGCAAAGGAAGGTAACGATAATGAATACCTATATTATCTTCTTTCAAGTTTAAATCTTAATCATCATCATATTGGTGGTGCTCAACCTTTGATGACACAAGATATAATTGGAAGAATTGAAGTTATTGTTCCGCAAAAGGAAGAAGAACAGCGCCGCATTGCCTCCATCCTTTCTTCTCTCGACCGCAAGATAGAGTTGAACAACAAGATCAATGCTGATTTGGAGGAGATGGCGCAGGCTATTTTCAAGAATTGGTTCGTTGACTTTGAGCCTTTCAAGGATGGTAAGTTCGTGGATAGTGAATTGGGAATGATTCCGGAAGGATGGAAAGTAGGAAGGCTAACAGAGATTGCTTCTTATATGAATGGTCTCGCTATGCAGAAGTTCCCTCCTGAAAACAACGAGGACTCATTACCTGTTCTCAAAATAAAAGAATTAGGTCAAGGGTTCTGTGGAACAGACAGCGACAGATGTTCTTGTAACATTAAAGATGAATGTAAAATTCATAACGGTGATGTGATTTTCTCATGGTCGGGAACGCTTTTGGTTGATGTTTGGTGTGGTGGAGATTGCGGCTTAAATCAACACCTATTCAAGGTTACATCGAAAGATTATCCAAAATGGTTTTACTATTATTGGACGAAACATCATCTGCAAGAGTTTATTCATATCGCTAAAGATAAGGCGGTTACAATGGGACACATCAAGCGAGGTCATTTAGAAGAGGCTATGGTTGCTATTCCTGATAATGATTCAATGGAAAAGGCACATGAACTATTTGAGCCTATTCTGAGCAAGATGATTTCGTTGCGGTTGGAATCCTCCCGCCTCTCCCTTCTCCGTGACACCCTTCTCCCTCGCTTAATGTCAGGCGAGCTGGAAGTCCCGGAATAAGAAGAGCTACGAAAGAAAATAACGAGAAAGAAAATATAAAATATTAACATTATGGCAGACGACAAGAAATTCACCGAAGACGCATACGAGCAAACGCTCATTGCCCTGTTCCGGGACGAACTCGGCTATGCGTACGAATGTGGCTACGACGTGGAGCGCGACTATAAGGAGCCCTTCTATCGTGCCGATTTGGTCGCCTCGATGCGACGGCTTAATCCTCAACTGCCAGCCGATGCAATGGATGAAGGAATCAAGCAAATCACCAACATCAGCATCGGTACTTTAGAACAGAACAACGAGCAGTTTACACTCTGGATGCAAAACGGTCTGGAGGTGGAATTCCTGCAAGATGGCGAAGAACGAACAGCCCTGATGAGGCTCATCGACTTCGACCACCCCGAAAGAAATCTCTTCAAGGTGGTGAACCAGTGGCGAGTAGAAGAGTATAAGAACAAGCGCTGCGACATGGTGGTGATGGTCAACGGATTGCCCCTCGTGGTGGTGGAGCTGAAAAGCGCCATCTCCGAAGATGCAACCGTAGAAGATGCCTATAAGCAGATCAAGAACTATCAGCAGAGCATTCCAAGCCTCTTCAGCTACAACGCCTTCAACGTAATCAGCGACATGAGCGAGACCCGTGCCGGAACCATCACCGCTAAGCAAGACCGCTACATGGAATGGAAGACCATAGACGGCTCATACGAGTCAACCCTCTTCGCCGACTATCGCACCTTCTTCCTCGGCATGTTCCAGCAGCAGCGACTGCTCGACATTCTGCAGAACTTCATCTGCTTCGACAAGAACCAGGGCAAATACGCCAAGATTCTTACCGCCTATCACCAGTACTACGCCGTGGGCAAAGCCCTGCAGCGCACCCGTACCGCAGTGGAAGGCAACGGAAAAATCGGCGTATTCTGGCACACGCAGGGTTCGGGCAAGAGCCTCTCCATGGTGTTCTACGCCCACCAGCTGGTGCAACGGTTGCCCGAAGTAACCATCGTGGTAGTGACCGACCGCAAGGACCTCGACAACCAGCTCTTCGGTCAGTTCTGCCGCTGTCAGGACTTCCTTCGTCAGGAACCACAGAATGCCCAGAGCCGTGAAGACCTGGGCAATCTGCTCCGTAACCGAAAGAGTGGGGGAATCATCTTCACCACCATTCAGAAGTTTGAAGAAGGCGATTCGGCACTCTCTACCCGCCGCAACATCATTGTGATGACCGATGAGGCGCACCGCTCGCAATACGGCGAAGAGCACTGGGACAACAAAAGTCTGACGATGAAGAAGGGATTCAGCCAGAAGATGAGAGAAGCCCTGCCAGGTGCCTCGTTTATCGGTTTCACCGGAACGCCTATCAGTGACCGTGACAGAGACACGGAGGAAGTGTTCGGCAACTACATCGACGTTTACGACATGAGTCAGGCGGTGGACGATGGAGCCACCCGTCCGGTCTATTACGAGAGTCGTGTGGTGAACCTGAACCTCGACGAAGACACGATGAAGCTGCTGAACGATGAGTTCGACAACCTGGCCGATGAGGGAGCCACCGAGGAGCAGATCAGGCAGGCGAAGCAGGAGCACAGCCGGCTGGAAGTACTCCTGGGTGAAGACGCCACCATCGACACACTGGTAAGGGACATCATCCAGCACTACGAGCAGAACCGTGCGCAGGAACTCACCGGCAAGGCAATGATTGTGGCGCTGACCCGAAGCATCGCCATCAAAATCTACCGCAAGATGCTGGAGCTTCGCCCCGAGTGGACGGAGAAAGTAAAGGTGGTGATGAGCGGTTCGAACCAGGACCCCGAAGACTGGCAGCCGATTATCGGCAACGAAGCCTACAAGAAGGAACTGGCAAGAAAATTCAAGGACAACGACGATGAGATGAAAATCGCCATCGTAAGAGATATGTGGCTCACGGGCTTCGATGTTCCGTCGCTCGCCACCATGTACGTATATAAGCCGATGAGCGGTCATAACCTGATGCAGGCAATAGCCCGTGTGAACCGTGTGTTCCCGGGAAAGGAAGGCGGACTGATAGTGGATTACGTAGGCATTGCGCAGGCGCTGAAAAGTGCCATGCAGCAGTACACCAACCGTGACCGCCGCCGCTTCGGAGACCCCGACATCGCCAAGACCGCCCTGGTGAAATGGAAGGAAGAGATGGAAATCTGCCGAGACCAGCTTCATGGTTTCGACTATTCCGGCTTCTTCGAACAGGACAACTCGAAGCGGGCACTCGCCATTACGAGCGGAGCCAACTTCCTGAGTTCTCCAGCCATGGTTCAGCGCAAGAAGAATTTCATGGAGCACAGCAATCTGCTTCACAACGCCACCACGCTCTGCCGTTCGCTCCTGAATGAGCAGCAGAAGGCTGAGGTGTGCTATATGGATGCGTTGCGCGTGATGATGCTCAAACTCTCGCAGAAGGGCAAGATCAGCCGCCATGAAATCAACGAGCGCATCGGTGAACTGCTCCGTCAGAGCGTGAAGACCGACGGAGTCATCAATCTCTTTGGTGACCGCCAGATAGAGTTCTCGCTCTTCGACGACGCCTTCATCCAGGAGGTGAAGAACATGAAGGAGCGCAACCTGGCGGTGGAACTGCTCACCAAACTGATGAAAGAAAAAATCAAGCAGCAGCAGAAGACCAACGTGGTTCAGAGCGACCTCTTCTCCGACATGCTCAGCCAGAGTCTCTCCAACTATCTGAAGGGCTTGCTCACCAACGAGGAAGTGATAGAGGAACTGTTGAAGATGGCTCAGCAGATGAAGCAGGCAGAGGCAGAGGGTAACGACCTGGGACTTTCGCCCGAGGAGAAGGCATTCTATGATGCGCTCTCCACGCCCGAAGGAGTGCGGCAGGCTTACTCCGACGAGGAGTTTGTGGCGCTGACCCGGGAACTGACAGAAGTCTTGCACCGCAACCGCACCATCGACTGGAACCGGAAGGAATCAGCCAGGGCGAAGATGCGAGTGATGGTGAAGCGACTGCTCAAGAAGTATAAGTATCCACCAGAGGGTGCAGAAAAGGCGCTGGAAACTGTGATGCGCCAATGCGACCACTGGGCGGATGATGAAGAAAACGTAGTATAAACCCTTTAAAATTTGAAGTAAGAAACAGAAAGTAAACAAGAAAAATAACATATAGATATTGACGCTGATTATCTGCACTTCTACAGTATTTAGAACCTGCAAAATTCAAAAACGACAAGAAGAAGGTGACAGCAAGGCGTCCACTCCTCTACGGCGTGGGCAGTACTTGTTTGTACCTTGTCGTAGGTTCTTGCAGGTACCTTAATACTGGTACTTACAGGGAACCCCATGCCGCTTATTTAAACAACATAACAAATCAAACCTAGAAAAAGAATATGCAGACAGAGGAAATACCAAATACTGACAATAACTACAATTCTCTTCTGAAGATTTCATCAGAAGAAGATCTTTTTGTGGAAGATGAAGTAACAGGAGTCAAGAAATACACTCCAGTAACAACTACTGATGTGGGTCAGTTTAAGAGAGAGGCAGAACATTTGTATAAGGAGATTCAGCATGCTATTGGTGAAATACGATGGAATGCAGAGAAGCATAAAGGTCTTACCTGTTATTTTCATATTTACCAGAACCTTGCCGAACAGTTGACAGATTTTCTTAATTATATTCATACGCTCCATAAGAAAGTCTACATTTCCATCTACAAGAGCTACGATGATGAATTCATGGGGATTTATACTGATGTTTTAGAGAAGGTGCTTCAGGAAATTCAGACCATCGCCCGGAAGCATTCTGACTATTTGCTCGATAAGGAAGAGGAGTATGGTCAGATTCCCTATGCTAAGGCTATTTTCGAGCAATGCGAGAAGCTTAAAGTTCCTGCCGGAGACGATTTTCCCCGTTTTGATTCCCATTTCAAGAACTTTGTCTCTACCGGTTTGCAGATGGCTTTGGCTGAAACCATCTCCACAGTTACCGCTATTTGTGCTGATTTCCTAGCCTTATACAGAACCCGCCTTTTCCGCACCGACCAGGAGGCTGTTATTATTTACCATTATATCAAGCGAATTTTCGACGAGCGCACGCTACCTGACCATCTGAAACATGAGGTAAAGGTAAAGAAACGTCATCTGAGAGAGAGAAGAATAGATATTACCACTTTGAGCTTGCAGAAAGTAATGAATGATATTGAAGGGAAATACAACAATTATACGCTTTGTTCAGACTGGTTTGAGCGAGAGGAGGATGAGGAAGAAGAACTTGTCCGTACGCTAGTCAGGGAGCAGGCTCCTCCCGAGGATTTTGAAACGCTATTCAAGTATCAGGGTGAGCATAAAATGTGGGAGGCTGAAATATCCAGGGCTGATGATTTTGAGCGTAACAGCGACTCTTTCTTTGTGAACTGGGTAGATTCTATAAAATTGGAGGAGAAGTTGAAGTTCTGGATAAAAGGCAACATTACGTCTCAGCAAAGCTGGTACATAGTCTGGTGCCTGATGAAATATACGTTCCACATGGTGCGTGATAATCAGGACAAGGCAGCCTTTGCCGCCCGCATGAACCTGATGTTTCCGGATGCAGAAAAGAAATGTGTGGTGGAGTCGTTCCGCAAGCAGGAAACGCAGATGAACCACAACCACCACTTTTCGGAGTGGCTTGAAGGCTCAGACCCCGATTATCATACCGCCCAGGATCTGTATTATAAGCTGGCGAAAAGGGATGGTTATATGAGAAGTATTTGAGTTGGTATAGGAAAGTAGAGAGGAAGATTTAGAGATAACTATCGTCCCTGGGTATAAAACAAGGATAATTCCGGTAATATTCTACGGCTTTTTTGAAAATATTCCGTAGAATATTACCGCTTTTCAAAAAAATATTGTATTTTTGCAGCGACAATGATATTAATATAAATGTGATATGGACAATATAGTTTGTAAAGTGGAAGCACTAGGAGGCACAATCTCTACTACTGATATTCCTCATATAGCAGAGTATAAGCGATTGTTGAGAGCTAAGGAACGTGGCGACTTGATCAAGTTGCGCCAGGGCATTTATGCTGTTCCGGAAGCCCTGCTGAATACAATGATAGATGTGGAGCGGATTGTACCTAAAGGTGTTGTGTGTCTATACAATGCCTGGGCTTATCATCAGCTTTCGACAACTGTTCCACCAGCTTTTTGCATTGCCATCGCCAATAAACGGAAAGTAGAGATTCCTGAAACGCTTCCGATAGAATTGTATTATTGGAAGAAGGAAAATCTGGAGTTTGGCATTATGGAAGCAGAAATATCCGGTTTTCATGTTCGCATAACCGACTTGGAGCGAAGTGTTTGTGATGCAGTGAAATACAGAAACAAATTGGGGCTGGATGTTTGTGCGGAAGTGATTCGATCTTATCTGAGAAAGCCCAATCGCAATCTCAGTCGTTTGCAGGATTACGCCAAACGCCTCAGAGTGTTTAATACATTGAAAAATTATGTTGAAATAGCTATAGAATAAGATGGGAAAGAAAAACTACGGTAAGTCTGTTAAGACCCGCTTGCTCAATCTGATGAATGAGACAGGCTATAAATATATGTATCTCTTGGCAAGATATTTCAACGAGAGGTTGCTTTACAGAGTATCTGTAAGCCAATATAAGGACAATTTTTTGCTGAAAGGTGGCTCTTTGCTTTATGCTATGAACGGACTTGAGGCACGTCCTACAGTAGATGTTGATTTCATGGCAGATAGAATTAGCCGTGATAGGGATTTCCTTGCGCACGTGTTCCAGGAAATTTTGGGCATTGTATGCGATGAGGATGGAGTCTCGTTTGATGTTAACAGCATTAAGTTGGAGCCTATAACTGTTGAAAAGAAGTATCCTGGCACAAGATTTTACTTTACGGCCCACATGGATACTATCGCTTACAACATGTCTGTTGACATTGGCTTTGGTGATGTTGTAACTCCATATCCAACAACTATTGACTTCCCATTGCTTTTGCCTGACATTCCATCTGTGAACATACAGGCATATTCCTTGGAGACTGTTGTTGCCGAGAAATTCCATACGATGATAGACCGAGATGTGCTCAACAGTCGCATGAAAGATTTCTTCGACTGTTACCAACTCCTGACAAAGAGAGACTTGTCTGATGACACATTATATGATGCGATTAAGGCGACTTTCGATAATAGAGGGCTTACATACAATCCCGAATTGCAGTTGTTTACAGAAAGTTTTGCGACAGACGCAGCACGTATAGTTCGCTGGAAAGCATTTCTGAAAAAGATTCAATGGAAAGAAGCTCTTGATTTCAAGACTGTTATGGAAGTAATAAAGGAAAGGTTGCAGCCTATGGCAGAAAGATATTGGGGAAAGTAGTGCGTTGTGGAGTCGTCTCGCAAGCAGGAAACGTAGCTGATGATTAGCCCCAACACGCCCTGAAAGGGCAGAAGCTCCTAGCCCAGGGCAATCGCCCTGGGTTATTACGGTCGCAACCCTGCCGCCCTGAAAGGGCAAAAGCTTTAAAATACCTTGTAATTTTCATATTTTCTTTGTTGTTTTTCAATATAATGTGTATCTTTGCAATGTCGAATGAAAATACGACTAAAAACAATTAATAAAAGAACATAGTATGCAATATCCAACAATATTAGAATATGTAAAGGCCATTCAAGATGCTGGTAACAATCTTGACAAGTTGGCTCACCTGACTCCCGTATTAGATAATCACGGAGAGCCATATCATATTTGTGATGCTTTTGCCGTTGTATTTAAGATGCAGGACAAGAGTACTGGGAAGTATTATACCCTCAAGTGTTTCTTGAAAAATCAGAAGGAACGTGACGATGATTCGTGTTGTCAGATTACTAATGAACAGAATATGGTTAGGGCTTCATACAGTACTTCTGTGAAGTATCTAGAGAAGGAACTTTTAGTTCATAGTCAAGACAAAGTGGGAAAATTTCCGGTACTGTTGGCAGATTGGATAGACGAGAAATCGATGATAACTTTTCTGTCAGTGAATGAAGATATGACTACATCAACAATACATGAAAATTTTAATGAGGCTATTACAGATGAATATGGAGTGACATATAGCAAAGACGGGAGAAAATTGTTAAGATCACCCAAAGAACTTGATGGAAACTATTCAATTAAAAAAGATACAAAGATTATTTGTGATTGGGCATTTGAAGGTTGCACTTCTTTGCGTAGTCTTGTTGTTCCTGAGAGTGTTATAAGCATTGGAGAGAGTGCATTTGATGGGTGCACTTCTCTGAGTAGTCTTGTTATTCCTAATAGGGTAGTGAGCATTAAAGGCAATCTCTTTTGCGGTTGGTATGGCGACTTGATATGCTTGTCGCCGTACTTTATTTATGAAAATAATGTATTATTTGATAAAGACAAAAGTACAATTATCTCTTTTAGAGACCAAGACACAACATCTTATGTCATCCCAGCTGGAGTAACTAGCATTGGTGATTGTGCCTTTGAAGGTTGCGAATCTTTGAACAGTCTTGTTATTCCTAATAGTGTAACTAGCATTGGGGAGAGTGCTTTTTCCTTTTCATCTTTGAGCAGCCTTGTTATTCCAGATAGCATTACCCGTATTGAGGATTGTGCATTTGAATATTGTGAATCTTTGAGCAGTCTTGTTATTCCTAATAGCGTTACCAGCATTGGCGATAGGGCATTTGTATATTGTAAGTCTCTGCGTAGTCTTGTTATTCCTGATAGTGTAACTCGCATTGGGGATAGGGCATTTGAATATTGCGAATCTTTGCGTAGTCTTGTTATTCCCGACAGTGTTACTAGCATAGGGGCTTGGGCATTTCGAAGTTGTCGTTCCTTGACAGATATTGTTATTCCTGATAGCATAACTAGCATTGTGACTGGTGCGTTTAGTGATTGCGAGTCTTTGAAAAGTTTTGTTATTCCCAATAGTGTAACTAGCATTGAAAATTGTGCATTTAGTGGGTGCAAATCTTTGCGTAGTCTTGTTATTCCTGATAGTGTTACTTGCTTATTTTGGGATGCATTTCATGGCTGTGAATCTTTGAGCAGTCTTGTTATTCCTGACAGCGTTACTAGCATTGGGAATAGTGTATTTTATGGGTGCAAATCTTTGACAGATATAGCTATTCCTGATAGTGTTACTAGCATTGGGAATAGTGCATTTGAAGATTGCTCTTCTTTGAGTAGCCTTGTTATTCCCGATAGTGTTACTAGCATTGGAAATAGAGCGTTTTATGGCTGCAAATCTCTGTGTAGTCTTGTTATTCCTGATGGTGTAACTAGTATAGGGTATGAGGCGTTTAAGGATTGCTCTTCTTTGAGTAGCCTTATTATTCCTGATAGTGTTGCTAGTATTGTGGATAGAGAATTTACATATTCATCTTTGAGCAGTCTTGTTATTCGTGCTACTGGATCGAGTATTGTGGATAGAGCCTTTAAAGGTTGTATTTCTTTATGTTATCTCGCTATTCATGCTAAAATTGTGATCCCTGATGGTGTAACCAGCATAGGAGACAGCGCATTTCGTGGTTGCACTTCTTTGACTAGCCTTGTTATTCCTGACAGTGTTACCAGCATTGGGATTGGTGCTTTTGGGGGTTGTAAATCTTTGGCAGACATTGTTATTCCTGATAGTGTTACCTGTATTGAGAATAGTGCATTTGAAGGTTGCTCTTCTTTGAATAACGTTGTTATTCCTGATGGTATAACTCGCATTGGGAAAAGTGCATTTAGGGGTTGCAAATCTTTGAGTAGCCTTGTTATTCCTGGTGGTGTGACTCGCATTGGGGATGGTGCATTTAGGGATTGCGAATCTTTGAGTAGCCTTGTTATTCCTGGTGGTGTGACTCGCATTGGGGCGAGGACATTTTTTGGTTGTAGTTCTTTGAGTAACATAGTCATTCCTGACAGTGTAACTAGTATTGGGGATGAAGCATTTGGATATTGCAAATCTTTGAGTAGTCTTGTTATTCCTGATAGTGTTACTAACATTGGTGATTATGCTTTTTATTGTTGCTATTCTTTGGAAAGTCTTATTCTCCCGGATGGTGTTACGAGCATTGGGGAATATGCATTTAGGGGTTGCTCTTCTTTGAGCAACCTCGTTATTCCTAATAGTGTTACTAGTGTTGGAAAGTGTGCATTTTATGATTGCTCTTCTCTGAGTAGTATTGTTATTTCTGATAGTGTAACCAGCATTGGGGAGAGGGCGTTTTGGGGGTGCTCTTCTTTGAGTAGTATTGTTATTCCTAATAGTGTTACTAGTGTTGGAAAGTGTGCATTTTATGATTGCTCTTCTTTGAGTAGTATTATTATTCCTGATAGCGTTACTAGCATTGGGGATAGTACTTTTTGGGGTTGCTCTTCTTTGAGCAGTCTTGTTATTCCTGATAGCGTTACTAGCATTGGTGTGTGTGCATTTAGGCATTGCTCTTCTTTGAGTAACGTTGTTATTCCAGATAGTATTACAAGCATTGAGTGTTATGCATTTAGTGATTGCTCTTCTTTGAGCAGTATTGTTATTCCAGTGAGTGTTACTTACATTGGGCATCATGCTTTTGCAAATTGCAATCTCTCAAATACTCTTAGACAAGAATTAAGTTCCCGTTTTGGTGATAAAATATTTTGGTAACTAAGGTTGAACTTGTTAAAGGCATCTTTTTCATGGAATTGTGAAGGAGGTGCCTTTAATGTTTGAATTTTAAAGCTTTTGCCCTTACAGGGCGCAAGGTTGATTGCTGGTTTACCCAGGGCGAGTGCCCTGGGCTAGGAGCTTCTGCCCCTTCAGGGCGTGTGGGGCATGGACTATATTTTTTACTAAATTACCATTTTCCCAAGAAACATGGGATTTTTCCCAATAATGCCTTGATTTTTCCCAAGAAAGCCCCGATTTTTCCCAAATACAGCAGTTTATCGGGAAAAGTGTGGGGGAAGGCTTGCAGGAAAATGAGAGTATTTTCTTGCCTTTTTGTTAATATTATACGATTTTTCATTGTTTTTTCCCTACTGAGCGAGTAGGCCATTTGTTTTTCCCAAGAAATGCCCGATTTTTCCCAAATACGTGGGTTTTTCGGGGGAGTTGTGGGAAAAGCATTGTTTTGCCTTATTTTCTGCAGTACTTTTGCAGCGTCGAAGAAACAAGACAACGCTGAAATGGTTTGGTGCTCTTGAAAACCTCTTCGTACATTATATAATATGTATACTCAGATTATGAGAGTGGTGCAGCAGGGCGAGACCTTCGCTGTGCAGAGTCAGAAAAGTGAGAACGGACAGATGATGAAATGCAACATCGTTCTCCAGGAGATGGGCGGCAAGTATGAGAACCAGTACGCTGCGGCAATGCTCGGCAATATGGCGCAATGTAAGTATGCTCCGGGTGAGCTGGTGGCTGTTACGCTCCGCTTTACTACCCATGAGCACAATGGTCAGGTTTATCAGGATATTCTGGTTACGGACATTGAAAAGGCTTTTTAAAGGTAAAAAGGTAAAAAAGTAAAAAGGTAAAAAGGGAGGCTTCGCTTGGAGACTTATTGCGGAGATTCTTAGTTATTAACTGAGTTGAAACAGAGGAGGATTTTCCATGGTAAAGCGCGCAACAATCCGGATGTTTCTTCTCCTAAAATTCAATTCAGATTATGGTTAAGAAAGTAAACAAGGTTCAGAACAATGCTCAGAATAATGTTCAGAACCAGCAGGTGAATAATAATGACTGCCAGCATGTGCAGTTGGGTGGAATGGCTTACTATGATGCTAAGCAGTATTTCCTTTTCAGTCCCCAGGAATCGGGGGTGAACAAGGTTCCTCGATTCCGTTCGATGGGCGTGGCTCAGCAAATGCCTGACGGAACATTTGATTTCGTGGTTCAGCACCGCCTCAGAACTCAGTCGGAACTGATTAAGAAACTGGCGCATGGTCGTGTGAGCAAGACCAAGGACGGTGCTGTTCAGCTTACCTTGAAGGTGTTCTGCCATGAGGGAATCAACATCGCCCGAGCGCTGGCTGTTGAGGCTGAAGAAGGGGCTGAGGCGGTAGTGGATTACCAACTGAAACATTAGGATTTTGTATTCAACTTAAAACGATAAGTAGAAACAGATAGATGAGTTGTTATTTAATTAAGGTGGAGAACGGACATAAGGTTGCCCGCTCCATCACCTCGGAAGAGGAGTATAAGCAGCTGCGTGGAAGCAATGAGCAGAAGGCGAATCTTCGTCTGGCTCGTGCCGGAAACGATGCTGCGAAACGGAGACTGGTGCAGTTTAACTACTCCGGCCATTATCCGCAAGGCGTGGTGAAGGGAATGAAACTGCCAAGCGGTGCTTTCGGATTTGATATGGATGAGCCGGAGGCTTTTGCCAAGGCTGCCAAGCTGCTGCTGAAGGAACCGGACAAGTACGGACTGCTGATGCTGGAACGTAGCGCACGACAAGGCGGACATGCGGTGTTTGAGCGCGAAAAGGGTAAGACGGTTCTGGAGAATCAGGTAAGGATTGCTACGATGCTCAAGTGCGAAATGGATACTTCGGCTCACGACATTAACAGGGTTTATTTCACTACCACATCGGATGGCGAAGATTTGCTCTTCCTTTCGCCACGGCTCTTCAAGGATGAATACGATGAGGCTGCCGTGGCTGCTGAAGGGAAAGTGCTGGAAGAACGTGAAAGATACGGAAACGAGGAACTGCCGGAAGGGGCGCACAAAGCGAACAAGCATTATGAGCCTTGGAAGGAAGAATTCAAGAAGGATTCTCAAGGGGTTTTAAAGGGGCAGGAATTTAAGAATTCGAGAATTTCTATTTCTGCTACTTCTGCCTCTGCTGCTTCAGCCTCTGCTGCGTCAACTGCTGCTACTTCAACTTCTTCTACTGCGTCAACTGCTGCTACTTCAACTACTTCTGCTGCTCAGGACAATTATCTCGGGATTCCTTATGGGGAAATCATAAAGAAGTGGTGGCAACTGTATAATGATGGGCAGGAGCCGATGCGCTCCAACCGCAATACGCTGACCTTTGAGCTGGCTGTGAATCTGCGCCATATCTGTGGTTTTGACCGCAATCTGCTGGCTCAGATCATTCCCTGCTACGATGGGTTTCCTGAACAGGAAAAGATGGCTTGCATCAACTCGGCATTGAACGAGAAAATCACGCAAATGCCTAAGCGACTGAAGGATGTGCTCTCTGCCATCCGTCAGGAACGAATGAAGCAGGGAAATGCGGGTGGTGGTTCGGCGGCTGACAATGAGGCGCTGGTAAATGCGCTGGACGAGGCTAACGCCAAGGATGATCTGTTCTATTATAATGCGCTGCCTAAGTTGCCGCAAGGCATTCGGGATTCCATCAGCGCAGTGGGTCCGGCACTGGCTCTGCCTGTAATCACAGCCATCTGTCCTGCCATCGGAATGCTCGCAACGGGCGTGAAGGTTTCCGTTCACGGTAAGATGAACTCGCTGAACCTCATCTCCTACATCGCCGGTGATTTTGCATCTGGTAAGGGAAGTATTGACCCCGTGATTGACGCATGGACTTCGGAAGTGAAGGAAATGGACAAAATGTATCAGCAGAAGGAGGATGAATGGCGAGCCAAGAAACGTGCAGCCAAGAACAAGAAGGAGCAGCCGGAAGAGCCGAAACTGCCTGTAAGATGTCTGACACTGAACAATACGGTGGCAAATCTGGCTGAACGACTGGCGAACACGGAAGGCAAGCACGCCTTCTCGTTTACTCCGGAAGCTGACACCGTAGCGCAGAAGTGGAAATCGGCGATGAGCGACTTTTCAGTTATGCTCCGTCAGGCTTACGACGGAACAAGCTATGAGCGTGAAGCTAGAAGTGCGGATGCAGTGAATGTTCATATAGACAGACTGTTATGGAACGTGGTGATGTGTGGAACGCCTGATGCGCTCTATCGAGTGGTAAGCAATTATACGGATGGCTTCCAGAGCCGTATCATCGTGGCAAAAACGCCCGATAATACCTTCACTCCACTTTCTGACAACATGTATGTAATGAACGAACGCCAGCGCGACCGCATCATTCAGATTGCTCATCTTCTGCCTTTGCTGACCGGTGAGGTGGTTCTGCCCAAGCTGGAGGATAAGGGTAGGGAATGGCTGGAACAGATAAGACTGGAAACGATGAAAAATGACGACAAGGTGAAAGCCCGCCAGCGTTTCCGTATCTGTCCAACCACCATGAGAATGATGACCTGCATCATGCTCTGCAAGGTTCTGGAAACGCTGATTCAGAAGCATGGTTTCAATGGAGCCGAGAAACAGCTGAAGGAGTCACCTGATTTGTGGAAGGGAATGCTCGTAAAGACGCAGACACCAACCATGCTGAATGTCTTTGATGTACTGGCTGACTATCAGCTGGATAATGCGCTCTACTTCTTCCGTAGTCGCATAGAGGATGCGTTCTCATCCAAGAATTATTGCAGTCAGTCGCCCTACGATCGTACACATAGAGGTAAGAATGATTCCATCTTCGAACGTCTTGACGTAACTTTCACCTTTGAGCAGGCAGAGCAGCAGAGTGTTGCCGTAAAGGGCGCAACTGCTACCCATGAGACGGTAAGGCAGATGCTGAAGAATTGGAAGCGTCAAGGTTTGATCAGTATTTTACCAGACAAGCGTTATCAGAAAGTTACTTCTATCATATAAAATCCGGTCATTTCCGGTCATGGTCATTTCCGGTCATTTTGGTTTTCGGTTCTTAAATCAGCCTTAATGGCCGGCCTTGACCCAATTATTCATTATTAATTATTAATTGTAAATTATCATGAACATCAATATATTCCGCCGTCGCTTCACTCCATGGAGTGTGGATGGCACAATGGTTATAGGTGGCAAGATTTTCTGCGACACCTTAGAACGTCCTAACCGTCATTTGCCAGTAGGACGTTATAAGATTTCTCTCATTCCTACCAAGCAAAAGAAGGTGTCGGAGACAAAGAAGAAAAATAAGTATGAAAGAGGAAAATATGAAATTGTTATCAAGCCTGTTATTCTGTTAAGATCCAATTACGTGCCTCGTACTGTTAGGCGCAGAGCTCGCTTCGTGCCTGGCAACGGTCCGCTACGTCTGAGAAACAAGAGTATCATTCTGGGTAAGTCTCATTATACCGGAATCGTTACGCAATCAGAAGAATGCTATAATGAATTTTGCCAGTTGTTGAATGAGGAATTCAAGAGGATGAAGAAAAAGCATCTACCGTGCAGAATCAATCTGTTTATCAGGGATTGGGGTGTTGACGAAATCCCCCTCAATTATCTGCTTATTTTTCAATAATTAATATTCAATATCATGCGTAAGATAAAGGAAATCATCATTCATTGCAGTGCGACCAAGGAAGGTCGCAACTTCACCGTAGCGG
>OLRO01001016.1_pt1 | contig 17669 bp, 15 predicted proteins | sample 1673131 | NCBI WGS metagenome assembly OLRO01 (sample SAMEA3136757, study PRJEB25190) | human gut metagenome | biome: human gut; feature: human-associated habitat; material: faeces | place: Austria | collected 2013 | reverse complement strand
CCCAGTCCAGCAGTTCCCACACCAGAAACAGCAGCAGCCATGCCAGCAGGTACGCCCCGAAATGGGGGAAAATAAAGCTGATAAAGGTATCAGCGGTCAGTGACCCGCGCGCGATCCACTCACCCAGCAGCAGCACAATAAAGGAAGCTGCCGCCGGGAAGAGCATCCGCAGGGTCAACAGCGGTTTGGATGTTTTCATAGTCGATATCCCTTTCCACGTCCCGAACCCTATTTTCAAAGTGGCTGTGCTATTTGCACAAGCCTTTCGTGCCTATTATAGTCACTTTGCTGAAAATGTCCATTCATGATTTTACAAAAATTATGGTTTTATTTTTCAAAATATTCCCCTATTTTTCACAGACCCAGCTTTGCACGCAGTTGCTGCCAGAAGCCGTGAGGTGCTGCCGGTGCTTTTGGCACAGCAGTATGCACCAGAATTGCGTCTGTGCCGATGGTCTCGATCTCCTGCCACGGGATGGTCAGGCTCTCGTCCCGGCCCAGCAGGCCAAAAAGCCGCGGTCTGCCCAGCAAAATCAAGCTTTGCAGCTGCGCCGTTGCGGGGTCAAACTCCAGATCGTCCGCGCGGCCAAGGCACCCTCCCTGTTCCAGCTGAACGACCTCCTTCTCACAAAGTTCCCGGATCGTCATGGCGCTCTCCCCTTTCTGTCACAGCATACGCCGGGGCGGCATTTTCTATGCCAAAGGGGTGGAAAGCACCCGCCCGGTTGTGGTATACTATGGAAAATATCTGGAAAACATCCAATACAAGCGAGGCAGTATTTATGTATAAAAGCATTATTTTTGATATCGGCGGTGTACTGGTGGATTTTGACCCCAAGGCATACCTTGTAGACCGGCTGTGCAACGCCGAAATGGAAGAGAAAGTTTACGACCTGACCTTTGGCAGCGAGGAGTGGCAGTTGCTGGACGCAGGCAAACTTTCCCGCTATGACGGCAACCAGCGAATGCTGGAGCACGCCCGTGCCGAGGGCTGTGCCTTTGAGGTGCAGGGCGTTCTGGACGACTGGATGCACATTCTGCGCCCGCGTCTGCGGATGCTGGAGCTGGTGCGGCGGCTGAAGAACCACGGCTATTGCGTGTATTACCTGAGCAACATCCCGCAGGATGTGCTGGACCTGCTCCGGGACCGGGGCGTGCTGGACGGCTTTGACGGAAATTATATGGCGCTGAGTGCTCTGGGCGACATCGGCACCGACGTGCTCAAGCTCGACCTGTGCAGCGCCGAGATGCAGAACCGGACGAACGCACTGCCCGGTATCTTTGTGCAGGCCCGGACGCTCCGGCTGAACCTGCTGGCAGAGGGCATCGAGAGCGCAGAGCAGCTCAATGTGCTGCGCAAGGCAGGCTGCACCGAGGGACAGGGCTATTTCTTCTCCCGACCGCTGTCGGTGGATGAGTTCGCCAAGATTCTGAAAGTGGGGCACGCAGGATGAAAAGACACAGACAGAAACCGAATGAGGAGTACAACTTCTGGCAGCCGGCCACCGATATGATGAGCGGCCTTGTGTTTGTGCTGGTGCTCATCATTGCGCTGCTGGGTCTCTATCTTCTGAGCGACTACACCGGTTATGAGGAGGCGTCCTCCGTTTCCAGCGAAGGGCCTTCGTCCAGCGGCACCGGCTGGAACAATAACGACCCCGGCGGCTGGTACTATGACGGCGGCACCGGCGACGGTGATGGAGACGGCAACGGTCAGTTCGACCAGCAGATCATCCAGACCGGCGGTGGAGGCGGCTACGGCGAGGACGGCATTAAGACCGCCGTGTTCGTAGAAGTGGTCGATGATGAGACGGAGCGGCGCATCCCGGAAGCGGGCGTTACCTTCGAGCTGTACCGCACCGATACGACCCATCTGCAGAACGGAAGCCTGCAGACCCTGAATACCTATTATCCGGAAAAAATCAACTACCGCGACTATGAGACGACCGAGGAGGGCGTCTTTTATCTGCCGGAAAAGATCTGGCAGGGCAGTTACTATTTCCACGAGCTGACCGAGCCGGAGGGCTACGATGCGGCGGGGGACACCTATTATGATGTGAACCGGATGTACGACTGGCCCGACCCCTATGTGGTGCAGATCCGGCTGTCGCCCTGCAAAAACATCATCCGTATCCAAATGAACGACGCCGAGACGCAGCTGCCTGTGGGCGGCGGTACATTCCGCGTCATCGCGGCTGAGGACATCGTGACCAAGGACGGCACGGTGCGCTATACGCAGGGCCAGTATGCAGATACCATCGTCTGCGATGAGAACGGCTACGGCGAGAGCAAGGAGCTGTATCTGGGCAATTACACCGTGCAGCAGCAGACCGCACCGAACTACTACACCACCATGCAGGAAGATTTGAATGTCGAGGTGGAGAAGAAGAACGGCGAGGATCCGGAGCTGCATGAGATCGACGCAGAGAAGACCAAAATCGCATTGAGCGTCACCGATGAACTGAACTCCACCGGGCTGGAAGGTGTGACCTTTGCTGTGAGCAACGAGCGCACTGGCATCACTCAGACCGTGACGACCGATGCCGCAGGCAATGTGCTGCTGACCGACCTGGACAAGAGCACGACCTATCACATCCGTGAGCAGCAGACGCTGGAGAACTACCGCCTGGACAATACGGACTACACCATGACGGTGGCGGCAGATGGCCGTATCGACGGCCTCAGCACGGCAGCTCTGTCCATCACCAACCGGATGCTGCGGGTGTCCATCCACGCAGTGGATATGGTCCTGCGCAGTGACACGGCAGACGAACAGCTCTCGCTGTACAACGCTCAGGACCAGCTCATCCAGACCTGGACGACCAACGGTTCCGGCGAGATGTTCACCGACCTGACCGAGGGCAGCTACTATGTCGTGCGCGGTGAGCCGAATGCAGAAAACGCAAAGAAATATAACTTTACCGTACAGGATACGGCAAGACAACAGAACTGGAACGTGCCGGTATTCACGCTGCGCAGTGCCATCGCGCTGGCTGTGCTGGCTGTCATCGCGGCAGGCGTCATCTGGCTGCTGGTATTCCTGTGGGGCGTGCTGGCCCGCCGCAAGGCACGGAAGGCAGCAGAGGCCCAGAAAGAAGAAAAGAACGAAGAAGATTCGAACAAAAAAGAGTCATAAAGGGCGGTGAGAAACGATGAACAATGTTCAGCTCCGTGTAGGAGACCTGCTGTATGCGGCCTTCAAGCGCTGGAAGATGATTTTGGCGCTGGGCCTGCTGGGATTCATCTGCGGATTCGCGCTCAGCGGTGTCTCCTATCTGCAGGGCAACTACACCAGCTATGAGATCAGCTGTTCCATTGCCATCACCTCCCAATCATCGACGGGAGCCTTTACCAACAACTCCTCCTACCTGAGCACCAACGACTTCCATCTGGCGGAGGATATGGTAGACGCGGCAAGTTTTGTGATGAAGAGCAACCGTGTATTGCAGGCGGCTCTTGACAGCACGGGCATTGTGTCGGTCTCGACGAAGGATGTTTACCAGAATCTGGAGGTGAGCCGGTACAACGAGACACAGGTCCTTCAGCTCACTCTGAGCTGGAACAATGCGGACGCCGGCATCCGGCTGATGAATGCCATTCTGGACGCCAGCAGGACGATCCTGCCGGAGACGCTGATGGTGGGCTCGGTGGCGGTCATCGACGCCCCGGAGGCAAAGTACCTGATGGGTGGCGGCAGCTATGCCAGCCTCTGGATCATCTTCAGCCTGCTGGGCCTGATGGCCGGTGTGGGCATGGCAGTTCTGGAACTGCTTATGCGGCCCACTCTGGTGAACCTGAAAGACGTGGAGGATGTTCTGGGTCTGGAAACGCTGGGCAATGTCCCGAAGGACGACGGCTATTTTCAGAAGAATACCCAGCTCCTGAGCGAAAAGCACCGCTCGGATGCCGAAGCTGTGCAGAACTTTGCCTCGGCGGCATATATCCTGACCAATCGCTTCGGCACGAAGGAAAAGCAGCACCGATTCTATGTGACCTCTGCCGAGGACGGCGAGGGCAAGAGCACGGTGGCGGCGAACCTGGCTCTGCAGCTTTCGGATATGGAAAAGCGCACTCTGCTGCTGGACCTGAACACCCGCGCCCCGAGTCTGGGCGGAATGTTTCTGCGGAGCGTGGATTACAGCCGGACTCTGAATGCTCTGTATAAGGGCGAGTCTGCTGCACAGGAGGCCATCGTTTCGCTGACGGGCTTTCTGGACCTGCTGCCGATGGTGCTGGAGCGCAACGCCGTGCCTCTGGATGGTACGCTGTTCGAGCTTCTGGAAAAAATCATGGAGCCCTACGAGTACGTGGTCATCGACGCTTCGTCGGTGGGTCGTTCCTCGGACGTGCTGCGCCTGAACAAACTGGCGAACAATGTGCTGTTTGTGGTGCGCTACGATGCGACGCCGCTGCCCGCTCTGCAGGATGCCATTGAAAAGCTGGATAAATCCGGTGTGCGTGTGCTGGGCTGTGTGGTCAACGAGACGCAGTCTCTGGGGACCTTCCAGTTCTATCCGGAGCGCACTGCAGTTTCGAACGCACCGAAAAAGAACGAAAATACGGACGAAAAAGAAACTGGCGGCTCGCTGCCGGAAGATCTGCTTCGCCCGGCGGACGGTCAGGAGAAGGCCGCTGACTGGAAACCGTCCGGTGCAGGGAGCCAGAGCGTGCTGGACGAACTGACAGACGACCTGTACCAGACAAAGGGCGGCCTGAGCGACAATGAGGCCATGTGGGAATTGCTCCGCATGGGCAAAGACGGAAGCTGGAAGCAGACAGACCCGGAAAAACCGGAAAGCAAAGCCTCTCAGGCACAGCCGCAGGAAGCTGCTGCCGCCCCGGCAGAGGTCGCAGAGATGCAGCCGACCGAGGAAGAAAGCAGCATCTCTCCGGAGCCGCCTGTGTTTGAAAAGCCGGAAGAATCTGCCGCAGCAGAGCCGGAACTGCAGAAAACGGAAGAGATTTGGGCCGAGCCTGAGAAGGCCGAAGCTGACATGGCTCCTCTGGAGCAGCCGCTCCCGGCAGAGCTGCCGCCGGAACCTGAACAAAAAGCGGCACCGGCACCCAAGCACGAGCGCAAGTCTGCTCCGGAACACAAATATATCTATAAGGCAGGATCGGATGCCGCAGTAGAAAAGCACGGAAAGCCGTCGTCCCGCAGGGGGCTTGGCATTTTCGGCAAAAAAACAAAGCATTGAGCACAGGATGACAGCGCAGGCTGTCATCCTGCTTTTGGGCAGAAGGTTCCCGGCGGTATGCCGCAGGAAGGCCGGAACTGGGAAAGAGTAAGAGGAAAATAACATGACCATCCTGTTAGCGATCATCCTGTATCTTGTGGGATTTTATCTGCTTGCAAAGCGGACCGTCCCCGAATCTGCCGCCCCGGGCAATCGGATGATGATACGGGTGGTCCTGTTTTTTGTATACTCCTGCTTTGCGGGCGGGTTTACAGTGGCAGCCTATATGTCGGGTGACCTCGGAATGGTGCTGTATACGCTCTGCCTGCTCTTTGCTCTGGTGGAGATCGGAAACGTCATCCTGACTGTTTCCCACAGCCGCGGAGAGATAAAGCCTCAGTACGCGGTGCTGTTCGTCCTCTACATCCTTGCGATTCTTGTGGTGACCCTCATCACCCGGCAGACCCGGACGGAGACCGTCTTGCAGACGGAGCTGTTCGCCTCGGTAAAAAGCTTCCTGCTGGAAGGGGATGTGGAAGAGCTGAACCACATGATCCTGAACGTCGTGATGTTCATGCCGCTGGGCTATCTGTTCGTGCAGATGCATCCCCGGAAGCTGGGCGATGCCGCTCAGGTGCTGGGCATCGGCGTGATGCTCTCGACCATCATCGAGAGCTGTCAGCTCATCTTCCGGCTGGGAAACTGCGATGTGGACGATATTCTGGCAAACACGTTCGGCGCTCTTCTGGGCCTGGTGCTGTACAAAATCGTCCACCACAGCAGCAGAAAATAACGGCACAGGAAGGTACAGGCATGAAAAAGGATGAGTATGCAGTCATCATCAACGCGGATGATTTCGGTCAGACCGAATCGTGTACAAGAGCCATCTATGAGGCTTTTCAGAAGGGCCTGATAACCGACACAACGATGGTGGCGAACGGGGAAGCGATGGAGCTTGCATTCGCAATGGCTCCCGAAATGCGGGGCCATATCGGAGCGCACCTGAACCTGACGGAAGGTCCTGCCCTGACACCTGCGATGCGGAAAAATGCGAAATTTGTCTCAAATGGGCGGTTTACCGATTATTTCAAGACCCGCTCGAACTACTTCCGCCGCCTTTCCCCGCAGGATAAGCAGGACATCTACGAAGAATTGACGGCACAGATGGAACGGCTCATTGCCGGAGGGATAGAACTTACCCATGCCGATTCCCACCACCACATCCACTGGAACTGGATGCTTGCACCGATTTTTTTTCGGGTCTGCCGGGAGCATGGCATCTGCCGCGTGAGATGTCACAAGAATGTCCGGGGCAGATTCAAGCTGTGGAATGGGCTGTATGCCCACATCTATGGGATACGGCTGAGGCAGAACGGCTTCCGCAGCCCGGAGCATTTTGAGAGCATCCGGATGTATGAGAAAACGCTTCCCGGCATCTCGGAAATGATGGTACACCCGGATCATGATTCGGACGGTGTGCTCATCGACAGGGAAAAGAAGGAGCATCTGCCGGACGGAAAGGTCGCTGCACGGGGAAAAGCACTGGAACCACTGGTCCGCAGCCGTGCGGGAAGCGTGCAGAAAATGGAATATGCCCGGCTATGACGAGCAGGATGAGGAGAAATATCATGTCGCTATATGAGAAATTGATTGCCAAAGAAGCAGTGCTGGCTGTGGTCGGTCTTGGCTATGTGGGAATGCCTATTGCGGTGGCATTTGCAAAGAAGGGCCTGAATGTCATTGGCTTTGACACCAACAGCAAAAAAATAGAAGCCTACCGCTCCGGCGCAGACCCGACGAAGGAAGTGGGCGACGAGCAGGTACGGAACACCACCGTGCAGTTCACGGACGAGGAACAACAGCTCCGGAAGGCCGACTTCATCGTGGTGGCTGTGCCGACGCCGGTGAACTTTGACCATACGCCAGACCTGACCCCGGTGATCGGTGCGTCGGAGATCGTGGGCCGGAATCTGAAAAAGGGTGCCATCGTGGTATATGAGTCCACGGTCTACCCGGGCTGCACCGAGAATGTCTGCATCCCCATCCTGGAAAAAGGCTCCGGCATGGTCTGCGGCACCGATTTCAAGATCGGCTACAGCCCGGAGCGCATCAACCCCGGTGATAAGGCCCATCGGCTGGAAAACATCCGGAAAATCGTTTCCGGTATGGACGAAGAGTCTCTGGAAGAGATCCAGCATATCTACGATATTGTCATCGAGGTGGGGACCTATCCCGTGTCGAACATCCGGACGGCAGAGGCCATCAAGGTCGTGGAGAACAGCCAGCGCGACATCAACATCGCTTTTATGAACGAGCTGGCGATGGTGTTTGACAGGATGGACATCGACACCAACGAGGTCGTGGACGGCATGAACACCAAGTGGAATGCGCTTGGGTTCCGGCCGGGACTGGTGGGCGGCCACTGCATCGGCGTGGACCCCTATTACTTCACCTATGAAGCCGAAAAGCTGGGCTACCACAGCCAGATCATCCTGAACGGACGCATCCTCAACGATAATATGGGCGCCTATATCGCCGACAAGGCCGTCAAGCAGATGATTCTGGCCGGGCAGACGCCTAAAGCGGCGAAGGTGGTCGTTCTGGGCCTGACCTTCAAGGAGGGCTGCCCGGACATCCGGAACACCAAGGTGGTGGACATCATCAAGCAGCTTGGCACCTACGGGATAGAGCCTGTGGTCGTGGACCCCTGGGCGGACAGGGAAGAGGCTAAGCGCTTTTACGGCGTAGAGCTGGTGGACCTTTCGGACGTCCGGGAGGCAGACTGCATCATTGCGGCAGTCGCCCATGAGCAGTTCCGCGCTCTGTCGGTGGAAGAGCTGAAAGCTCTGTACCGGGACGTCCCGGACGGCCAGAAGGTGCTTATCGACGTCAAAGGCATCTATCCCGTAAAGGATATGAAAGCATCCGGAATGCGGTTCTGGCGGCTGTGATTTTGCAGGAAAGGAGTCGGGCTCCGTTCGCGGCAGCGGCTGTGAGCATCAGCGTGCATCCATGAAACAGAAAAGTGACCTCACACAATTCCGGACGGAGATCGTCATCGTCTTCATCTTTCTGGGCAGCATCGGCTTTCCGGGGACCTACCGCCAGATATTTGGCGGTTTTATAGAGACGCTGTACGAGTACCTCTCCTTTCTGATGCAGATCGTGATCATGCTGACATCCAGCGGAGAGACTGTCATGGATGTCAAGCTGCTGGATATGAAGCCGAAATACCGGGCGATATACCAGTTCATGATATTTACATTTGCGGAGTCGATGCTGGTGACCGATGTGCCGAAGGCGCAGGTGGTGACGAGTCTGCGGCTTTCTGTGACCATCCTGTTTGCGATATGGCTGGTGGAGCATTTCACGCTGAACCGTATCCTGAAACTGTTTTCCTACGCACAGGTGCTGCTTGACCTGGCCATTGTCGGCATCATCGTCCTGCGGCCCGGCATCGCCTTCCAGTCTGGCGATACTTATTCCCACGCGCTCAGAGGCGTGTATGAGGCAAAAAATGCACTGGCGTCGGAGCTTGCCTTCGGCCTTATCGTGATGTTCCTCCATATCGTCAGTGAGGCGGAGGAAGAAAAGAATCTCTCGCCGTTCTGGCTTGCTGCCATCGCATTTCAGGGCATCCTGCTGCTGATGGCCAAGGCGACGGGCGCACTGCTCATCTCCATGCTGCTCCCGATGTATTTCCTGGTCTTCCGGAAATTGCGTGACCTGCGGCTCCCGCTGGGATGGCTCTATGTTGCGGGCAGTGTGGGCTTTCTGGTGTTTGCCTTTACCATCCTGCCGCTGTTTGCCCCTCTGCTGGAAAGCATGGGCAAGGACGCGACGCTGACGGGACGCACAGAGCTGTGGAACGGTATTTACAAGTTCATGCAGCAGCACAATATGCTCACAGGCTACGGCTACGGCCAGTTCTGGATGAACAAGTCGAACGTGAAGAAGCTGCACCTGATGTACAACCACAAATCCTATTTCAGCAGAATGTCCACCGGTGCGCACAACCAGATCATGGAACTCTGGCTGAATATCGGTCTGTTTGGCATCGCCTCTTACTTCCTTGCCATCGTTGGCTCCATGCGGTATGCAAAAAACATGAAGCTCAATGAGTATATGCAGGTCAGTTCGCTCTTCTTTTACCTGATGCTCTGCGGACTGACGGAGCGCATTTTCGAAAATGCGTATGCGTACCGCGTGGTGATGTTCTTTATTCTGCTCGCAGTTGCGTGCAATCATATCCCCGACCGAAAACAGCTCCGAAGGAGAAAGAACGATGAACGAGAAGCCTCTCATCACGGTGGTCGTGCCGATTTATAATGTCGAAGTGTATCTGGAGCAGTGCATTCGTTCGGTGCTGGCACAGACCTATGAAAATTTCGAGCTGCTCTTAGTGGATGACGGCTCAAAGGACAAAAGCGGCGAGATCGTGGACCGGCTGGCACAGACCGACCGCCGCATCGTTCCGTTTCATCAGAAGAATCAGGGGGTCGCTGCGGCGAGAAATACAGGTCTGGACCACAGCAAAGGAAGGTACGCCGCCTTTCTGGACGGAGACGACTGGTACCACCCGGACTTCCTCGAAAAGATGGAGGCTGCGCTTGAGGCCGGAGACGGTCAGCTGGCATCCTGCTGCTTTGAGGCGGTCGGCGTGGAGCACCCGCCTCAGGTAAAGACACTGAAAGCTGCAGTTGTGGACCGCCGGGAGGCGATGCAGCTGCTGATGGGGTATAACAGCTTCAACGGCTATGTCTGGAACAAGCTCTTCGATCTGCAGCTCATCCGGAAAAACGACATCCGGTTCCACGCGGACTATCCGGCCTGTGAGGACACCATGTTTGTGGGAAGCTATCTCTACCATTGCAGCCGGGTCTGCGTCACAGAGGAATGCCTGTACTGCTACCGTCAGGTCAGCGGCGGCGCAAACCGAGGCCGGTATTCCGGCAGGAAGGCGTATGACCCGAAATGGATGAGCGTTTTTGAGATGACGGAATATATGGCAGACCTGTATAAGGACGATGCTGTGACCGCAGCCTGCCGTCTCCATGAAGTCCGGGAAGCGGGCATCGTCCTGCGCTCGATGGAAGCGGCAGGCTACCATGGAGCCGATCATGCCCGGCTCAAGGGTATCCTCCGCCGGGGAGCGGGTCTGTTTTTCAGGGATGAAAACTCCGGACGCAGCCAGAAGCTTTCGGTGCTGCTGTCCTGCATCTCCCCGAAGCTGGAACTGGCGGTATGGAAACTGAGAAACAGAAAGTGATAGGAGTTCGCATGAAGCTTGGAATCATCTGCACCATGATCAATGGGTTTGGACGAAGAGGATTTTACAATACTCAGGAGATCGGTCTGGGCCGGGAACTGGTGCGGCAGGGCCATGCGGTCACCATTTATAAGTGCGTGAAAAAAGAGGGCGCAGGCGAAGCAGAGCGTGTGGAGCTGGGCGACCGGCTGTCCATCCTGTACATCCCGGTCTCTTCTTTTGGTGCCCATGGCTGCCTGGACACGGCAGTTTTGGACCCGGACATGGATGCGGCGCTCTGCTTTGCGGATAATCAAATCTTTCTTCCGCACATCCATCGCTTCTGTGTGCGGCATGGGATAAAGCTCGTGCCGTATATCGGCAGAACGCACAGCAGCAGCGGGGGCGTCCACGGATTCGTGATGAATGCCCTGTTTCATATGGGGACGCTGCGCTGGTTCCGGCGCGGGCCGGTCATCTCCAAAATCGAAGAAGTGCGGCAGGAGCTTCTGCAGCTCGGAGTAAAGGATGTGACGGTGGCTCCGGTGGGGCTGGATTTCTCTGTCATGAAGTCCAACTTCCGGGAGTACGACCGGGCGCAGCTGCGCCGGGAACTGGGGTTGATGCCGGAGGATACCGTCATCTGTACCGTCGGAAGAATGGGACCGGAGAAAAATCCGCTGGACCTGGTGGATATTTATCGGGAGGTCCGCAGGCAGAAGCCCTGTAAGCTGCTCCTGGTAGGAGAGGGCATCCAGAGTGATGAGCTGAAAGTCAGGATAGCGGCCTGCGAATGGGCAGCGGATATTATCCTTATCGACCGGATACCCAACGACCAGATCTGGAAAATTTACGCTGCTGCGGATTACTTTGTCAATCTCTGCCGGACGGAGATCTTCGGCATGGCGATTCTGGAGGCCATGTACTATGAAGTCTCAGTTGCGGCGCTGGTGGCCCCGGGGCCGTCGGTGACGCTGCAGGATATGCCCGGACACAAGCTGTGCCGCGATTACGAGGACGTGAAAAACTGGCTGCTGGCCGAGCATCCGTCGAGAGAGGCGCTCCATGAGAGTGCGGCCCGAACGGTGCAGCGCTACAACTGGAAACCCTGTGCGGATGCATTTTTGTCCATCGCTGCGGGAGAAAAACAATGAAGATTCTGGTCATAACGACATTTTACCCACACCCCGAGAGGAAAGATCTGCTGCGGGACACCTCTGCGGTTCACTACATCGCACGGGAGTGGGTGAAGCAGGGCCATCAGGTGACGGTGCTGCACTGCTATGGACACTATTTCCGGGAGCTGGTCAAGGAGCTGGGAAAACACGATTTCCGGCGTTACGGAAAGATACAGGAGTGTCCGAACAACGAAGGCGTCAGGGTGCTTCTGCTGGAAGAGCAGTTCTGGCTCCGGAACGCCAAATGGTATCTGCCGGTGCAGCAGAAGAAGATGGCTGTGGCCATCAACCAGTATTTCCACGAGAAGGAATATGAGCCGGATGTTCTACTGGTGCATTTCCCGACCAATTATGTCGGTATCGTGGAGAGGCTGGACATCCACTGCAAAAAGGCGGCTGTTTTCCATAAGACCGACCTGGGAACGGTGCTGGCAAAGCCGGAAGTCTGCCCGACTCTCCGCAAGATCTACGATGTGCTGGGCGCCCGCACGAGCCAGCTGCAGAAAAAGCTGGCGAAGACCGGCATCAGGACGACTTTTCTGGCACAGTCCGGCATTGACGAAGACATCATCATGACGGACGAGGAGTTCCGGAAAAAATGGGCAGAGGAACCGCACCCCATGCGGGTCGTCTATGCGGGAAATCTGCTCCCGGACAAAAATGTGGACGCCGTCCTGACGGCGCTGAGCAGCTGGAAAGACAAGCGCCCGTTTGAGTTCACCATCATCGGAGATGGCGTGTGCCTGCAGCCCTGCATCCGTCTGGCAGAAAAACTTGGCATTGCGGACTCCTGCCGCTTCACTGGCCGGTTGACAAGGGAGCAGACGCTGGAGGAGTTCCGGAAAGCGGAGGTGTTCGTGATGATCAGCAGCCCGGAAACGCTGGGGCTGGTCTATCTGGAAGCGATGTCTCAAGGGTGCGTCGCCATCGGCTCGAGGAATGAGGGCATCGACGGCATCCTTGTGGACGGGAAAAACGGCTATCTGGTAGAGTCCGGAAATGCGGAGGAGCTGAGAGCGCGTCTGGACGCCATTGCACAGGCTCCTGCGGCGGAAAATCAGGCGGCTGCCTACGCGGGCCTGAAGACCATCCGGGAAATGACCAGCCAGAAGACGGCCCGGCAGTATCTGGAGCAGGTGCTGAAAGGATAATGAACGACGCCGGGAGAAAGGGGGAGAGACCCTGTGAAAAAACCAAATATCATAGGCAACATCCTCTATCAGGTCTCCTATGAGCTGTTTGCCATGCTGCTGCCGCTGTTCACGGCACCGTTCATCTCCCGGATGCTGGGTGCGGATATGCTGGGCGTATACTCCTACTCCCGCACACTGGCGACCTATTTCGGTTTATTTGGGATGCTGGGCGTCAAGAATTACGGCAACCGCGAGATCTCGGTGCATCGGGATACAGGCGATTTGAATATCTGGTTCTGGAGCATCTATTCCGTCCAGTTCCTGGCGTCTCTGCTGATGCTCATCGTTTATCTCGGATATACGTTCTTCTTCGTCCGGGAAGACCAGGCTGTCACGGCGGTGCAGGCCATCCTCATCGTGGATTCCATGCTCGACATCAGCTGGTTTCTGTTCGGCATGGAGCAGTTCAAGAAGACCACGACGTGCAGCATGGTCGTTAAGATACTGACCACGGCAGCGGTGTTCCTGATGATACGGGAACCGGGCGACCTGCTGAAATACTGCCTTATCATGAGCGGAGGCACTTTTATCAACCAGTTCCTCCTCTGGTTTTACGCCCGGAAGCTCGTTGGCAGACCGGTCTTCGACGGCGGGAGGGTCCTGGCCCATGTAAAGCCGATGCTCATCCTCTTTATCCCGGTGGTGGCCGTAAGCCTGTACACCATGATGGACAAGCTGATGCTGGGTGCCATGAGCACCAATGCGCAGATGGGCTTCTACGAAGCGTCTGAGCGCATCATCCTCTGCGCCAGCTCGGTCATCACGGCCTTCGGCACCGTGATGATGCCACGGATGACCAAGCTGTTCTCGGACGGCGACCTCAGGGAGAGCCAGCGGTACATGAAGCTGTCGGTGGATGCCATCATGGCCATCGCCTTTGCCATCGCACTGGGCATCGTCAGCGTCTCGCGGCTCTTTGCGCCCATCTTCTGGGGCGAAGATTTCGCGCCCTGTGCCTATATCCTGAGCGCTCTGGCCCTCTCCATTCCCTTCTCGGGTTTTGCCAATGTGATACGGATGCAGTACCTTATCCCGAACGGGATGGACGGAGCTTACATCCTCTCGGTCATCCTGGGCGCAGTGTCCAATCTGACGGCAAATTCGCTGCTCATCCCGCGCTGCGGAGCGCTGGGTGCCGCAGTGGGTACGGTGATCGCCGAGGGCGTCGTCTGCGCTGCCCAGTGTCTTGCGGTGAAAAAACGAATCGACATCCTGGCCTACCTGAAAAGCACAGCCTTCTTTGGAATGGCCGGTCTTCTGATGTATGGGGCTGTCCAGGTGCTCGACCAACGGGCCGAGATCACAGTCTCCTGGCTCCTGCTGGAAATTGTCGTGGGAGGGAGCGTCTACTGCATCCTGTCTGTGCTTTATCTGTACCATACCAAAAACGAACTCCTGATGACTGCACTTCAAAAACTCGGCGGTGCTCATCAGAATAACGATAGAGGGTAACAACAATGGAAAAAATGCGGCTGCTGAATACCTATGTCAACAACGTCACGCTGGACGAAGCGGTGGAATTTCTGCTGCAGAAGATACGGGAACAGACCCCGGCCTATGTGGTGGAAGTCAACGTGGATGTCGTGGTGAAGATGGAGACAGACCTTGTGTTGCGGCAGATCACCGACAACGCAGACCTGACGCTGGTGGATGGGCAGCCGCTCATCTGGATCTCGAAGCTGTATGGCCGACCACTGAAGATGAAAGTGTCCGGCTCTGACCTCGTGCCGACATTGCTGCAGGCTGCGGCAAAGGAAGGCCGCTCTGTCTTTGTGCTGGGCGGAAAAGAAGACGCGGCCCGCAAGGCAGCAGAAAACATCAAGGCCCGTTATCCGGGTCTGGTGATGGCGGGCGCACTCTCGCCCAGCATGGGATTTGAGAAAAAGCCGGAGGAGGTAGCATATATCCGAGAGACGCTGCAAAAGGTGAAGCCCGACATCCTGCTGGCCTGTTTTGGCTGCCCCAAGCAGGAAAAATGGGTCAGCGAACATTACCGCGACTGTGCATCGGGCGTCACGCTCTGCGCCGGTGCCACAGTGGATTTTCTGGCAGGAAATATCAAGCGCGCCCCGAAGGTGTTCAGCGAGAATGGACTGGAATGGTTCTACCGCTTTGTGAAGGAGCCGAAACGGCTGTTCCACCGCTATTTTGTGGATGATATGCAGATATTCCGTCTGGCATGGAAGTACCGGAATGCCGGACCGGAACACGATTCAGATGTGAAATGAGTGACAGAAGATGATCATTACCAAAACACCTTTCCGGATGTCCTTCTTTGGCGGCGGAACGGACATGGAGAGCTTTTTCCGCGAATATGGCGGGGCTGTGCTCTCCACGACGTTCGACAAATACTGCTATGTCAACGTCCGGCATCTGCCACCCTTCTTTTCCTACGCGACGGAGCTTTCCTACGCAAAGACCGAGCGGGTGAACAGCCTGAAAGAGATCGAGCATCCGGCCATCCGGAACGCAATGAAGATGCTGGATATGCATCATATCCGGCTGACCTACGAGGCCGACCTTCCGGCGCGGTCCGGACTGGGGACGTCCAGCTCATTTGCCGTCGGGATGCTGAACGCATTCTACGCGCTGAAAGGGCAGTATGCCAGCAAGGAAAAACTGGCCAAGGAGGCCATCTATCTGGAGCGGGTGCTCTGCGCAGAGGCCGGCGGATGGCAGGACCAGATCGCGGCGGCGTTCGGCGGCTTCAACCGCATTGATTTCAGCGCGGACGGGTACGAAGTGCGCCCAGTCCTGCTGTCGCCGGAGCGCAAAAGGCGTCTGAACGGCAGATTGATGATGTTCTTTACCGGATTTACCCGTTTCTCGGCGGAGATCCAGAAGCTCAACAACAGCCGGAACGGGGCAGACAAGCTTGCGCGGCTGCAGGAGATGCTGGCGCTCGTGGATGAAGCCGAAGCCATCCTGACCGACGAGCAGGCAGACCTGAACGAATTTGGCCGTCTGCTGGACCACACCTGGAAGCTGAAGCGCGGCACCGGCGCAGCAGTCTCTACCGACTGCATCGACGCGCTGTACGCCAGAGGCATTGCCGCCGGTGCGCTGGGCGGAAAACTGCTGGGCGCGGGCGGCGGTGGATTTCTGGTATTTTACGTGGAGCCGGAACATCAGGCCGCCGTGCGCCAGGCCATGCAGGAGCTGCTTTATATCCCGTTCCGCTTTGAAAACGGTGGCACGCGGGTCATCTACTATGCGCCCGAGGAGGAGCCGGCATTATGAAAGCTGTTATCATGGCCGGAGGCCGCGGCACCCGCATCGCCGCGCTGGCAGGGGATCTCCCCAAGCCGATGCTGCCCATTGACGGGCGTCCTGTGCTGGAGCGGGAGCTGGGATCCCTGCGGGAGCAGGGTGTGACGGATGTGCTCATCACAGTGGGGCATCTGGCCCCGGCCATCATGGAGTACTTCGGCGACGGCAGCGGATGCTCGCCGCAGACGGGTCAGCCCTTCGGCGTTCACATCGAGTATTTTGTGGAGAAAGAGCCGCTGGGGAATGCGGGCGCGCTGTTCCGCATCCGGGACCGGCTGGACGAAGATTTTCTGCTGCTGAACGGAGACGTGATGTTCGATGTGGATCTGCAGCGCTTTGCGGCGTTCCACAAGGTTCATGGCGGGCTGGCCACCCTGTTCACCCACCCGAACGGCCACCCTTATGACAGCGGCCTCATCGTGGCGGACAGCGAGCAGCGGGTGACCCAGTGGCTGACCAAGGAGGATGCCCGCCCGCAGTATTACCGCAACCGGGTCAATGCAGGACTGCACATCCTCAGCCCAAAGCTGCTGGAAGGGAACATCCCGGCGGGAAAGGTAGACTTGGACCGGCAGATATTGAAGCCGCTGGCGGGGACGGGGCAGCTGCTCTGTTACGACAGCCCGGAGTACGTCAAGGATATGGGAACGCCGGAGCGCTATGCGGCAGTCTGCGAGGATGTGCGCAGCGGCCATGCGGCGGCGCGGAATCTGCGCCGGAAGCAGAAAGCCGTCTTTCTGGACCGGGACGGGACCATCAACCGATACGTTGGCTTTCTGCGGAATATCGACGAGTTTGAGCTTCTGCCCGGCGTGGCACAGGCTGTCCGCAAAATCAACGAGCTGGGCTGGCTTGCTGTCGTGGTGACGAATCAGCCGGTCATCGCCCGGGGCGAGGTGACGGAAGAGCAGCTGGAAGCCATCCACTGCAAGATGGAGACCCTGCTTGGCCGGGAGGGTGCGTGGCTGGATGCTATTTATTACTGCCCCCACCACCCGGACAAGGGATTTCCCGGCGAAAGGCCGGAGCTGAAAATCCATTGCAGCTGCCGCAAGCCCGCGCCGGGGATGCTGCTGGATGCAGCACAGCGGTTCAACATCGACTTGAGCCGCTCCTGGATGGTAGGAGACGGGAAAAATGACGTCCTCGCCGGAAAAAATGCGGGGTGCAGGACGGCGCTGCTCTGTGCCGACGGGACACCGCCGGAGCTGGGGCAGGAGAGGACGGCACCATCCTTATACGACTTCGTGGAGCAGGTGCTGCGTGGAAAAGAAGGAGAAGAGAAACGATGAAACAGACTGACGGGGCAAAAAAGCAGCTCGAGCTTCTGCTGCAGCGCTATCCCATCCTCGCCGGGCAGCGGGATGAGATCGACGGTGCCTACCAGATCATCACGGCCAGCTACGAGGCGGGCGGCAAGCTCCTCATTGCGGGCAACGGCGGTTCGGCAGCGGATGCGGAGCATATTGTCGGGGAATTGATGAAGGGATTTAAGCTTCCTAGAAAACCTGATATAATTTTTTCAAAAAAATTGATTGAAAAAAATGAAGAGCTTGGAAGTGTTTTAGCAGAAAATCTTCAAGGCGCACTCCCAGCAATTGCA
>OLRO01001015.1_pt1 | contig 17716 bp, 19 predicted proteins | sample 1673131 | NCBI WGS metagenome assembly OLRO01 (sample SAMEA3136757, study PRJEB25190) | human gut metagenome | biome: human gut; feature: human-associated habitat; material: faeces | place: Austria | collected 2013 | reverse complement strand
CCCGCCTCTGCCACACCGCTTTTGTAGGTGTCCAGGGAAATGGGAATATCAAAATTTGCCTTCACAGCCTCGATCATGGGTACGACTCTGGCAATCTCCTCCTCGTCAGATAGCAGGGTATAACCCAGACGCGTGGACTCTCCGCCGATGTCCACAATATCCATCCCCTCAGCGATCATTTCTTCCACATGCTTCAATGCCCGGTCTCTGTCATTCCACTTTCCTCCGTCGGAAAAAGAATCCGGGGTCACATTCAGGATCCCCATTACATAAGTATGTCCTTTGGTCTGAAACTCTCTGTTGCCAATCTTCATTTGTTTTCTCCCCACGTTTCTTAATGTTATTTATGATATTCCCGCCACAAATCAATACTTAATAGTCAGGTTCTTCTTGCCGTCTTTCCAGTTGCAATCCTTCTCCACATCGCACGCAAAGCAGGCACGGCTTGCCTTATCCGCCCGGTACAGGATGCCGTTTAGATTCTTCTCCTTCGCTGCCTCAGGATCCCTGTGTCTGGAGATCGCCGTTACAATAACACCCGTTTCTTCATCATTGAATCCACAAGTCTTCAGAATCTCCGGCGCGATCCGTGCACTGGCCTGCTCATGCAGAATGCCATTCTCGTACTGTTCATGCTTCCCACAATCGTGGAGCAGTGCCGCCGCATAGATCCATTCCCGGTCGATCTTAAGCCCTTCCTCCAGCGCTATGATCGTACCGATCCTGGCTACATCCAGAAAGTGCACCATACCATGACGGCAGAAGCGTCTGTCTGCTTCTGCCGCATTGTTTCGTCCTAAATGATATAAAAACAAATCATGATTTAATATTTTCTCAATTCTGTCCATCGGAGTCTCCATCATTTCATCCCGGTCGCTTAGCAGCTTTCTTCCGCATCCGTAATCTCTACCGGTTCACCAGCTGTAAAAATCTGTCCTGCAATTCCTTATTCTCCGCAAAGACTCCCCTTGTCACCATGGTAACGGTCTGACTGCCGGGCTTTTTGATCCCGCGCATGGTCATGCACATATGCTCCGCTTCCAACATTACCATAACTCCCTGAGGCGCCAGATATTTCATGATATCATCGGCGATCTGTGCCGTCATACGCTCCTGGATCTGTAATCTTCTGGCATATACCTCCACAGTCCTGGCAAGCTTACTCAGACCCACAACCTTGCCATCGGGGATATACGCAACATGAGCTTTGCCGTAAAAAGGCATCAGATGATGCTCACACATAGAATAGAAGGTAATATCCTTCTCCAGTACCATCTCGTTATTGTCTACGGAGAAGACCTTCGACAGATGTTCTCTCGCATCCTGATCCATACCACCGCAGATTTCTTCATACATCCTGCCGATCCGCTCCGGTGTCTCCTTCAGTCCCTCTCTATCGGTATCTTCCCCGATTCCTTCCAGTAAAAGCTTTATTGCTTCCTGTACTTTCTTCTGATCTACCATTTTCACCGCTTCGCTTTCCGTTTATTCCCTGCTGTCTGTCTCTTCTCCATGAGCTTCAGGATTCGTCCCAGATAAGAGAGAGAACCGAAGCACAATATCACATCATCCCGTCCTGCCAGCAGGTGACTAAGCTCCACTGCCTCTTCAAGGCTGTCCACCGCCGTCACATTGGGGTGTACCTTTGCCACCTCTGTTGCCAGATCATAGGCATGCATGGCTCTGGGATTGTTCGGAGGTGTCACCGTGAGAATCTGATCCGCATACTTCTCTGTCAGTGCGATCACACGGTCCACTTCCTTATCCTTTAACATTCCCATTATATAGATAATTCTTTTATTTGTAAAATAGAATTCTATGGAATCCGCAAGTTTTGCGGCTGCATCCTCGTTATGTGCACCGTCTACTATAAATAACGGGTGTTCTTCCAGTATTTGCAACCGTCCGTTCCAGACAGTCTCCCTTAGGCCTTTCCGAATGGCAGCCTCTTTGATCTCGTAACCGCATTTTCCCAGAGCCTGCACCGCTTCTACCGCCAGCACAGCATTTGCCACCTGGAATTTCCCCGCAAGGGTAATCTCCAGCTTTTTATAATTTCCATAATCGAAGTTCTGCTTTTTCAGTCCATATTTCACATGTTTTGCATTTGCCGCATCTGCGATGGTCAGTATACAGCCAAGCTCTGCCGCCGTCTGCTCCACAACCTTCTGTGCCGCTTCTTTTTGCCGCATGGAGACCACCTGACATCCCGGCTTGCAGATTCCGGTCTTGTGTGCTGCAATCTCCTCCAGACTGTTACCTAAGAATTTCATATGATCCATACCGATGGAAGCCAGTACCGCCACCTGCGTGGTCGTGATCAGATTTGTAGCATCCTCCCTGCCGCCCATACCGGTCTCCAGTACGACGATATCACACTGTTTTTCCCGGAAATACCAAAAAGCCAACGCCGTCTCAATCTCAAAAGGCGTCGGATGATGGAGGCCGTCACTTACCATAGCATCACAATGCTTTTTTATGATCTCCAGTCCTTCACACAGATCCTTATGCGTGATCTTCTGCTTTCCGATCTGGATTTTTTCACAATATTCAATAATAACAGGTGATATATATTTTCCCACACGGTATCCGGCAGCCTGTAAGATGCTGGAAATATAGGCAAGTGTGGATCCTTTTCCGTTGGTTCCCGCAATATGCACAAATTTTAATTCATCCTGCGGATTTCCCAGTCTCCTGCACAGTTCCCGGATGCTGTCCAGCCCCGGAACGATGCCGTAAGTTCCCACTTTTTCCATATATTCCATTGCTTCCTGATAGTTCATAGCAATCTCTCCCGTATCATACGTTGAAAATTTCATATACTATGTCCATGAAAATGACAAAATCCATCGCAAACTCTTTTAAAACCTTCGGCAGGAGCTTTCTCCTGTGCGGACTGTGTGGCTGGTGCATGGAGATCCTGTTCACAGCGCTACACTCCCTTCGGCGCAGGGATCTGCGTCTTACCGGTAATACTTCCCTGTGGATGTTCCCGATCTACGGCTCCGCCTGCCTGCTTGCACCCTTCAAACGGCTATTTGCACACCTGCACATCAGTCGTCCCGGACGCGGGCTGTTCTATATGGCAATGATCTTCACCGTGGAGTATCTCAGCGGGCGCCTATTGTGGAAGCATGGTCTCTGCCCCTGGGATTACGGCAAAAGCCGTTTCCACATCCACCGGATCATCCGGCTGGACTATGCTCCCTGGTGGTTCCTGGCAGGACTGTTTTTTGAAAAGATCCTGCCCTGAGACGTTTTACAGCATTACTGCATTGCTTCTGCCAGCATCCGTTCCTCATGAACCTTTTTTTCCCGCACCATCTTCTTCATGAGGAAATGATAAGCAATCCAGAGGAAAATACCTGCGGTCAGCCAGGCTGAGGCATTGGCAAAGCACACACCCACATAACTCATCAGATGCGCTGCCGCAAAAGCCACGATACCACGGCTCAACAGTTCCACCACACCGCCCATCATGGGCATGAAGCCAAAGCCACAGCCCTGCAGCGCATTTCGGAAGATAAATATCATTCCCAGCGGAATGAAGAACATGCCACAGATCGTAATATACGTTCTGGCATAGCCGCATACCATCTCAATCTGTTCGGAGATGAACAGCGGTACAATATAAGGAAGCGCTATATATACCAGTCCGTAGACAAGCACCGCATAGACACCGGACATGATATTGGCAGCTTTCACGCCCTTCCGGATACGGTCCAGATCATTGATACCGCGGTTCTGCGCACAGTAAGTTGCCATAGTCACACCCATTGCAGCAAAGGGTTGTGTCACCAGCTGTTCCACCTTGCAGGAGACAGAATAAGATGCCACCACGGTAGAACCCAGCAGATTCAGTGCTGCCTGTACCAGAATGGTACCGATAGCAGTAATGGAAAACTGCAATGCCATGGGAATTCCCACTGTCAGCTGATTTTTCACACACTGACTTTCCAGTCTGCAATGCTCCGGACGGATATGCAGTGTAGGTACGCTCTTAATAATATAAATCAGACACAGTACACCGGATAATCCCTGAGAAATGATAGTCGCATAAGCTGCACCGCCCACTCCCATATGACCGTAAACGATCAGTACATAGTCCAGGACAATATTCGTCACCGAAGCGATCACCAGCAATACTAACGGCACCACACTGTTGCCAATGGCACGCAGGATACTGGACAACAGGTTATACAATACATTGCAGGCAATTCCCGCACAGATGATCATAATGTATTCCTTCGTCATATCGAAAATATCTTCCGGAGTATTCATCACCCGAAGCAGACTGTCCATGCTGGCCATACTGACTGCCGTCATCAAGATTGTCACGATCACCGACAGGATGGCTGCGCTTCCGATACTTTTGCGCATACCCTCCCGGTCCCCGGCTCCGAAGCGTTGTGCCGTCAGCACAGTAAATCCGGTGGTCAGTCCCTGGGTAAATCCCAGGATCAGGAAGCTTACCGACCCGGTGGCTCCTACTGCCGCCAATGCATCTACACCTACGAACCGACCCACGATAATGGTATCCACCATGCTGTATAACTGCTGGAAAATATTACCTATGATAATAGGAATGATAAATTTTGTAATCAGCTTAGAAGGGCTGCCCTTCGTCATATCAAGTTCCATAAATCTCTTCTCCCGAAAAAACAGGACCCCGGAAGGTCCCGTCTCATATACATACACATTAATACTTGCTTCTTCTATTACTGTACGTCGTCAATATCCCCGGCCTCTCCGGAACCGATATCCAGCATGTTCACAGTTCTGCGCTTCAATCTGGCTTCTTCCGACTCCTTCAAAATAAACTCCTTGATCGCTTTGGAGTTGCGGATATGCTCGATCAACAGTTTGGGATGCGTAGTGTCACCGGTATAACAGACAATGGTACCAAGTCCTGCCATTCTCTCCCAGATACTTGCCGTATGCTCCACATCCTGTACCTTGTACATATAGCAGTCATTCTCTACCTTGGTGAACACACCCGTATCCACAGTGATCATATCCTCTTTGATCACATACTTGGTAAAAGTAAAAGGTAATCCTAAAAATAACCAGCGCTTCTTTTCCACAAATTCTATAGACATAGTGCCCTCCTTATATTGCTTGATCCGGTGTCCCACAGCTGTCTATAACGTACAGCGGAACCGGCTTTTACACGATCTGCTTCATCGGTATAATTCTCTTTGCCTCATTATATGATATCCATTCCAGGAATGCAAAACCTTTCTGTCATAGCCATACAAATTTTCTATATTTTTTCACTTTTTCCTGCTTGATTCTCCCCTTCAGAAATGCTATTATATTACAAATGCAAAAATACAGGAGGATAAACACATGACCGCAAAAGAATGTATTACAGGCCGCAGAAGTATCCGTCAGTATACGGATCAGCCGGTATCTCATGAGCTTCTGGCTCAGATCGTAGAGACAGCTTCTTATGCTCCCAGCTGGAAGCATACACAAATCGTTCGTTATATCGCTGTGGAAGGCGAAAAGAAAGCAAAACTGGCAGCATGTACTTCCTCCTTCCCGGGTAATGGCAAGATCATGGAGAACGCTCCCATGGTCGTTGCAGTGACCGTGATCAAGGGCAGAAGCGGTTTCGAGAGAGACGGCTCCTTCACTACCGCCAGAGGCGATGCATGGCAGATGTTCGATGCCGGTGTTGCCAGCGAAGCATTTTGCCTGGCTGCTTACGATCAGGGTCTTGGCACCGTGATCATAGGTATTTTCGATCAGCAGGAAGCTGCTGATCTCCTTGAAATTCCTGAAAATCAGGATCTGATCGCACTGATTCCCATCGGTTATCCCGCAGAAGCACCCGTTGCTCCCAAACGGAAACCCGTAACGGATCTGTTATCTTATCAACAGTAATTTTAAAGTCGAAGAGTTTTCCTCTTCGACTTTTTTCTGGTCAGGGTATGAACTGTCCGCTTCCTGCGGACCCTGTTTCTACCCGCATCATAAGAAAAGCGCTGTATTCTTATGATGTCGCATACACAAGTGAGTACGGATTCTCCTATTCCGTATGGTCACTGTGTCGAAAATAGCAGCGCAGAAATGAGGAAATGAAAAAATGAGACACTTGATGAACCCACTTGACTTCTCTGTTGAGGAACTGGACAAGCTGTTCGCTCTGGCAGACGACATTGAGAAGGATCCCGCCAAATACGCCTACAAATGCGACGGCAAGATCCTCGCCACCTGCTTCTACGAGCCCAGCACCCGCACACGCTTAAGCTTTGAATCCGCCATGACACGCCTGGGCGGCAGAGTCATCGGCTTCTCCGATGCGGCTTCCTCTTCTGCTTCTAAGGGAGAAAGTGTATCCGATACCATCCGCATCATCTCCTGCTATGCGGACATCTGCGCTATGCGCCATCCCAAGGAAGGCGCTCCCATGGTAGCTGCAGAGAAATCCCTGATCCCCGTGATCAATGCCGGTGACGGCGGCCATCAGCATCCCACCCAGACCCTGACTGACCTGCAGACCATCCGCAGCCTCCACGGCGATCTGAATAATTTTACCATCGGTCTGTGCGGTGACCTGAAATTCGGTCGTACCGTACACTCCCTGATCAACGCACTGGTGCGCTACGAAGGCATCAAATTCATCTTCATCTCTCCCGAAGAGCTGAAGATCCCCGACTATGTCACCGACATGCTCCGCGAGAAAGGCATTCCTTTCCAGGAAGTTATCCGTCTCGAAGATGTGATGCCGGAACTGGATCTCTTATACATGACCCGTGTGCAGAAGGAACGTTTCTTCAACGAAGAGGATTACGTCCGCCTGAAAGATTTCTATGTACTGACCCCGGAAAAAATGGAACTGGCGAAGCCCGATATGCTGGTGCTGCATCCCCTTCCCAGAGTCAATGAGATCTCCGTGGAGATCGATGACGATCCCAGAGCCGCCTATTTCAAGCAGGCACAGTTCGGTGTCTATGTCCGTATGGCTCTGATCCTGACTTTGCTGGGTCTGGCATAATTTTCCGGCATCTGACCGCAAAATTATCTTATGAATTCGTATATTAAAGTTAACATACGCAGCACTCTGTGCCTGCAGAATGGAGATTACTATGTTAAATGTAGGAAAAATCGAAGAGGGCTTCGTCCTCGATCATATCAAAGCCGGAAAAAGTCTCTCAATCTATGAGCACCTTCAGCTGGATAAGTTAGACTGCACCGTTGCTATCATCAAAAACGCCCGCAGCGGAAAAATGGGCAAAAAAGACATTCTGAAAGTAGAATGTGACATTAATATGCTGGATCTGGATGTACTGGCATTCATCGACCATAACATCACCGTCAACGTGATCAAAAACGGCGAGATTGTGGAGAAAAAGGAACTGGTACTTCCCAAACAGATCAAAAACGTCATCAAATGCCGCAACCCCAGATGCATCACTTCCATCGAGCAGGGACTGCCCCACGTATTCGTCCTCTCCGATGAGAAAAAAGAGATCTACCGCTGCAAATATTGCGAAGAGAAATACAGCGAAAGCTAAGAACCTTATACAACAAATGCCCTATCAGCAGCCGCTGGTGGGGCATATTTACAATACTTATTCCGCATCATCCTCTGTTTTCTTTTCACTATCTTCCTGCTTCTGCATATACATTATTTCTAACCTTACCTGAATTGGCAGTAATAGCAGAAAACCAATTAATCCATATACAATTCCATTTAATGCAATTGAAATGGAAATACTTAATCCTGTAAAAAGAAGTGTTCCTTCCCCCATAGGTTGAATTGCCATAAAGCTGATACAGCTTTCGAGGAATCCCATTCCCAAAAATGTGATTTTCGCAAGCTTTATCGCTGATTTTGCCTGAAACAATTGTTTTATTGATACTGATTTCTTTTTTCCAAAAATAATCCGAAAGGAATCAAAAAAGGGTAGTCCCAAATTTGTCCCCAGCAAAAATAAAGCAGTAACTAAAAACATACTCAATAATGTAGGCATATCCACAAAAAGCATATTCATACTGATTCCCATATTGGTAATAACAGAATATAAAACAACGAATAAAAAAATTATCACAGTTATCCCAAAAGCCAATAATGAACTTCGGCTTTTCTTTTTGCTATTCTCTGTTTCCTGTAAAAGATTTATCATATTGACTTCAGCTTTTTCAGTGTAACCGTTTTCCAACAAATGTTCACCTGACAGGAACTCATTAATACTAATTTGCAGAATGTGGCATAACGGAACAATCAATGCCAGTTCCGGCATTCCTTTGCCACATTCCCATTTGGATATTGTTTTGTTACTGACACCAATCGCATCCGCCAATTGTTGTTGCGTCATTCCCTGCTCTTTTCTTAATGTAGAAATGAATACCCCAATCTTTTCCTGGTCCATTGCTGTTCCTCCCGTAAAACTATAAAAATACGATTTTCATGACTGTATTTTACAATTTTATCGCTATGAGGACAACTTTTCCTTCGTAGACCCCAGTCTATCTATCGTAGATTTTCATTGTACATAACATCTTTCTGCGTATTTCAACAATCTTATCTACACATTATCTGCGACATAAAATGTGGGCGCCGGCATATTTTCCCACTCTGTTAACGTAATATTTCCTTTTGTAATTTCCGCTGCTTCCAATAATCCCTGCATTGTTTCATCAAAAAAGTTACTCATAAGTTTTCCTCCGTAGTCTGTTGCGTTTTCTCTTTATTTTACTCAGTCTCATTATGTATCAAATCTCGTTCAATTCCTTTTCCATAATTGTTTTAATTGCTCTAATATCTGTAAAAGTCAACCTTACGCCGCGATTATACATAGCCAATACTTCATTCAAATTTTCTACTAGCAATTTATTAAGCTTTTTATGTATTGTCATCGGCTGATCCTGCACTGTATGAATATGATCAAAATATTTTTCAATAACAGGAAATGTATTCAGTATTAAAAAAGCATTTTCCTTTCCTGCAAATTCAAGGTCAAAAAAGAGGTGAGAAAAATATTCCACACCCCTTTTTCAATATGCAAACAACATAAAACAAACGGTAAATCATAATTAATAACTTTGTTCTTTAATACAAACAATTGCTCCTGTCGCATTATTCTCTTCTACCCACTTCTGAATCATATCAGTGGAAAACCTGACATCCCCAAAAATCCGACTATCTGGTTTCAATATTATCTCTGTACCTGACGAATGTTCCATTTCACAAGAATTCACGTCATGTTGGGCAATTCCCCTTGCATAGTCCTGACTATAGCAGTTACTATCTCTATACACATTAATCCGCAAATTTTCGCATAATGAATTTATCACCTGCATGCCACCTTGGGCAAAATCACCCATCTGTGCATATTCTATACTCGATATAGGATGACCTGAAAGTATTTTATCCAGTACCTGCTGATTTGTCTTTTCATTTTGTGAAAGAGGAATTCCTCTTCCATTATCAGTTATCTTTACTCTTCCATCCTCATACAGTGTAATATTAATTTCCGTGCAAAATCCTGCATCGGCCTCTTCAAGCGACGTTTTAAGTACTTCATAAACAATCTGATGCATATTATCTATTAAGCTTTCCTTATCTGCTCCCATACGCATTCTCCTTCCTTCTATGTTTGGCACACAATATTCTGGCACCTTATACGAAGTAAGATACTTTTTCACCTTACTTGGCGTGGAACCAAACAATTGTGTGAATGAACGTGTAAATCCTTCGTGAGAATCAAATGCATACATAAGTGATACATCAAGAACTTTCCTACCCTCCAGCAAAGAACCAAGCGCATATTGTAGCTTTCTGATTCTAATGTATCCGGTTATTGGCATACCCATAATTTCTGAAAATAATTTACTGAAATAGAATGGACTATAACCAGCCATTTCTGCCAATTCCAGCAAACTGATTTTTTCATAAATATGTTCATCTATATAAGCCAAAATCTCCTTTAAAACTTCTGTACTCATTCCCTTTCTCCTCACATACAGTATCATGGATGAAGCCCACCATACATTCTACAAGCAGGATGCTTCATATCCAACCTGTATATATAGTGTACACGCTGGGAGTAGATATTTCTTGATTCCATATATGAAATAATATATTTTCTATCTCAAACTTTTCATAACCCTTTTTGCCCAAGCATCAGAATCATTACGCTCTCTTTTCATGAGCTTTATTCAAAGGCTTCTTATCTTCTTTGTCCCTGCACTTCCATAATGCCATTGGATGCTTTGCTACATTTCTAAACTCATCACTATCCCCGAATACCCAGTCAGGATAATAATTTCCTTCTGAGAAAGCCTTCCAGAACAGCTTTTCCTCCTTTGTGGGCACCAGAACAGATGTAAGATAGTCTTTTACTTCCTTTTGTACAAATTCCAGGTCAAATCGTTCTCCTTTACGAAGCACTGAATTCAAATCACGCTTAATCTGCCGGAATGACACGTTCCCGATATTATCAAGCGCAAATTTTTCCGGTGGCTGCGCTGACCCGATTGCACTATAGAAGACGACACATTTACGAAGCATCGCTTCCTCACTTTCATCAAATAGCCCAAATTTTACCATGTTATGCATATCATATAAATCTCGTGGAGCTGTTCTTGTAAGTAATGCTACTGTTTTAGAAGCAAATATCTCCAATGGTGCTACGGAAAAAACGGTAAGCTTTTCCTCATTCCATGGCAGTCTTACTTCTCTCCGTGCCACAGGAAGCACATGACAGCGCAGCATATAGTTAATCTCAATCTTAAGATTATCCTTTGTCCCTCCGCAATTTATATATTCATACACAAAGGAATCCAGTGCATGATAACTCTTTGATTTCGGACTCAGTACATATCCGTTTGCCATCATATACTTGCTGATTTTTTCTGTGATAATCCCCCCTGTCTGCAAGCATTTTTTCCCTTTCAATACTTCTGCAATAATCCAAATCAATATCCACCGAAAGTCTTGGCAAATCAAAAATAGTAAGATTAATGGCAGTGCCGCCTTTTAAAGCAATTCCTTCGGACAAAAGCTCATCCGATTCCATGAATTTCAACACATCCGCCAGACGGCATACCTTTTCCAGCGTGTCTCTCGGAAAACCCAGTTCTTTTGCCATTCTGCCCAGAGTTAATCTATCCCATTGCATCATAAGCATCCACCCCCTTATCTATCAGTCCTTTCAACGAAACCGGTGCATAAAGCTTCCATCTTTTATGAAATACATTATCCTGCGATTCCTTCATCAGGTAGCGCTTTGCATCAGAGGAACCATTCTCACACGTTTCAAAAAACTGGGCTGAAAATTGGAATTCTTCCTGCATTTCTTCAAAAAAATATCCGCATTTCTGATACAGAAAACCATTGTTGTTTCTTGCCAGACATTCCAACACTTTCTGTTCATTCAGTCCCGGCACCAGCATCATGCACCGTATTACTTCCTCAATTCCTGCTATCTTTTCAAAATCACGTATACTGTCTACAACAGTCTGTTCCATGGATGTCACTCGTATTTTTCCCTGCTGTACTACTTCCATATCTGGTTTACGCTCTATGTGGCGGTACAACACTCCGTCATACTCAAAATCGTGAAATCGTTTATCCGTTGCAACATAACACTCATAAAACACCTGACTTCCATACCCAAATACCTCAAATGCACTGTGATGGGTGATACAAGCATCTGGGAACAGATTGGAACCTATCTGATAACGGGATAACACAGGCTGTTTCGTTTCCATGCTGATTACCACATAAAAATCTCTTTTCACTTTTTCTATCAGCCCTTTTTTCTGGTACTCATAAATTACCTGATTCGCTGCGGTTGCTGTTCCTACAATTTCTATCAGCTGTTCTCTCGAAAAAGAACCCTTTGCAAGTAGCTTTTCATAATGCTTCATCATGTATCATCTCCTAATGTTTTAAATTCAACGCAATGTATTATTTATTCTTAATACTCTATACTTTTTTAATAATCCATTTTAATTTTATTACATAGTATTAGAAATATCAAATACATTGTGCACTTTTTGAAATTACATTTTCCTCATCATCTCAAAACACAGCAGACAAAAGACAAACATTACTTAAAATGTTACTTCTTTCAACGTTTTTGCAGACCATATATACACGTAACTTTGATTATTTGGTATTTCTGCACGAATCTCTGCAAAATCGATAGACGACACCAGCCTACGCTGACAATAGATTTTTATAAGAAATGTTTATGGAAGAAGTATATCCTATATCTCCTGTTTTGGCAAGAAAAAAACTCACCTGCATGTTACCACACAGGTGAGTTCGATTTATTTTTACACTATTCTGTTCACAGAAGCTTATCTCTGTACACGTCCGGAAGCGTCGCCGCCAGCCAGGGTCTCAACTTCTTTTCTGGATACCAGGTTGAAGTCGCCAGGGATGGTGTGCTTCAGAGCGGATGCAGCTACGCCGTACTCAAGAGCATCCTTGAAGTTCTTTCCATCCAGCATACCGCAGATCACGCCGCCTGCGAAGGAGTCGCCGCCGCCTACACGGTCAACGATGGGATGAATGCTGTACTCTTTGGAGTGATAGAACTCCTTGGTATCTCTGGAGTAGATGCAAGCAGACCAACCGTTATCGGAAGCGGAATGGCTTACACGCAGAGAGGATACGCAGTACTCGAAGTTGAACTTGTCAACCATCTGCTCGAAGATGGACTTGTAACCAGCCAGCTCCAGCTCACCGCTGGTAACATCGGTATCGCCGGGTTTGAAGCCAAGTACCAGCTCAGCATCTTCTTCGTTACCGATACATACATCAACATACTTCATCAGGTTGGTCATAACCTTCTGAGCCTTCTCGGAGCTCCACAGCTTCTTACGGAAGTTCAGGTCTACGGATACCTTTACACCATGCTTCTTAGCAGCGATCAGAGCCTTCTCGGTCAGCTCTGCAGCAGCGTCGGATACAGCGGGGGTAATACCGGTGAAGTGGAACCAGTCAGCACCTTCGAAGATCTCATCAAAGTTGAAATCAGCCTCGGTTGCGGTAGAGATAGAAGAATGTGCTCTATCGTATACAACCTTGGAAGGTCTCATGGAAGAACCGCTCTCCAGGTAGTAGATACCCAGTCTCTCACCGCATCTTGCGATGTGCTTGGTCTCTACGTTGTACTTTCTCAGAGCTGCGACTGCGCACTCACCGATCTCGTTGTCAGGAACTGCGGTAACGAACTCAGCGTCATGACCGTAGTTAGCCAGAGATACTGCTACGTTAGCTTCACCGCCGCCGTAGTTGATATCGAACTCGTCTGCCTGGATAAATTTCTCGTTGTTGGGGGTGGACAGTCTCAGCATGATCTCACCCATGGTAATTACTTTTGCCATTTTGGTATATTCCTTTCTCAAATTAAAATTGTCTATTATCCTCGGTTGTTCCGATTGCATATTCCGTCACGGACCCGCTCTCGCTTCGGCCCTCCCGTAGCGGTACATAAGATGCTAAAATACAGCATCTAAGTACCGACGGTCGGTTAGAGTCCGTGTCGGAACACGCAACCGTCCAACCTGCTTGTTCTAAATCCTATTCATTTCACCGTGTAATCGCTATATTACAGCGGAAGCGCGTCTGCAACTGAAATATGCAGTTGCTGCAACCGTACGGCTTAAAATTTGCTTATGATTTATTTCTGTACCAGATGAATAGCGAAGCCGCCGATCTCCTCTTTCAGGTAGATAGCCTTCAGGTTGCCCTTGGCATCTCTCTTAGCGGACTCCTCGTTGAACTCAACGCCCAGAACAGTGCTCAGGTAGTTGACAGCTCTCTCGATGTAGTTGGTCTTAACAGCGATGTGGCCGTTCTTGCCCAGGTAAGGAGTCTTCATAACTTCCAGAGCAGAGCCTGCGAATACGGAGCTGTTGCCAACCTTAGCAGGCATACCGAAGATAAATGCGAAACGGTTTGCAGCCTTAACAGCCTCTTCCTCGTTCTCTGCATTGACACCAACGTGAGCCAGTTCGAAGCCCAGCATGGTCTGTACTGCCTCTCTGGTCAGCTGCTCGATCTTGTCCCACTCACCAGCGTTGATCAGGTCGCCGGGAACCATCCAGGAACCACCGCATGCGATGATCTTGGGGAAGTCAAGGTAAGAAGTCAGGTTCTTAGCGTTTACACCGCCGGTAGGCATGAACTTCATATTTACATAAGGAGCTGCCATAGCCTTGATCTTAGCCAGACCGCCAGACTGCTCAGCGGGGAAGAACTTAACTACATCCAGGCCAAGCTCGATAGCCTGCTCGATGTCGCTGGGGCTGGAAGTACCGGGAGTGATAGGAATGTTCTTCTCTACACAATACTTAACGGTTCTGGGATTTAAGCCGGGGCTTACGATGAACTTAGCGCCTGCTGCTACTGCTGCGTCAACCTGCTCTGCGTTCAGAACGGTACCTGCACCAACACACATGCTGGGGAAGTTGTCGGTCATGATCTTGATAGCTTCTGCTGCTGCGCTGGTACGGAAGGTAACCTCTGCACAGGGAAGTCCGCCTGCGCAAAGTGCCTTTGCCAGAGGAAGTGCATCTGCTGCGTTGTCAATTTTTACAACCGGTACGATACCGATTTTGCTGATTTGCTCTAATACTGCGTTCATAAATAACACCTTTCTGTCTTATAGACTAATAGTTATGTGAAAAATCTTCGCAGGAGATCCTGTCGAAAATATTTCTGCAAAATGAAACCAATACTTTTATGCCAGTACTTCCTTCACTGCCTCAGCGATCTTGTCGCACTTGCAGTTTGCGAAGAAATACTCCTTAAACTTGTCACCGGATAAAGCACCCTTTACCAGTTCACGATCCAGATTCTTCAGGATGGTAACCATATCGGTATGAGTTACTTCTTTTACCTGATCCAGGATCTTCTTGTTGCGCTGCTCGGGAACAACTCTCTCAGGGGGATATCCACCGCCGCCGGGAGCACAGAACAGCTTTTCAAAAGTATACTGTAAGTTCAGTTCACCGCCCCAGCCGAAGTTCTCAGCAAAAGGAAGTGCTACACAGTTACCGTCGTTTACCTGAGAGAACAGGTAAGCATCCAGAGGGGACTCAATGTGTCCACACAGAACCTTGGGGAAGGAATTGCATGCAAGCATGGCACCTTCGCCGGTTCCGCATCCGGTGATCACGAAATCCGCTGCACCGGAGTTCAAAAGAACTGCTGCCAGAATACCGTTCTGTACGTAGGTCAGGGAATTGGGATCCTCTGCGCCGCACATACCGTAGTTGAATACTTCATGACCCATGGGCTCTACTACTTTTTTAAGAGTAGCACAGATCATTTCATTCTTGGCAGCCTGACTGTTTTCATTGATCAAAGCTATCTTCATGAGATACTCCTTTTCTAATCTAAACGCCACAACAGTCAGCCGCCGAAATTCTTCTGCGACTGACCTGATGTGAAGTGTTTATTCTATTTTTGATATCCTGCGTAAATGCACAAGCTCCATAGCTACTCACTCGCAAATTCGTGCTTCGCACTCTGCATCCGGCTCGTAAACTCACCGGATATTTACTCGTGAGCTGTGCAAGGAAAACAAATGTCTGCTACGCAGCCGCTTACTTTTCCCCTGCGCTGGTTCTACTGGGGCTGCTTGCCGATGTAAGCAAGGATACCGCCATCTACATACAGGATGTGTCCGTTGACTGCATTGGATGCCTCAGAAGCAAGGAATACAGCGGGGCCGGTCAGCTCTTCGGGCTTTAACCATCTGTTAGCAGGGGTCTTAGCGCAGATGAACTGGTCGAAAGGATGTCTGCTGCCATCGGGCTGGATCTCACGAAGAGGTGCAGTCTGAGGAGTCTCGATATAACCGGGTCCAAGGCCGTTACACTGAATGTTGTACTGGCCGTACTCGGAGCAGATGTTCTTGGTCAGCATCTTTAAGCCGCCCTTAGCTGCTGCATATGCAGATACAGTCTCACGACCCAGCTCGGACATCATGGAACAGATGTTGATGATCTTACCATGACCCTTCTTAATCATTGCAGGGATAACTGCTTTCGATACGATGAAAGGTGCATTCAGGTCTACGTCGATCACCTGACGGAACTGATCTGCGGTCATCTCGGTCATAGGGATTCTCTTGATGATGCCTGCGTTGTTAACCAGGATATCGATGGTGCCTACTTCCTTCTCGATCTGAGCTACCATAGCATTAACTGCTTCTTCGTTGGTAACGTCGCATACATAGCCGTGAGCCTTGATACCTTTCTCAGCGTATGCTGCGATTCCCTTGTCTACCAGCTCCTGCTTGATATCGTTGAAGCAGATGGTAGCACCGCACTCAGCGTATGCGGAAGCGATAGCGAAACCAATACCGTAAGATGCGCCGGTAACCAGTGCAACCTTACCTTCCAGTGAGAAATTAGTGAATTCAGACATTGTTTTTTCTCCTTTTCTTTATAAAAACTGTTATTTTAGTTACATGTTCCAAAGGATCTTATTTCAGATCTCTGTTGTCAACGCCGTCCATATCATCGAAGTCCTGATTCTCTCCGACCATACCCCAGATAAAGGTATATGCTCTGGAACCGCATCCGGAATGGATGGACCAGCTGGGGGAGATGACTGCCTCTTCGTTACGCATTACGATGTGGCGGGTCTCATCGGGCTCACCCATATAGTGCATAACAAAGGCATCCTCAGGCATATCGAAATACAGATATACTTCCATACGTCTGTCATGTGTATGACAAGGCATGGTGTTCCATACACTGCCGGGCTCTAACTTCGTCATACCCATCTCCAGCTGACAGCTCTCTACCTGTCCGGGAAGGATATACTTGCAGATTACTCTGTGGTTGGCATCCTCCAGAGTACCCAGTTCTACTTTATTCTCATCCTTTACAATGACCACGCCCTCTTCGGGAGTACCTTCCGGCTTGATCAGCACGGTCGGATAAGTCTTATGTGCGGGAGCGGAATTCAGATAAAATTTAGCGGGCTGTTTCTCATCTTCACTTGCGAAAATGATCTCCTTGGAGCCCATTCCTATGTACATAGCTTCCTTGTAACCTACCTTGTACACTTTGCCATCAACGGTAATCATACCTGCTCCGCCGATATTGATCACACCCAGTTCTCTTCTCTGACAGAAATACTCTGCACGGAGTTCATCTCCGGCGGTCAGAGTGATAGGGCTTACAGGAACTGCTGCTCCTGTAATGATTCTGTCGATGTGGCTGTACACCAGCTTGATCTCGCCGGGTACGAACAGATTCTGGATCAGAAACTCTTCTCTCAGACGCTCTGTGGTGTAATGCTTCACATCTCTTGGTGATACTGCTGTTCTAAGTTCCACCTTACGCCTCTCTTTCCTCAACGGGCGGCCTGCGTGCCGCTATTGAATGTTACCTTTTTATGAAAGCACTTACATTATAACATATCATTGTAACCATTTCCAACACATTTTTACTATTTTTTATAAAAATTTTGGAAGGCTGTAACTGCTTTTCTCTTTTGTATGAGTTAAGTATACTAGAAAAGATTCTCAAAGTCTTTTCATATTTTAATCTAAACATTGCAAATTTTGAACTTTTGGTGTTTAATAAAAGAAAAAGCGAAAAGGATGAAAGAAATGGAAGAACTTACCTCCTGTAAAACAGCCATAGATAACTGTAAAACCTCCGGGACTTTTGCCATTGCCCACTTATATAAAGAAGAAAAAGCCATGGACATGCACATCCATGACTGCTA
>OLRO01001013.1_pt1 | contig 17751 bp, 21 predicted proteins | sample 1673131 | NCBI WGS metagenome assembly OLRO01 (sample SAMEA3136757, study PRJEB25190) | human gut metagenome | biome: human gut; feature: human-associated habitat; material: faeces | place: Austria | collected 2013 | reverse complement strand
GCTGCTTCCTCCATAGATAAGATTCCATCTTTTACCAAACCAGACAAAATCCTCACCGTTGCTTCTCTTCTTCCATCCTCTATCATTTCATCCACTGCCTGACACATATCTGTTTTTTCTCCTCCCGTTTTGATTTTTATTGGTGTTTTTGCGACATTATTTCTAGTCGTTCTTCAAAAGATATTTCATTATCCTTTCTTCAATCAAATTGATCATCCTAATGTATTGATTCAGACTAATATTGTTTCTGACAAAGATGAAATATATAAAATATTTGAGAAGTATGGTATAGAGGTCAATGAAATAAAAATTGATAGGAATCTAGATTTAATGACTTTTGATACAAATAATAGGTGGATTGACCATAAAAATGAATTGTATCAGGATTTGATGTCAATTGACACAGTAACAAAAATATCTATTCTTTAATTAATAAAGGGACAATATTGTTCCCTTTTTCATTTATGTATCATTTTCGTGTAATAAACAAACTGTAGGATGGAGATGTATTATTATGATGACAGATGAGGATTTTGATTTCTTAGAGAAGGTTTATAATAAACTTAGAAGTGCTAAGGTTACGGGTAGTAGTGTAAGACTAAACAGTGCAGAGATAAAGATTATATTAAAGAATCAAGAGGATATTATGGATATGTTGCGTGATATGTTTGATGATGAGGATAAGCCTGGTTTGTTGAATTAGAGGTATGGATCATGTTGAGTGATAAGGATTATGAATTGTTGGACGAAGTATTTCAAAAATTAAAACAGGCTGATAATACTTGTAGTGATGTAGTACTAGATCCTGAAGAAGTAAGGGCCTTAGTGGATGAATTTGATGATTTCAATCATGAGTTGGTTGAGATTAAGAAGATTATTGATGAGTTTGAAAAAGAGATAGGCATGAAGGAATAATAAAGAGGTTGTAGCTATGTTGTTACAACCTCTGTTTTTATAGATATTTCATTTTGAATGGTTTGATCATACTGATACATATGACATCATCTAAATTTGCATATTTTATTGGGCAGATCTTATTGAATTTAGTTTGATCCGCAAGAATAAATGATTTGTTTGATTGATGAATAACTTTTTCTTTAACAGCAGCTTCCCATTCGTTTGTTGTGGTGATTTGAGCTTTTTCATGAATTCCATTAACTCCTAGAAAAGCGCAATCAAAATAGAAATTGTCTAATTGATTGAATGTTTGAGCGCCCGTGATAGCTTCCGTACTTTTACGGATAAAACCAGGTAGAACGATTGTTCGAATATCTTTTTCCATTAATAGGGAGAGGTGTGGAATTCCAATTGTGACAACGGTGATATTTTTACTATGGATAAAAGGAATCATTTCATAAGTGCTGCTTCCAGCGTCCAAATAAATCGTTTGATTATCTTTGATTTGAAGAGCTGCTTGTTTAGCTATCCATGTTTTTTCACTAATTTGTTCATTGGATCTATAAACCATAGGAAGTTCATTAGCATCAGGGTTCAGTGTTACACCACCATGGAATCGTTGTACGAGTTTTAAATTTTCCATTTGTTGAAGGTCTCTTCGAACTGTCGCAATGGAAGTTTTACATGCGATTTTTAGATCTTCGTTATATACTTTTTTATTCTTTTGACATAAATCGATAATGATTTTCCATCTTTCTTGTTTTACCATAATTCAATTATAAATGTAAAACGATCAAATACAATGATTGTTTTCTTAAAACAATTGATATTTGATTGTTTTTGTATTTAAATGACATTAATTATTAGTAGAAATAATAAGAGGTACAATATGAAAAAAATAATGGTAAGAGCCGATGACTTAGGATTTTCTAAAGCGATAAATTACGGCATTTATGAAACAGTAAAGAATGGTGTTATTAAGAATATTGGATTTATGGTCAATATGCCAGACAGTCTTCATGGTTATGAATTAGTAAAAGATTATGATATTTGTCTAGGCCAACATACAAATGTATGTGTGGGAAACCCTATTAGCGATTCTGAAAGTATTCCAAGTTTAGTCCAAGAAGATGGAACTTTTAAAACAAGCAAGATGTATCGTAGCACAAAAGAAGATTTTGTGAATTTAGATGAAGCTATTCTTGAAGTGGAAGCGCAATATAATCGTTTTAAAGAAATAACAGGAAAAGAACCGGCTTATTTTGAGGCGCATGCTGTAATGAGCGAAAACTTAAATAGGGCCATTGAAATTGTTGGGAATCGGCATAATTTAAAAACTTTGATTATGGGATGTGAAAAGGTGAATGGTCAAGATATGCATATGTATATGGACAGTATGTTTCCAAATTATGATTCAATGGCTTCTTTTAAAAAGATGGTCGATGAGGCAAAGGATGGATTTAATATGATGGTTTGTCATCCAGGTTATTTAGATCAATATATTTTATCGGTTTCCAGTCTAACAATGCCTAGAGTATTAGAAGCGGATTTTTTAACGAGTGAAGAATTAAAAGCATATGTAAAAGAAAATAACATTCATTTATATACATATGATGAGGTATAGTGTATGGCCCATTTAACATGTAACTTTTTTCGAAATCATTGATGCGAACAGTTGATGTTATTGGGATCTTGTGGTTGTAAGTATAGAAAGTGAGAGTAAAGTATGATATATACAATAACTTTTAATCCAGCATTAGATTATGTTATCCAGGTGGATCATTTTAAAGCTGGTCAAATTAATCGAAACAAAACAGAAAATGTGTATTATGGAGGAAAGGGAATCAATGTTTCATGTATATTAAATGAATTATCAGTTCCTAGTACAGCATTGGGATTTATTTGTGGATTTACAGGTAAAGCATTAAAGGATGGTTTGCATGGTTTGGGTATTCACACAAATTTTATTGAAGTTGAAAAAGGAATGACCCGAATAAATATTAAGATGAAATCGGATGAGGAAACAGAAATTAATGGAAAAGGTCCAGTGATTGAAAAGAAAGATTTTGATGCATTATTGGAAATTGTTAAAACATTTAAAAAAGGCGATATGGTGATTTTATCAGGAAATATTCCATCGAGTCTTCAATCAGATTCGTATCAAAGAGTTATTAAAGTTTTAAATGAGGGTGTTGATTTTGTGGTGGATGCAGAAAAAGATTTATTGATGAAGACATTACCTTATCATCCATTCTTAATTAAACCTAATAACTTAGAATTAGAAGAAATTTTTGGTATAAAATTAACAAATAAAGAGGATATTATAGCTTGTGGACAAAAATTACAGTCTTTAGGAGCTCGTAATGTATTAATTTCAATGGCAAAAGATGGTGCGATTTTAATTGATGAAAATGGTACAATATATCAGCAAGGAGTTTGCAGAGGTACGGTTGTAAATTCAGTAGGTGCCGGGGATTCAATGGTAGCTGGTTTTATAGCAGGAGTGTTAAAAGAAAGAGGTTACTCTAAAGCATTAAAACTTGCGACAGCTTGTGGTGGTGCAACAGCATTCCATTCTGGTTTAGCAACATATCCGCAAATCATGGAGGCTATGAAAACATTGGAGTAGATTATGGAAACAAAACTTAGTGAGTATATAAAGGAAAATACAATTAGTGGAGAATATGAAAAAAACAGTGCGCTTATTGTAGGTAAAGTATTGGGGTTTTCACGAAATTGGGTCTCACAAAATTTGAATGATTACTATAATACAGGGGCTTTAATTAAAATTAATTCTCGCCCAGTACTCTTTTTGGATAAAGAAGTAATTTCAAAACAATATAATACTTCTCTTCCTAAAAATATTTTTGGATCTATTGAAGAATTAATGGAATTTTTAGAAGTGGAAGATAAAAAAGATTTTCAAGCTTTGAATGGATATGATGGTTCTTTAAGAGGCGTTGTTGAAACTTGTAAAGCTAGTATTAGTTATCCACCTAATGGGTTACCAACATTATTGTATGGGCAAACAGGAACAGGAAAGAGTTTAATTGCAAGAAAAATATATGAGTATGGAATCAATCAGGGGATTAAAAAAAAGGATGCTGAATTTGTCCATGTCAATTGTTCAGAATATGCCAATAACCCAGAACTTTTAACCGCCTATTTATTCGGATATAAAAAGGGAGCTTTTACTGGTGCAGACCATGATAATCCTGGCTTGATTCATCAAGCGGATGGTGGTGTGTTGTTTTTAGATGAAGTGCATTGTTTAAAACCTGAATGCCAGGAAAAGTTATTCTTGTTTATGGATAATGGAAGTTACAGGCAGATTGGTGATAATGAAAATGTTTATCATTCAAATGTGTTTTTAGTGTTTGCGACAACAGAAGATCCAAAGAAAGCTTTATTGAAAACATTGTTAAGACGTATACCTATTCAAATTCATATACCATCTTTGGAACAGCGTGGATTAAAGGAAAAGGCGGATTTGATTGTTTATTTACTGGAATATGAATCAAAACAAATCCAAAAGGAAATTAGAATTTCTTCATTGGCTTATCAAACGTTATTAAATACTGTTTTTGAAGGGAATGTTGGAGAATTAGAAAACTGTATTCGACAAACATGTATGACAGCTTTATTTATGAATAAGAATAAAGAATATATCGAAATTAATAATTTACATTTACCGAATACATTGAATTTTGCAAATCGCACGATTTCTTTTATGGAACATCATGTGTTGACAATTGATCAATTAAAAGAGGAATCGAAAAAGGATACAGATAAAACGGTATTAAAAGAAGTAGATAAATGGACGGTTAAGCTTCAAAATAATGAAATCTTGATTGATGAGTATTTTGATCATATTTATTTACATGTAAGTAAACAAATTAATCAGATTTTATTCTCTGATCAGAGTGAACTATATGCTTCAAACATAAATATTATTGATTCTTTAAAAGCAATCATTGAAATGGTGAATCAAAAGTATCGATGTAATTTAAAAGATAAAGATATTAATGTGATTTGTATGTATTTAGTGGATTATTTTTCTAATTATTCTACATACTCTAAATTAAATACAGATTCTTATGATGTTTTTATTGGTTTAATCAAGAAATATTATGTGAATGAATATAAACTTGTTTCAGCAATGAATGAATTGATAGAATCACATTTAAATTTATATGTGAATGAGTTCTTCTTGTCGTGTTTAGCGTTATATTTATCTAAAGCTTTAACATTATCTGAACAACAACAAAGAGTAGGTGTGATACTTGCCCATGGATATGCGACAGCTTCTTCAATAGCTTCTAGTGTAAATGAAATGTTGGGGCAATATGTGTTTGAGGCAATTGATATGCCTTTGGATACAACAACAGACCAAATATTGGTTAAGTTAAAATCTTTTATTGATAGATATACGAAAATAAAAGATTTGATTTTATTGGTGGATATGGGATCTTTAGAAAAAATATATGATCATTTATCACATACAACCAATTTTAACATTGTCATCGCAAACAATGTTTCAACTAAATTTGCGTTGTTCGTTGGTGAGGGCATAAGTAAAAATGAGCCATTGAAGCACATTTTTGATGAGTCTATTGGAATGTTGGATACAAATTACAAAATTACAGAACGCAAAGAAAAAGAAAAAATTATTTTATGTTCTTGTGCAACGGGAATGGGTACGGCTGAAAAATTAAAAGAGATTTTAGAGGAGTCTTTACCTGAAAAGATTCCTGTTAAAGTCTTGACGTATGATTATTCTACGTTGGTAAAAAATCAATTGGAATCGGATTTCTTTGATCGTTATGAAGTGATTTGTATTATTGGAACATTAGATCCTAAAATTCCAAATTTAAAGTTTGTCTCTTTAGAAAACTTTATTATGAATGAATCATTCGATTTTCTATGGACTTATTTTGAAGGCATGATTACACCTGCAGAAATGAATCAATTCCAACAAAACTTATTAAAGAACTTCTCTTTAACGAATATTATTATGAGTTTGACTTTCTTGAATCCAGATAAGTTATTGGAATATGTAGCGGATTCATTGAATGTTCTTCAAAGGGAGATGAACATAGTATTCTCTAACAATATTTGTTTTGGATTATATGTACATATTTGTTGTTTGATTGAAAGACTTGTATTGAAAGAAGGCATTGATGTATATACAAAATCAATCGACGAGTGTTCTTTGTTGTTTAAGGAATTCTATTACCAATTAAAAGAGTCATTCCAAAAAGTAGAAAAGTATTATCGTATAGATATTCCTGTAGAAGAAGTGGAATATATTTATATGTACATCAATAACATGAAAGAGTCACAATCAAATGAAGACGATGAATAAATTCATTGTGAATGGCAATGAAGTAAATGCATATTACAGTTCAAATGATATAAATGATGTATTGATTCCATTACTTAAAAGATGGATTCATATATATGAAACAAAGAAAAAAAGAGTCATAGTATATTTGGCAGCTTGTCCAGGGAGTGGAAAAAGTACTTTGGCTTTGTTTCTAGAAGAGTTATTTAAATCATTAAATGCTTCTTGTACATTTCAAACAATTGGAATGGATGGATTTCATTTTTATAATGATTATTTGAAAAAACATGATTTATTGAATGAAAAAGGGAGTCGTAATACGTTTGATGTAGAAAAATTAAAATCTTATATTTTAAAAACAAAAGAGGAAGATTGTTTTTGGCCAATATATTCTCGAATGGTTCATAATCCAATTGAGAATCAGGTGTATATTCAAAGTGATATAGTACTAATTGAAGGAAACTATTTATTATCTAAAGATGCACCTTGGAATGAGTTATTACCTTTGTGTGATGATTCAGTATTTCTAAATGTAGATCCAAGTATATTAAAAGAGAGATTGATAAAGAGAAAGAGTTTATCAATTGGACTGAATAAAGCCATTCATTTTTATCAGCAATCGGATTCTAAGAATATTCAGTATGTATTGAATTCTAAACAGTGTCCAAATATTGAAATTGAACTATCGACAAGGTAGTTCTTTTTAATTTAGAATAGAAACGAACGACAGGATAGAAATTAGTGTCTGTGATTAGTGTCTGTGGATGGAATTTAGAGTGTTAAAAAAATAAATTTAAAAAATTTTTGAATAAAATAATCGCTTTATTAGGCTTAAAATGAATGATTTTGATTCAAAAGACACAAGTTGGCACGACTTTTGCTATATAAAGGGTGAAAACAAGAAAGGAGATAATTAATATGAGTATTGTTTTAGGAAGAATTGATTATCGCTTATTGCATGGAATTGTAGCCACTATGTGGGCACCTCAATCAGGAGCACAACGTGTTATGGTTATTGATGATAAGACTGCAAATGATCCTATCATTAAAGAAAGCATGCGATTAGGAAAACCAGCAGGTATGGCTTGTTCTATCATCACTGAGGAAACAGCTATCAATAATTTCAAAGCTGGAAAATATGATAGTCACAAAGTTTTCATTGTTTGTGAAAAGCCTGAAATATTCTTACACTTACAAGAAGCGGGACAAGAGATTCCTCGTATCGTAGTGGGTATCACTCGTAATAATAAGACAGAGGGAACTCCAGTAAGTTCACGTGCTAGTATTTTGGATTCACAAAAGGAAACATACAAAAAGTTAATTGAAAATGGTACAAAAGTAGATGTTCAATTTACAACTACAGATAAGGCTGAGCCATTAACTTCAAAAATCAGCTTATAAAATTTATAAAGGAGAAGAGTAAAAATTATGACTGCCGTTCAAATTATCTTAATTACGTTGGTCGCGTATTGGAAAATGACTGATACTGTTACCCTTCAATTGTTTGCGTTTAATACAATTGTTTGTGGTTGGTTAGTAGGATTGATTATGGGAGATGTTGCAACAGGATTATATATTGGTGCAACACTTCAGTTAATGTCTATGGGTGTTGTAGCTGTTGGTGGATCTTCAATGCCAGATTATCCTGTAGCTGCTATTATTGCAACGGCTATTGCATGTTCGACAGGACGTGGAATGGAAGCTGTTTTAGCAATCGGTCTTCCAGTTGCAATGTTAGGTGTTAACTTCGATGTTATTTATAAAATTTTCAATGGTTTCTTAATGCATAAAGAAATGAGCTTGATTGAAGAAGGAAAATTCAAATCATTCTTAAATTTAATTAAAGTATCACCGTTATTCTATGGTTTATGTTCTGCAATACCAGTATTCTTATGTGTTGCAATTGGTCCAACAGTTGTAAATGCAGTGTTAGACTTTATGCCAGCATGGTTTACAACAGGTTTATCAATTGCCGGTGGAGTTCTTCCTGGTGTAGGTATGGCAATGTTATTGATGTATATGCCATTCTCTAAATATTGGTCATTCTTGATCATTGGATTTGTTTTAACAGCTTATTTAAATGTTCCAGTATTAGGTGTAGGAGCAGTTGGTTTAGCTGCTGCTTATGAAGTTTATAAAAAAGAAATGAGAGCTGCAACTGCTCCAGCAGGTGCTGCTAGTTCTTTAGGAGATCTAGAAGATGAGTAAGGAAAAAGTTTTAACTAAAAAAGATTGTCGCCAGGCCGCTAAACGTTGGTTGATTGGTATTTCAACTTTCAACTATGAAACACAATTGGCTCCTTCTTATGCATTTGCAGTTTATCCATTATTGCGTAAAATGTATCCGAATGATGAAGATTTCAAAGCTTCATTAAACAATGCAATGAAGTATTATAATACAATGCCTTGGATATCACCATTTGTTATGGGTGCTGCTTTAGGTATTGAAGACGAGGGTGGAATTGATTCACTAGAAGCTGTAAATAACTTTAAAGTAGGTATCATGGGTCCTTTAGCTGGTATTGGTGATACAATTGGTTGGGCGATGATTCCAACAATCTTCGGTTCTATTGCTGCTAGTATGGGTATGCAAGGAAATCCTCTAGGTATCATCATGTGGGCCGCATTTACATTCGCATTCCTAGCTGTTCGTATTCTTGAAGTTGAATGGGGATACAACATGGGTATTAATGTTGTTACTAAATTAGGTCAAAAAATCACTGTATTTACAGAAGCTTGTTCTGTATTAGGCTTAACTGTTGTTGGGGCATTGATTGCTTCTGTTGTTAACTTGAAAACAGGATTATCATTCACAAATGGTGATGTAACAATGAATGTTCAAGATTTAATTGATGGAGTAATGCCTAAATTATTACCAGTTGTCGCAGTTGCTTTAATTTATTTCTTCATGAATAAAAAACAAGTGAAGATGACAAAAATGATTTTAATCATCATCATTTTATCTTGGGTTGGAGCTGCAGCTGGAATATTTACTGCTTAATAACAAAAGTAGCTAAAGGAGAAGCGCTCCTTTAGCTATTTATTTGTGAAAAAATAGGGGAGAATCACTATGAGAAGATTTATATTTGCATCTCATCATAAATTGGCTTATGGGCTGAAAGATACTGTTGATTTTTTAACAGGAGCAACAAAGACTATTTATGATATTAACGCATATTTGGATGATGAAACAAAAGATATTGATACAGTAGTAGCTGAATTATTTGCTTCTTTTGATGATGAAGATGAAGTGGTTGTACTAGTAGACATGATGGGAGGAAGTGTTTATCAAAAATTCTATCCTTATATGTCAGACAAAGTTCATGTGATTTGTGGAATGAACTTGCCTATGGCTTTATCTTTTGTCTTAGCTCCAGAAGATGAGTGTTTAACTTCAGAAAAAGTAGAACAAGTATTAATGGACTGTAAAAATCAATTGGTATATGTCAATAAAATGGCAGCGAGTGTTGATGAAGATGATGAATAGGAGGCAATTATGCTAATTAATCAAATGATTGAAAATATTAAAAAGTATCATAAAGGATATGGAACGATTGACGAGGTAACAACAAGAGATCAAATTCTTTATGGGGATGCCAATCAAGAATGTACAGGTGTTGTAACAACTTGTTGGGCTAGTGTGGATGTAATTCGTTTTGCGATTGAAAAAGGTGCTAATTTCATTATTTGTCATGAAGCTTTGTTTTGGAATCATGGTGATCATACGGATTGGCTTGAAGAATCTAAGAATGAAGTGTATTTAGATAAAAAACAATTGTTGGATGATCATGGAATTGTGGTTTGGAGAAATCATGATTATATTCATTCAGGAATTCCATATAACGGATCTTATATCGATGGTATTTTCCTTGGATTAGCTAAGAAGATGAATTGGGATAAGATGATTAAAAACGCAGTAAATTCAATGGATGATACTCTTGAATGTTCTACAGCATATGAATTTGATCATGCGATTGAGGCTACAGATTTAGCTAAGCAATTGGTTGATACTTGTAATTTGAATGGTATTAAATTAATTGGTAATGATCAAGCTAAAATAAAAAAAGCGGCTGTATTATTCCATGTATTTGGTGATGCTAAAGAACAAATTGTGAATACGGATAAGAGTGATATTGACTGTTTATTAACTATGGAATTGATTGATTTTACTTATGCAGAATATATTCGTGATAGTGGCTGCTTAGATAAGAATCGTGTTGCACTAGGTATGGGACACTTTAACTTGGAAGAGCCTGGAATGGAATATATGTTAACATATTTGGATGAAGCTGCTCAGTGTCATGTTCCTGCTTGGTTTAAACAGAGTGGTGACAACTATAAATATATTGTGAAGTAATATGAGATTTTCAAATTTTAGAGATTTACATAATGTATATCCAAAAATAAGAGAAAAGAAATTATTTCGTTCAGAAGCTCCGTTTGATTTTCAAAAAGAAGATTGGGATGAATTATATGATCTTGGTGTTCGTACAATAATTGATTTTCGTTCAGACTCCGAAAGAGAAGAAGATAACTATGTATGTGATCCAAGATTCACACGTCATAATTGGTGTTGTTTAATGCCAGAAACAGGAATTAATGATTTTTACTTTCCTAGACTTGTGACAAAACAATCTTCTGAGGAGGAAATAATTGGTTTATCTTCTTTTATTGTCAATGGATATAAAGTTATTCCTTTCTCAAATACGGCTTACCAAAACATGTTTTCATTAATGGAAACAACAGATGATGGCATTTTATTTCATTGTGGTGGAGGAAAAGATCGTACGGGTATATTTGCAGCATTGTTTTATCTTTGTTTGGTTGTGACAAACAAACAATATTCGATGATTATTTAAAGAGCAATGAATCGGTTAAAAATCATTTAATGCCTAAATTACTACAGTCTGATTATCCACAACCAGTAAAAGATACTTTGATGTATGTATGTTCGGTTCATACTGAATTATTGGAATCTTCATTTGAAGCCATATTACAAAAGTATGATTCATTAGAAGAATACTTTGATTCGGAATATAAATTGAATCGTGATTTATTGTTTAAAAAATATGTAATCTAAAAATAGGAGGACGAATATGCAGGATCCTAGATATATCAAATCGGATTTAAAGACAAAATTATTGAATCCAGAAAAAGAAAAACCATCAAGATGGTCATTTTTAAAAGTGTTGCGTGAATATAGTACTTTAAAGCAATTTTATCCAGAAATTAATCCATATGCAGAAGTTTATAAATTTAGAGAAGGTGTATATTGTATTTTCTATGATGGTATTCGTACTGCTGAAATGTGGTGTTATTTAATTGATGGACCAGAAAAAGCGTTGTTAATTGATACTGCTTTTGGATTGGGTGATTTAAAAGGTTTAATTCATAAATTAATTGGTGATAAAGAAGTTATTGTTTGTAATACACATGCTCATGTGGATCATATTTCAGGTAATAGTCATTTTGATAAAGTGTATTGTCATTATGCAGATCAAAAGACGATTCAGGAACACCAAAAACCTGAAGATACACTGGATTTCATTTTGGATGAGAATAAAGAACCTTGTTATACATGGTTTGATAAAAAGGATTTGCCACCTTATACGCCTTATGAAGTTATTGGAGTGGAAAATCATCATTTGTTTGATTTAGGACAAGGACATGTTGTTGAATTGATTCATTTACCAGGTCATACGGCAGGGCAATCAGGATTTTTAGATCATAAATCAGGATGTTTCTTTATTGGAGATGTAACAAGTGCGTTTGGCGACAACAAAGAATATCCACAGTTCTGTACAATCAATTCATTAAGAGATGCAATTCAAGATTTTATGCCAAGAATTGAAGAAGTGTCAGGTCTTTTCCCTGGTCATGGAACGATTGATTTACATCCAAAAACACTTCAATATATTATGGATACCGCAAATCGTATTATTGCACATCCAGATTGGTATGATACAAAAGTAGATTTTTATGGCACAGATATGTATGCTCGTTTTATTTATCAAATGGGTAGTGATTTAAAATATACTGCAGAAGCCGTGATTCCTGAGTAGGGTTTAATTATGAAGATTAAAGATGTAATTGAATGTTTAAAGAATGAGGGTACTTGGGTTCGTTGGAATCGTTGTACTCGAGATCGTGTTTTATTTGGTGATGATGATCAAGAAGTAAAGAAGATTGGTGTTTGTTGGGTGGCTACTAATAAAGTGATTGAACAAGCATTAAAAAAGGGTATTAACTTCATTATTTCTCATGAGAATATTTTCTATACGACAGGAACGCATTTGGAAACTAAATTAGTTGAGTCTATTGAACACAAGAAAGACTTATTAAGTAAGGGTAATATTTGTGTGTATCGTTGTCATGATGTTTGGGATTCTATTCCTGAATATGGTGTGAGTGATGTATGGGCTAAAAAGCTTGGCTTTGATTTTAAGGATAGAGTGATCAATTCGTATTATCAATCTGCAAATATTCCTAAACAAACCGTTTCAGAATTAGCAACGCGTGTGGCTAATGCATTAAAAGATGATGGTGAAGAGGGAGTTTATGTTTTTGGAAATGTAAATAAAGAAGTATCTCGTTTAGCCATTGGTACTGGTGCTGGAACGGATATCTTTGAAATGTTAGAGTTCAATCCAGACGTAGTCATTGTTGCGGATGATGGAATCACAAACTACAAAGATGCTCAATATGCGATTGATAATGATTTGCCTATGATTGTAGTGAATCATGCTGGTTGTGAAATTGGTGGTTTAAAAAACATGGTGAATTATTTTAATGATAAACTTCCTAATCTTGATGTGGAGTATTTGGAAGAAGGCTTTAAAATTTCATATTTTAAATAAAGACCAAACTAGGCGATTTGCCTAGTTTTTTAAGGGAAGGAAGATGATTTTGAATCATAAAACAAAGCGTATTATTGTGTACATTGTTGGATTGTTTATTTTGGCTTTAGGATTAACACTAAACACAAAGGCTAATCTTGGTGTGTCCCCTATTATTTCAGTGCCATATAGTATATCGCAGATAACAGGATTGAATTTTGGTGATTTAACATTTATTGAATATGCATTATTTGTATTCATAGAAGTTTTAATTCATATAAGCGAAAAGAACAAAAAAAGAATATTTTCTGATTTATTACAGTTACCACTAAGCTTGATATTCACAAGATTATTAAATGTATTTTCAGCTTATATCCCAACATCAAATCAATTTGGTATGCAATTATTAATTTTAGCAATGGCCATCATTTGTACAGGAGTCGGGGCTGCCATGTCATTAAGTATGCAGTTTGTCCCAAATCCTGGTGATGGAATTGTGCAAGCATTGGCGGGAAAGTTTAATAAAAGTGTTGGTCTTACAAAAAACATGTTTGATTGTTTAAGCGTTTGTATCACTCTATGTATTGGTTTAATGTTTGCACATACAATACTAGGAATAGGAATTGGCACAGTAATTGCAGTGTTAGGAGTAGGTAGGGTAATTGCCTTATTCCATCATATGTTTGAATCGCAAATTGTTGAATTGGTTGAAGGATAAAAAGTAAAGGAGCTATAACAAAATAAGATTATTTCGCTATAACTCCTTTTTTTAGTCTTTCGTTAAAGTGTATTCAAATCTAATTTTACTTGTATCCATAAAGCTTTTTGTGTATTCCACAATTTGATTGTCTTGAGTGCGACCAATAAATTCAATGCAATAAATTAAACGATCTTTTTTGATGTCTAATAGTTTTGCGATAGTATGCTGGAGCATGAATAATGGATAGGCTTCGTTCAAATTTAGCTGGTTTTAAATTTTTTTCATATAGTCCTATTAAAATGCAGTCTCTTTTAATTTGAGTATAAAAAAGAGTTGGCTTTAAAAAAATGTGAAATGGCGCCAACTCTCGGAGATGTTGATTAGTGAGTTAATCAACGTATTAAGTCTAACATGATGTCATCTATTTGTATACATATTTTAATGTGAAATAGTGAGATAATCTTTTTAGTTAGATAAGTATTGCTTTTTATGTAGGAAAAGCGTTTGATAGATATAGAGAATGAGGTATTGGGGTATGTATGAATTACAATTAGTGAATAATGGCTTTTTAGAAGAATACAATGAGAATAATAGAGTGTTTGTTGAATCTATTTTATTGGATAGTGAAGCATTAAAAAAATTAAATAGTAATGAAGATGTATATTCAGATATTATTGATGTTGAGTTTTCATCGGCAGTAAAAAGGTAGATAGAGTAGATACATTAGTAGCTGTTACATCAGGATTTATGGCGTTTTTACTGGATCAATTACTGATTCGAAAAAATATTAAAGTAGAAGATATTGATGATGTTGAGATTATTAAAGTTTTACCGTTGGTATTAAGACAATATTCGGATAAGAATAAAAATATTGATAAAGAGATTGATGAGTATATCGCAAATTGGGAGCATAAGATTCAAGATGCTTATAAATATAAGAATCTAGTTTTTGATTTTTGTGAGGATTTAAGTTTTAGTGGTTTATTAATTAAAGTGATTGAGTATTGTTTTGATTTGAGTATTGGACTTGATGAGAAGTCTGGTTTAGTTATAAAGAAAGAAAAACATAATCTTAAAACGGATAGTATTATAGAAAAAGCACAGATTGCTGTTGTTGATTGGTTTGTGGATCAGGCTTATCAGTATAAAAAGGGTGGAAAGTGTAAAAAGGAGTTTGCCCAAATTGAAAAGATAGTTAAGGATATTAAAAAGATTGCTTTTAAGGATAATAAATTTGATAGGGAACAATTAAAGGGATGGTTCCATAATAGAGTATTAGCTGAAAAGAAGAAATTAAATGGATTGGATGACTTTGTAGTTCAAAGTATTCCGGTAAAGGCCAATATTATTTTTGTGCATAGTTATGCACATATCCGTGATTTTATTCAACAAGTCAATGAGCATAATGTTGTTTCTTTAGAGGGCTTGAATATTATTGATTTTGATAAATTAAATAATGAAGCCGTAATTAGAAGAATGGATACTATTTCAACAAGTGTATTTGCAGCTCTTAATGTAGGTGTTGCAGGAGCAAAAGCAATAAAATTAGAGAAAGATCCTTTACAAAAGTTGTATGTATTCGCAATCAATATTAATATTCCAAACGTAATTAGATTGGTAAGTGTTGTTAGTGCGGATTTTGATTATATAAAAGAAGATATTGATCAATTGGTTCATAAGTCAAAAGTAATTGAGATCAAGAAACATAAGGATATTCCATTAGAGAGCTTAGAGCGTTGTTTTACAATGAATAAAATTGAAACACGGATTTTGTACTCTTTGGAACTTCAAATGATTGAGGAGGATATTCAAAGAACGAAGGATAATAAAGAACAGTTATTAAAGAATGAGTGGAAAAAGAAGTGGATTGAAGTAACGGAGCAGTCCTTACAACAGAATAAGGTGTTTGAAAAAGATCCATTAAAAACATATGCAGCAATAAATACGTATGCGGCTAGTCAGGATAATTTATTATGGCTCTATAATATTGCGATGGAATTAAGTATGTTTAAGCCTTACTTTAAGATTGAAGAGAAGGGAAAAAAGTTAAAGCTTTCTTATACGAAATATATTGAGGAAGTGTTCTGTAATGCACAAAATTATATTTCCTATAAAGAGATTCAAAAGAGTTATAAGGATTACTATAACTGCTTAGAAAATAATACTTTAAAAACTGTTGGTGTTGCGGGTGGTGCACTTGCCGTAGCTGCTGCAACGGGTGGATTGGCATTTGTGTTTGCACCACAAATTGCGGTTGCCATATTTGGCGGAGCATTCCCTACATTGCATGGTGCAGCACTAGTCAGTGCATCATTAGCTGCTGCTGGAGGAGGATCGCTTGCAGCTGGTGGTTTTGGAATGGCTGGAGGAGCTGTGTTGATAGCTGGTGGAGGTGCTGTGTTAGGATTAGGTACTTCTGGAACTGCATTATCTTTGATGATGGCACCTAAATTTGTACAGAATGATTATGCGAAATTACTAGCCAAGTGTGATTGTGTGTTATTGAAACAATTGGATATGAAAGATGAAGTAGTGGCTTTGCAGCATAAAATACAAAGTGATTTGGATGAATATAAGCTTAGATTAAAAGTGTTAGAAGGATTAGAAAATTCGAATGATGAGTGTAAGCAAAACATAAAAGCTTTAAAGAAGAGTATTGTTTACACGGAGAGAACGAATAAGCAATTGGTTAAGTTGATATAATAAACAAAGAATTATGGATGTAGTTGTCTAAACGAAGAGAAGTAAACGGAATGAACTTAATATTGTTTTTCCGTTTTTTTTAATATGTGTAAATGTCGGTACCTTTTTCAATATAATAATTTTATAATGTTATTGGTGATGAAAATGGATAAAGCTTTGATGGGAAAAGATATTCCTGTAGCGGTTTTGAGAAATAATTATATAAATGGAGTTGATAAGTATAATTATGAAAAATTTATGGTAGATTTCATAAATAATTCTAAGTTGGTTGATGAAAAAGAAGGTGCTCCTTTTTACCATCAAGAAGAGCAAAGTAATTCAGAAGCAGACGCATCTAATGGATTTTATGATATTGATTTTAAAATCTTATGTGAACCAGAACAAATGCATGCTCGTACAGCTACTGGTATTCGTATTTTTAAGACTCAAGAAGGGAATACAGCTTATTCGTTAGCTCCTAAAAATAAACAAGAAATGGGCTTTTATAATATGATGAATGTATTTATTAAATGGCCTTCAATATTAACTTATGGATACAAAATTGATGATGACAAATTATTGAAAGCAGTTAATGTTATAAAAAAATTATTAGCAACTAATAAGAATATAATGGTTTTGTTACCTTCTGAGTATTATTTTGATGGATGTCAAACGGATGAAGATGTTGTGAAAGAGATTATAAATAAACTCAATGCACCTTTTAATGTAATGAGAGAATATCGAATTACTCAAACACAATGTGATTTATACTTCATATTTAAATCGAAGAGGTATATGGTTATTGTAGATGCTAACAAAGATGTGTGCTTTTATGATATGGTGCCTTATAATTGCAGTGATTTGTTTGAAGATTTATTTAAAACTGGCCATGTTTGGCCTGTCATTGATGAATGATTCTTAAGACTATCATTTCTAATGTTGAAACTGAGTTAGATAAAAAAGAACATTACTGGATTGATAATTCATTAACATTAGAGGATAAAAGTAGAGGCGCAGTATATAGATGGAAAGAGAAGATAAAATATTTACCAAAATATCTTTCACAAGAAACTATTGAAAAAGTTAAACTTCTAGATTCTGAAGCAGACAAGATAATAAGTGAAGGAAAAATAGAAGATGTGATTTTTTATTTTGATAGATTGGATAATGATGAGAAGCTAGAATGCATTCAGAAACTTGAAAAAATAATATCTGATAGTAAACAAAAAAGTTAAATAGTAAGCGCCAAGTAATATGATGGATTGAAAATCATTTCAAAAAAATCGACAATT
>OLRO01001001.1_pt1 | contig 17928 bp, 14 predicted proteins | sample 1673131 | NCBI WGS metagenome assembly OLRO01 (sample SAMEA3136757, study PRJEB25190) | human gut metagenome | biome: human gut; feature: human-associated habitat; material: faeces | place: Austria | collected 2013 | reverse complement strand
AAGGCTCTTTTCACGAAAAACAGTCAGCCATGCCCCGCACGGCTGGCGTTTCGGGGAATGTGCCGGAGGAAAAGGAGATAAAAAAATGCGGGTAGCCCGGTGGACTGCCCGCAAGATGAATGGATGCTATTTGTTGGAATACAATCCATTAAACAGCATTTCGTTACCGAAACCGTTACCTGTCTGTTCCCGGTTCGTCATAGGTAACGAATCCGATTCTGCGGCGTTGCTTCTGCTCTTGGGACTGGCTCAAAAGCTGTGTCAATGCCTGATAGATGTCGTTGAACTGTGCATCGGTGTTGGCTTCCAGTTCCTCAATGCGTTTCAACAGTTCCTCATACCCTGCGACCATCTGACGCATAAGGACAAATGCCCGCATGATGGAAATGTTCACCTCGATGGCGGTCTGGCTGCGCAAGACGGATGAAAGCATGGCTACGCCCTGTTCGGTGAAAGCCATAGGCAAGGCTGCGCCAAAGTTGTAATCAGGGGGTATCACATTTTGTGATACCCCTATGGATAACAATAAGTTGGCTTCCTCTTTCGAGAGGACAAACATAAAGTCGGACGGGAAACGACCGATGTTGCGTTTGACTGCCTGTTTCAAGGCTCGTGTTTCCACTTGGTAGAGTTCCGCCAAATGGAAGTCAAGCATCACCCGGCAACCCCTGACTTCAAAGATTTTGTTTTGAATGACCTGCAAATCCATAAACTTCAAAATTTTATTGTGATTAAACGCTTGTTTTCCTTTCATTCAGTCTTTGGGCGAACATATCCATGTCGGCACTCAGTTTCGTGTCGATGATTTTAGCGTAAATTTGTGTGGTTCTGATGTTTGTATGACCCAACATTTTGGAAACACTCTCAATGGGTACGCCGTAACTGATACTGAGGGTCGCAAAACTATGGCGGGCAACATGATAGGTGATTTTCTTGTTTATGCCGCACACCGTTGCAATTTCCTTCAAGTAATCGTTCATCTTCTGGTTGCTGATTATCGGGAGAATTTTGCCGTCAGGCAATTTCCCGTCATACTTCTGTAAGATGGCTTTGGGAATATCCAACAGGCGGATATTGGATGTTACGTTTGTCTTGTGCCTTTTCTTGATTATCCACAGGTTGCCGTCAAAAGAAACCTTTATGTTCTCTGCCCGCAACTCGCACACATCCACATACGACAAGCCCGTGTAGCAGCTAAAAATGAACATATCACGCACCTGTTCCAGCCGCTTGCTGGCAAATGTTTTCTGATAGATGCGGTCTAACTCGTCCTGTTCGAGATACCCTCTTTCCACATACTCGAACTTCAACTTGTATGCCCCGAAAGGATTAAAGTTTATCAAGCCCAGATTGTGGGCGAACAGCACAACGGTTCTGAAACGCTGCACAAACTTCATGGCGGTGTTGTGGGTGCATGGATAGTTCTCACGGATAAAGAGGTAGAAGCCCTCGATGAACACCACGTTTATCTCCCGAAAGCTGATGTCCTCCACATGGTAGTTCGTGCGGATATATTCGGCAAGACGGTTCTTTGTGAGTTCGTACCGGGTGTATGTCCGGTGTGTGGCGGTCTTTCCTACTTTCAGCGCATATTGCTCGTTATGCTGTGCAAACACTTGCAGGAGGGTCTTAGCCTTTTCCTCCTTGCCCAAAAAGGTGTTGCGTACCTTTTCAGCGGTAACATAGCCGTCCCTTTCCAGTATGGTCTGGTAGTGCTTGTACAGGGTGGCTTTGATACCGTCCAGCATTTCATTCATGCGGGTAAACTCCGCTCCACGTCCAGACACCTTTCCCGCCTTGGCTTGCCAGTTCTTGGGATTGACTTCAAGTTTGGTGTTGAACTGTGCCAGTTTCCCGTCAATGGTAATACGTGCCATAATAGGCATATTACCGTTCTTTTTTACCTTGTCCCGCTTCAAGAAGAACAATACTCGGAATGTCGATTTCATACCTCACTTTTTAAGTTACAAAACTACTTTTATTAACTCATAATGAGATAAATGCAGGGTCGCCAAATCCCGACAGTGTTCCGCCAATTTCCGACAAATCGTACCCCTTTTTTGAAAAATTTGTCGGGGGTACGAATTGGGTACTAATTTTTGTCCGTCAATGCCCTCTTTTTGGCAGTCAAGGTCGCCAAAAGGCAATAAAAAAAGTCCCACAAAATATTGATTTTGTAGGACTTGTCTTTTTATTGTCGCCTTTTGGCTTTTCTTTTGGTGATCCGTTTGGGGCTCGAACCCAAGACCCCAACATTAAAAGTGTTGTGCTCTACCAGCTGAGCTAACGGATCTCCATGGGTGCTCAGATAGCTTGTATCTTAAAAGCGTGTGCAAAGGTATTGCTTTTTTTTGAAACACGCAAATTATTTCAGGCTTTTTTCTTGTATTTTGTCTATTTCGTGTTCTTTGGTTACGTATCTCTGCCAATATGCTATAATAAGCGTTGTAAGGGGGAGGGCGATTATCAGTCCGATGAATCCGAGCATGGCGCCCCATACAGACAGCGAGAGCAGCAGTATCGCCGGGTTGAGTCCCATTGCCTTACCCATTATTTTGGGAATGACAATTGTCTCGGTGATAATCTGTACAAGGATGAACAGTCCTACAGCCAAGCCGAATACATACCAGAAGTTCTGTCCCGTGTCGGCTGCTTTGAGCATGGCGAGGAATGCGGTGGGTATGAGTGCGAACGTGTGTAGATAGGGCACAAGATCCATTATTCCGATGAGAATTCCCAGTCCTATAGCCATCGGAAAATCCATAATTGTGAATCCTATGCAGAACATTATGCCCATGCATAAAGCTACCGAACTCTGTCCGCGTATGTAATTGTTCAGTTCGCGTTCCACATCTTTCATGAGTTCCTGCCAGAACGGACGGTTCTTTTTCGGGAATATCTTTATCCAGTTGGTCGTGAGATATTCATAATCGAGGAGTATGAAGAACATGTATAGCAGTGTTATGCATGACGCCACGATGCTTATAATCACGCTGGCGGTTTGTCCGAGAACGGAGAACACTTTGGGCATACCGCTTTTCAGGATGTCGCTGAAGTCCTTGCTCTTGAAGAACCTCTCTATCTCGTGCTGGTTGTCTACAACCCATCTTTTTACAATCAGTGACAGGTCGTTTGTATGCGTTGTCTGTTGCAGCCATCTCATGAACACCTCATAAAGTTTCTGGAACTGTTCTATCATAGGAGGTATTATGAAATATACCATGCCGCCTATCACACCTATTACTATAAGGAGCGCGATTATTATGGCAATCGCCCTGACCTTTACTTTCATCTTATATTGTATGAATTTCACCAGTGGATAAAGCAGATAAGCGAAGAGCCAGGCTATTATGAAAGGCAATAGAGCGCCGCTAAGATAGTTGATGGCATACAGTACGGCAATGACAAGGATTGCTATCAGCATCCATCTTACGAACTTATCGAAGGTGATTTTTTCTTCAAGCATAATTTTATGTTAGTTTGGAAATGGTGTAATGAATGCGTATTATATTTCCGTCAATTGTCTGATATGTTGTTTCTGGAGTTTCAGTATGCCATGTCTTGCCGTTTCGTTCACCCTGTTATTGCATCCGGTGCGGGCGTTTGTGTGACGTTGTTCAGCCCGGATGCATTTTATAACGGCTTTATACAGAATTTATCATATGGGCAAATCAATGGTCTGCGACGGTTGTGAAAGAACGTTGTCAATGATTTATGTATCTCATGTACGCATCATGTGTCTTGCCGGTTGAGTATGTCTGTCACATCCTTCCTTCCATTGCCTTCTTGTAGCATTCGCGGCATAGCGGCTCATACTCGCTCTCCTCACCGAGCATCACACGCTTTTCACCGTCAACTATCCTGTGGCTTATATAAGCAAGATTGCCGCATTTCACGCATATGGCGTGAACCTTCGTCACGTCATCGGCAATGGCGCACAATGCCGGCATGGGTCCGAACGGCACTCCTTTGAAGTCCATGTCCAGCCCGGCTATGATGACCCGTGTCCCACGGTTTGCCAGTTCGTTGCATACCTCCACAAGACCCTCGTCAAGAAACTGCGCCTCGTCTATTCCAACCACATCGATGTCTGACGCCAGCAGCAGTATGCTTGATGACGACTCTATGGGTGTCGACTGTATGGATGTGTTGTCGTGGCTCACCACATCAACATCTGAATAGCGCGTGTCTATTGCCGGTTTGAATATCTCCACTTTCTGACGTGCGAACTTGGCGCGTTTCAGACGCCTTATCAGTTCCTCTGTCTTGCCTGAAAACATAGAACCGCATATCACTTCAATTCTTCCCGGGCGGTGTGCCTCGTCTGATAAATAATCTGTCATGTTGGTTGCAAAAGTACAAAGACGTTTTAAAAATTGCAAAGAAATGAAGGCTTTTTTTGTCCGTGAGGAATATTTAGTTATATTTGTCCGCAGTATGGGAACACTTTATATCGTGCCTACGCCGGTGGGCAATATGGAAGATATGACGTTGCGTGCCATCCGTGTACTGAAAGAGGCGGATGTCGTTCTTGCCGAAGACACGCGTACTTCGGGTGTGCTTCTGAAGCATTTCGACATACAGAACCGGCTGCTGTCACATCATAAGTTCAACGAACACGGCACGACGGCATCTGTAATCGAGCGTCTCAAAGGAGGTCAGGACGTAGCCCTTGTGAGCGATGCCGGAACGCCGGGAATAAGCGACCCCGGATTCTTTCTTGCCCGTGAGGCTGTCAGAGCCGGTATAACCGTGCGGTGTCTGCCGGGTGCCACGGCGTGCATTCCTGCGGTAGTGGCTTCCGGACTGCCTTGCGACAGGTTCTGCTTCGAAGGGTTCCTGCCTCAGAAGAAGGGGCGTCAGACCATGCTCGCCTCCCTGAAGGACGAGCCTCGGACGATGATTTTCTACGAGTCGCCCTACAGACTGCTGAAAACGTTAGGACAGTTTGCCGAGGTGTTCGGTGCCGGACGCGAGGTCTGCGTATGCCGTGAGATATCCAAACTGCACGAAGATTATGTCAGGGGAACGCTCGCGGAGGTCAAGGAACATTTCGAGAGCAATCCGCCGCGCGGTGAGATTGTCATCGTGCTTGCAGGCAATGACGACAGACAGAACAACAAAGAAAATGTATAACAAAACCAGACTGATATGAAGAAGTTATTATTTTTAGCAATTGGTTTGACTTTGATCACCTTCATGGGATGCAAGGAAGACCGCAAAGTAGCCGACGTAGCAGGATTCAGCCAGAATGACTCATTGCAGAAAATCATTGCTCAGAAGGATAATGAGATAAATGACATTATGGAAACATTCAACCAGATTGAGGCTGGATTCAAGGAAATAAATGAGGCTGAGAACCGTGTGAGTCTGATGAAGGACGGTGAGGGTGCCAACCGCAGACAGCAGCTTGTGGAGAACGTGCAGTTCATCTCCGCCACGATGAAGGAGAACCGCACGCTCATAGAAAAGCTGCGCCGCCAGCTGCGCGAGAGCAGTGTCAAGAGCGACAACCTGAAGAAGACCATCGAGAACCTCGTAGCCGAGCTTGAGGAGAAGGACAACCAGCTTCAGCAGCTCCGCGCAGAGCTCGACGCGAAGAATATCCATATTGCCGAGCTCGACCAGACCATAAGCGGTCTGAACGACAATGTGACAAATCTGCAGACCGAGAGTTCGCAGAAGAGCGCAACCATCCAGGCTCAGGACAAACAGCTCAACACCGCATGGTTTGTGTTCGGCACCAAGAAGGAACTCAAGGAACAGCGCATCATCGACGGCGACCGCGTGCTCGAGTCAAACTTCAACAAGAGCTACTTCACAAAGATAGACATCCGCGTGGAGAAGGAGATTAAGCTCTATTCCAAGTATGCCAAGATTCTCACCATGCACCCGTCAGACAGCTACACGCTGGAAAAGGACGCCAACAAACAGTATGTCCTGCGCATCACCAATCCGCAGATATTCTGGTCGACAAGCAAGTATCTCGTCATACTCGTAAAATAACGTAGTCATATACGTATTCATTCATCAAAGGGGCAGACTCCGTCAGAGTCTGCCCCTTTGCCGTTTGTGTGAAGGTGCCGCTGCCATGTGTGCCTGCCGTAATCCTCCTTCGTTGTCTCCTACGCTTTCGTCCGGCACAGACAGCCACGTCTTCTGCGGAGGCGGAAAAAACGTTTTGACGGTCTGATGACCGGTCCGGGTTTACCCCGGAGGATGATACACATGAGGCGAAACAGCCAGTCGCGGCTTACCCGAACAGCGGAACCACATATTTCGCCAGTGCGTATCCGCCGCCCAAGAGCCATGCGAAGAGTATCAGGGCAAGTACGAACGGCTTCACGCCAGCCTTGCGGAACTTGTCGATGCTTGTCTCCGCGCCGAGTGCCGTCATTGCCATCGTGAGCAGGAATGTGTCGAACGTGTTGATGAAGTCCACCATACCAGCCGGCAGGAGGTCGAGAGAGTTGAACCCGATCACCACAAGAAACAGAATGGCAAACCACGGCAGCGAAATCTTTGCGCGCCCGCCCGTGTCACCGCTCTTCACCGCCGCCCTCATGACGCTGTAGCTTATAATGAGCAGGACGGGCACGAGCATCATCACACGTATCATCTTCACTATTATAGCCGGGTCTGACACCTCCTTGCCCATGGCGTTTCCCGCGCCCACAACGTGTGCCACCTCATGCACGGTGCTGCCCGTGTATATGCCCATCTCCTGCGGAGTGAGTTCTACGATGCCGTTGCGGTAGAGTATCGGATAGAGAAACATCGCTATCGTTCCGAATATCACCACCGTCGACACAGCCACCGCCGTCTTGTACGGCTTCACCTTTATCGCCGATTCGGTTCCCAGTATGGCTGCCGCCCCACAGATGCCGCTGCCCACAGATGTAAGCAGCGCGATGCCCCTGTCCATCTTCATCAGCCGTCCTATGAGCACTCCGCCGCATACGGTCACCGTCACTATCACGGCGTCTATGCATATTGCCGGGATGCCCACCTCAACCACATTCTGGAACGTAAGCCTGAATCCGTAGAGTATGATGCCTATGCGCAATATCCTCTTCGAGCAGAACTGGATGCCCGGAACCCACGTCTCCGGCAGGTTGTTGCGCAGGCTGTTGGCATAGAGCATGCCGAGAATGATGCCGACAATCATCGGGCTGAACGACAGTTTTTTCACAAACTCCATGCCGCCGATGTAGAATGCGGCGCATGAGAACAGTGCGATAAGCAGCACGCCGTGCAGCATGCTGCTGCGTTTTTCACTTAACATATTATTCAAATCGTTTTAGATGATAAGCCGGACTCATTAGCGTGAAGCCGCGCTTCACGTCAGGTGTGTCCGCGTTATCTTGTTTATAATTAATGTTTCAGGGCGTAAAATTAATTAAAAAAAGCATTTCCTCACTGTTTTGTCATGATATTTTTAATTGTCAGAAGCGGAGATATGTGAACGGGTCTACTTTTTTGCGCCTCTTTCATACGCTTTCTCCTACTTCGTGTCCTTTGCGCTAATCTGCCGTCATACTGTCCAATATGTTTCCCTCTCTGCCTGTCATCTCTTCATCCTTTTTCCTCACTGCCGCCGTCGTCTTGTCCCGCGCTTTTACCAGATGTGGCTGTCCGCATCTTCGGCAAAGGCGCAGACAGACATGCCCGGCGGCAGTGCTGAATACCGGTGAAGTATTAATGACCGGTCCTGTTTCACTGTTTCTTCATCTCCATCTTCAGCTTTTTCGCTTTCATCGGCAGAGGATACGAGCACAGCCAAATCTTAGGGCTTATCTGCTGTCCTGTTATCACGCCTTTCCTTTCGCCGCTGTCGGGCCGTTCGTTGTTGCTGTAGTCCATGTTGCGGTTGAGTGCCAGCACGTAAGCCTCTATCTTCTTGCCAGCCATGTCTTTGGTCAGCGGTATATAATATGTATAGTTCCTGTCGCTTGCGGCACTCTTATATTCCCACGTGTTGGATGTGAACGACGGCGCCCTGTCCGAACATCCCACATACTCGCCGTCTATCTTCACCGCTGCCCACGCGCCTTCCTGTCCGTGATAGCCGTTCACCGCCACGCACAGATATGCGCCGTCGGCAATCTCCCCGAGCGTCAGCTCACTTTTCCATGCCTTCTTCGCCATGCACGTCACGCTTCCGTAGGGGCGGAACAGGTTTGACGCGCGCCAACGGCTGCTGTCGGTTTTCTTTCCGTCCCTGTATCCCGTCACTTCCGACAGGCGCAGGGGGCAGGGCGCAAAGCGCACATATCTCACCTCGCCTGCGCCGCTCAGGTCTATCGTCATCCTCTTTCCCGCCGTGAAGGTTATCGGCTTCCAGCTTCTCAGGTCGGCTGAGACGTATGCCTCCACACCCTCGTAAGATTTCAGCGGAGTGATGGAGTATTCGTCGAACGACTCTATCACCAGACTGTCCAGCCGCTGTCTCCTGCCCATGTCGAGGCAGAAGCCCGACTCTCCGAACGGACGTATGTCGCCCCAGCGCATGGCTATCGAGAATCCCGTCTGCGGATTGCCGTCAAACAGGTTGAGGTCCCATATCTCCCTTGCTCCGAACAGTTCCTGACCGAAGAAGGCGTCGCGTGCAGCCTTCACCTGCGGCACAGCCGTCTCGCCCGAGCGTTCCAGCGAGCGCACCTCGAGCGCGTTGTTGTCGGCGGCGAAGCATGTGGCGTAATACAGAGCCTCGGCGTCGGCTGGCACGTCGCACTCCCGCATGTCGGCAAGCTTGCGGTAGGGCGGCAGAGTGAGCTTCTGTCCGTCGAACGTCAGTGTTATTTGCCGTCCGTCCAGCAGTTTCCGCGCCTGCGTCCCGTCTATACCTGCGGAGACGAACAGTCCGGCTCCACGCTCCATCCTCACCTTGTATTTCTCTCCAGGCATGCCCAGCAGCCTCACTTCAGCCGTGTTTCCCGCGCGGTCGTTTATGATGTGATAAGGTATGCCGCTCAGAGCCACGCGGTCTTTCTCCTTGTCTGTGGTTATCTTCACAAGAGCCGTGCGGAACGGCAGCACCTCAACCTTCAGCTCCGAACCGTAGTCGTGGCTGCCCAGATCGTATATATAAGGATGGTACAGACGCGCCTTCACCTTCCGTCCGCAGTCCTTCAGTCCCGTCTCGCTGTCGAGTCTTACGCTGTATGTCTTTGTCTCCCACGACAGGTTGCGCATAGTGATGAACTGCGTCCTGCCGTCGCCTCTCGACACGGCTCCCTCTCCGTAGCGTCCTTCAGGCAACTGTATGCCTCCGGTGAGTATGTCGCGGTAGTCGCGGTGCAGATTGTAAATGTATGCCAGATACGGAAACTCGTCGTCTCTCAGCAGCCATGGGTTGGCGTATATCTGCGGAGAGAGAATCAGTCCGCGGTTGAACGCCTGCAATATGAGGTCGTCCTCCCAGTAGTCAAGACATGACGACAGGCACACGCCGTGGTCTTCCGTCAGGCGCGTCAGGTTGTCGGGAGCTTTCCTTGCCAGCGCACGTGCACGGTGATGCGGGGCTGTCACGTCGTTGGTCATGTGCACGTCTATGTATGTCTCCTCACCTCCCATGAGATGTGTCGTCGAGTATTTGTCGCCCGGACCGAGGTCCAGCCTGTGGTTGAGCAGTATGAATCCGGGGTCTTCCTGTCTTATTGCCTTCATCATCCTGTCAAAGTTGCCGTACATCTCCTGCCTGAGCTGTCCGCACACAGCGTCCATCTTGAACAGTTTGAATTTGTATTTCCTCACCAGTTCGGTCATCACGTCCATGCGTTCGTCGGCTTCCGCCTGTGTGTTGCCGAACCCGTCGGGACCGCACCACACCCCGAAGCGCGTGCCGATGGACGCCGCTTTGCCGCAGACGGCGTCCAGTCCGCCTGGAAACTGCCTCCTGAAGCGTTCGGAGCGAGTGCTTCCATACCGTTTCGCACCGTCGAGCGCGCCCGCGTCGAAAGCGTATATGTCGAGCTGCATGCCGTAAGTGTCGTGCATCCATTTGAAGAAGTCGAGGTTTATCAGAGTCTGTTTCTCGGTGGGTCCCTCGTTAGTGTTGTTTATCCATGAGAAATATTCGGAGTATGACGGTGTGTTTTCCGCCGCGCCTCCTACGGGCAGAGCCTGACCGTAAGATGCTGTTGCAGATGCTATTATGAATATTGCCGACAGGAATGACTTGTGTTTCTTATTCATGATTTTGTATGTAAGATTGTCTGATTATATTATGTATGTTATGTCGGTTCACGTAAAATCGTAGTGCAAAGATAGTGAAAGGTGAGCGCAGAGCAAAGCGAATAGAAGATATTCTTTTCAGATTTGCTTTGCCGAGCCGCCTCCTATCTTATTCAAAGATAGTGAAAGGTGAGCGCAGAGCAAAGGGAAAAGAAGATATTCTTTTCAGCTTTGCTTTGCCGAACCGCCTCCTGTCTTATTCAAAGATAGTGAAAGGTGAGCGCAGAGCAAAGCGAAAAGAAGAGTTTTTGCGACTTTGATGGTGAGGAGGGTAATTAAGTAGAGACGCAAAATCTTGCGTCTCACAGTTAGCTTATGTGCTAAATGTTGTCGCATGTGGTTGGGTGCTGGCTTGCTATGGATTGCTCGTGAGACGCAAGATTTTGCGTCTCTACTGGCTGACGCCGTTGTTATTATTGTGTGAGGGCTGCTTATTTAAATTGCGATGGGTTGCTCGTGAGACGCAAAATCTTGCGTCTCTACTGGCTGGCGCCGCTGTGATGATGGGGTGGGGATGGCGTGGTGAAATGCGACGGGGAGGTAGGGTGCTGTTTGGGGGCATTTCTTTACTTGTAAAAACATGTACGCCTTTGTTTGTAAAAATATGGATATTGGTGTGTGTTTTTCTGGTTTACGCGCTGTATCAAAAACTGTGCCGGATTTTAAAATGGATGTTTAAAAATTAACATGTGTTTACTTTTGTGGTGTAGTATTTAACTTTTCGGCTTGTCAGTTCTGTGCTTTTGAAAGCCGTTTTTGAGGGGATTGATGGCATGTCCCGGTAGTATGGCGAAGCGTTTCTGGCGATGCCGGATGGTGAAAAAGCATGTTTCGTGTTGCGGAAAAGCACGTTTTGTGATTCCGGACGGGCTTTCCGGGCATGCCATATGTACCGTATGACAGTCTCAAACGGGCTTTTTCATACATCGGGAAAGCCCGTTTGGGGATGCGGAGGGAGCAGGGTTGTTGTGTGATATATTGTAAGTTGTTTATTGTCAATGACTTACCAAAGACGGCTTTTCTGTGTTTTTTCCGGCATAAACGCATCATGATTGATTCCGGAAGAGTTTTCGCGCGTTTTTCACGGTAACAATTTAACATTCCTGACTTCGTTTTATTGTCTTTTCACTTATACACGCCTCCGTGCCGTAAGTCTTTCGGGGCAGTTGTCCGGACGGCTCATTCCTTCAGGGCTATCCTGCCTCTTATGTTCTCGAAGCCCACATATCCCCACGCCCTGCTGTCAATGGAGTGCGCCCGGTTGTCGCCCATCACGAAGTAGAGCGTGCTGCCGTTCCGTGCAGGTATTGCCAGCGGACCGTAGTTGTGGGCGTTCCATGTGTTGTGCTCGGGGAAGGTCACGGGGCGTATGGTGTCTTTCTCGGTTGTCGGCAAAACGGTGGAGGGCATCTTCTGTCTGCGGTTGTTCACATACACCACGCCGTGCCTTATCTCCAGAGTGTCGCCCGACATCGCCACGATGCGCTTGCACAGGAACATTGTCGTGTCTGCCGGACTTGTGAAGACGATTATGTCTCCGCGCCTGGGCATCCTTATCGCCGGCATCCTGCGGTAGCCCCAGTCTGTTCTCTGGTCGTAGTCGAACACTGAGAGCGGCACGAGAAAGAGCACGTTCTTCACCAGCGCGATGTCAGCCACCCTCCGTGGCAGGCACGCGCCGTAGGTTATCTGGTCTATCAGGATGACGCTTCCCGCCTTGATGGTGTTCTCCATGCTTGTCGTGGGCACATGGTTCACCGTGGCGACGAAGGTGCTGAGGACGATGTAGAGCGTCGCCCCTGCAATCAGGATGGTCCTTATCCGTGGCATTCTCCGTTTCATCTTGTGTCTTGTTTTCATTCCCTTGCGTACACCAGCAGGGTGTCGTCGCCGTTGTATGTCTTGTAGAAGAGGTTGAGCTTTCCCACCCATTGCGGCACGCTTCTGTAAACGAGCTTCAGTCCGGCGTTCTCCGCCATCTGCCTTCTCCATATGTCGCCTTGGGTCACTATCACCGCGTCGCCCCTCTTCGGACTGATGCTGCCGAGCAGATAGAGGTCTATGTCCTCGTCCACGGTTATCCCTTTGCGCCGGTAGAACTCAAGGTCGAGGCTCGACACGCGGTAAATGTTGTTCTCGTGGGTGCATATCACGCGCGTTGTCTCACGGTTGTCGTACACATATTTCAGGGCGTTGCCCCTGCCGTTCTTCGCCGGTTTGGCAGCCAGCATGAGCAGTCCTCCGGCGTCGGTGAGCACAAAAGCCGCCGCCAGCACCGCGAAGAGGGCTTTCAGTCTGGGCGTGTAGATGAGTTCCCATGTCCATATGAGCATTATCGGGAAGAAAAACGCCATGGGGAAGAGAAAGCGCAGCTCCTTGTGGTCTGCCATGGAATGTCCGGCAATGAAGAACACCACTATCCACACCACGGGACTTCTGAAATGGCGCACGCAGGAGCACAGCAGCGACAGCAGCATGCATGTGCCTATGAAGTGTGTGGGTCTGCCGAGCAGCATCAGCACATATTCATACCACGGCGACACACCGAAGGTGGCTGCCACACCGTTTATGATGTTCTCCCTGAAGTAGTCGAGCGGTGGAAACACCGGTCTGCCGTAAAACCACGAGTCCGCCAAAAAAGCCATTGCAATGACGGAGAGGAAGCCCGCCGCGGCAATGGCAATCCCCGTGTAAGCACGCCTGTACACGCACACATACCAGCACAGCAGTCCGAGAACGGCGAACATGGTCTGATAGCGGAACTCGAAGGCGACGCCGAGCAGTATGCCCATGACGGCGGCACGCTTTGCGGAGACCTCGCCGGGCGATTCAGCCATCCTGCATGCCATGCCCGCCGCAAGGAGCAGAAACACGGCGGACATAGTCTCGGAGGAGTATCTCACGCTTATATACGGGATGAACCATAACAGGAAAGACAGCGCGGTGTAGGCGTTTATGTGCCCGGGCATTATGGAGGACTGTGTGCACCTGATGAAATGACACACCGACCACATCACCGCCGCCGCCATTACGACGCGCAGGGACAGTGCGAGCACGAACGGGTCTGACGCCCCGCAAAGCTCCATCGCCTTCAACAGGATGATGGTGATGATGGGTTGCAGCGTCGGGCGGATGTGTGCGGCAAGCTCCCACGGCACTGTCTCCGATGTGCACGCGCCTGTCTTCCATCGGGCGAACTCGATGAGCTGGAAGTGCTCGTCGGGATAGAAATAGCCGTTGCTGCTGTATGCTGTTACAAGGAATACGGCTGCGGAGAGAAGCGTCAGCGCGGTGCGTGCGTCGGACCATGTCTTATGTCTGTGCCCCATCATGCTGTTGTGTCGCGTTTTCTCATCATCGCGCATCTCACCAGCAGAAAGCTTGCCGGCACCGATATGATGTAGACCGGTATCGGGGCAAGCTCATTGCTTACGCCGAGAAGCAGCGATATGTTGAATATGGTTATCTGTATGAGGTAGTTGATGCCGTGGCTCACGGCGAAGCGGAGGAATCGTCTCCATGACGGTCTTACCTTGAACGTGAACCATGAGGTCATCATGAAGTTGAACAGAAAGCTTATTATGTAGCCTGATGTGAATGCCACGTTGAGATATGTGTGGCGTAGCAGAAGATAGTATACACCGTAATGTATCACCAGCGCGGTTGTGCCGACAATCCCGAACCGGAGAATCTCTCCTGAAAGTCTGTGCATGTGTGTTTTTATGTCAGTCATTCCGGACATGTGTTGTTTTTATATTGTTTAGACGTTTTTCTATTTATGGCTCCCAAATTTACATATTTTTGGGATAACGGGAACACTTGAAGGAAAAATATTTGCAGCTTTAACAAATTTTATCACAATATTTTTTATTTTGTTTATTCGAAGTTGTTATATCATTAAACGGATAAAAATAACTTAAACTCTAAATGTATTATGAACAGAATTATCATTGCTTTACTTGTGGCATTTGCCGCTCATGCGGACAGCTTTGCCTATGATTTCATTGTGAACGGTCTCGCCTATAACATAAAGAAAGACGGGACGGTGGCGCTGACTTACAAGAATCCGGATTTGACGTATACGTCTGGCGACGGCGGATATGTGGGAAATGTAGTCATTCCGAAGACGGTGAAATACAAGAACCGTACATACCTGGTGACGGAGATAGGCGAGCGCACGTTCAGCTACTGCCACAAGGTGACGTCTGTGAAGATTCCGGAGGGCATCAGGAAGATAGGCTGGTTCGCATTCGGACAGCTCATAAACGTCAGCTCAATACATATACCGTCCACTGTGCAAGAGATTGCGCCGGGTGCCTTCCAGGTGCTTCTGAAACTGAAGAGGCTTACCGTGTCGCCCGCCAACAAATATTACTGCTCGGAGGGCAACTGCATATACAACAAGAAAAAGACCGTGCTGGTGTTTGTCGCACAGGTGAACAAGGTGCTGACCATCCCTTCCTCTGTCACCACGATACTCGACGACGCTTTCTCCGGTAACACGAAGATGAAGAAGCTTGTAGTGCCTAAGAGCGTCAAGTATGCCGGACGGGCGGCATTCTCAAGTATGAATGCCACCTATGTCGAGAATAGGGCAAGTATGAAGGATTTGCCGGGAAGCTCCAAGTATGGGCATCGTCCTCTGTGGACTTACCAGCCTTGTTTCGTGACACCGGGAGAGATAAGAATGATAGAGTGAGAATTGGACCGGGGTGAGACATAATATGTACGCGTACATTAATAATTGATATATGATGATAGTTAATATATGAAAAAGGTTACTGGCTGTTTGTTGGCGTCACTATGCGCCGTATGTGCCCTTCTCTCGTGCGCAGAGCAAAAGATGTGCATGCTTGCGGAGGCAAGTGAGATGACTTTCAGGGACGCTCCTGCCGATTATCTGATAGCCTCCAACTTCAGGAACATACATATGGTTCAGCTTGAGATGAAGGACGAATGTGTGGTTTCTGATGTGAAACGAATAATAGACACCGATGGAAAGGTGTTCGTGCTGACTTCAGACAATGAGATATTCTGCTTCGACCGCAGCACCGGTAAATATCTGTGCACTATAGGGAGCGTGGGTGAAGGACCCGGTGAGTATGTTGATGCTACAGACATCTTCTATGATGAGAGAGAAAAACGCATATGCGTGCTTGACCGCAGCAAGAACGCAATTCACGCTTACACTCTTGACGGAAAGTATAACGGCGACAGGACTCCCGGAAAAGGTGGTGACGCCGTTGCAGCCTTGAGCTGGGCTATATGTGCGGAGCGGTCGGCAGACGGCAGCTTGATGATAGCCTCGCAAATGACTGGCGGCTATCCCTCAAACGACTATGCTTACACTGTTGTGCGTCCGGACGGAACACAGAGCCGTATGGATGCCTTCGCTCCTGTGAAGGTGGAGGATTATTCCATGCCTTTTGCCACGCGGTCCATTGCCGTATGTGAGGACGGACTGAGGTTCTTCAAGTTCCTCAACGACACCATTTTCACGTTGAAAGACGGTGAGGCTGTGCCTTATTGCAGGTTGAATACAGGGCGCAGTATGCCGCCTAAGGACGTGGTGGCGAAAATGGGAAGTTACAGGGAAACAAACCTGTACAACCTGTATAAATCAAGTGGCTATGCCATGACGTTCAGGGAAATGTATGAGTGCGGGAATCTTATCGCGATTGTGCCGGAACTTTACATGATGACGGGCGGATATTTCTGGATTGACAAGGAGAGACAGGCGGGCATACATATCCTCGCTACGGGCGATTTCGGTGACGAGTGCTTCCGCTTTCTTCAGGGACAAAGCATAATAAGACTTGTAGGGTCTAACGGGAAAGAACTGATAAGTGCATTCAGCGGCGCGACGTCTATAGGGGCTGTACAGAAACAGTTGAGTGACGGGAAAACACTGAAACTGTATGATAAGAGGATGAAGACGTTCTTTGAAAAGGCAGACCCGGAGGGCAATCCGTGCCTTGTGTTCTATGAGAACTGACGTGCCGGTGATTACTGCGGATGTATGATCCGGAGTTCTGTAATACGCCAGTCGCTTACGAATTGAAACTAAAATAGAACGGAGTTTTTATAAAAGACTCCTTAAACAATCATTATTAATTAAATAAAATTTTTATCATTATGAAGAAAAAATTAGTTATGGCATCCTGCGCGGTTCTGTGTTCAGGATTTGCATTCAGTATTTATCAGGCGGCAAACGACTATGGTATGAAAGAGAACAAACTGCACAGTGCGATTGTTGCGCAGTCAGGAAGTAGTTCAGGTGGGGAAACAGATGGAGATGTTGTTTATTATAATAAGGTAATAAACAGCATTAGTAATACAATCAAAGAGAATTCCGGTATGTCCGGATCCATCACCATAAGTTCGTTAGGTGGTACTAATAGCTTAACACTGACAGGTCTGAGAACGAATACAGTTTATTATGTGTCTTATACAGATACGTACTGTATGGCAGAAATGAGTAAATTATGTTATCATGATGCTGAGAGAATTACTGTTGAAAGTGTTATTTACGAGGATTCTGAGACAAACCATCCGTAAATGATAAAGAATAATATAAGTTAAAAAAGAAATGAAACATACATTCGTCCGTTTAATGCTACTGCTTTTCGTGGGTATTCTGGCAGTGGCATGCCGCGAGCAGAAGAAGAGCGCCTCTACAGGCTCTGATGTGAAGGAGGTGACTTTCAAGGAAGCCCCCAAGGACTTTCTCATCGCCTCAACCTTCAAGAACATCCACATGATACAGCTTGAAGCCAAAGAGGAATGTCTCATCTCGGATATTAAGCGCGTTGTTGACGTGGAAGGAAAGGTTTATGTGCTCACAAGAACCAACGAGATATTCTGCTTCGACCGTGCCACCGGCAAATATATACGCACTATAGGACGTCTTGGAGAAGGTCCTGGCGAGTATGTCAGTGCTATGGATATCTGCTATGACGAGAAGGAAAAGTGCATCTGCGTTGTGGATTATTATAAAAGCGCAATCCACAATTACTCTCTCGACGGCAGGTTCCTCGGTGACAGAAAGTTTGACAGTGATACCGCAGAAGGTGTTGGTAAGGCTGTATATGTAGACTGCGCACCGGACGGCAATATGCTTGTTTCCTTGCGTATGTCAGCAGAGAAGGCTTACCGTGACCATGTATATATGATGGTTCGTCCTGACGGTACGTCTACCGGAGTGGATGTTTTTTCTCCGGTTAAGTCAGAAATAGGGAATATTGAAGTCTCCAGACATCCTATTGCCAAGAGTGAGGATGGTCTGCGGTTCTTCAAGTTCATGAATGACACCATCTTCACGTTGTCCGGTGACGAGGTTGTTCCTTTCTGCAAGTTGAATATGGGACGCAAGATGGTTCCTAAGGATGTTCTTGCCAAGATGGGTTCTTATGATAATGTAAATGCCAGCAAACTTTACAAGAGCGGTTATTCTTTGCCGCTTTTCGAGCTCTATGAGGACAAGAATTATATACTTGTTCTTACAAAGCCTCTTACGCTTCAAGGCAGAGATAATTATCTGATAAACAAGAAGACTCTTGAAGGCATCCACATCAAAGGAAGTGCCCGGGTGGCAGTGGAAGGTGTCATGTTTCTTGAGGGAAGGCTTATGCCTGATATAATCGATTCCAACCGCAATGAGTTCATAAGCTGGTTCGCTCCGATATGGATAGA
>OLRO01000989.1_pt1 | contig 18141 bp, 19 predicted proteins | sample 1673131 | NCBI WGS metagenome assembly OLRO01 (sample SAMEA3136757, study PRJEB25190) | human gut metagenome | biome: human gut; feature: human-associated habitat; material: faeces | place: Austria | collected 2013 | reverse complement strand
TCGGCGTGTCGTGTTTTTTTGTTGTGTTATTATTATAAGTATCAACCAAGGATACAGAAAGGATGGTGTTTGAGGTGACTGGTCTTTCAGTTAGATTCGACACTAGTGTGGATGATGGTATTGAGGTTATTACTTTGTACTATCGTGTTGATGGTCGTTTGTGTGGTTGTAGGTGTTTTACTGAAACGTATGATTCTTGTTCTGGCGTGACTTGTTCTGCTTTGTTGAATATGATGCGGTTTGTTTATCGTCTTAGGGGGGTGAAGATGTCGGAGCCTGGTAGTATTATGGATGTTTGTATGCAATTGTATGCTCAGTGGTCTGAGCGGGGCGCTCATATTGCTGCTGTTAGGGGGTTTGAGCGTGGTGTGTTGGACGCCGCGGAGGGTAGGTCCGAATGCGAAACGCTGCCCTGTGATATTCATAGGATGTATGAGGATGATTATTGTCGTGGATATCGTGAGGGGTATTGTCATGGTAATGAGCAACCGGAATTTTAATAAGGTTGAGTATGAGGGGGAGCAAGTGGTGTATTGTTTACGCATTGAGCCGCTTGTTTCGGACCATTCCATGTTCCCGATTTATTCGGAGGAATACACTGCATCGAATTATGTGAAGGAACTGCAAGCCATTGCGAAGATTATTAACGACGGCCATAGTTTTAAGGCTGACGTTATGTGTCGTAAAATTGGCGTTTACTCATGTCAGGAGTTTAAGGGAGGTTGGGAACGCTATGAGGAATGATGATAAGGACCGTACGAACTGGTTTGATGATGGCGTGCTTGATGATGACCGTGTGCGTCGTGTCATTCGTGGTCGTCATCGTAACCTACACTTGTGTGAATACAATCGTGGTGATGGTGATTGGGAGACGTTTTGCCGTACTGTAGCGCTGCTTAAGGGCTTTTATGAGCCTCAGGGGGCTCAGGTGGCGTTTGCTGACGGCATTGAACATGCGGCGGGCGTTTGCTTGTCTTTGTCTCCGAGTACGTCTCGTATTGGCGCGTTGGCGCGAACTCAGGATATTGAAATGCTGGGTGGTGTCATTTATGCTCCGGCGATGGTGGCGTGGTGTGCGGTCTGCCATGTTAAGGGCGCGTCATGCTATGAGATGTGTAAAACTTGGGCTGGTAACGAGTTTGCTCAAACTATCATTAAAATCGCGTGTCGTTGTTTTGACAATTTAACTGATTCGCGATATACTGATGAAGACATCGTAAGGATGTCTCGACAGCAGCAACATTATGATAAGGTGATATGATTATGGCATACATTAAGCGAGCAAAGCATTATAGTATCGTGCGTGGCATTATGCGCGGCGACGATGGCGAACTTATTGACACCGAAGTGGTCGTGGATGGCGCATGCCGTACAGCTGACATGGCAATGAAGAAGGCCCGTAAGATTAATAAGGACATGCTGCCTATGTCCGCTGAATATCATGCTCAGGAGGCGCGCATGGATGAGGCAATCTATTGGGCTAATTGTGAGTTTGGAGATGATAGCATTGTTGACTATTCGGGTCCGGTGAACGGCAACGTGGTTGAGGATGATGTTATCTCTGAGGAAAATAAGTAATAACCCCTATAAGGAAAGGCAACAATCATGGCTGACAACGAAATGACCGTAGTGAACGGCAATAATTTTGCGGCAAACGGCGCTAACGCCGTATCCCACTTCTTCGACACTACCTCCATGGAAGGTAAGATGGCGCTCTATAACGCCATGCAGACTGCCGATAAGGTTGATGAACATCTTAATGAACCGTTGCATGTCACTAACGTGCTTGCTCAGGCTATTGAGGTCGCTAATCAGGAAACCGGCGAAATTAACTCTTCTACCCGCGTTGTTATTCACGCGGAAGAGGGTGACTTCGCCGCTGCTTCGCCTACGCTGGCGCACGCTTTTGGCAACCTGTTCGCCATTTTCGGTGCGCCGAACACGTGGACTGCGCCTCTTGTTCTTAAGGTGGTGGAGAAGAAGAGCCGCCGTGGCCATAAGTTCTTCGACCTTGAATTGGTGACCGAGGGCAAGAGTAAGTAACATGAATGTCCACACCATTTGGTAATATGGTAATGTCCCTATAGGGGATGTTGCCGCCAGACTCACCCCCCCTCGTCGTTTTCCATCCTTGCGGCGAGGGGGGGTGTTTTACACTCGTAAGGAGAGGCTGTGGCAAAACGTAAAGCTAATCGACGCGCCGACAATCTGAAACGCAACGCCGCAATCAGGTCAGCTCAGGTACGTCAGGAGCGGGCGGTAAGGGATTATAGTACCGGACGTCTCCCCAAACAAATCACGGAAACGTTTTTGGGAAGGCTTAGCGCCCAGCAGCTTGAACAGGTCGCACGACGTATCGGACAGGAGTTCGGGGAACAACAGCAAGCCTTAAGGGCGCGGGATAATGAACCGTATCGGGTTGTGCCTGACGTGCGGATTACGAAACTCGATAGGGAGATGGCGGCTCGACCGTTGATATCCGACGTGGAGGTTGCCAATGCCCCTTCGAAGCGGCGGAAGACGCTGCGTCAACAGCAGCGCCGTCGGATTGAGGCGCGACGGAAAATCAAACGTGCCCAGCAGTTCGATGCGTTGAGCATGGCCTCTTATACCGTGGGTGAAGTGCGTGAAATGGAACGTGCGGGCGAATCTCCGTTCGATGTGTTGGGTACTCATACGGTTGGCGGTTCGGCGCGTGATGACCTTACGCGGAGTCGGGTGAACGTGTTCGGTACGGAACGTGGCATTAGCCATGCGCGTGCGATGATACGAGACGGAAGCCGTGGGAAGCTCAAACAGGAGATTTTGGAGTATGCCGGGCTTGTGGGACGTGCGCCGTTACGCGCGGGAACCAAGTGGATTCCCGAGAGCGAGGGGGCTACGGATTTTGGTAGGGTCGAGCAGCAGTTGGAGGCGTTCGACTCCAGTGTCGCGCAGAAATTCGCGGCTTTGTCCGACCGTCAGAAACGCTGGCTGATGAACAACACGAATTTTAGTGCCGTGGTGCGTGAAGCGACATGGTATAATGACAAGGCGCATAAATGGGAGACCAAAGCGGACGCGGGTGACGTTGACACGCGGATTGACGAATGGATGACCAGCGCAGCACGACACTAAAAAGGATGGAATTATGAAAGAGCGTCGAATGGCGGCAACGGACGGCGCAACATTATTGACGGATGACGGTGTGGAACCGTTGGGGACCTCTGCCGTCATCCGTCTTACCATGCTCGATTGTCATACGCGCGTATGGTGTGCCCACGGATGGCAAGATATCAAGCCCCTGGCCACCGAACTGTTGAATCGCCTTCCATTGCAACCGAACCCCAGTAAGGACGGCGTGTGGGGGACGTTTAACATTCGTGGCCACTTCTACAGTTTTCGGGTGCGCATGGGCGGTGTCACCGTGGATTTCTTGGACGTGCGCAATATCACGCGCGATGACGGGCTGAACGTTTCCCGTGAGACGTTTGGCGGTGCGAATGACTTGGAAACCACGTGGAACATCGTACAGGAGTGTGCCGCACTGAATCTCACGGGCGTCACGATAGCGTCCATGGCGATGACCGATTATATCGGCGGGGATTACGCCGGGTTCAAACGCCGGTTTCCGCCATTGGATAAGAAGGATTATCGCCGGATGCGTCCCGCCTACTATGGGGCGATAGTACGCAGCAAGCCGGGCGAATACGGGGATTGTAGGAGCTGGGATGTGAACAGTCTGTATCCGAGCATCATGCACGATATGCCCATGCCGGTAGGTACTCCCGTATGGTATGACGGGGAATATCGGGATGATGATGATTATCCACTGCATATCGATGTCGTCGCGTTTGACGCAACGCTGAGGAAGGGGAAGACGGCGACGCTCACCAATATTCTGCCTGTATGGGGGTATGAGGGCGAACGCTTGGACAGTACGCTCGGCGTCGTCACCATGCCGGTCACGGATGTGGATTGGCAGACGCTTGTGGAAAACTATGACGTCCACGTGTGGGAGCATGTCGGCGGCTGGAAATTCCGCAAGTCATACGCCCTTTATCGTGAGTATGTGGACAAGTGGTTTCATGTGAAGCAGACCGCGACCGGGGAACGGCGGCAGATGGCGAAACTATTGTTGAATTCACTGGTGGGGAAGTTTGGGGCGTCGCTGTACCGGCCCATGCTGCATCCGAAGCCGTCCATGGATGGTGGAGTGGATTTTACCGTGGAACAACCCGAGTCGGCCAGCTCTCTCGCATGGCTGCCGACTGCCGCCTATGTCAACGCCTACGGTCGGCGAATACTGTCTCGTGCGATGAACGCGAACGCCGAACGTGTGCTCTACGCCGACACGGACGGCATGATATTGGAGGGGTTGGATGGGCCCATTGGCATTGAAACGGATGATAGGAAACTGGGCGCATGGAAGAATGACCACTCTTATGAGAAACTTCGTATTCTCGGCAATCGTAAATATTGCGGCGTAGAGGAAGATGGCGGCACGGTGATGCGGTTGAGTGGCGTGCATCGTGCCTCCCCCATTCCTTATGACCGGTTTCTGCCGGGGTCTCGCCATCGTAATGACGGTGGCCATACTTTCGTGCTATAATGACCGGTAGCGGGGTGTGCGTCCCAAGCTGATTCGATGGCCCGACCGACAGGCAGTCGGTAAGGCGATTCGGTCGGATGTAGACGTGCGTAGCCAACGCCCATTGACGGCGAGGGAACCCGCACAACCTAGCAATCCGGCCTGGCAGCGTGATTGCTGCCGGGCCTTTAACTGTAAGAGGTGATTATGGACGATACCGAAAACGATGACAAGCCGGACATCGCGCCGGACACTGAATCGGACGCGACCGCCGATGATAATGCGCCGAATCCGGAGCCTGAGGTTCAGGACGATGGCGAACCGGAGGATGCGGGGGACGATAAGAATGCCGATATGGCCAACCGTCTCAGCGCTCTCGAAGCGACCGTGGCCGAATTGTCGAAGACCGTTGAGGCGATGCGGGATGCGGCGGCCGAGCATGTGCTGAACGATGGTCCTGATGACGATAAGGAGCCGGAATCGTCCGAAATGGCCGACGATGACTATAACGGCACTTACGGCACTTTCGACGACCTGTATGAAGAATAATCATTGGAAAGGAACATTATCATGTCGACTTCTCCTGTGGTGACGCCGAAGCAGCAGCTCAGGCCGCTCACCGAATTCAACAACGCCCAGATTCTGAACATGATTCGTAATGAGGCGTCTCCCGAATATCAGCGGCGCATGCCTTCCGCCACTCAGATGAACATGGACAGGCAGATGGCCACTCTCATGTCCAGCACTCAGCTTAAGAACGAGTTCTATTCGGCGCTGGTCAACCGTATTGGCGGCACGTACGTCAACACGTGGCGGTGGAACAACCCGTTGGGCGTGTTCCAGCGGGCCTCGCAAGCGTATGGCGATACGTGGCAAGAGATTGCCGTGGGTATGCCGTTGGCGCAAGTGTACGACCCGAATGCGGAATATCTCGGTGCGGACAATTTCCGTAAGTGGAAGATTGACGTCGATTCGCTGTATCACCGGCTGGACTTCGCCCACTGGTATCCGGCCACAACGGACGACAAGACGTTGCAGCGTGCGTTTACGTCCGAAAACGGCTTGGCGTCGCTCACTTCGCAGATTCTCACCTCGTGCTATAACGCGGCCGAAGTCGACCTTTTCGAAGCCATGTGTCATCAGTTCGTCGAGTATGCGAAGCTCGGCGGCTATTGGCGTGTCCACATGAACAACGATTTGAACGATATGGGGTCCACGGAAACTCAGGCCCGTGACATGCTGAGGCAGATTCGCGCGTGGGCCGATACGTTGAAGTTCGTCAGCACGCGATACAATGCGCGGCACATGCCGACGTTCGCCCGTCCTGACGAGCTCGTATTGTTCTGTTCGCCTGAAGTCAAGTCGGCGCTTGACGTGCAAGGCTTGGCCACGGTGTTTCAGCGGACGGACGCCGAGCCGACCATCGACCGAATCATCGTCATCCCACAGGACCGGTTCGGCATGGATGGCGTGCAAGCCATTCTCACCACCGATAAGTTCCTCATCGACATTCCCGTCATCAACGAGATGACCCAGCAGACGAACCCGGTGAACATCAATTCGGTCAACCATTATCTGCATGTCCAGCACATCGTTTCGGTGTCCGGTTTCGCTCCCGCCGTAATGTTCTGGACCGGAGACGGTTCCACTGCGAACGCGGTGATGCCGACCGGTACTATGGCCAAAGCGCCGGAGTTCCAGCTGAAGCTGGCCATGTATGGTGGTGGCTCTGAGACTCCGGCCAATGTGGCTCGTGGCGGTGCGGTACAGGTCACCGCCGATACGACCATCAGCAATGAGGGTGGGGCTTCGTTCCGTTCGGATGCGGTCAGGTATGCCATCGGCGATACTGTGAAGCCGAAGAGCGATTACACGTACGTTTCGCCTACCGGCGTACTGGTCGTCGGCCTTGACGAACCGAACACTACCATTCCGGTCACGGCCACCGCGCTGTATACCAATCCTAAGACGCCGGAGGTGTCGGACACCGTATCCGCGGCTTTGGATGTGTCGGTTGTCGGCGATGGTGTCATCGGCTTCAATCCGTCCATCATCGCGTCGATTGCCGTTACGGTTCCGGCGGTGGCGGAGAAAAAGACGGTTCAGGCGAGTGCCGTGGCGACCATGATTGACGGACGGACGGCTGATGTGACCATGCAAGCCGCTTGGACTTCCTCCGTTTCGACGAATGCTGCGGTATCCGAGTCGGGTGCCGTCACCGGTGTTACGGCCGGCGCTTCCGTCATTACCGCCACGCTGTTCGGCGTGTCCGGAAAACGGAGCGTGACCGTAGCCAGCGGAAAGTGATATGATGGGAGTGTGGCTTAAGCCGCACTCTCTCACGGTGTGATGCAAGTCAGGACCCGGAACGTGACCTTCGTGAGCGTTCCGGGTCTTGTCATACTGGAGGATGATGATGATTGATGATGTGAATCCTTACGTGGAATCCAGTTTTTCGTGGGCGGAGTGGACGCCTAACACCACGTTGAAGCTTTGCCGTGTCCCGTGGGATGCGAGCTATCGTGATATCGTACGGTTCGCTTCACGTGAAACGCAGCGGGAATGGTTTGACGGATTGGATGGCGTTCAATGCCGTCCGGCCACCATGCATGTCTTCGGAGCGCCCGTACGTGTCGACATGCCGTTCAATCAGGCGTCGAATTATAATTATCTTGTTGCCGTCAACGATTACCCCGAGTTGGAATCTGTGCGGGCATGGTATTATTTCATCGAATCCGTGGAATACGTTAACGCGCACACCACGCAGCTTACGCTTATGTTGGATGTGTGGCAGAGTTTCCAGCATGACGTGATGTTTGGCAGCTGTTATGTGACGCGCGGGCATATCGGCGTGGCCAACGAACGTCAGTGGGATGATTACGGGCGTACCGCGCTTGCATTGCCGGAGGGTTTGGATACCGGTGCGGAAACCGTCGTCACCTCCCAATCGTATAAGGCGTTGATGTCCAGTAAGCCCGCACAACCCGGTTTCAATTCGCCGACCTTGGATTATGGTGTCATCGTCGTGGCCACGACCGACCTTGTGGCGTCGGGCGGTACTGTCGAGAAGCCGTCATTGAAGACCGCACAGGGTTCGCAATTCGAGAATCAATCCAATGGTGCGGGAATCTACTATTTCGATACCGCCGATGATTTTACGCGCGTCATGCAAGCGGGCAGTTCGCTCCCGTGGGTGACCCAAGGCATCACGGCGATTTACGCCATACCGAAGATTAGCGCCGACTATGTCGCCGAAGCGGGCCATGAAGTGACGCAATTCTTCGGAAACGGCACGGCCGGCGTCGTCAAGGGCCACGTGTACACGTTCGTGTGGGAGGCTAGGAGCGACAACCGGTATGACGACATTGTCTCCATCAGGAACTTTCGCGATAATTTCAACATTCCGAACCGGTATCGCAATCTGAGGAAGCTGCGGTGCTACCCGTATAGCATCGTGGAATGCTCATGCTTGAACGGCTCCAACGTTATCTATCGGCCCGAAGACATCCAATCCGATGATTTGGTCATCCGCGAAACGTGGAATTATGCGCCACCGTCCCCGCGTCTGAACTTCTACCCGGTGAACTATAATGCGAGCGGCGCGGCTACGGTGGACTCCCCGTCCGGCAACGGTGCCGGGTTGCCGATTGATGGCGGGGAGATGCTGAACGTCAGCTTCGGCATCACCGACTTTCCCCAATTCATGGTGGTGAACAACGGGGCTTCGCTTGCCATGGCCAACAGTTCCTACAGTCGGGCCTACGCCGAACAGTCGGCCGGATGGGCCCAGCAGAAGGCGACCATGAGCGCCGCGAACACGCTGTCCCAAGCCGGCACGTCGATTCGCACCCAACAGGAGATGACCCAATTGGGCGTCACCAACCGGAATGCGTTGAACACCATCGCAGCCAACTCGCTGAACCAGTCGCTGGCCATCGGACAGGCGAACACCAACGCCATGACCGACCTGAACATATCGCAGAACAATGCGCAGACCGCGTGGGGGCTGGTCTCCAATGCCGGGAGCGCGCTCATGTCGGGGAATGTGGCCGGACTGGTCGGAGGCACCATCGGCGGAATCGTACAGAATGGCATCACCAATACGGGATTGCGTGCCAGCCGTGATATCGCCAACGATACGGCGGCGGCGAATACGGCCAACAGCGTGGCGACCAATGCGGCGCAAACTTCACAGGCGAACGCGTACGCGCAACGCGCCCAGCAGATTCAGGGTACTTCCAGCGCTCTCATGGCCGGACAGAACTATCGGTTGGCCACGCGCTTCGCCGAAGGCGACTATGAGAATACGATAGCGGGAATCAATGCGCAAGTGCAGCAAATGCAGATGACCCCGCCGACCACGAGCGGTGCGGTGGGCGGCGATTCGTTCAACCTCGCCAATGGCATCATGGGTGTGCTGGTGCGGTTCCGCACGTGCGCTCCCAGCGCGTTGCGTAGCGTCGGGGAGTTCATGTTACGGTTCGGATATTTTGTCCAACGGTTCATCACTCCCCCCGCAAGTCTGCAATGCATGGAGAAGTTCACGTACTGGCAGATGCAAGAATGCTATGTCAGGGGCACGCTGCCCGAACAGGCGCGATTGGCCATCAAGGGCATGTTCGAACGTGGCGTGACCGTGTGGGCTAAGCCCGAGTATATTGGTGTGACCGATTGGGCGGACAATGACCCACTGCCGGGAATCGGCTATGAGTGATATGATGATGTCATGAGTAGGTCTAGGAAGAACCGGGTCGGCGGCGCGTTGCATCCTCGCGGCAATTATGCGAAGGCGCGTGCCGCCGGCCTTGATTACATGTATTATCATCTGTTGGAAGAGTTGGCGTTGAACCGGTTCAGCTGGCGTGGATTGCCTCCGACGGTGGATGAACGATGGCTTGAAATGTGTTTGTGCGAATACGGGTGCGCCCTCTTTTTCGAGGATGGGCGCATAGGCCGGTTTCTGGTGACCCAGGCTGGATATCAGGGCCGACTGAACGTGTATAATAATCCGACGTGTTTCGAGCCGGTGGGCGTCAACTACCGTTACAGGCAGCTTAAGGCGGGCCGTGAATGCATTCCCATCTGGGACAACCGCATGCGCATGTCGTTCAAGGACATCCTATGGCAGTATGCGCGGCGTCTTGCGGACATTGACAAGGCGTACGACGTGAACTTGGAGAGTTTGAAACTGCCGACCATCATCACTGCCGACCCTCGGACCAAGCTTACCGTCCAGAACATGCTGCAACAGCGACAGGATGGCCAGGATTATATCATCGGCTATGATTCGTTGGACCCTGGCAGTATGTTCCGGCCGTGGCCCAACACTACGCCGTATCTGTTGGATAAGTTCATTCAGCAGAAGACACAGGTGACCAACGAGGTGTTGGGATATTTGGGTATCCAATCCAGTGGTACGGAGAAGAAGGAACGTCTCATTTCGGATGAGGTGGCGCAAGCCAATGAGAAGGTGGACGTGTTCCGACTGAGTTTCCTTAAGGCTCGACAGACGGCGGCGACGGAAATTAACCGACTGTGGCCGCAGTTGAACGTGTGGGTCGAGTATGCGGACGCGCAAAGCTCCGGAGTGTCCAACGCTCTTGATTCAAGCACGGGCGGTACGACGGATATCGACATGCCCGCATCATACGACGCGGGTATCGGAGGTGTGTTATGACACAGGATTTTAGCGCCTATGCGATGGAGACGCCGGGGGAGTACACCGAAACCCTCGGCAATCTCATCGCATTCGGATATGATACCGACGACAAGCTGCATTTGAGCGCCGATTATTACCCGATGTATGATGAATCTCACCGCGCGGAATTGAATGAGAAGATTGTCCGCCATTACGCGCTGCGGGAGATTGGTCAGGAAACCGCGCAGCAGTTCGTCTTCTATCTGGGCATGACGATGGCGGAGGTCATGCCCTATTTCAACGAACGCTATAGGACGCTGGACCTGGAATATAATCCGTTGGATTCCATGGACATGACGACGGATAGCGAGAACGGCAGCGAATCCCAGTCATCCGGCAAAGCGTCCAGTACACAGGATTCGACCAGCAACAGTGCCAGCAAGTCGGATACCAACAGCACCACCACGTCGAAAAGTTTCGATAGTGACGTACCCCAGACCGGCGTGGTCGGCGACTTCGCACGCTACGCCAGCCATGCGAACGAATCTCAGGCGGACAGTTCGGGTACCGCGTCCAGTTCACAGGATTCGACCAGTCACACCACCGCTCAAAGCGCCACCGATTTTCAGCATGATTCAAGCAATTCCAAGGGCGTGAGTCATGTGACGGGGCGTAGCCAGTCGGCCATGAGCCTGATTCAGGAATACCGACAGGCGGTCATCAATGTGGACATGGAAGTCGTGCGGAGTCTCGAACCGTGCTTCATGCAAGTGTGGGGCTCGTATGATACTATTTTCGATAACTGCCATAACTATGGAGAATGGGAGTGAAAAATGTCAGTTAATGCCCTTATTCCGCGCACGTATCCGCTGGTGCGCATTCCAACGTCGGTACCGTTCACCTACCGTGACGGAGCGACCACGTTGCAGCTGATTGAAAGCATCCGGTGCAATCTCGACGGTTTGCAGTCCGATTTTAATACGCTGGTCGAACAAGTGAACCAGTCGATTGCGGACAGTGACGCCACCGTCCGGCAACTTGCCGACAATCTGGTTGGCCAGATGGCCATCCTCCGCGAGGAGCTTGTCCAGCTCATCGAACAGTCACAGTCCACCGGATTGGCGTGGTCGCCGGTGTACGGCAAGCAAGACGCCTTGCAGACGGTACTTGATGGCATGTACGATAATACCCGCAACCATGCGCTGTTCTGGTCCGATTACGACGGCATGGAACTTGAGGCATCCACGTATGACGGTCTGGGGTTGAGCGCCCGCGAATTTGACCTCCACGCCACCGCCGTCGACAATGATGTACCCGGGAATTTTCCGGGACGGTCCCAATTCCCCTACGGCAAGAGCATTCCCGAGGGTGAACCGACTGAAGTGTATTTGACCAAGTTCGACGCGGACGCCACTTACGTTCAGCGTCATCCGACCGTGTCGAACTTCGAGAATCGTGAGGTGTGAACATGACGGCCTCCAACCATACCGAACATTACGGATTAAGCCAGTATATGGAGGACGACTGCCCCACGTATACCGGCGACTATAATGGCGACATGTCGAAGATTGACGCGGCCATCTATGCGGCGTCACAGTCCGGCGGTACGGGCGGATTGGCGACGGTTGCGCATGACGGCACGTTGACGGGGGATGGGTCGACGGCTGATGCGTTGTCCGTCGTCGGTTCGTTTAAGAACGCGACGAGACTATATAAGCCCGCCGCCACCAAGTTCGACCCGAACGATTGTAACGACCCCGGAGTCTACTACCTTTCCATGCAGAGGAACGACGTAAATGTCGCGAACATTCCGTCGGACCTACGGAATATGTTCATCAGGGCATCTCTGGTCGTATGCAGATGCGGGTACGGGAATATCGATATCGCACAGTTATGGTTGAATAGGTCGGGAGGCGAGGGGGAACCGTTCATCGCATATCGTATCCATGGCGATGCATGGACTTCATGGCAACGCCTTGCGTTCGTGAGCGATATCCCGGACGTTTCCGCATTGACGGCCCGTATCGCCGCCTTGGAGTCTCGAGTGTCGGCGCTCACTGCCGCCGCAACCCCGAGTGTCCCGGCCGCGACTCCGAGCGCTACGGGCCTCACCCCCATATGGTTGGACACGAATCATTCCCGATGATTATAATAGTATTCGGGTAAGCATGGTTACCCGTAGTATGGAAAGCGAGGAACCTCACCATGAGTAGTCTCAACAAAACCCCTCATTATAATCTCAGCCAGTTCGGCGACAGTCCGGACGACAAGCCGTCATGGCGTGGCGATTACACTGCGGACATGAGCCGAATCGACACGCAAATATATAGGAACGCGACCGATATCACCACGGCGACGGCAGCGGCGAACAATGCGAACACGGCGGCGGGTCAGGCGAAAACCGCAGCCGATGGCGCTTTGAGCCTTGCACAGGCCAATAAGACCGATATCGCCGAACTGAACGGCTATTTCGACGAACTTGGCGTCACTTCCACGGTCACGGCGCAAAATCTGCTGACCACCATCAACGGCAAGGCCGATTCCAGTACTCTCGCAAGTAAGGTGGATGCCGGTGCCGTATACACCAAGGGCGAAGCGGATGGTCGTTATCTGCAATTAGGCGGATATTCCGGTACGGCGGCGAGCATCAACTCCACTGCCATCACGGCGAAGGATGATGCCAGTGCGGCGAAGTCGACGGCTGCCGTCGCGCAGACTGCCGTGAACTCCGTCGCCGCCGTGACCACCGACCTTACCGAATTGGTGTGGATTGGTGACAGTCTCAGCACCGGCTATCAGCCGGGGAGGTCCGCGCTCGCCGAAAGCAAGCGTATCCCCCAGCGTGTCGCGTCGAAGCTGGGGCTTAATCTGCATGTGTTCGCCAATAATGCCAGTGGCTATGGTACGGCGGGCGATGGGGGTAAGACGTTCCTTACCCTTGCCAGCGAGGCGCTTTCCGCAATGGATGTCAACGCCCGTAGGAAGGTCAAGTATGTGGTGGTCTGCGGTGGTAGGAACGATACCGGCGACACGTATACTTCGGCGCTTGGCGTGTTCGACACGCTATTGGGTACCGGACCGCGTGCGGACCGGAATTTTCCGAACGCTTCGGCTCACGCCATTTTCCTCTGGGATAATGCGAGCATTCCACCCGCGAACGCCAAGGCGATGAACGGCATCGCTTCGGCGGCGGCGGCGAATGGTCTGACATGGCATCCTTGGACGTGGACGCTTGGCATGGGTCATGCTGATTGGTTCGTCGAAGAAAACGACCCTCATTACAATGAGGACGGCGCGAATTATATCGCCGGCATTCTCGCTTCGGCCATTGCGGGCGATTGCGAACCGTGCATGGGTGAGCTTTGCGGCGAAGTGGATATGACCGGCGGTTGTTCGGGTAAGCTTCATTGGCGTTTCGCGGGCGGCGTGGTAACGCTTACCGCGAAGTTCACCGCTTCCAAACCGGCCGGTACTATTGCGACGCTGCCGAAGTTCATTGCCCTTGGTGATAATTTCATCATGATTTTGGGCAATTCGGGCAATCAGCAAGCGTTTGCCCGCTTGGATGGCGGCGTTCTGAACATAACCGGTGTTGTCGGTGGAGGCATATTGTCCGGTAGTTGTTGGATTACACCCCAGAGTTTCATTCCTATCGGTAGAGAGTGATGGCGTTTTCATGTGAATCATACCCCGTCCGGCATGCTGGGCGGGGTATACTATGATTATGGACAATACGGCATATTATGCGATGTACGTAATCGGCACCGTGGAAAGCAATTGCGATTGGGGTGCGTGCAATTACGTTGACGCAATCACTATGGGCATGATGCAATGGTATGGCAGTCGTGCTCGGAATCTTTTGGAGCGCGGACGCACCGCAGACCCGGGCGGATGGACGACGTTCGCTACGGCAGCTCCCACATTGGCCCGGCAAGTACAGGACAATGACATCGATTGGACATCGCGCTACCTTTCCACCGCCGAAGGCAATGCGTGGAAGGCGTGGGCGCAGCACGACGAAAACCACGCTTTTCAAGAGGCGCAATGGGAGGCGGATTGGGACGGGTACCAGTCAACTATGACCAACTTCGGGTTCCCGTCCGATAATGTCAAAGAGCGTATCATGTGGGCGTGCGCTTATCACCAGTCGCCCGCACGGGCGCAGCACGTACTCGCGTCATGTTCGGGCACCGCCACGCTTGAGCTGATTTACTCGACGATTTTGGCGGACGGCGTGCTGGGGCAATACCGCAATCGGTACACCACCGCATATAACCTATTGAACGCATGGGATGGCACTTCCGCGCCGCCCGACTTCGGCCAAACCTCCGAACCATCCGATACGCCCGGAGGCGACCGACCCGGCATCGACGGAAAGCCCGGCAGCACCGCATGGATACAATTGCAAGGCGACAACCTTATCCTTCACAGCGGGGGTACTGTTTCCGTTTTTATGAAAAGCTCCGCGCAGACATGGATGTACAAGACTTCCGAATCCACCGAGCCGAGCGGTGGACAGACTGGCGGCGGCTCAGGCTCGGGCGGCGGTAGCGAGGATGCGGCGCGGGTTGTGGAATGGTTGAGGTCACGAATCGGCAAATACGCCTACTCGCAAGGGGCGGGACGGTTGGACCCGGATTCAACCGGGTACGGCGATTGCAGTTCGGTCTGTTGGCGTGCATATCAGGATGTGTTGGGTATCGATGTGGGTACATGGACAGGGCAGATGGCCGGCAAGGGTACGCGCATATGCGGTAGTTCTGACACAAGCGTATCTGACGCCATCCGCATGGCACACGCCGCCGATTTGCTGTTGCTGGACTGGGGGGCGTACACGCAGTCATGGGACCATGTGGAAATGTTCACCGGTGATGGCAAGGATGAGACATTATCGCATGGAGGGCCGGGGAACGGCCCGAATCCGTTCGCCGCGTCCGGTGAGATGAATATGGCGAGCCGGTGGGAGATACGCAGATACATTACCGGCTAGTGTGACGATGAGCCTGTGGGTGTCCACCGATTTTATTACTGTCGTATGATATCATGGATAATATGGAGAAACTGTTAGACGAAGGCGATTACTACGACTATGGTCACGTGCTATCATATCACGCGCCATGGATGTTCGTTATCGGCGCTCGCGGTCTCGGCAAGACCTATGGCGCCAAGAAACTGGTCATCGGTGACTGGATTAAAAAACGCTGGCAATTCATCTATCTGCGACGCACCGCGGAAGAACAGAAGAACAAAGGCACATGGTTTGCGGACATTGCGGAACAATACCCGGATTTGGAATTCAGAGTGTCCGGCAATCAGGCGGAATGCCACTGGCTGGACGATAGGGACACCACCGTGGACAAGCACGGAAAGACACGCCCGACATGGCATATCATGGGATATTTCATCGCCCTCAGTCAAGCCGGACAAGTCAAGTCGGTCGCCTACCCCAAGGTACGGACCATCATCTTCGATGAAATATTTCCCGACAACATGCGGTATCTCGGCGGCGAAGTCACGGCGCTCGAAGAATTCTACAATACCGTCGACAGGTGGAACGACCGCGTGAGAGTCATCATGTGCAGCAACGCCGTAACCCTCGCCAACCCATATTTCAGCGCCTTCAACATCAACCTCAAACCACAGCTTGACCACCACACGCAATACCAGCGTTATTGCGGCGGGTTCATCATGGTTGAATTAGCGGATTACGGCGGATTCAGCGCCAAGGTCGCCACATCGAAATTCGGAACGTTCCTACGCAACTATGATGAGAACTATGCAAACTATGCAATCGACAATGATTTCAGGGACAACGCCAACACCCTCATCAGCGACTTCAACAACGCCGGATACGCGTTCACGCTGAGGACCACCGAATACGGTGTCTTCAACGTATACCAACAATTAAGCGATGCCGATGAGGTATTGTATATCATCACCAAGAAACAGCCGAAAATCACCCGCGACTTTACGTTCGACTATCGGCTGGTCGATAAGGATTGCATCATGCTCAAACGTTCGGACGACATGACACAGAAAATATTAAACGCCTATCGCGTCGGCCGGCTACGGTTTGAAACACCGCAAATCAAAGCGGAATTCAGTATGATTCTTGGCGGCTTATTACAACAATCAGGCATAAGAAAGTGAGGAAACGATGACGGAAACCTTATTTTACGAAACACTGGCCATACTCGTGTTCATCATCATGGACTACGTTACCGGCGTTATCAACGCCGTAATGCACGGCAAACTTTCCAGCACGAAAATGCGGGAGGGACTCGGCAATAAATTCGCCTACCTTTGCGTATTCTTCATCGCATGGTTCATCGACTTCGAAATGGAACACATAGACATCGGATTCCATAGCGCATTGACACCGCTAGTTACCGTAGGTATTGTTTTCATTGAGCTGTCCAGCATCATCGAAAATATCGGCAAAATCAATCCCAAACTCAAAAACGCCCCATTCATGAACATCTTCTCCCAAAACGACAATCAGCCAAACCACAAGGAGGACCGACCTTGAACGATATCACATGGATAGGCTCACCCAACCACTACAACGGCCGTAACGGCCTCACCATCACCCACATCACACTCCACATCATGGTCGGCCACCTCACCGGCACCGACAGCGTATTCCAACACCCCAGCGGAGCCTCAGCACACTACGGAATCGGCGCAAACGGTGCCATCCATCAATACGTCAACGAAAACGACGGCAGCTGGAGCGACGCAAACTATACGAGCAACAACAGCACCATCAGCATCGAACACGAAGGCGGCATGAACGGCATCCCATGCACCCAAGCATGCATGGACGCATCAGCCAAACTCTGCGCCGACATCGCCCGACGACAAGGATGGACACACCTCTGGCATGACGGACTCAACGGCAACATCTGGCTCCACCGCGAAATACCCGGCACCGACCATTACGGCTGCCCCGACCTAGCACCAAACGGACTTGACGTAAACTACGTCATCAACAAAGCAAACCAAATACTAGAAGGAGACGACATGTCAGCAGAAGACGTGTGGAATTTCGACCAAAACGGTGTAAAAATGCGCGACCGCATGCAAGGCACCGACACAGCAGCCAACGCCACCAAAACCGAACTCTTCCGCCTCTCAAAATGGGACAACAAAACCCACGCATCCCCACTAGGCAACCTCATCATCGAACAGCCAATCCAAGGAGGAGCCAAACTCGGCGACCGAGTAGCCGGCATCGACAACAAAACCAGCCAACTCATCACACAAGTAGCCGCACTCACCGCAGCCGTAAAAGCCCTCTCCGAAAGCATGGGCGCCAACCCCGACACCATCGCACAAACCGTGCAAAACGCCGTAAAAGCCAAACTAGACTCGCTCACCATCACAGTGGAATAACACCACAACATAAAGAAAAGCCCCGCAGATTGCGGGGCTTTTTTTATCAAGCAATAAAACCATCCAACAAAACAGTCTCAATACTCGCAAGCACCCAACATTTCCTCAAAAATATCACGCGGAAACGCGCAACACGAACCAATACCATTAGCCTCCATAAAATCAGCCATCTCCTCAACCACCTCTGCAACATCATAATCACAATCATCCAAATCAGACTTGTCCAAATAATCATAAACATAATCCCAAACAGCATCCCTATCAACACTATGACCAAAACATCAACAATCCTTTCCTTGAAGTTCGCAACAACAGTACACTATACAACAAACAATACAACCAAAACACGACACGCCGAAACGGCAAAAAAACGATAAAAAAAACCACGCGACCAAACCGCAGAATAAAACAGCAAAAAAACCAGCAACGAAAAAGACAAGAACAAAACCGAAAACAACAAAACAGAGAAACAAAAACAAAACAAAGACAGCCACGAAAAACAAATAACAGAGCGCAACAGCAAAACACACAACAGAGC